>Ga0058865_1044962_pt1 | contig 12318 bp, 10 predicted proteins | sample TNRReaAnaerobRNA_2_FD_61085 | JGI IMG/M metagenome (GOLD analysis project Ga0058865, IMG submission 61085) | Wastewater treatment Type I Accumulibacter community from EBPR Bioreactor in Madison, WI, USA - TNR Reactor, Time C-32min-Anaerobic_ RNA... | ecosystem: Engineered > Bioreactor > EBPR >...
CGCCCAGGCGATTGCCGGGAATCACTGTGCATTTTGTTACACCCGCCTGGTGTGCCTCGCCGTTCCCCCGAGTAAGCGATAACTAACTGTTTTACATATTGTTCTTGTCGCCCGTCTCTGGTGGCATGAATCATGCTTTCGCAGAACGGATGGCTGATGCCGGGGGGGCAGCCGCCAGGGGTGGTCGGCGAGGGCACGATCTCTGCCGAAGGGCTGCGCATCACCTCCCCCGCGGGGTCCATCAAGCGGCGCGTTGTTCGCTCCCGGCTCGGCAGCTCTTACGATGAAAGTCGCGCCAGCGACTCACGAACCTCCCTTCGCCCGCTTGCGGGAGAGGGATCGAGGCTGAGGGGGGCGGTCATGGCTTTCATTATTTGGGGTCTCTGACACAGCCATGACCGTTTGCTGACCGCTGCCACCCAGGCAAGCACAAACAAGGAGGATCGAGATCATTCCCCGACGCATTCAGGCACCCCATCAGTCGACTCCCGGCAGACGCGTTTCACGGTACACCGATTTTCCTGACTGCCGCGCTGCAACTCACGCTAACAACCACAGGGCCGCTCCATGAGCACATTATTGATTCTGACGATCTTCACGGTCGCCATCGTCCTCTTTTTCGACTATACCAACGGCTTTCACGACGCCGCCAACATCGTTGCGACGATCATCGCGTCGCGCGCGATGACGCCCGTTCAGGCGGTGATCATCGTCGGTACTTTCGAGTTCCTCGGCCCGCTGCTCGGCGGTACGGCAGTCGCCAACACCATCGGCAAGTTCGTCACGCTGGGCGACATGCAGACGGTCCTGTCCCTGGCCATCCTGATCAGCGGACTGGTGGGAGCGATCGCTTGGAATCTGGCCACCTGGTATTTCGGCATCCCGTCGTCGTCGTCGCACGCGCTGGTCGGTGGCCTGATCGGTGCGGTGGTCGTCTCGGCCGGGGCGGACAACGTGGTCTGGGGTTTCTCGCAAATGATGCACGGTCAGCTCACGGGCATCATGAAGGTCCTGGCCAGCCTGGTTCTGTCGCCGATCATCGGCTTCTGGGCCGGTTTTCTGATGTTGCGCCTGCTGAACATCTGTTTGTTCACCGCCACCCCGTCAGCCAATACCGGCCTGCGCTATGCGCAGTTCGTCACGGCCGCCGGGCTGGCTTTTTCCCACGGTGCCAACGACGCACAGAAAAGCATGGGCATGTTGACCCTGGCGCTGCTCCTGGGCGGTTACATCCAGACCTTTGAAGTTCCGTTCTGGGTGATGCTCGCCTGCGCCCTCGCGATTACTCTCGGCATCCTCTCGGGCGGTTGGCGGATCGTTCGCACGCTGGGCTTTGCCATTTACCGTGTGCGGCCAATTCACGCCCTGAGTTCGCAACTGACCTCGGCGGCGGTCATCCTCACCGCATCGGTGATCGGCGCTCCGGTGTCGACCACGCACGTCGTCGCCACCTCGATCATGGGCATCGGTGCTTCGGAACGTCCCAAGGCCGTGCGCTGGAAAAAGGCCAAGGATATCGCCATTACCTGGGTCATCACCATTCCAGGCTCGGCCCTGGTTGCCATTCAGACCTTTGCTCTCGTCAATCTCTTTCTCGGAAAGGCCTAAACATGTCGAACGCTAGCACCGCATCACCCTCCTTCACTCGGCGTATCCTGCATCGGGTATTTCCGAAGGTACCGAACTTCTTTGCCCTGTTGGCCGAACAGAGCGCACAGGTCGGTCTCAGTGCCGGTCTGCTGGTCGAATACATGGGCTCCGGCAGTTCGGATGTTGGCAAGCGGGTGGTCGACGCCGAACACGAAGGCGACCGGCTGAAGGTGCGCAATCTGACGCTCCTGAACGAAGCTTTCTCGACGCCGATCGACCGCGAAGATTTGCACCGCGCGATCATCAATCTCGACGAAATCATCAATAGCTGCAACACCATCGTTGCCGAAATGAACTCGGATGTGCTGGCCCTGCGAGCCGACAAGTATTGTCTCGAGATGGCGATGTGTCTCAAGGAAGGTGCCGAGGCTCTGGCGGCGGGCTACGGGCGCCTGGGAAGCGACCCGAAAATGGGTCGCAGCGACGCTGAGAAGGCCGACAAGGCGGGGCGTAATCTGACGCGAACCCACCGGCGCGCCCTGGCCGAGTTGTTCAACGACAGCGATTTCCACAACATTTTCCGGCGCAAGGAAATCTACAATCAACTGCTGCGTGCCGGTGATCGCCTGAACGTCTGCAACAGCACTCTGCTCGACATCGTCGTCAAGCTCTGCTGAGATTCCCCTTCACCGAGATCTTTCTCCTTCAGTATCCCCCTGGGAGAGGACCCATCGGGTCTTTCCCAGGGGCGTGCGGCGCGCCGCGCAATCCTACACCGGAGCAAGCCTCTCGGGCGCCGCAACCGCGAGCGGGGTTGGTCCCCCCGTCGCCGGAGCACGGAGCGGCCGTCACATTCCCCTGCGGCCGACTTGCTGACGCTTTCGATCCGCGCAGGGTGTAACGCTCACCTATCGCACGTGCGTCCCGGCCCACTGGCTAAGCGACTGTTTAACCTTGGCAATGACGGTTCGCCGGGCGGCCGGAGCGCTCCGCTTCGTGCATTCTGTTGCACCCCGTGGCTAGTCCGGATGCGCTTCGGAGCACGCCTGACCTTCTGATTTCATGAGGCTTTTAGTCCGTCACGCGGATTGGCACGCATCGTGCTCGCTCTGAGCTGACCAGATTCCCCAAGCATCATCGTCTTCGTCCGACGCCGTTCTGCTCACGGGGAATGCTGATCTGGCTGGAATGTCAGCCCACTTCTCAGGAGCTTGTCAAATGGGAATTGCCACCGAACTCAATCTCTCCCTCACGCCCGGAGTCGCCAGCCGGCTCGCCCGGCATCCCTTGCTTACCGACGCCAAGCCGATTCGCCAGCGCGTCATCAATACCTATTACGACACCCCGGACCAGCGCCTGCGCAGCGAGCGTGTCATCGTTCGCTCGCGCCAGAAGGGCGCGACCTGGCTGTCCTCGGTCAGACGGGTGGCGTTGCCGGCCAGCAGACAGGGAGATCACAGGGAGTGGGAAGTTGTCGCCGCCCCTGGCGATCTCGACTTCTCGCAGGTGGATGACAGGGAGCTGCGTCAGTGGCTGGAATCGCTGCGCGACGACCTGCGTCCGGCGTTCACGACCAGCTTCACGCGTAGCGCGTGGCTGCTCGAGCCGCGCGACGGCGTGCGCATAGAGTTGGCTCTCGACCGCGGCTGGATCGAAGCCGAGGGTCGGCGGCAAGCGATCTGCGAGGTGGGTCTCGAGTTGCTGTCGGGGGGCGTGGCCGACCTGTTTTCGGCTGCCGGCGAACTGCAGAGCGAACTGTCGCTGCACCCGGAGACGGCCAGCAAGTTCCAGCGCGGCTACCGGGTGCTGAGCGGCGAGTCTTTGCAGGCAGTCAAGGCGATCCCCGTGGACACCGAAGCGGGAATGAGCGCAATCGCCGCCTTCCGCACCATCGCCCTGGCGTGTCTGGATCACCTGCAAAGCAACGAGCAAGGACTGCGCGAGAGCGACAACCCGGAGTTCGTCCATCAGGCACGGGTGGCCATTCGCCGTCTACGTTCCGCGATTCGCGTCTGGAGGCCGTTGCTGCCGCAGCATTTCGTCGCCAGTTTCGACCCGCTGTGGCAGGCGCTGGCGAGCCAGCTCGGCGAAACGCGCAACTGGGATGTCTTTCTGGCAGAAACCTTGCCCTCAGTCGTTGCGGCTTTCCCGGGCGAAGGCAATAGGGCACGCCTGTCGGCGTATGCGCAGCGGCGTAGCGGGCTCAATCGCCAGGCCGCACGCAGTGCGCTCAAGTCGGCTGATTACTCGCGCCTGCTGCTCGATTTCACCGCCGCCGTGCTCGATCTGCCCGACGATGAGGCGTGCCGGCTCGCGACATTTGCCCCGCGCTGTCTCGGCAAGAACGCCAAGCGAGTGCGGCGCCTGGCGGCAAACGCCCTGGTTGCCGACGCCGCCACCCGCCACCGCCTGCGCGTGGCGTACAAGCGACTACGCTACACGCTCGAGTTCTTCGCGCCGCTCTACGCGGGTGAGCGGCTGCGCAACTACCACGTCTCGGCGAGCGGCTTGCAGGAAATTCTGGGAAGTCTGAACGACCTCGCCGTTGCTGCCCTGTTGGTTGAAGAAGCACTTCCAGGCGACGCCGGTCAACCCATACGCCGTTGGCTCGAAGTACAGAGTGAGTCACTGCTGCCGGAACTCGGCAGCCTGCTCGGTGACTTTCACGGGCAAACGCTGCCGTGGAAGACTGCTTGAGTCTGGGCCTGTGTAACGCTTCGGCATCCGCCGCGTTGTCGTCGAATCTTACTAACAAATTGTATTAAAAGACCAAAATGAGCTTGAGGCGAGTATCGACCGACGCTTTTCAGCGTTTTGTTGCACCCCCCAAGTCACTACCGGTGCTCATCGATGCTCTTGCGGGGCCTGGATTGATCGGCAAAACGGACGCCTTTCAATTAATGGCACGATTCGTGCTTAATATACTTCAAGATTCAGGAGATCCGGTTTCGCGAAATGCCCTTCGACCTCATCAGGGCATGCGCGACCGGCTCCGTGACTACCCGATTTGCCCAGCCAGCAAACATCAGACAGGTGCTTGACATGAGAACTATTCAGATCCCGGCTGTCGTTAGAGTCCGCGGGCGCGGTGCGGCGGTTGAACTGCCCGATTTCTTTGCCATGATCGACCAGCAGGCAAGAATGGTCGTCAGTCTGGCGCGAACCGTTGGCGAGATCCTGCAGGGCAAGGAGTCTGCGTATTCGGTTCGCCTGCTCGACCTCGAGCAGCGCCGCGAGGAGTTGCGCCGGCGTAACCTCGCAGCCGTCGGTTCGGCGTTTGCTCTGACCTGCTCCGTCGACGAGATCCTGTGGACCGTCGAAGCGCTCGACCGGGCCGCGGCGCGCCTGTTCCGGACGGCGCGCGGGTTTCATCAGTTGCTGGCGGGCGGCGACGAAGCGGTCTGTCAGATGATGCGGGCAATTCAGAGTGCGACCGAGAGTCTGCAAAGGGGTTACAGCAGGCTGGCCAACGGCTCGCCGGCAGCCGAAGCGGATGCTGACGCGGCGATCGGCAGCAAGGACGCCTTGCGCCGCTACCCAGCTTGGGGACCCGGCGCAGCGGCAGGCGGCGAGGCAGCTCGCGGTACACCAGCAGAGGATCAACATTGCGCGCACGTCGAGCAGTTCTCGCTCGGGCACGTCGGCAGGCTTTACGAGCTCTATGGCAGCCTCAACCAGATCGCTGATGAGCTCGCCGGCGCGGGAGCCATCCTCAAGCGGTGGTCAAAGCGACTGTCTGCGGAGCTGCACGACCTGAGTGCAGGAAGCTCTGTGCGGCAGTCGGCAAGCCGCCAGTGCCTGACGACATGAAAGCCTGGTCAACCCATTCAGGGGTCTGCAGCGCCGGACAGGGTGTCCGCGGCTGGTCAGTCTCCAGTAACTTAGCTCCTAGAGGAGAAGACATTGTGGAAACTCAGATTCAAGTGCGGGCGGGCGAGAGGCCCGCTGCTCCAGCCAGGTCGATCCACAACGATCTGGACAACTATCTGAATGCCCTGGCGGCGGCCAACGCCACCTTCAGGGGGGCGGTGGATGCTTATGTCGAGGCGGAGCCCGACGGCCTCTGCTGGCAGCATGCGAAGCGGATCGGCGACCAGGTACGCACCCTGGACGAATTGCAGCAGCGGCTCGAGACCGGTGTTCGTGCTCAGTCGGTGCCTGGTGCCTGTTTTTGCGCGCCGGCTGATCCGCTGACCACAGTCAGTCGCCTGGTAAAGGAAATGAAGCGCCAGGTCACCGGCTTTGCCATCGAGTCAGGCTTTTCCGTTCCCGGCCGCCGCGTACCCGCGCATCTGGTGGCCGATTTCCAGGAACTGGCGGACGATGTCTGCGGCGCCGTGGAAACCCTCGTCGAGAGCCATCGTCCGGGTATCCTCTGGGGTGAACAGACCTTCCCCGAAGGCGACGAACGCGGCGTCAGCTGGTACGAGAGCGAGGCCGACCGCCTGTCGACAAAGCTCATCAAAAGCATCTTTGACGACGATACGCTCGACATCAAGGCCAGGTTGTCGCTGGCCCAACTGGTTGAGGAGATCGATCGTGTGGCGGATCACGCCGAAGCCATCGACAGGGAACTCCAGGTCAGCGTGCTGGGTGGCCTGACGAGCTTTGCGGTCAGGGATTCGCACTGATCACTGTCAAGGCGGCGAGCCGCTGGCTCGCCGGCCTGCTTCATGCGGCAGCGCGGCCCCGTCGCTCTGCGTTTTGTCGTCTGCTCACCGGAGGCCGGCGCGCTGGCCGTTAGCCTCCAGCAGGGCCCACGCATCGGAGCCACCCTGTTTTCCGCGGCACGGCGCACTTGCCGCATGGCTGGCACCTCGTGTTACCATCAAAGCCGAAACACTGTTTCACCAACCTCCCTTCGGCAGCTTGTGGGGGCGAGGCGGGGGTATTCGCGGAACATGCGCCGTGCCCACAGCGAGCAAATCTGGCGTGCAAGCCGGAGTGCGCCTGGCACGGGAAAGCAACGGTCATGGCTTTCATTATCCGGAATGCCTGACCAAGCCATGACCGTTGGGGTCATGGAAGAGCGATGCGGGCTGCGCGCTCGGCCATTTTCTTTAGCGACCGACTCGATGAGGGCCTCTGCCTGTGGAACTGACAGAACAATTCAAGAATGACAAGCTGGTAGGGGATTTCTGGGGTGGCCTCGCCGCCATGCTGGTGGCCCTACCGTCGGCGATCGCTTTTGGCGTCACGATCTACGCCGCCATCGGCCCGGCCTACGCCGGCCTCGGTGCCTTGGCCGGAATCCTCGGGGCGACGGCTCTCGGACTCATCTCGCCGGCACTCGGCGGCACCAATCGCCTGATCACCGCGCCTTGCGCGCCGGCTGCGGCGGTCCTTTCGGCGTTTGCCATTGAACTCGTGCAGCACGGCGTGGCACCCGCCTCGATCGTGCTGATGCTGACCGCGCTCGGTCTGGTTTCGGGGCTGGTGCAGTTGCTGCTGGGCTTCATGGGCATCGGCAGCCTGATCAAGTACATCCCGTTCCCGGTGGTCAGCGGCTATCTCACCGGCGTCGGGCTGATCATCATCGGCAGCCAGATTCCCAAGTTCCTCGGCGTTCCCGGCGGCACGTCGTGGTGGCGGGCGCTGATCTCGCCGGATCTCTGGCAATGGGAGAGCGCGGCGATCGGCGCAGTAACGGCGGCGGTCATGATCGGCGCGCCGCTGCTGACGCGCGTCGTGCCGGCGGCGATTCTCGGCCTCATCGCCGGGGTACTGACCTATTTCGGCCTGGCCTCGATGGACGAGTCGCTGCTGGTCATGCAGGGAAACAAGCTGATCATCGGCCCGCTGGGGGGGTCAGCCTCGAGTATGCTCGAGGCGATCACCGGCCGCTGGCAGGAGATCGGTGAACTGAAGCTGAGCCAGATCGGCAGTCTCCTGGGGACGGCGTTTACCCTGGCCGTCCTGTTGTCGATCGACACCCTCAAGACTGCCGTCGTGCTCGATGCATTGACCCGCGGTCGCCACGATTCCAACCGCGAGTTGATCGCTCAGGGCCTGGGCAACGTCGCCTCGGCCTGCGCCGGCGGTATGCCGGGTGCCGGGCAAATGGGCGCAACGCTGGTCAATCTGGCGAGTGGCGGCCAGACTCGCGTCTCCGGAGTTATCGAGGGGGCGCTGTCGCTGATCGCGTTTCTCGCACTGGGATCGTTCATTGCCTGGATTCCGGTGGGCGCCCTGGCCGGCATCCTGATCGTCGTCGGAATACGCATGATCGACCGCCACAGCCTGCATCTGCTCGAGTCGCCGTGGACCATGCTCGACTTCATCGTCATTGTCGTGGTGGTGGCGGTGGCGGTTGGCTACAGCCTGATCGCCGCCTCGGGGGTCGGGATTGCTCTGGCGATGTTCCTGTTCATTCGCGAACAATTGAGCAGCACGGTGATTCGCCGCAAGATGGAGGGAGGCAGCCGGTTCTCGAAGCGGGTCCGCTTGCGCCAGGAAATGGAAATACTCGAGAAGGAGGGGCACCAGACGGCCATTCTCGAGTTGCAGGGCAGCCTGTTCTTCGGCACCAAGGACCAGCTTTATACGGCACTTGAGCCCGAGCTCAGCAAGCGAAGGTACATCGTGCTCGACATGCGTCGCGTGCAATCGGTCGATGTCACGGCGGTGCATCTGCTCAGCCAGATCCGCGATTCTTTGACCGAGCGCGACGCGTTCCTGATCTTCAGCAACTTGTCACACGTGTTGCCGAATGGTCGCAATATCGCCGAGTTTTTCGATCAGATGGAACTGACCACCACGACCGAGCATGTCAAGGTGTTTGCCGACATCGACGACGCGGTCGAGTGGATCGAAGATCAAATACTTGGCCAGGGCCCAGCGCTGGAAGCCGAAGTCACTGCCCTCGAGCTCGCCGACCTGGAACTCTTCAAGGATCACAAGGAAGAGACGCTGATCGACCTCGAGGCCTGTCTCGAGCGACGTTCGATCGCCAAGGACGGCAAGGTGTACTCATTCGGTGATCCGGGCAACGAGCTGTACCTGATTCGCAAGGGTGCCGTACGCATCACCCTGCCGACTCAGGGCGAGGCGGGCCATCACGCGCTGACCTATGGCCGTGGCGACTTTTTCGGGGGCATGGCCTTCCTGTCGCAAATGACCCGCTTCAACGATGCCACGGCGATCGAGGATCTCGAACTCTTTGTCCTGCAGCGCGAGCAGTTCGAGAGACTGCGGGAAGAGCACAAGCGGCTGGCTTGCCACCTGGTCGAGGCGGTCGCCAAGGTCCTGGCGTTGAGATTGCGCTACTCGGACAAGGAACTGATGGCCATGCAGGAGTAGAGGCCATGCCAGAGGTGAACCCCAAACCATCCTGGGCGCGTAGAGAGGCCTTAATGTGAAAGTCGCGTATGCGACTCACGAATCTCCCCTCCCCCGCGCGGGGGAGGGGTTGGGGGAGAGGGAAACGGTCATGACTTTCATGATCGGGGGTGCCTGGAAAAGTCATGACCGTTCGCTTCGGCTTGTGCGGTTCGCGTGGGGCGCAACCCTTCGGCATGCCGGCGGCAGGGCAGGAAGTTGGCGATCGGCGATGGCGCCACAGAAGGGCTGTTGTTGTGTGGAATTGGGCTATCATTGTGCGCGCGCTGAAAGGTGGGCGATGGCGTCAACCCGTGGGAGAAGAAGAATGTTCCAGCATATTTTGCTGCCGACCGACGGCAGCCAATTGTCTCGCGATACCGCGGAAAGAGCGGTTGCCTTTGCCAAGGCAGCCAATGCCACGATTACGGCCTTGTACGCGAAACCGGTTGGGCAGACGGACAACTATGGCGACCTGGTCGAACCGGCGGTACTGGATCGGATGGCTTCCGGTTCCGAAGGCAAGTCCAAGGAGTACCTGGGGTTCATCAAGAAACTGTGCAAGGAAGCCGGGGTGGAATGTTCGACGCTGTCGCTGGTCAGCGACAGCCCGTGGGAAGCCATCATCAACGTTGCCGAAGACCACAATTGCGACCTCATTTTCATGTTGAAGCACAGCCGCGGAAGTCTTTCTTCCTTGCTGCTCGGCAGTGAAACCTACCGCGTGCTGACGCACTCGAGCATCCCGGTTCTCGTCTATCGGCCGGCCGACGTGGACGCGGTGCGGCGGAAAGCCAAGGAAAAGGCCCGGGAGAAGGAACGCAAGAGGGCCTGACAGCAGCGCTGCTGCGCGGCTCGTTCAACGGGCGGCCAGCACCGAGCGCCGCCTGATCACTCGTGGCGCGTCTCCTGTGGCGCGTATCCTGTGGCACGGCAGCGACTCCGCCACCTGAGCTACAATCGGCCGATGAAACCTAGCTACTGGCAGCAAGCCTCGTCGGACCTGGCGCAGGGCGACCCGGTGCTCGGTCCCCTGGTCGACCGTTTTGCCGGTACGGCGCTGGTTTCGCGCGGTGAGCCATTCGTGACGCTGGTACGCTCGATCGTCGGCCAGCAGATTTCCGTCAAAGCCGCCGACAGCGTCTGGGCTCGTTTGCTGGCGGCCTTGCCGGCGCTTGCTCCGCGCGCGGTGCTCGGCTGCGGGGCGGAGGTCCTGCGCGGCTGCGGCCTGTCGGCGCGCAAGGTCGAGTATGTGATCGATCTCGCCCGCCGTTTCGACAACGGGCAGATCCACGCCGAGCGCTGGTCGGAGATGGACGACGCGGAGATCGTCGCCGAGCTCACCGCTGTTCGCGGCATCGGGGTGTGGACCGCCGAGATGTTCCTGATCTTCAATCAGTTGCGCCCCGATGTCTTTCCGCTCGACGACATCGGCCTGCAGAAGGCGGTGGCCGTGCACTATTGTGCCGGGGAGCGTCCGGGGCGACGGCTGCTGGCCGAGCATGGCGAGCGCTGGCGTCCGTGGCGTTCGGTGGCGACCTGGTATCTCTGGCGCAGCCTCGATCCGCTGCCGGTCGAATACTGATCGATCTGCGCTGCGGCCAGGGCACCAGGGCGACCGGGGGCCCTTTCGGGTTAGAATAGCGCGCTTTGCTGCGCGCACGCTTTCCCACACGGTTGGGCTTGATGAAAACCAGTTTCCTCGACTTTGAACAGCCAATCGCCGAACTCGAAGGCAAGATCGAAACACTGCGCTTTGCGCAGGACGATTCCGCCGTCGATATTTCCGAAGAGATCGGCCGCCTCGAACTGAAGTGCCAGATCCTGACCCGGGAGATCTACGCAAATCTCAGCCCCTGGCAGGTCTGCCAGGTGGCGCGACATCCGCAACGGCCTTATACGCTCGATTACCTGCGCCTGATCTTCACCGACTTCGAGGAACTGCACGGCGACCGCGCCTTTGCCGACGATCACGCGATCGTCGGTGGCCTGGCGCGACTCGACGGCAATTCGGTAATGGTCATCGGCCACCAGAAGGGGCGCGATACCAAGGACAAGATCTTCCGCAACTTCGGCATGCCGCGGCCGGAAGGCTACCGCAAGGCGCTGCGCCTGATGCGGCTGGCCGAAAAATTCGGTATTCCGGTGCTGACCTTCATCGACACGCCGGGTGCGTATCCGGGTATCGATGCCGAAGAGCGCGGCCAGTCCGAGGCCATCGGGCGCAACCTCTACGTCATGGCCGAACTGCAGGTGCCGATCGTCGTCACCATCATCGGCGAAGGCGGGTCGGGCGGCGCGCTGGCCATTGGCGTCGGCGACCAGGTGCAGATGCTGCAGTATTCGACCTACGCGGTGATTTCCCCCGAGGGCTGCGCGTCGATTCTCTGGAAAAGCGCCGAAAAGGCGAGCGAAGCCGCCGCGATCATGGGGATCACCGCGCAACGGCTGAAATCGTTCGGCTTGATCGACCGCATCGTCGGCGAGCCGCTTGGGGGCGCCCATCGTGATCACCCGGCAATGGCTGAGGATCTCAAGAAAGCGCTGCAGGAGTCGCTGGCGAAGCTGTCAGCGATGCCGCCCGCCGACCTGCTCAAGGCGCGTCTCGACCGTCTGCTGGCCTATGGCGCGGTCAAAGAGCAGGCACTGCGCTGAGTTTGTCGCCGCGGCCAGCAACGCCACAGATCCAGCGCGCGCTGTCGACGTTTCTCGCCGCCCGGCTGGACGATCGCCGGCGTCTTGGTGTCGGTTTTTCCGGTGGCCGCGACTCGCTGGTCCTGCTGCACGCACTGGCTGGCCTGCGCTCGGCAGGGCTGAACTGCGAACTGTCGGCCATTCATGTTCATCACGGTCTCAGTGCCGCTGCCGACGCCTGGGCCGAGTTCTGTGTCGACCTCTGCCGGCAGCTCGGCGTGCCACTGCAGATCGTTCGCGTCGAGGTGCCGCGGGCGAGCCGTGAGGGCGTCGAGGGAGCGGCGCGCCGCTTGCGCCATGCCGTGTTCGCTGGCTGCCCGGCAGACTGGGTCGCGCTGGCGCATCATCGCGACGATCAGGCCGAGACGATCCTCTTCAGGTTGCTGCGCGGAGCAGGCGTCAGCGGTGCCGCCGGGATGCGCGCCGAGCGGGCGCAGGCCGGCGGCCCGCGTCTGATCAGGCCGCTGCTCGAAGTGCCACGTTGCGTGCTCGCGTCTTACGCCGCAGAGCATTCGCTGCGCTGGATCGAAGACCAGAGCAACGCCGACTCGCGTTACCGCCGCAACCATCTTCGGCATGCGGTGCTGCCGCGCATCGCGGACAAGTTTCCCGGCGCCGCGCAGTCTCTGGCGCGCGCTGGACGCCACTTTGCCGAGGCGGCGCGGCTGCTCGAGGAGCTGGCACAACTCGATCGGGCCGCCGTCGGCAGCCCCGCTG
>Ga0058865_1023525_pt1 | contig 12224 bp, 7 predicted proteins | sample TNRReaAnaerobRNA_2_FD_61085 | JGI IMG/M metagenome (GOLD analysis project Ga0058865, IMG submission 61085) | Wastewater treatment Type I Accumulibacter community from EBPR Bioreactor in Madison, WI, USA - TNR Reactor, Time C-32min-Anaerobic_ RNA... | ecosystem: Engineered > Bioreactor > EBPR >...
CAAATTAATAATATTTGTTTTTTTTGATATTTCAGACGCGGTATAAAGACCACTTTTAGACAAAAATCGTCTGTATCACAGCGCATTTCTGGGTTCTTATCAAATAAGTTGTACGCCCTTATTTATGATGGCATCAAAGGATGGCGTCGGTTTATTCTTTTCTGCGATAGGTGTATAGCGTATTGTCTGCAATTCTTGTATTTTGGAAAAAACTTTATCAGCCATGTATTATTACGTACCCGTCTCTGAAGACCAATTAGACGACATTCGCAAAAATGGAATCGTTATCTCGGCGGAGGCTTTGACCGACGATCTAACCTTATTAGAAACGGATACACCTCTTTTGGTGGTGGCAAAGTCGGCCATTCGTCCAGATCAAAAACACCTCTCCCCCGATCTTTTTTTGAACCTTCATCCCTATTTTCCTGTGCGGCAAGTGGTGGCTGGTGGTGGTTATGTGGTGCGCGAGAAAGCCGATATCCGCGAGGTACTTATGATGTACCGACGGGGCGCTTGGGATTTACCAAAAGGGAAACAAGACAGAGGGGAAACGAATGAAGAAACAGCCCTGAGAGAAGTGAAGGAGGAAGTCGGTGCTAAAGACCTCCGCCTGATCTGTGCCTTAGGAACGACTTTTCATGGGTATCTGAACCTTTTTAAGAACACTTTTGACCTTAAAACCACCTATTGGTATTTGATGACGGCGGCGGATGCGCCTTTGGTCGCGCAAGCAGAAGAAGAAATTGAGGCCCTTGAGTGGGTTCCGGCGACCGAGCTACCCAAACGCTTGAGCTACGAAACCCTTTGTCGCCATGCCACCGAATGGATAGAGACCCTTTTATATACGCCCTTGTCACCCCATTCCTAAGTTATTTTTCAAAGAGAACTTTTTTGGCAAAACAACTTCTCCCATGAAACGGTTTTTTTTCCTGCTGTTATTGTTCCCATTTGTGGTGATCGCCCAACATTCAAAATCTTATACCCCGCCAGATGATCCCTTGGTGGTGGAAAAACTCGCCGAATGGCAAGACCTGAAGTTTGGCTTGCTAATGCACTGGGGGGCTTACAGTTTGTGGGGCATTGTAGAATCGTGGTCGTTATGTCCAGAAGACGAGGGTTGGACGGTTCGGCGTGGGCCATATTCGAATAACTGGTATGAATACAAAAAAGCATATGAAAACCTACCTAAGCAATTCAACCCGGTCAAGTTTAACCCAGACAAATGGGCAGAAGCCGCAAAAGCAGCCGGTATGCGGTATGTCGTTTTCACGACCAAGCACCACGATGGCTTCTCGATGTTCGACACCAAACAAACCGATTACAAAATTACCGCGCCTCAAGTACCGTTTTCCTCAAATCCCAAAAGTGATGTGACCAAGGAAATCTTTTCGGCCTTCCGAAAAAAAGACTTTATGATTGGGGCCTATTTTTCCAAACCGGATTGGCACAACGAAAACTTTTGGTGGCCCTATTTTCCGCCAAAAGATCGGCATGTGAATTATGACATCAAACGTTATCCCGAACGCTGGGAGCGCTTTAAGGACTTTACCTACAACCAGATTGAGGAACTGATGACGGGTTATGGGAAGATGGATATTTTGTGGTTGGATGGCGGATGGGTTCGCCCACAATCCAGTATAGATCCGACGGTCTCGTGGCAGGCCACCGTTCCTTTTGGGCAAGATGTGGATATGCCGCGCATTGCTACGATGGCACGTAAGCACCAACCGGGCCTTATTATGGTGGATCGCTCCGTGCCCGGCTTGTACGAAAACTACACCACGCCCGAACAAGAAGTGCCCGAAAAGCCACACAACTTCCCTTGGGAGACGTGTATGACCATGGCCGGTTCGTGGTCTTATGTTCCGAATGATGTCTATAAACCCGCTCGAAAACTGATTCATCTTTTGGCGGATATTGTGGCGAAAGGGGGTAATTTCTTATTGAATATCGCTCCCGGCCCAGACGGCGAATGGCACGACGAAGCCTACGTCCGGTTGCAGGAAATTGGAGGATGGATGAAGGTGAACCAAGAAGCCATCTATGGAACCAAACCCATCGCCCCATACGTAGAAAATGCGTGGCGCTTCACCACCAAACAAAATAACCTGTATGCACTTTATTTGGCGAAAGAGGGGGAAAAAATGCCGGAGTCTTTTACCATTACGCACTTTTCGCCGCCAAAAAAATTCAGAAATTCACCTTCTGGGCTATGCAAAGCCGCTAAAGTGGAGGAAAACACCAGACGGTACTCAAATCACCCTGCCGCCAGCGCTTAGACAAAACCCACCTACCGACTGGGCTTGGGTAATTCGGATGAAGCAATGAGGCGCATTCCCATGAATCAATCTGGATTGGGTGCTAAGGGAACGTTTTTAGACCTGTTGTCCTTCAAGCTTTGGGTTTCTTTTTATACCTTAGCCCTATCTTCTGTTTTTTTCGGCGTCCTAATCAAAAACAACGCCTTAAACTGCCGATGGAAACCATGAGACGCACCTTACAATACTTTTTTTTGATACTGTTTTCACCTTTTTGGCTTATGGCCCAGTTTCCCTATGAAATTCAGTCGCCGCAATTGGTTCAGATCAACCGGATGCCCATTCGGGCACATGGCTTTGGCTTTGAATCGGAAACCTTGGCGAAAACCAATCAACCAGAGGAATCCGCTTTTTACCAGTCGTTAAATGGCATGTGGCGGTTCCGATGGGTCAAAAATCCGGCAGACCGACCGTTAGACTTTTTTAAACCAGACTACGATGACTCGCGCTGGACCGATTTCCCCGTGCCTGCAAATTGGGAGATCAATGGCTATGGTTTACCAATTTATGTGAATCATCCTTATGAATTTACGGGTCATGCCAAACGCGGAAAGGCCCTCAACCCGCCATTCGACATCCCCCAAGACAACAATCCGGTGGGTTCTTATCGAAAAAACTTCACCCTTCCAGAAAATTGGCAAGGAAGGCAAATCTTCCTACATCTTGGCGCGGTAAAATCGGCGGTTTATGTCTGGTTGAATGGCCAATTTGTGGGATATAGCGAAGATAGCAAACTGGCCGCCGAGTTTGACTTGACCAAGCACCTCCAAACCGGAGAAAATGTATTGGCGCTTCAGGTTTGGCGCTGGAGTGATGGGAGTTATTTGGAAGCGCAAGACATGTGGCGCATTTCGGGCATCGAGCGCGACGTGTTTTTATACAGTACGCCCAAACTCGATTTGCGGGATTTTAAGGTGTCGGCATCACTTATAAATGCGTATAAAGATGGTAAGATTTCCGTAAATGCACATGTTTGGAATTATAAAATAGACCAAAATACGCTCCATTCTAAACCAGATTCCTTTTTTGTATCGGCAAAATTATTCGATCCTCTCGGCGATTTGGCGTGGTCTGCCGAGCCGATGTCGCCCCTGAATGTCTTGGGAAATTACCATCGCACGATCTCGTTTGAGGGGACGATCCCCGACGTTATGTCGTGGTCTGCCGAGTCGCCCAACCTCTACACCTTGTTTCTTACCCTATCCGATCCAAAAGGGCAGGTTTTACAGGTGGTTCCGGTAAAGGTGGGCTTCCGAAATGTGGAAATTAACGATCGGAACTTCCTGATTAATGGCAAACGGGTGCTCTTGCGCGGCGTAAACCGTCACGAACACCATCCGGTAAATGGACACGTCCTTAGCCAAGCCGATATGCGCAAAGATGTGGAAATGATGAAACGCCTGAATGTAAACGCCGTTCGGACGTCGCATTACCCGCCCGATCCTTATTTCTTGGACTTGTGCGATGAATACGGCCTTTATGTGGTGGACGAGGCCAACATTGAATCGCATGGCCGTTATTACGACTTGGCCTATACCCTTGGCAACGACAACAACTGGCGCATACCGCACTTAGACCGCATCCAACGCCTATACGAGCGGGACAAAAACCGCCCTTCTGTTGTTACGTGGTCTATGGGCAACGAGGCCGGAAACGGCTCCAATTTTTATGCCGCCTACGACTGGCTAACCTCCACCGATCCGTCGCGACCCGTACAGTATGAGCGTGCAGAACAAGACTACAATACAGACCTTTTTGTGCCACAATACCCCGATCCCGACTGGCTCCGGACGTATGCGCAATCCAATCCAGATCGCCCCCTTATTATGTCGGAATATGCGCACATTATGGGAAATAGCTTGGGAAATTTTCAGGATTATTGGACGGTGATTGAGCAGGAACCCTTCCTACAAGGCGGGTTTATTTGGGAATGGATTGACCAAAATTTTGATGTCGTGAAAAACGGAAGGCGCATCAAAGCCTATGGCGGCGATTTTCCGTTGGATGGCCCCACAGATCCAAACCTCTCGGACAATAACTTCTGTGTAAAAGGCGTGGTGACGGCCTATCGTGAAATGACCCCAATGGCTTACGAAGTCAAAAAAGTGTATCAACCCATCGGTACACAATTAAAAAATAAGGTCTTAGAAGAAAAGAAAGTGGAAATTACCATTCAAAATAAGTGGTTTTTTCGTACCACGGAAAACCTCTACATGGTTTGGCAACTTTTGGAAAATGGCCTTCCGGCGGCATCTGGCAAGATAGAGTCGCTGAACATTTCACCACAAACTTCGGACGTGCACACCCTACGATGGCCAAACGCCTTTAAACCTACTGCCGAGTACCACCTCAAGGTCTCTTATCGGCTAAAGACCGCCGAGCCATTCCTCGAAAAAGACTGGGAAGTCGCCTACGAACAATTTGAGGTACAATCCGCCCTTCCGAAAATTGAGGCGCCCAACACAAAAGGCCAACTCAAGGTAACAACAGCGGGCGATGCGTTGCACCTGACAGCAAAAGACGTGCGGATGTCGTTCAACCTAAAAACGGGTGTGCTGATAGACTATGCGGTACTGGGACGTTCACAAATCCTGAAAGGTATTCTGCCGGACTTTTGGCGTGCGCCCACCGATAACGATTTTGGTGCGGGATGGAACCGGAAATTACGCATGTGGCGCGAGGCGCATACCGCGGGCACGGTGACGGTCTTGCATAAACCTTCCGAGGCCGTAAAAGGAGGATATGAACTACAGATTATCCGCAGACTGCTGAACGATGACGTGCGCTTTGAGCAATTCTTTGTAGTTTATCCCGACGGACAATTCGACTTGGACAACCGGTTCAGTGCCGTAAAAGGCAAGCACGATGTGATTCCACGAATGGGAACCATGCTCGAAGTAAACAAGCAACTCGCTAATATCACTTGGTTTGGACGTGGGCCAGTAGAATCCTATTGGGATCGCAAAACCAGTCAGTTGGTGGGAAAATACGAGCAAAAACTCGCCGAACAATACTATCCCTATGCACGACCACAAGAAAGCGGCAATAAAACCGATGTGCGTTGGCTCCGATTAACGGACGACCAAGGACGGGGCTTAGAAATAACGGCATTGGATAGCCTGCTGAGTTTCTCGGCACTGCCGTATGACCACGACGACTTAGACCCACAAGTGACTAAAGCCCAATTCCATTCGGGCGAATTGAATGAACGAGACCGCATTTTCCTGCATGTGGATTTGTTGCAAACGGGTGTGGGGGGCGTGGATTCTTGGTACACACCTGCCCTCGAAAAGTACCAAATCCGCTTTCAGGATTATCAGTGGAAATATCGGGTGCGACCGCTTATACCAATTAGGAATTAAATGACTGTTTTCGCTGAACGCTTTCACCCCCGTTGGATGTTGAAAGGTTGAAAACGAGTAATACCAATTAGGAATTAAAGGACTGTTTTCGCTGAACGCTTTCACCCCCGTTGGGTGTTGAAAGGTTGAAAACGAGTAATACCAATTAGGAATTAAAGGACTGTTTTCGCTAAACGCTTTAACCCCCGTTGGGTGTCGAAAGGTTGAAAACGAGTACTATAAACAGTAATTTTCCCTAATTGGTATAAGATGCCAACCCTACGGGGCTTTGCCGTGCATTTGGAACCGGATTTCTACTAAGATGCCGCCCCTACGGGGCTTTGCGGTGCATTCAAAAGTAGAACAAACCCTTGAAAAACCAGCATTTACGCAATTCCGTGAGTTCCTTCATCATTCTTGCTTGGCAGGGCGGCCCTTAGAAAAATCCGCCGGAGCAAGGATGGCTTCGACGTGGCTCAGCCACCAAAGCCCGATGAATAAGGGCGAATTGCCTTGCCGGGGAGGATGCGCGTCGGGTTTCAATTCGTCCCATCGGGCTTCCGCAGCATAGGCGACCAGATTTTTCTTCAGGCCGGGACGGGCTTTTGCTTCTTTTGGCCGTACAAAAGAAGGCCGCCGGCAGGCCCGTTGCGATCGGCAAGCTTGTCTGCGCTCAGTTGGCAGGCTTCGATTTGATTAACCTAATACCAATTTGTTTTCGCTGAACGCTTTAACCCCCGTTGGGTGTTGAAAGGTTGAAAACGAGTACTATAAACAGTAATTTTCCCTACTAATGGGTATTATAAGCACTTAATCAAAAAAACCATCACCAATCTATATTGAAAGTTTTCAGATCCCAAATCCGCCATCAGTCTTTCAGCAACTCCGAAAGGATAAAATCCACCTCTGGGAGAAGCGAAATAGGCGAATGCCAGTCCACCACCAACCAAGGCTTATTTGGCTCGGCGACATAGATTTTTTGGGAACGTGTCAAAATCCAAATCACCCGTTCCACCCCAAAATCCAATAAATCCTGCGTTTTCTCCATCAAATAATCGGTATCGGCCTGCCGTTCTTCGGCCTCCAAGCGGATGTCCACCTCGATCACCACCTTGGGCGGAAGTGCGATATAGGCTTCGGTATCGTAAATCGCTGCTAATTGTGCCTTCTCGAAAAGCGCAATATCGCACGAACGGTTATGGTTTAGCCCCATATGTAGGCCAACTTCATTGGAAAGCACGCGCCAAGTTTTACGATCAACGTTTAAAAACAAGAAATGCAAGACCGATTCGATGATCCATGCCTGTACATAACTGCTTCCCATGAGGTCTTCTGTACGTTTTTGCCCATCCAACACCTCTCGATAACCTTTGTAATAATAAGGCTTTCCGTTAACAACTTCGGCGATCAAGTCTTGGGGAATCGTCAGGGCTTCCATATACGTTTAATTTGTTTGTTCCTTGAACGAAGGGTCGGAATATCGGTTTCCTCATCGCTCAAAGCGAATCCAGTCTAAGGCGATTTGTGCATTCCCGTCTGCCGGATTGCGATAGACCAACCAAACTTCTTGGACGCCATTTGTTTGTAAGGAGATTTCTTGCGAAGTGGCAAGGTCTGTACGCCCGACAACAGCCCCATTAATACCGCCTACCCGCAATTCCACGTTTCCGGTTCCTTTCCCGACCAATCCCAAAACCAATTTTCGGATATTGGTCAGGTCTAAGTTGTCGTACATCAAAAATGCGCGGTCTCGGATATTGCCCAACCAATATTTACCCCCACGTTCTTCTAAGCGAATATTGGGATCCATTCGGGTATAGTGTTCGGCTTGTATGGTTGCTGGGCGTAGCACCAAATCCGCACCACTGGTTAATGGACGCGCCCCTTGTGCCCCTTTATCGGAATAAGCTGCCCGGAAGTGGTAAGTTCCATTCGGCGCATTTTGTGCCTTGTGCTCGGTCAGTGACAACTGGCCTTGAAGCGGAATGGGTTTTTCTTTTTGGGCGAGGGACAGAATATAGTCCGCAATACGTCCGGCTTCGGAGGCTGTCAGGCCCGGATGCGCGGGCATTTGTTGTTCGCCCCACACGCCCCGTCCGCCGGTTTGGATTTTCCGCGCAAGATATTGTTGCATGTTTTTGCCCGATTTATATTTCTCGGAAACCTGCATGTAAGACGGCCCGACGGCTGTTTCCTGTATTTTGTGACAAGACAAACAGTTTGATTTCTCGATTAACTGTACCGCAGAGACCAATTCTTTTTGCTGTTGGTGCCCTTGTCCAACGGTTGTGAGGTCAAAACCCATCGGTACAAAAGTTTTATTGATGGAAACCAATTCCGGATTTACCACGCCATCCTCGCGATCCGTTACAGAAACTTGATAAGAAATGGGCTGGTTATCCCAATAGAAGGTGCGGTTTTCTACGTTCCAAGAGAGGACAGGTGCTTCGTTACCGGCCAAAATTTCGATCTTGGTGGAAGATTTTCCGCCCTCGGCATCCGTCACCTCCAAGTTTACCGTATAGACACCCGCTTTTTCAAAGGTGAAAGAAGCGTCCTTGCCGGAATTGGCGGAGCCGTCGGGGAACGTCCATTTATAAGACAAAACGTCCTCTTTGTCATAATCCATCGAGGCATTGCCAGAGAAGTTTACGGTCAGTGGAAGAGCGCCCGTCGTTTTATCGGCAGTGATGGCGGCTACGGGTGCGCGGTTTCCGGCATTATAGCCAATTTTTACGATTCGAGCATCCAAGTTCTCGGTATTCCAACTCTTCCCATACTCCAAGACATACAAGGTTCCATCAGGCCCCCATTCGGCATCAATCGGATTTGCAAATTCAAATTGGTCAAAAACGGGTTCCATTTCATAAAAATCGCCTTTTTCGTCCAATTCTGCCAGATAAAACTTCCCGCGCATCCATTCATAGGTCATGACTTTGTTGTCGAAATAATCTGGAAGGGCTATTTCCGAATGTTTATAGCGCGATGAATCATAAAATGGGGCCACCATTGCGGTTCGGCCACCAAAGCCCATCAACGGAAAATCTTCCCCATTCCAATATGGATACCAAATAAATGCTTTTTGGGCCGGTGGCAAATTCTGGATGCCCGTATTAAAAGGAGAATTGTTGATCGGGGCGTCTGGATTAAAAGGTTCTCCAGAGGTTTTGGTCGCAAAGTCGTAAGCGTTATACGGCTTATTGTTGGCATTAAAGAGCGGCCAACCAAAGTAGCCCGGCTTTTTGGCTTGGTTCACCTCGTCGTGGCCTCGTGGCCCGCGTCCGGTGCTGTCGCGAACGGCATCCGGCCCTACATCACCCCAATACAAGTATTTGCGCTTCGGATCCCACGCATGGCGGAAGGGATTTCGGCAACCCATAACATAGATTTCTGGACGGGTTCCGGCAGTGCCTTTGGGGAATAAATTGCCCTCTGGAATACTGTAAGAACCGTTTGGCTCCGGTTTAATGCGTAGAATTTTACCACGCAGATCATTTGCATTAGAAGAGGTATGGCGGGCATCAAAGGCTGATCGTCCGGGTTGCCCATCTATGGGGGCATAACCGTCGGAGAAAAAAGGATTGGTATTGTCGCCCACCGAGATAAAGAGGTTCCCGGCATCGTCAAAATTAAGGTATCCTGCCGAGTGGCAACATTCCTTTCGCTGTACGGGAATCTCGATAACCACTTTCTCGGACGCCTTGTCCAACTTGTCGTCTTTGAGGACAAAGCGAGAAACACGTTGTGCTGAACTATCGCCGGGTGGAGAATAAAATAGGTAAATCCAATTGTTTTCGGCATAATTCGGATCGCGGACAAATCCAAGCAAGCCATCTTCCAATTTGTAATTCACCTTAAGGCTGTCTAAAACCTTGGTGCTTTGGGTTTGGGCATCATATTTTTTTAGTGCGCCACTGCGTTCGATCAAAACCACATCGCCATCTGGAAAAACCTCCATCGCCATTGGCTCAAAAAACACTTCTGAAAGTACGGTTCTCGAAAAACGAGAGGGTTCTGGGACGCGCTGCGTGTGGGCTTTGCTATAGTCCAATTCTAAATTCTCTCCAATGGCATAGCGGATTCCGCCCAAGAGGTGTTTTAGGAACAACGGCTCCGTATAGCTTTCCTCTGTATGACCAAGCGCCGTATAAAACGCCCGCCCACCGTCGTATTCGTGATACCAAGCAATAGGATGCTTGCCATTCATCTTGCCGCCTTGGTAAGATGACTCATCTAAGTCTAATAAAACCTTAAGGGTAGAATCAAGAGAGCCGGGCTTAAAATTGTACCATTCATCCTTACGAACCCACGGATTTGGCAAACCCTCCGTAGCGGGATGATTGGACTCGCGAACATGTAGCTTCGCCTCTTGAATGGCGGGGTGGCTCTCGAAATAGGCGCCGGCCAAGTGGTTGTACCAAGGCCATTTGTATTCGGTATCCGTCGCAGCATGGACGCCCACATAACCGCCACCCGCTTGGATGTAGCGCTCAAAATCGGCCTGCTGCACATGGTTCAAAACATCCCCAGTCGTACTCAAGAACACAACTGCACTATACCGCTTGAGGTTTTCCTCATTGAAACGGGCTGCATTTTCGGTGGTATCAACCGCCACCTTGTATTTCTGACCCAACTTTTGAATTGCCTCAATACCATTGGCAATGGACGGATGACGATATCCGAGGGTTTTGGTAAAGACCAATATCCGCGTTTCGCTCCGTTGACGGTTGCATGAAGGCGCAAGCGTCAAGAAGGCAAACACAAAAAAAACGACAAGGCGTGGGAAAAGGAAAAACGCTTTCATGAAGAATGGAAGGTCTGGGGTGAATTTCCAAACAAGTTAAGCATGTACAAGTGAAGAAAAAAATGTTTGCTCATTTCTACCATATGGCACTATTATTCATCCTCAAAATGCCTTGTTTGTAGAAGGCTAACGTGCTTGCCGATGAACTTATACCAATTTACAATTAAGCACCTGCGTTATCCATCAACGCTTCCACCCCCTTTGGGTGTCGAAAGGTTGATTTTCGTCAGTTCGCGTTGCTCATGTCAACACCTAAAAGGTTGAAAACGAGTAATTTAAACAGTAATTTTCCCTATTTGGTATTACTTGGAGCAACGTGCGTTACCTCACCATCACGGAGACCCCATTCATCGCCCTTATGCACTACGACTCTACCATTGCTTTTTTAGAAAACCGCCTTCAAGAACCCTTACCGGGCTTCGAGGCGCAGGCCAAGATGGCTCCACCCTACCGCAAAACCTTGATCGAAGAAGCACTACGTGTAGCCCGTGCGCAGAATGGAAAGCCCCCAAGACATGCGGCGGTTGCCCTCATTCTCTTCCCCAAAAACGGTACAACACATGTGGTCTTGACGCTTCGCCGCTCCGACCTGAAAGACCATGCGGGGCAAGTCTCCTTCCCCGGCGGAAAAATAGAACCGCACGAAGCTCCTGAAGACGCTGCACTTCGCGAGGCAGAAGAAGAGATAGGTGTTGCTGCTTCGGAACTCCGCATGATTGGGAAACTTTCCGAGTTGTACATCCCGCCCTCAAATTTTTTGGTGCAGCCGTTTGTGATGCAACATGCAGCCAAACCTCATTTTGCACCACAAGTATCGGAAGTGGAAAAAGTACTCGAAGTGCCTATTACCCACCTTATGCGGCCCGAAAACCGCAATACCCAGCCTTGGCACCGAAATGGCGAAGTCATTCACATGCCCACTTTTCAGGCAGAAGGCCATACCATTTGGGGCGGCACGGCCATGATGCTCGGCGAATTTCTGGCGCTCTTCGAGCCGAAAAAATAAAAAAACCGCCTCTTTCGGAAGCGGTTTGGGTTTGGCTTAACCCTCTATGTGTATCGGCGGAAAATGCGATATCGGCGGAATTTTGATGTGGAGTTGTATATATTGGCGGAGATTATCGTTTCATGAGGCTATAGGCTAATCCCACTTTGATCGGGATGAATTTGGTCTTGGCATCATTAAAAAGCATGGTATAGGATGGTTCTACGAAGATAGCCGCTGGGCCGCCAAAACCCACTTCGAGACCCACACCCGCATTTAAGCCAAAGGTGTTTTCGGTTTTCTTGGCAATGGTGGTTAAACTGGCCAACGTAAGCTTCATTTCGGTTGTTTCAAGGCTGTGGAAACCACCTGTCACAAAAACGTAGGGCTTGATGTTGCCAGCACCAAAGTTCAACTTGAGGCCAGCACCAACATTGACATCAGAAAACACACCGCCTTCTACTTTTGCGCTCAAGACAGCAGTATTAAATCCTGCCGCATCTGGATTAAAGGAATGGAGTTGGCCTTTTGCCAGAATTTCCACATTTTCGGTAATGGGATAACCATAAGCCGCTTCAAAATTAAAGCCGTTTTTGTATTGGTCTTTAAACGAATTGGGGGCTTGATTTAGAGAAAGGCCGCCGCCTAAGTAAACTTTCCCTTGTGCAAAAAGGGTAAAGGGCGCAAAAGTTAGGGCGAGGAGGAGAATTACTTTTTTCATGATCTTATTTTTTAGGTGATGATTATTTTCAGTGGGTCAAACAGCAATATTGCCG
>Ga0058865_1085115_pt1 | contig 12222 bp, 9 predicted proteins | sample TNRReaAnaerobRNA_2_FD_61085 | JGI IMG/M metagenome (GOLD analysis project Ga0058865, IMG submission 61085) | Wastewater treatment Type I Accumulibacter community from EBPR Bioreactor in Madison, WI, USA - TNR Reactor, Time C-32min-Anaerobic_ RNA... | ecosystem: Engineered > Bioreactor > EBPR >...
AAAAAATGAAGTCTACTGTTACCGGAGTAGAAATGTTCCGTAAAATTCTTGACAGAGGTGAGGCTGGTGATAACGTAGGGCTATTGCTACGTGGTATTGATAAAAAAGATATCCGTCGTGGTATGGTTATCGCAAAACCAGGTTCAATTACTCCACATACCAAATTCAAAGCAGAGGTCTATATCCTTAAAAAAGAAGAGGGTGGACGTCATACGCCTTTCCATAACAAATACAGACCTCAGTTTTACCTGCGTACAACTGACGTAACTGGCGAGATTTCTTTGCCTGAAGGTCGCGAAATGGTTGTACCTGGCGACAACGTTACAATTCAGGTGAGTCTGATTGTTCCTGTTGCAATGGACAAAGGTCTTCGCTTCGCTATCCGTGAAGGTGGAAGAACTGTTGGTGCAGGTCAGGTTACTGAAATTATTGAATAAGTAAACAGTTTAACAGAACGCAGATTAAAGGTACGCCGGTGTATTAGCCGGGTACCTTTAATCCTGTTTAACGGGTGTAGCTCAATTGGTAGAGTAGCGGTCTCCAAAACCGTTGGCTGGGGGTTCGAGTCCCTCCTCCCGTGCAAACCGAAGTAAAGGCATGTCTAAGATAAAAGAATATATCAGCGAGTCATACAATGAACTGGTGAATAAAGTTAGCTGGCCTACATACAGCGAACTTCAGTCCTCTGCGATTATCGTCATGATTGCCTCTCTGGTGATTGCAGCATTGATTTTTTTAATGGACTCGACATTTAGCAATGCTATGGAATTGTTTTACGATCTGTTCAAAGTATAATGATGACGGAAGAATCAGTAAATACAAAGAAGTGGTATGTTGTTCGTGCCGTTAGCGGTAAGGAGAATAAAGTCAAGGAATACATCAATTCTGAGATTATTCACCACGGTATTCAGGATTATATTTCTCAGGTATTGATTCCTACCGAAAAAGTCTATCAGATTCGAAACGGTAAGAAGATTAGCAAAGAAAGAAATTATTTTCCCGGATATATCATGATTGAAGCCATGATGGTTGGAGAGATACCGCATATCCTTAAAAATATTCCCGGGGTTATTGGATTTCTTGGAGATAAAGGACAGCCTATTCCTCTGCGCCCCTCTGAAGTAAATCGTATCCTTGGTAAAGTAGATGAATTGTCTGAAGGTGCAACCGAATTGAATATCCCATTTGTTGTTGGAGAATCAGTGAAGGTAATTGACGGACCGTTCAATAGCTTCACAGGAACTATCGAAGAGATAAATGAAGAGAAAAAGAAACTTACTGTAATGGTGAAAATTTTCGGTCGGAAAACACCGCTCGAGTTAAATTACATGCAAGTAGAAAAAGAATAAAAACAGTGGATAATCCGGTTGCCGCCGGGGATGTCTTCTCCGACATCAATGCTTCCCTTCCTCCGGCACAATTTGGACCCGCGATTCAATAAACAAGTAAAATGGCTAAAGAAGTAAGTGCACTCATAAAGTTACAGGTGAAAGGCGGCGCAGCCAATCCATCACCACCTATCGGACCGGCACTCGGTGCGAAAGGGGTGAATATCATGGATTTCTGCAAGCAGTTTAACGCCCGTACCCAGGACCAGGCTGGCAAGGTGCTTCCGGTAATTATTACCGTATTTGCTGATAAATCGTTTGAATTTATCATCAAAACACCACCTGTTGCCGTGCAACTGAAAGAAGCTACCAAATTGCAAAGCGGTTCAGCAGAACCTAACCGCAAAAAGGTTGCTACGATTAACTGGGAAACTGTACGTTCTATTGCCGAAGCCAAAATGCCCGACCTCAATTGTTTTACAGTTGAATCGGCCATGAGTATGGTTGCCGGAACAGCACGCAGTATGGGTATTAACGTTGACGGCCAGCGTCCTTTTTAATTACTGATGTAAAAAAAAGAGTGAAATGGCAAAATTGACAAAAAAACGGAAAGTGGCCTTGAATAAGGTAGACCAGGAAAAATCTTATGGTCTCCTTGATGCCGCTAAACTGGTAAAGGAAATCTCTTCCGCAAAATTCGACGCTTCTGTTGACCTTGCCGTAAGGCTGGGAGTAGACCCACGTAAAGCCAATCAAATGGTGCGTGGCATCGTATCTCTACCACATGGTACAGGAAAAACAGTTCGTGTGTTAGTGCTTTGTACCCCTGATAAAGAGGAAGAAGCAAAAGCAGCAGGCGCTGATTTTGTTGGATTAGATGATTTTATCGAGAAAATCAAAGGTGGTTGGACAGATGTTGATGTTATCATCACTATGCCAAGCATTATGGCCAAAGTAGGTGCTCTGGGACGTGTCCTGGGTCCTCGTGGTCTGATGCCCAACCCAAAAACAGGTACCGTAATCGTTGATGTAGGTAAAGCCGTCCAGGAAGTAAAGGGCGGTAAAATCGACTTCAAAGTTGACAAAGCCGGTATCGTGCACGCTGCAATCGGCAAAACATCTTTCTCATCTGAAAACCTTCATGACAACGCAAAAGAATTGCTTCAGACGATTATCAAACTGAAGCCATCTTCTGCTAAAGGTACCTATGTGAAAAGTGTTTATCTGTCGAGTACTATGAGTCCTTCGGTAGCTGTTGACCCTAAATCAATCGGAGCCTAATCATCAACTTTAAATTCTTAAAACTATGAAGAAAGAAGACAAAGACCTGGTGATTAACGACCTGGTTGAAAAATTCTGCAATACGAAGAACTTTTACCTTACTGATACTTCTACACTTACTGTTGCTAAAACGAATATACTTCGCAGAAGCTGCTTTAAGAAGAATATCGAACTAAAGGTAGTGAAAAATACCTTGCTTCAAAAAGCACTTGAGCGTTTGGATGCAGATTACTCACCATTATTTGTGGCCCTTAAAGGTACAACTGCGGTGATGTTTACTGAATCTGTGAACGAACCTGCAAAACTGATCAAGGATTTTCGCAAAACTGGCGACAGACCCCTTTTGAAAGCAGCTTATGTAGAAGAATCTTTCTATATCGGCGATAATCAATTGGATGCGCTGTTAGCTATCAAAACCAAAAATGAGGTTATTGGCGATATTATCGGATTACTGCAATCTCCTGCGAAAAATGTGGTTTCTGCTCTCCAATCCGGAGGCGGCAAACTGGCGGGAATTGTCAAAACACTTTCCGAAAGAAACGCTTAATCTCAACATTCAAATCAATTTCTTTTTTAAACAATCTAACAAACTCAATAAAAATGGCAGACCTGAAAGCTTTCGCAGAACAGTTGGTTAATCTGACAGTGAAAGAAGTCAACGAACTGGCTCAAATCCTTAAAGACGAATATGGTATCGAACCTGCTGCAGCCGCAGTAGCAGTAGCAGCCCCAGCCGGCGGTGCCGGAGGTGGTGCAGCCGCTGAAGAAAAAACCGCATTCGATGTAATTCTTAAAGCCGCTGGCGGTAACAAACTCGCAGTTGTGAAACTGGTGAAAGAGTTAACCGGGCTTGGCCTTAAAGAAGCAAAAGACCTCGTTGACGGTGCACCAAAACCGTTGAAAGAAGGTGTAAGCAAAGAAGAAGCTGAGGCGTTGAAGTCGCAACTGACTGAAGCCGGCGCTGAAGTAGAGGTTAAGTAATCTCATCAATACCACGACAGCTAAGACCTCTGAGTTTTCAGAGGTCTTTAGCTGTTTGTTGACTTTCCCTTTTTTGCTTCTCATTTTAAATCCAGTTCCCTTGACAAAACATACAAAACGCAGCCAGAGATTAAGTTTTGCTTCCAGCAAACTTCCGATTGACTACCCTGACTTCCTCGATGTGCAGGTACAATCGTTTAAAGATTTCTTTCAGCTTGAAACCACTCCTGAAAATCGTCAGGATGAAGGGCTCTTCAAAGTTTTTGCAGAAAATTTTCCTATCTCAGATGCACGAAACAATTTCGTGCTCGAATTTCTCGATTACTTCATTGACCCTCCCCGGTATTCAATTGAAGAATGCCTCGAAAGAGGTCTTACCTACAGCGTTCCGCTGAAGGCGAAATTGAAACTTTACTGTACTGACCCTGAACATGAAGATTTTGAAACCATCGTTCAGGATGTTTACCTGGGAACTATCCCCTACATGACACCTAAAGGTACTTTTGTTATCAATGGTGCTGAAAGGGTTGTAGTTTCTCAATTACACCGTTCTCCAGGCGTGTTCTTTGGCCAAAGCCGCCATGCCAACGGAACAAAGCTTTATTCTGCCCGTGTTATTCCTTTTAAAGGCTCATGGATTGAATTTGCTACCGACATTAATAATGTAATGTATGCCTATATTGACCGGAAGAAAAAATTACCGGTTACCACCCTGTTAAGGGCTATAGGCTATGAAAGTGATAAAGATATTCTTGAAATATTCGGACTTGCTGACGAGTTTAAAGTTAGTAAAACTTCGATAAAAAATGCCCTTGGTCGCCGCCTTGCCGCCAGGGTTCTTAAATCTTGGGTAGAAGACTTCGGTGATGAAGATACCGGTGAAGTTGTTTCCATCCAAAGAAATGAAGTCATCATTGATCGGGAGGTGGTTATCGAAAAAGAACACCTTGAAATGATCCTTGAGTCGGGAGTGAAATCTATCATTCTGCATAAGAATGATATCAATGCTACCGATTATACAATTATATACAATACGCTTCAAAAAGATACTTCAAACTCTGAGAAAGAAGCCGTAGAACACATTTATCGGCAACTCAGAAATGCCGAGCCACCAGATGAAGAAACAGCCAGAGGTATCATTGATAAGCTCTTCTTCTCTGATAAACGGTACGATTTAGGTGATGTAGGACGATACAGAATCAATAAGAAACTGGCGCTTAGCACTCCTGAAAATACACGCGTACTTACACGTGAAGATATTATTTGCATCATCCGTTACTTGATCGAACTGATCAATTCTAAAGCTGATGTGGATGATATTGACCACCTTTCTAATCGCCGTGTAAGAACTGTTGGCGAGCAATTATATGGCCAATTCGGCGTTGGTCTTTCACGTATGGCAAGAACCATTCGTGAACGTATGAACGTACGTGATAATGAGGTGTTTACACCTACTGACCTGATTAATGCCAAAACACTTTCAAGTGTGATTAACTCGTTCTTCGGAACAAATCAGTTGTCACAATTTATGGATCAGACCAACCCACTCTCTGAAATCACCCACAAGCGCCGGCTTTCTGCCCTTGGCCCAGGTGGTCTTTCAAGAGAAAGAGCTGGTTTCGAGGTGCGCGACGTACATTACACCCATTATGGACGCTTATGTACAATTGAAACACCTGAAGGCCCCAACATTGGTCTTATTTCTTCACTTTGCGTTTTCGCAAAAATTAACAAATTAGGCTTTATTGAGACCCCTTACCGCCTTGTAAATGACGGTAAAGTTGATGCAAATCAGCCAATTGTTTATATGAGCGCTGAGGAAGAAGAGGATTCAATTATTGCTCAATCAAAAACTGAGATTGATAAAAGTGGTGCCTTTGTAGATAAAAGAATAAAGGCACGTTTCGCAGGTGACTTCCCTGTTGTTGAGCCTGATAAGATCAAATTAATGGACGTTGCGCCAAACCAGATTGCATCTATCGCTGCTTCTTTGATTCCGTTCCTTGAGCATGATGATGCAAACCGGGCATTGATGGGCTCAAACATGATGCGACAGGCAGTTCCATTGTTGAATCCAGAAGCACCTATTGTAGGTACCGGATTGGAGCCACTGATTGCACGCGACTCTCGTGTGCTTATCAACGCAGAAGGCGATGGCGTGGTTGAAGCGGTTGATGCAAATGAAATTGTTATTCGCTACAATCGTACAGATGATGATCGTCTGGTTAGTTTTGAGGATGATATTCGGGTATATCGTTTAACCAAATTCCGGAAAACAAACCAAAACACCACAATTAATTTAAAACCGATTGTAACCAAAGGCGAAAAAGTAACCAAAGGTCAGGTATTGTGTGAAGGTTATGCAACGCAATTAGGTGAGTTAGCACTTGGAAGAAACTTGAAAGTGGCTTTCATGCCCTGGAAAGGAAATAACTTCGAAGATGCTATTGTAATTTCTGAACGCATTGTTAGAGAAGATGTGTTTACCAGCCTCCACATCGAAGAGTTTATTCTGGAAGTGAGAGATACCAAACGTGGCCTGGAAGAACTTACCTCTGATATCCCGAACGTAAGCGAAGAGGCTACAAAAGACCTTGACGAAAACGGACTTATCCGGATTGGGGCTGAAGTAAAACCTGGAGATATCCTCATTGGGAAAATCACTCCAAAAGGTGAAACCGACCCATCTCCGGAAGAAAAACTGCTCAGAGCCATCTTTGGTGATAAGGCAGGTGATGTGAAAGATGCTTCGTTAAAAGCGCCTCCATCTTTATCTGGCGTGGTAATTGACAAAAAACTCTTCTCACGGATTATCAAAGACCGCAAAGCAAAATCAGAAGAAAAACCTGTATTGGCTAAAATTGATGCAGAACGCGATAAGGATCTTGCTGAGCTGAAAAACCGTCTGGTTGATAAATTATTCCAATTGGTGAACGGAAAAACCTCTCAAGGTATTTACAACAATTTCAAAGAAGAGCTCGTTGCCAAAGGGGTTAAATTCACAGTGAAAATGTTGTTGAGCTTGAATTATTCGGAGGTTAATCCGAATAAATGGACTACCGACAAAGACAAGAACAACCAGATAAAAATCCTCCTTAACAATTACCTGATCCGCTACAATGATATCAATGGTATTGCCAAACGTAAAAAGTTTGCTGCTACTGTTGGTGATGAATTGCCAACCGGAATTATCCAGCTTGCCAAGGTATATATTGCCAAAAAACGCAAGCTCAAAGTGGGTGATAAAATGGCTGGTCGCCACGGTAACAAAGGTATTGTTGCCCGGATTGTAAGAGAGGAAGAAATGCCATTCCTTGATGATGGAACGCCGGTTGACATTGTTCTGAACCCATTAGGCGTACCTTCAAGGATGAACCTTGGGCAGATTTATGAAACTGTTCTGGGATGGGCCGGAGAAAAACTCGGTATGAATTTTGCCACCCCTATTTTTGATGGTGCAACCATTGAGCAAATCAATTCTTATACCGATAAGGCAGGGGTGCCTCAGTACGGTCGAACATTCCTTATTGACGGTGGCACTGGTGAACGCTTTGACCAACCTGCAACTGTGGGTATGATTTATATGATGAAACTTGGCCACATGGTGGATGACAAAATGCACGCACGTTCTATCGGGCCATACTCGCTCATTACGCAGCAACCTCTCGGTGGTAAGGCTCAGTTCGGTGGCCAGCGTTTTGGTGAAATGGAGGTTTGGGCGCTTGAAGCCTTCGGTGCAGCCAATATCCTCCAGGAAATTCTAACGGTAAAATCAGATGATGTTATCGGACGCGCAAAAGCCTATGAAGCTATCGTAAAAGGCGACAATATGCCGGTACCGGGTATCCCGGAATCGTTCAACGTATTGTTGCACGAACTTCGTGGTCTCGGACTTAAAATAACCCTCGATTAATCCTCATCTCTGAACCAAATATTATGACATTGCGCAAGGACATAAAACTCAAAAGCAATTTTAAAAGGATCTTTGTCAGCTTGGCTTCTCCCGAGGATATCCTCGATCAAAGTCGTGGAGAGGTGTTAAAGCCTGAAACTATCAATTACAGAACCTATAAACCTGAAATGGGTGGCTTGTTCTGTGAAAGAATTTTCGGACCTGTTAAAGATTATGAATGCCATTGTGGTAAGTACAAACGTATCCGCTACAAAGGAATCAACTGCGACCGTTGCGGGGTAGAGGTAACCGAGAAAAAAGTACGCCGTGAAAGAATGGGCCATATTCAATTAGTGGTCCCTGTAGCGCATATCTGGTTTTTCCGCTCGCTCCCCAATAAAATTGGCTATCTGCTAGGCCTGGCTACTAAAAAACTTGATGCCATCATTTATTACGAACGTTATGTTGTAATTAATGCCGGTCTTGCATCAGAGCAAGGTTTGAATTACATGGATTTCCTTACAGAAGAGGAATACCTCAATGTATTGGAAAATCTTCCCAGAGAGAACCAATATCTTGACGACAGTGACCCGAATAAGTTTATTGCAAAAATGGGGGCTGATGCCCTTTATATGTTGCTGTCACGACTTAACTTGGAAGAGCTTTCTTATGATCTTCGGAACAAGGCAAATACTGAAACTTCTCAACAAAGGAAAAACGAGGCACTTAAACGCCTTCAGGTTGTAGAAGCTTTCCGTTCAGCTAATGAAAGCAATATGATAAATCGTCCTGAATGGATGATTTTAAAAGTAATTCCAGTAATCCCACCTGAACTACGTCCGCTTGTTCCTCTGGATGGTGGCCGTTTTGCTACATCTGACCTGAACGACCTATACCGTCGTGTGATCATCAGAAACAACCGTCTGAAACGACTTATCGAAATTAAAGCCCCCGAAGTGATTCTACGTAATGAAAAACGTATGCTCCAGGAGGCTGTTGATTCTTTATTAGATAATTCGAGAAAGTCAAATGCGGTTAAAACTGATTCGAACCGTGCATTGAAGTCTCTTTCAGATAGCCTGAAAGGGAAACAAGGCCGTTTCCGTCAGAACCTCCTTGGCAAAAGGGTTGACTATTCAGCACGTTCGGTAATCGTCGTTGGTCCTGAGTTGAAATTACATGAATGTGGTCTGCCAAAAGACATGGCTGCTGAGCTTTTCAAGCCATTTATCATTCGGAAGATGATTGAAAGAGGCGTGGTGAAAACCGTGAAATCAGCCAAGAAAATTGTCGACAAGAAAGAACCTATCGTTTGGGATATTCTTGAAAACATTCTCAAAGGCCATCCGGTACTGCTTAACCGTGCCCCAACACTTCACCGTTTAGGTATCCAATCGTTTCAGCCAAAACTGATCGAGGGTAAAGCAATTCAGCTGCACCCCTTAGTTTGTACTGCGTTTAATGCCGACTTCGACGGTGACCAGATGGCTGTACACGTGCCACTCGGTAATGCCGCGATTCTTGAAGCACAATTGTTAATGCTTGCTTCACATAACATCCTGAATCCGGCAAATGGCGCCCCTATCACTGTTCCTTCTCAAGACATGGTGCTTGGTCTGTACTATATGACCAAAGGCCGCAAGTCTGACGAGAATATGCAGGTGAAAGGAGAAGGTTCAACTTTCTATTCGCCGGAAGAAGTAATCATAGCGTACAATGAAAAACGCGTTGCTCTTCATGCCTGGATTAAAGTAAAAACACAGGTAAAGGAAAATAATACTCTTCTGAAAAAGGTAATTGAAACTACCGTTGGGCGTGTATTGTTTAACCAGGTTGTTCCTGTGCAGGTTGGCTATATCAACGAATTGTTGACCAAAAAGTCATTACGTGATATCATTGGTAATATCGTAAAAGAAACAGGTATGGCAACAACTGCCAAATTCCTTGACGATATTAAAGACCTTGGCTTCTCTATGGCATTCCGTGGCGGTCTTTCGTTCAACCTTGGTGATGTGATTGTTCCGGAAGACAAAGAGAAAATGATTGGTGACGCCAATACCCAAGTAGAAGAGGTGTTGATGAATTACAACATGGGCTTTATCACCAATAATGAGCGTTATAACCAAATTATTGATATCTGGACGCATACCAACTCACGGTTGACGCAGCGTTTGATGAACCAACTTGTAAATGACAACCAGGGCTTCAACCCAATTTACATGATGCTTGATTCGGGCGCAAGGGGTTCTAAAGAACAGATACGCCAGCTTTCTGGTATGCGGGGTCTGATGGCTAAACCTCAGAAATCCGGAGCCTCTGGCGGCGAGATTATCGAGAATCCAATTCTTTCGAACTTTAAGGAAGGTCTTTCGATTCTTGAGTATTTCATCTCTACCCACGGTGCCCGTAAAGGTCTTGCGGATACGGCACTTAAAACAGCGGATGCAGGTTATCTGACACGCCGTCTGGTTGACGTTTCGCAGGATGTAATCATTAGCGACCCAGATTGTGGCACTTTGCGTGGTCTTACTGCTACTGCGCTGAAAAATAATGAGGAAGTTGTTGAAAGCTTGTACGATCGTATTCTTGGCCGTACTTGTTTACATGACCTTACCGACCCTGTTACTGGCGAGTTTCTGGTGAGCAGCGGTGAACAAATCACCGAAAACATTGCTAAAAAGATTGAAGAAAGTGGCATGGAATCGGTGGAAATCCGTTCGGTGCTGACTTGCGAATCTGATCAGGGCGTTTGTGCAAAATGCTACGGACGTAACCTTGCAACCGGAAGAATGGTTCAAAAAGGGGAGGCCGTGGGAGTAATCGCTGCCCAGTCAATTGGTGAACCTGGTACGCAGCTTACTCTTCGAACTTTCCACGTGGGAGGTACAGCTTCAAACATTGCCGCTTCTTCTAAGGTAGAGGCAAAGTTTGATGGTTTACTTGAAATTGATGAATTAAGAACCGTTTCTAAGGAAGACGAAAATGGTAAACCAGTTGAAATTGTCATCGGGCGTTCAGCTGAGATGCGTATCGTTGACCCTGCAACAAATCTCATTCTCACTACTGCCAATATTCCTTACGGTGCAACAATGTACCTGAAGAATGGTAGCAAAGTAGCTAAAGGAGATTTGATTTGTGATTGGGACCCTTACAACGCAGTAATTATTTCTGAAACTACAGGTAAAATCAGCTTTGAAGATCTTGAAGAAGGACATACCTTCCGTGAAGAAAGTGATGAGCAAACCGGTTTCCGTGAAAAAGTGATTATCGAACGTCGTGACAAAACACGTAACCCGATTATCAAAATTATGGCCACTACTAAAGAGGTGATTCGTTCTTACTCTTTACCAGTTGGTGCTCATATTGTTGTAAACGATGGCCAGAAAGTAAAAGCCGGCGAAATCCTGGTAAAAATACCAAGACAAACCGGAAAACTTGGCGATATCACCGGTGGGCTTCCAAGGGTAACTGAGCTTTTTGAAGCACGTAACCCTTCAAACCCGGCTGTAGTATCTGAAATTGATGGTATCGTAAGTTTTGGTAAGGTAAAACGCGGTAACCGTGAAATTATCATCGAATCGAAAACCGGGGAACAGAAAAAATACCTGATTTCTCTTTCTAAACATATTCTGGTACAAGAAAATGACTTTGTGAAAGCTGGCCAGGTACTTAGTGATGGTGCAATTACACCAAGTGATATTCTTGCTATTAAAGGTCCTACTAAAGTACAGGAGTACCTGGTAAACGAAATTCAGGAAGTTTACCGTTTACAAGGTGTGAAAATCAATGACAAACATTTTGAAGTTATTGTTCGTCAGATGATGCGTAAGGTAGAAATTGAAGATCCCGGAGATACTAAATTCCTTGAAGGACAAACTGTTAACAAACAGGAATTCATGGAAGAAAATGACTTGCTGTTCGATAAGAAAGTTGTAGTTGAACCTGGCGATTCAGCAGTTCTAAAGGCAGGCCAGATTATTTCTGCAAGACGTTTACGTGATGAAAATTCAATGCTTAAACGGAAGGATATGAAAACCGTTGAAGCACGCGACGCAGTATCTGCTACGGCTACTCAAATTTTACAAGGTATTACAAGGGCTTCCTTGCAAACTAAGAGCTTTATTTCAGCTGCTTCGTTCCAGGAAACTACTAAAGTACTTAACGAAGCCGCTATCAGAGCTAAATCTGATGACCTACTCGGTCTGAAAGAGAACGTTATCGTTGGGCATCTAATCCCTGCCGGAACAGGTCTTCGTGAGTATGAAAACATCATCGTAGGCTCTCAGGAAGAATTTGATGTACTGATGGCTTCAAAGAAAAAACGCGAAGAACAAACTGTTTAATTTTGCTGAATTGAATTATTCAGGCAGGCATCAAAACCTGCCTGAATTTTAAATGAAAATACAATGAGTGAAGAAAATCAAAATCAGGAAAATCAACTGAATATCGAATTGAGTGAAGAAGTGGCAGAAGGAATTTATTCTAATCTTGCCATCATTACACATTCAACTTCTGAGTTCATTGTTGATTTTATTAAAGTAATGCCAGGGGTGCCCAAGGCAAGGGTTAAATCACGCATTGTGTTGACACCCCAACATGCAAAACGACTACTGGCAGCATTGAAAGACAATGTGTCGAAGTTTGAGGCAAGCAATGGACCTATTAAAATAGAGGGCACTAACGTGGCTTATCCGATGAATTTCGGTGGGCCAACTGCACAAGCGTAAGGCAATAGTGAAT
>Ga0058865_1080711_pt1 | contig 12119 bp, 4 predicted proteins | sample TNRReaAnaerobRNA_2_FD_61085 | JGI IMG/M metagenome (GOLD analysis project Ga0058865, IMG submission 61085) | Wastewater treatment Type I Accumulibacter community from EBPR Bioreactor in Madison, WI, USA - TNR Reactor, Time C-32min-Anaerobic_ RNA... | ecosystem: Engineered > Bioreactor > EBPR >...
CTGGAATTCGCCGATGTGTTCAAATATTTTGATGAAGGCTTCCTGGAGAATATCTTCCGCTTCGGCAGGGTGGCGAGCATAGCGCAAGCAAACCGTCAGAAGGCGGCCAGCGTAGCGCTCGAAGACCAGTCGTTGGCACTGAGGGTCTTCGCGTAAACATCCTTGTATGATGTCATAGTCGCTCATCGGCATTTAACCCACCGAAGTGCAAAGTCTCCGGTATAGTGATACAATAAGTACGGCAATCGCTGCCTGTGGGCAATAAAAATCTTCGTCAAAATATCCGTCAAGGTACGACGATTTTACTAACGGTGTACCGCTTAACGCAGAATTTATACATTTACAACGCTTTTTTGTGCCGTTTGATGTCCGGGGGTTCAAAAAAACGGGCTTACTAAACATCCCCCCGGCCGCTTGCGTTTACGGAGGTACGAACTTATATGATAGACATAAACAAAATGACATTTTTACCATGAGATTTATCTTCTTTGCCTTAGGGCTTTCCTTTGCCGCATGGCTTGGCGCTCAAACTGCATTCCAGTCGCCAACCCAGTACTTCGATTTTTTTCAGCAGACCCATACGGCTGTTGTGACAAAAAACATGGATTACATCCAACATGCCGTACATAGCGACGACCTGCCGGCCATATTGCGCAAGCGTCAGGAACTACTCAGGGGCATTGATGTTGCGGCGCAAAAGATCGCCGCGCTACAGCCCTACCCTCAGGATGCGGGTATGCGGCAGGAGATGCTGGATATTCTGGCTTTTTACCGGGCTATTTTCGCCACGGAGTTTCAGGAAGTAGAGTTGATGAAGCAAAACAGCAGCGAGTCGTTTGAAGCTATGGAGCGCTATCTCTTCGCCCAGGATGCTGCCGAATTAAAACTGGCGCAGGCCGGAGCGCGCTTCTTAGCGGCTCAGCGCAATTTTGCCAGGACTAACGGCATTCAATTGCTCGAAGGCGCCCCCGACCCCGAAGCCGAACAATTGCGCAAACTCAACGCCTACCAGCGCGCCATTTATTTAGCCGGCTTTCGTGCAGGTAAGCTCGATGCCAATTTTCAGGATGCCCTCCGGCAGGGCGCCGAGCGCGTTGCCCTGGAGTCTCTGCGGCTTCAGTTGGAGAATGCCGTAAAGGAAGAATTGGCCAAACTGCGCAACATGCCGGCTTTTAATGGAAACACCGGCTATCGGGATGCTACCATTCGCCAGCTTGAACTCCTGCTCGAATTGGCCGCGCAGAATTACCCGGCTATGATTAAAGTGGCGGCTAAAGGGGCTTCTTCGCCTACGCAGGAAGACGTTGACGCCTATAATGCCGGCGTTCAGAAGGTGAATACGGATATGAACGCCCGCATCGAACAGGTCAATCAGGCCATGATCGAGCTCATGCGCCAGAATGTACCTAAGCCCAGCGTTCGCGGAACCAAAGAAATTTGATTTTTTTTCAATATTAAATTGCTTCATTCAAGCGAATGTATTACTTTTGTATTCGCTTGAATGTTTTATGGTTCTCCAAGCTGAGATTTGTAAATTTTGACTTGGAGGATCACAGTCATCCCATCTGCCTTAGCAATTACCCCGTTGGTGTGTTACAGATTGCCCCAACCCGGCAATGCTGTTTGTATTTATGTTTTGCTCCCTGCGTTAGCAGGACGCAAAGGGTAACATCGTTTGCGATAAACTACTTTGGAAATCTTTTGAATTTGGCGCACTATAAAAATAGCTGTTTGTTAGCGCTTTTGGCGTTGGCGAAGAGCTGATGGTTATTGGTGTGTTTTGTTGCATATCACACAAAAACACAAAACTACGATGAAGATTTGGTCTACCACTTTAGGGGGATTGCTGTGTTTGTATTGTACGCTAACCCATGCTCAAACCCAACACCCCGTTTTTTTACATCGTACCGAGCCGACGTGGCTCACGCCGGTCTACGCAAATGCAAGAAGCCTGACGCCCTGGCCTCAAAACAATTGCGTCGATGACAAGTGCTACGCCATTATACAGTTTGATGGCATTCCCGACGCGCAAACCTTACAGGAACTGACCGCCTTGGGGATACAGCTCTACGATTTTATTCCCGATTTTGCTTATTTAGCCAGCCTTGATGCCACCACTTCCGAGGTGCAACTGCCTGCGTTGGTCGTGGGCATTGGGGAGGTTAGGCCGGAATACAAGCGATCTCCGCTGCCCGTTGGTTGGGCTTCCACAGAGGCTGACGGCGTATACAAATACCTCATTTTACCTTTTCGCGGGTTCGGCGCCCAGGCGCTTTATCAGCAACTCCAACTACTGGGCTATACAACCGTCAATCTTGATACCATTGGCGTTTATGCCCGACTGTCGGAAGAAGAGCTCACAGAGGTGCTGGAGCATCCCGGCGTCATGTATGCAGAGCCTATTGATCTTCCGTCTATACCCGAGGGTAATGCAGGCAGGTCTTCCATTGGAATCAATGCCATCAACCGGGGTCCGGGCGCCGGATACGATGGCCAAAATGTAACCATCGGCATTGCTGACGATGGGCGTTTGCTCCACCTGGACTTTAAAGGACGGGTCATCGATCTCACGGTGGCAGGCGCCGGCAATAATCATGGCGAAATGACGGCCGGTATGGCTATGGGCGCCGGCAACCTGAATCCCTGGGCTATGGGTGGCGCTCCCGGCGCCCGGCTCGTGCTCACCGATATTGCCAACTATGATCACCTTGCCAATGCGCCGTCGTACCTCAGCCAATACGGCATGGTCATTACCTCTACTTCCTATGGCGAGGGCTGTGGCGGCGTCTATTCCCTGCCGGCGCAGCAACTTGATCTTCAGGTCATGAACTACCCCGTATTTTTTCACGTGTTCTCTGCGGGCAATAGCAGCATGGATGCCTGCCCTACCGTGTATGGTTCGCTGACAACCGCCGATGGCGCGCGGTTTGGCAACATAACCGGCGGTCGTAAAGCCGCGAAAAACGTGCTCACCGTAGGCAACCTGATGCATACCGATTTACTTCGCTCTACCAGCAGCAGGGGCCCCACTGCCGATGGCCGCGTTAAGCCAGATCTGTGTGCGCAAGGGCAAGGTTCCTTGGCGCCGGATGAAAACAACGGCTATCGCCAGAGCAGCGGCACGTCGGCAGCAGCGCCTATGGTGGCTGGCGGTATCGCAGGCCTTTACCAATATTACCGCCAGGCCAATGATGGTCAGGATCCCAGTTCTGCGCTCATCAAGGGAATCCTTCTGAATACTGCCGACGACCTGGGGCAGCCCGGTCCCGATTTTTATTATGGCTGGGGGAAAACCAACTTTCCACGGGCATTGCAATGCCTGCAAAGTGGGCGCTATTTGTCTGGGTCGCTCGTGTCGGGCGCTCAGGCAGTGCATCCGCTCACCGTTCAGTCGGGTGTGAAGGAATTGCGCGTTATGCTTTATTGGCACGACAACCCCGGCTCGCCTTTAGCTTCCAAAACCCTGGTCAACGACCTCGATCTCAGGCTGCTTACGCCGGCCGGACAACAACTGTTGCCCTGGTCGCCCAGCACAGCGCCTTTTGCCGACAGCTTGGGGAGCCCGGCCGTTCCGCGCACCGACAGGGTCAACAACGTGGAGCAAGTGCGGGTGCTGAATCCTGCTGCGGGCGCCTATAACGTGCAAATATCCGGCTATCAGATTCCGCAGGGGGCCCAGTCTTATTACATCGTCTACGAGTTTGTAATGGACGACCTGAGCATCACTTACCCGTTAGCTAATGAGGCAATCCTATCTGGCGAAACCTGCATAGTGCGCTGGGATGCGCCTGCTCAGGGCGGGACGTTTATTCTGGAAAGTTCGCTCAATGGCGGCGCTTCCTGGCAGGCGATCGCAGCGAATATTCCGGCTAACCAGCGCTATTTTGAGTGGAATGTGCCTGTGGGTTCTTACGATCAGGCGGCATTGCGTTTGCGGAGGGGTACGCTATCGGATGTTAAAACCGGTCTTGTGGCAAGCCCTGCGCCCCAGTTTAATGTTCAGTACCATAGTGCGAGTCAGGCTCGAATTTTATGGACGCCTATAGCCGGCGCCATTGGCTATGAGGTTTTTGCAATGGGAACCCAGTATATGGAACCGATAGGTACGACGCAACAGTCGGAATGGTTGATGCCAGCCAGCCTAGGTACGACATACTGGATAAGCGTGAGGGCTATTTTCCCCTCCGGCAAGAGGGGCCCCAGGGCTGTCGCCCAATCTTATATCCATCAGGGTTGTGGCTATAATATGACGCTCGTATTGAATTTTGACCAATACCCCGGCGAAACCAGTTGGCGCATTCGGGCCGCTGACGGCGCAATGCTGGCTTCCGGGGGACCTTATGCTTCCCAGGCGCCCTATTCTCAGCAGGTGATCAGTTTTTGCCTGCCTGCTGGTTGCTTTGACTTTATCATAGCCGACGCCTATGGGGATGGAATATGTTGTAATAATGGCAATGGGTCTTTTGCGCTGATAGGCCCTGCGGGAGAAATTATCGCTTCGGGCGGCGCTTTTGGGGCATTGTCAAACTATAGCTTCTGCACGCAGGAGGAGTCGCCGCTTCAAATTGTCTCTACCGGCTCTGGAATGGCCCGCTGTGCCGAACGTCAGGATGGTTGGGCTTCAGTAACCGCCGGCGGAGGCACGGGGACCTACACCTATCACTGGAGCAATGGGATGATGGGTAGCTATGTTTCCGGCCTTGCCTCCGGAACTTATAGCGTTACGGTTACAGATGGCCTGGCCTCAGTTTCAACGACCATTGTCGTAACGGCGCCTTCCGCTTTGTCTTATACCCTTTCTTCTTTGAATGCCAATTGTTCAAATGGCATGCTTTCCGTTGTGCCTTCAGGCGGCACGGCGCCTTATCAGTTGTATTGGCAGACCGGGCAAACGGGCAATACGATATCCGGGTTGGCGGCCGGAACGTATGGCTTTACCCTCACGGATGCCTATGGCTGCACACTGCCGGCAGTAGGGGCTGTGGCGCAAGGCGAACCCTTGTCTTTCCAGGCCAATGTGCTGCAGCCTTCCTGCGCGCAATTGGCTAACGGGGCCATTGCCGTACAGGTTAGCGGCGGCCAGGCGCCTTATACTTATGCCTGGAATAATGGCTCAACTTTGCATACTATTGCTAATCTTGCGCCCGGAGGGTATGCCCTGACGGTATACGATAGCCGCGGTTGCCAGGCTCATCGGAGCTTTGCCATAGAAGCGCCCCCTGTGTTGAGTATAGTTCTTGCCGGAGCAGACGCTTCTCCGTTTCAGGGAGGCAGCATCGTCTCAACCGTATCAGGAGGCTCGGCCCCTTATGTTTATGCCTGGAGCAATGGCAGCACTGCGCCCCAGTTGAGCAATCTGGCGCCCGGTAGTTACGGGCTCACCGTAACCGACAACAATGGCTGTACAGCCGTGGCCACCCGAAGCATTGTTATGGTTGGTACCCCAGCGTTTTGCGAGTCGAGGGGCGCCAGTACTTCCTTTGAATGGATACAGAAAGTGAAGGTCAACAACAACGAAGTGATAAGCGGCAATAACGGCGGCTACGGGAACTACCTGAACCTGACCTTTATCCTTCAAAAGGGAGTGCCTGCTCAGATAGAGCTTACTCCGGGTTATGCCAGCCAGGCCTATAATGAACACTGGCGCGTATTCATCGACTACAATCAGGATGGCGACTTTTTAGATGCCGACGAGACGGTAGTCACAGGCGGCCCCAGTAACCAAACGATCGTACGCCTGTTTACTCCGCCCAATAGCGCCGCTACCGGCTACACGCGTATGCGCATATCCATGCAATATGGCGGCGCCCCCTCTGCTTGCGGCAATTTAGGCTACGGCGAAGTAGAAGACTATACCGTATTCATTCAGCCTATGCAAACCAACCTGCAAAGCCCCATGCCCATAGGGGGAGGAGTTGAAGCAGATTCGGAAAACATCTGGCAACTATGGCCTAACCCGGTTACAGGCGAGGCGGTTGTGAACATTCGCGGATTCAGGTCAACGCCATTTAAGCCGATCGAATGGAAAGTGTACAGTGCCGCAGGACAATGGGTATTAAGCGGTCGCGCCTGTGGCCATGCCGAAATTTGTGATTATCAAATCGATGCGGCTATGTTACCGGATGGGGTTTACTGGATTGAGCTAACGGAGGAAAACAAACCCATATCGCTGCTCAGGTTTATCCGAAAGAGGTGATTTAATATTTTGTCATTTAGAAGTTTATAAAGGCTTGGCCGCTCCTGCTTACAGGGGCGGCCAAGCTGTTTTAAGACTGGATCAACTGGCTGTTAACGCTGCTATGGTTGTCACAAAATGCTCGATTTGATCCAGCAATACAATATTAAAAGAATGATGTTTGTAAAGAACACAAAACACTACTGAAAACACATCTTCAGCGATTTTCGGGCCCACTGCTTTACTCCGGCGGGTATTTCGATTAATCGCTCAACTTCAAGGGAAAAACAGTTTGGTCTGTACGTGCTTACTTCAGGGATGGCTCTGAAGGTGTTATTTTGTTTTGCAAGGGGGGCTTTCAGAGAACCAAACTACCCAAACAAGCATGAAAAAATTACAATCCCCGTCCTTGTGGTTGGTATTACCTTCCATTCTTTTTAGCCTTGTTTTGCAAAGCCAGTCGGCGCGTACAACTTACCTCTATCTTCATGGGGGAGTGGCGGTTATACAGCCCGATGCCAAAGACAAAATCCCTGTCTGGCCGCTCAATCAGTGTTTTGAAGGCTATTGTTACGCCATCGTTCAATTTGAACAACTGCCCAATCTGGCTACCCGCGAAAGCTGGGCTGCTCGCTATGGCTTGCAACTCCACGAATTTATACCCGATAAAGCCTACTTAGCCAGTCTGCCGTCGGAGGGCGAATTGGATGACGACCTGCCTTTGCGCGCCATCCTGCCCATTGAGCCGCATTTCAAACAATCCGGCGCTATGCTCGACCAAGGCGGCCGCCGGGCTGATGGTCGTTACGAAGTTGTGGTAGCGCCTATGCCGGGCATTGCTTCTGCCCAAGCGGCGGCGCAACTGAAAAAGGAGGGCTGGAGCGTATCCGCTCTTGAGCCGCACACCCTGCGGTTGTGGACCAGCGACGGCGAACTGCCGGTACTGCTGGCCCATCCCGTTGTGAAATACATTGAATCGGCGCCGGCGCCCGCTCAACCCGAAGGCGTGGAAGCGCGCGCCTCTGCCCGTATTGCCGGCGTCAATCAGGGGCCGGGCGCCGGTTGGGATGGCGAAGGCGTAATGGTGGGCATTGCCGACGATGGCGGCGTCAATCACATCGACTTTGCCGGCAGGGTCATTGACCTCACTACGGATAGCGGCCAGGGCCATGCCGCTATGACGGCAGGTATGGCCCTTGGCGCCGGTAATGGCGACCCTGCGGCTATGGGCATTGCCCCGGCAGCCTCCTTGCTACTCTTCGATATCGGCGGTTACGCTCACCTCAATGCTGCCGACCAATGGGCTGATGAGTACGGCATGGTTATTACCTCTACGTCCTATGCCGAGGGCTGTGGCGGTTATTACTCGTTGTCGGCTAAGAGCCTCGATGATCAGGTGCTCAACTTTCCATCGCTTTTGCATTGCTTTTCCGCCGGTAATGAAGGCATGGAATACTGTGATAACCCCTACAGCGGACTCGAAAACCCGGGAGGCTTTGCCTGGGGAAACATCACCGGCGGCCGCAAAGCCGGAAAAAACCAACTTACCGTGGGCAATGTCTCCCTGGCCGACGAACTGCGCCAGACCAGCAGCCGCGGCCCTACCGTCGACGGGCGCATTAAGCCCGATATCTGCGCATTGGGGCAGGGCAGCCTCGCTCCTGCCAATTTTAATACCTATCAGGAGTCGTCGGGTACCTCCGCCGCCGCGCCCGTAGTGGCTGGCGCCGCCGCTTTACTCTATCAGGCTTACCGGGCCGGCCACGATGGCCAAAACCCCCGTTCAGACCTCATCAAAGCCTTGATGCTCAATACGGCAGAAGACCTGGGTATACCTGGCCCTGACTACAGCTATGGCTGGGGCCGTCTTCATGCCGCCAGAGCGCTGGAGGCCCTGCAGAATGGTTATTACCAGATCGGCGCCGTCGATGGGCAAACCCCTGCTTTCCACCAACTGATTATTCCTGCCGGCGTACATAAAGTTAAGGTCATGCTTTACTGGCATGATCCTGGCGCATCTCCCATAGCGGCCCGCTCCTTAGTCAATGACCTCGACCTGCGCATCACCAGCCCACAGGGGCAGTTGTTCCTGCCTTGGTCGCCCAGCCACGCCATAGCGGCCGATAGCCTTATGGCGCCCGCCATAGCGCATCCCGACCGCGTGAACAATGCCGAGCAGATCGTTATGAATCAGCCTGCATCGGGTTATTATTCCGTAAGGGTAAACGGTTTTCAGATACCGCAGGGGCTTCAGGCTTATGTATTGGTTTATAGCTTTGAGTACGACAGCCTACAGCTTACTCACCCGGCAACGGGCGCTTCTCTGCATAGCGGATCGCCCATCCAGTTTCGTTGGGATGCGCAACCCAAGCCAGAAGCCGCCTTCTCCATTGCCTACAGCCCAGATGGCATGCAAACCTGGCAAACCGTCGTTGCGGGCATTTCGTACCATGAGTTAGGCGCCAGTTGGACTCCCCCCGCGCATACGGCCACCCATAACGCTTATTTCCGCATCTGGCGCTCCGACGGGCAGGAGGATATCGTTGGCCCTATTGTCATCTCCGCTGCCATAGCCGTGAGCGCGAGTCGATACAGCGACGCCCTTGCTCGCATATCCTGGTCGGCGGTACCCGGGGCTATTGCTTATGAAGTATTCCTGCAAGGCGAACACTACCCCGAATTAGCGGCCCGCGTGCCCGCCGATTCACTGGCATGGCTTATGTCTGCCATGTTCAATCAGGTGTATTGGGTGAGCGTGCAACCCGTATTCCCCGACAGTCTGCGCGGCTCCCGCTCTGTGGCGCTTCGCTATTTTCACGAGGGCTGCCCATTATATGTCAACCTGAATCTAAATCTCGGCGACCACCCCGGCTGGGTAAGTTGGCGCCTGTTGCATGTTAATGGCAGCCTGCTGGCAACCGGAGGGCCATACGCAGACATGGCCCCGGGTAGCGTTATCAACACCTCCATTTGCGTAGAGGCGGGCTGCTACGCCCTCATACTCAGCAGCACGGGGGCGGGCGGGCAGGCCAATGCCGCCTATGCGCTCACCCAGATGACCGGCCAGGTGCTGGCGGCAGGCAGCGCCGTTGGCCCCGGCAGTATGCACCTGCTTTGCGTAACGGCTCCTGGTCCGCCGCTTGCCCTCACCGCCTTGCAATGGCAAAATGAAAGCTGCGCCGGCCGCCGCGATGGTTGGATCAACCTGACGGTTACCGGCGGTAGTACTTTGCTCAGCTACCATTGGAGTCATGGCGCTGCCGGTAGCCAGGTATCCAGCCTGGGGGCGGGTATTTACAGCGTAACCGTTACCGACGGCGTTCAAGTACTCATTCACGAGATAACCCTCACTGCGCCGCCGCCGCTCACAACAGCCATGACCACAACGGCCGCCTATTGCCACAATGGCAGCGTACTGCTCCTGCCCTCCGGCGGAACGGCGCCTTATGCTGTGGCTTGGTCAGATGGCAATTCCGCCTGGATGAGAACAGGCCTGGCCGCCGGCGGCTATGCGGCCACCCTTACCGACGCCATCGGGTGTAGCGCCAGCCTCATGGCTTTTGTACCCGCAGGCGCCCCTTTAACCCTGACCCTGCAACCCAATGGAACCGCCAATGCTTTAGCCACCGCCCAGGGAGGTAAAGCTCCCTATACTTTCCAATGGGCCAACGGCGCCTTAGGCGCCGCTGCTGTCAGCCTGCTTCCGGGGTTACACACCTGCACCGTCACCGATGCCGGAGGTTGCGCCACAACGGCATCCATAACGATAGCCGGCCCGGCATACTGCGCCGCATCGGGCAATAGCACAGCCCAGGAGTGGATACAAAAAGTAAAAATAGGCAATAGCGAATGGACCACCGGCAACAATGGCGGCTATGCTGCCGTCTCCGAGCTGCCCTTCTCCATTCAGCCGGGCGCATCCCATAGCGTGCGCCTCACGCCGGGCTTTGCCCAGCAATCCTTCGCCCAGCGCTGGCGCGTTTACTTCGACTACAACCGCGACGGCGATTTTATGGACGCCGGCGAAATGGCCATATCCGGCACAGCCTCTACGGGCATACTCAATACCCAGTTTACGCCTTCCGCATCGCTTGCCGCCGGCTATGTGCGTATGCGCGTGCTCATGCGCAACGGCTCGTCGCCTGCGCCCTGCGGCGCCTTCGCCAGAGGAGAGGTAGAGGACTATTGGGTGCGCATTGAGCCCGCCGGCAATCGCCCGACAGACCTTAGCGCCAATGGGGTAGGGGAGCCGCCCGCCGCTTCTGAAGGCCCCGCAATATACCCCAACCCGACACAGGGCGACGCCTTACTTACCTTGCCGGCCCATTGGCACGGAACCGCTGCCGTCAGCCTGTATGCCATTGATGGCCGTCGGCTTCTGCGCTTAGACATCGACCCGGCCGCCGGCCCTACCCCGCTCGATTTCAGCCTCTACCCTGCGGGGTTTTACTGGCTATACCTGGAACCCACATCCACCCGAAAGGGCGAAATGCTAAAAGTCATAAAACAGTAGTTTTTTGGGGCCACGCCGCATAACATCTACTCCTTTTGGCAGCTTGCGCGGCGCCGGGTGTTCCGCTCTTATGGCTACGGCCGCTGCCGTCCTTCAGCTTGTGGAATCTGCGCTGCGCTATTCCACAAGCTGGGCCATCAGCGGCCGTAGCCATACCGCTTCACCCCCTTGTCCGTACAGAAGAGGCGGATTGCAGGGGCTGCGCCAGAGAGGCTGGAGATAGGTGTTATTGGTTTTTAGGGCCCGCCCGCTTGAGGTGGTCGGGTAAATATTATGGGCCCGCCCACTGGGGTGGTCAGGTAAATATTGAGGACCCGCCCACTGGGGAGTGGTTTTGCCCGGCTGCCCGGACGGACGGGTAAATGTTGTGGGCGTTGCGGTGGCTGGCCTGCCCGCTGCGCGGTTGGGTAAATACGGTGTTAACACATTTTGCGGGAGCTAAGTCCTAAAAGCTCAGACAGGGGCCGCACCACGGTTGATGAGGCCGTGAGTTTCTCAATACGGAGAAACCGCTCGACTCCTCCTCTTGCACGCTGTATAAACCTTATGGAATAGCGTAGTTTATATCCCACGGGCTAAACAAGCGCATAAGGGTTACCCGACCGAGCAAAGCGAGGGCGTTTACCCGGATGAGCAGAGCGAGGATGTTCACCCGACCGAACAAAGCGAGGGCGTGGAGGTAGCGCGGCGCCCCCAGCTCTTTAGTAAAGCGCCTACTCGCCAGAGCGATAGGCTAAAAGGGCCAGGGAGCATATCTCGACCTCAATCTCAACCTCAACCTCAATCTCAACCTCAACCTCAACCTCAATCTCAACCTCAGCACAAAACTCTCCTGCGGCAAGCGACCTCGATGGCCCTTCCCGGTAGGGCGCGCTTTGATACTTACAATGATTATTGTAGAAGAGGGTGGGATCCCACCCTCCTGGCCTGCACACCAACTCCCCGCTCCACAACCACCACCACCGGGCATACCTCCGGCCACCGCCCTCAAGCCGCAAGGGCCTGAAAACGCCATCCGAAATACGCCCGGCTATATATGGCAAAAGCGGGGCTATGTCTGGCGCTGGCCGATGTGCAGGTATACCTTAAAAAGAAGGCCTCCCGCCATCTGCCGGCGCCAAGGCTGCGCAGCTAAAAATGACGATCCCGTTATCCGGGCTGATGATAAACAAAAGCTGTAGTGATGATGCTTATGGCTTTCGCCTGTGGATATGAAAAAGCTTTTGTTGTTTGGATTGGACAAAGTTAAGCAGTTGTTTTATTTTTTGCAAATTTTTGTTAATTTTTTTATCAAAAAAATAATTTAAAACAATCTCTCCTAAGTGTCGCTTCGGGCAGCACCCCTATCTAAGCGGAGCCCTAAACGCTTGCGCAGCAAGCCCCTATCTAAGCGGAGCCCTAAACGCTTGCGCAGCAAGCCCCTATCTAAGC
>Ga0058865_1049263_pt1 | contig 12021 bp, 9 predicted proteins | sample TNRReaAnaerobRNA_2_FD_61085 | JGI IMG/M metagenome (GOLD analysis project Ga0058865, IMG submission 61085) | Wastewater treatment Type I Accumulibacter community from EBPR Bioreactor in Madison, WI, USA - TNR Reactor, Time C-32min-Anaerobic_ RNA... | ecosystem: Engineered > Bioreactor > EBPR >...
AAAAAAAAATTGATGAATTATTTGAACGTATTGATTTCGATGCATTGCTTTGCTTTTCTTCACCGATGGCAGAATATTATTTTCGATCCAGCCATAAAAACAGGGGCACAAAACTCTTGGCTCGCATCATGGACCTTATCGATGTGGATTCCTACAAATGGACTCAATATGCTGAAAAATCATCGGGGTTGAAGCGTCTGATCTACCGCTATGAAGCTCGTTACCTCTCGCAGTACGAACATCGGATAGCCGAAACCTTCAGTCATCTGCTCGTGGTGAGCGAACAGGAAAAAAACATTTTCCTGCGGGGGTTGGCGGCGGCTAATCTTAGCGTTGTGACGAACGGCGTCGACCTCGAATTTTTTAATCCCCGTCATCCCCAACGACATCAAACTCAAAAACCGACGCTGATTTTTACCGGCGTCATGGATTACTGGCCAAACATCGAAGGTGTTCAATGGTTTGTGGAAAAGATTTTTCCATGCATACGAGCGGCTGTTCCTGATACAACCTTTTATATTGTCGGCAGTCGACCCACGACTGAGATTAGGCGCTTGGAGCGTACTAAAAATATCGTGGTGACCGGTTTTGTCGAGGACGTTCGGGATTATCTGGCAGCGGCGGATGTGTGCGTCGTGCCGTTGCGCATCGCGCGGGGCATCCAAAACAAGATCCTCGAAGCGATGGCGATGGGAAAACCCGTCGTCACTACGCCCCAAGCGTTTGAAGGCATCAAGGCAGTGTCGGGAGAGGAGATTATCCCGGCGGACGACGAGGACATGTTCGCGGCGGCAGTGATCGATCTGCTACAAGATAAGCAGAAAGCCGAGATCATGGGCGCAAAAGCCAGACGATGCATGGAAGCACACTATTCCTGGGATAGAAATTTGAGCGTGTTGGATGGTATTTTTAACTGACAGGGTTACATCGAAGTAAGATGCGCCAGAGGTGAACGCATGCAAATACAGATCACTCCGGATCTCGAAGAAGCGTTGATCGCACGAGCGCGACAATCTAATCAAGTCCCCGAGCAGTTGGCGTCGGAACTATTGCGTCAACAACTTGCCGCGTCGACCTCAATACCGACCGCCCCTCCGGATACGTTAACTGCTTTTCTAGCGGATCAGATTGGGGTAATCAGCAGCGAAGAACGCCAACCAGGCGGAGCGCGATTATCGGAAAAAACCGGCAAGCATTTTGCGGAATTGTTAAGCAAATGCTGAATTTCAATATTCCCATCTGGCTGAAAGAATGCCACGGTTTGCAAAGAATAAATGAACCGGTTCGTCTTGGCGTTCCATTGTCCAGAGGATTATTGTCGGAGAGCCAGAAAATCCGCGTTGTGAGTCACTTGGGGCAATCCATCCCCAGCCAGGCTCGTCCTTTGTGCTTATGGCCGGATCGCAGCATTAAATGGTTATTGCTGGATATTTTTGTCACCCTGCAAGCCTACGAAAACGCTGTTTTCACCGTCGCGCCAAACGGTACGGGCGCAGCTTCCGCTACCGACCCTCTAACCTTAATAGCATGGCAGGAAAACCCAGAAGTATTTACGGTCGATACAGGGCTTGCACTATTTACTATCCCTAAGAAAGGGTTCGCTCCTTTCAGTTCCGTTAAAATGGGCGCAGTGGAAATCTTGTCTGGTCACGGCTCATGGACACGCTTGCTTGACAAAAAAGGTAATGAATATCTCTCTTCCGTTGAGCGATGGCTCATGGAGGAAAACGGCCCATTCAGAGCCTCATTGCTGGCTGAAGGAAATTTCCTCGCCCAGTCGCGTAAACCGGCGCTTTCCTTCAAGGCCCGCATAGCGTTTTTCGCGGGTTCGACCGCTGTCCGTATCGAGTTGCAAGTGAGAAATCCACAAGCGGCCCTTCATCCCGGCGGCTTGTGGGATCTTGGCGATCTTGGCTCATTTTTCTTCAAGGATTTGTCAATTCAGTTGCAGCCGGCTGGCTCGGCCCAGCAACTGGACTGGTACGCGGAAGCGCCGGAAGACGTTCACTCCCCTCGCCCGCTTGCGGGAGAGGGGTTGGGGGTGATGGCGCCGATTTCAACGGGTTACCCTCACACCCTAGTCCTCTCCCCCTCAACAGGGGGAGAGGGTGAACACCTACCTGACGAATGGACGCTGTATCAGGATTCCAGCGGTGGAGAAAACTGGAATTCGCGCAATCATATCGACTGCTCTGGCAATCTCTCGGTTGCATTTCGTGGATACCGAATCGAAAGACGCCAGAATGGGCAATCCAAAAAGCTTGCCGAGGGCAAGCGCGCGACTCCAGAAATCCGTTTAGCGACGGCGTCAGGTTGGGTGGCCGCGACGGTTGAAGATTTTTGGCAGAACTTCCCCAAGGCGCTGCGCTGGCAAGACGGTGCGTTGAGTATCGGCCTGTTTCCCCGAGAAAGCCGAAACGGTTTCGAGTTACAGGGGGGAGAACAAAAACGGCATATTGTGTTACTGGATTTCGGTGTGCCGGGGCAAGAAACCGTACTTGCTCGGCTACAGCATTCGATTCAGGCGTGGGTTGATCCAACGTGGGTGGAAAAAACAAAGGCGGTTTCTTATTTCGTTGCCAAGCAGAATGATCCCCATCAGAATTATCTCCAGTATGTCAATAACATCATCGAAGGTCCGAATTCGTTTTTCAAAAAACGTGAACTCATTGATGAATATGGCTGGCGCAATTTCGGCGATCTCTACGCGGACCATGAAGCCGTTAATCATCCAGGACCAAGCGCACTGATTTCCCACTACAACAACCAGTATGATTTTATTTATGGTGCTCTGATTCATTTCCTGAGAACAGGCGATCCACGCTGGCGCCAATTGCTGGACGAAGCCGCGCGACATACTCTTGATATCGATATTTACCATACCGATCAAGACAAGGCTGCTTATAACCACGGCTTGTTCTGGCATACCGATCATTATAAGGATGCGCAAACTTGCACCCATAGGACTTATAGCCGGTGTAATGGCAATGGTGGTTACGGCGGCGGACCCAGCAATGAACATAATTATACATCGGGATTGCTGCATTATTATTACCTGACTGGCGACCCTGAAGCAGCGGCAGCGGTGCTGCAATTGGCAAACTGGGTTATCAGCATGGATGACGGCTCACAAACCCTGCTGGGACTGTTCGATGATAGGCCGACCGGCAGCGCCAGTCAGACCGTCAGCACACTTTATCATAAACCTGGCCGGGGCGCTGGCAATTCGATCAATGCCTTGCTTGATGGTTATCGTTTAACAAACGACCACCATTATCTGACCAAGGCCGAAGCGTTGATTCAGCGGTGCATTCATCCCCAAGACAACATCGAGGCACTGAAACTGGACGAACCCGAATACCGGTGGTCCTATCTGGTGTTCTTGCAAGTCTTGGGTAAATACCTTGACGCCAAGGTCGAATGGGGTGAAATCGACTATCACTTTTATTACGCCCGTGATAGCCTATTGCATTACGCCTATTGGATGCTGAACAACGAGGTTCCTTATAAGGATGTGCTTCATAAGGTGGAAATACCGACCGAGACTTGGCCAGCCCACGACATTCGAAAATGCCATATTTTTCACTTAGCCGCAAAATATGGACATGCCGATCAGCAGGCGCGCTTCACGGAAAAATCAGGCTTCTTTTTCGAGCGATGTTTAACTGATCTGCTCAGTTTCGAGACCGCATTCTTGACCCGGCCACTGATCATTTTGAGCGTGTACGGTTACATTCACGCCTATTTTCAAACCCATCAATCAGACAATCCAGATTTTCACGTTCATGGATACAATTTCGGCAGCCCAACAGTCTTTCTTCCACAAAAAGCGCGGGTCAAAACGACTCTCAAAAAGAAACTGCGCGTGGTGGCAGCGGAGTTCAAACGGCTGTCTGTGGCTAAGGGATATGCATTGAAGAATAAACTTCTCAAGAAAGCGTGATGTCCTCAGCCCGCCCCGGCCTTGCTTACGTGGTCAACAGCCTCCATCCCGGCGGTACCGAAAAGCTGGTCGTCGAGATGAGCTTGGCCTTTGCCGCCGAATTCGATCTGCGAGTGTTTTGCCTGGACGAACCGGGTCTCTGGGCAGAGCGGTTGCGCGTGCGGGGAATTCCGGTCTACAGCTTGTGGCGGCAACCGGGTCTGGATGTGGATATACCAGTCAAACTGGCGCGTCATTTCCGCCAGCAGCGCACACAGATCGTGCATGCACACCAGTGTACGCCGTGGTTTTACGCGGCGCTGGCGCGACTGCTTTATCCAACTTCCCGTCTCCTCTTGGAAGAACACGGACGGTTTTTTCCCGAAGTGGAGAACCGGAAACGGGCTTGGTTCAACCGTTGGATCATCAAGCCGCTGACACACTGCGTCGTTGCGGTATCCGAGGATGTCCGAGAGCGGTTGCGCTGCTATGAAGGCTTGCAGCATCAGGCCATCGCTGTGGTTTACAACGGTGTGGCGCCTGAGCCTTTGCTTAACACTGCGACCAGAACTGCCCTGCGCCGCGAGTGGGGTTTCACTCCCGAGGATTTCGTGGTCGGCACGGTTGGACGTTGCGATTCGATCAAGAACCTGCCTTTGCTGGTGAATAGCCTGGCGCGGGCCGGAGCGGAAGCGCCGAACATCCGGGGTCTGCTGGTCGGCGACGGGCCAGATTTCGCCGCGACGCACGCCTTGATCGAGCGTTTGAAGTTGACGAATCGCATTCTGTTGACGGGGTTTCGCGATGACGCTAGAACATTGGTGCAATGCATGGATTTATTCGTGCTGTCCAGCTTCAGCGAAGGAACTTCCATGGCGTTGCTAGAGGCGATGGCTGCCGGTGTCCCTGTGGCGGTAACGGCGGTCGGCGGCAATCCTGAAGTGGTGATCAAGGGCCAAACCGGCTGGGTGGCGCCGTCGGACTCCGTGGAGGCGCTGACCGCCGCCATGCTGGAAGCCGTTAGCGATCCGGAAAAGCGGCGCGTATTCGCTCGCGCTGGTCAACAGCGTTTTGAAGAATGCTTTAATTTCGGACGTATGATCGAAACATATCGACAGATATATCGCGATATTCTGGCAAGGGCAGGTTGAGAAATTCGGTGGATAATTCGGCGCGTAGGGAACGGTTTAGAAAGCATTTAAAGAAGGCGCTCTTCTCCAGCGCCTTTTTACTGGCTTCGCCGTTGATTTTGCTCGCATGGATTGAAAAAAAGCTTTCGAGAAGCGAGTTGATCTTTATTAGCCTCGGACAATTTCTGGCGCTGTTTCCAGGCATGATCGGCAGTTATTTACGAGCCGCTTACTATTTTGCGCTGCTGGAGCGTTGCTCTTGGGAAATTCATGTGGGGTTTGGCTCTTATTTTTCGCATCGCGCAGCGGAGTTGGGGGCGAATGTGTCCATGGGAGGGTACTGTATTATTGGAACCGCCTCTATCGGCGAGGGCGTGATGATGGCTAGCCGCGTGAGTATTCCCAGCGGCAAACGCCAGCATGTCGACGCAGCCGGCAAGCTCTGTTCAACCACGACCTTGGAAAGAGTTTCGGTGGGCAGGAACTCCTGGATCGGAGAAGGCGCGATTATCCTGGCGGACGTGGGCAGTAGTTGTATTGTCTCGGCGGGAACCGTGGTCACCACACAAGCGCCGGATGGTTATCTGATTGCTGGCAATCCGGGCAAACTGATTAAGGAATTAAGTATTTGATTTTGAGGATAATCCACCTACACCGATCAAACCACCCCGGCGCTCCGCGCCACCCCTCCTTATCCAAGGAGGGGATCGGTCGGGGTGAGGGGTGTAAATGGCGATGTTTTCGCGTGCGGGAAAGCGGTTGGGACTGAGGGTCAGTCATGTGCGGCATTGCGGGTTTCATCAACTTCGGCGGTCATGACCGGGCCGGAGCCTTGCCACGCCTCAAGCGGATGACCGATGCGTTGATCCATCGTGGTCCTGATGAGGAAGGCTATTATGTCGATGACCGCGCCGCTCTGGGCCATCGTCGCCTGTCTATCATCGACCTGAGCAGCGGCCAGCAACCAATGGCGGCGCTCGATGGCCAGGTCCAGATCGTGTTCAATGGAGAAATCTACAATTTCCTGGAAATTCGCGCCGAGTTGGAAGCCAAGGGTTACCGGTTTAAAACCCGCTGCGATACCGAGGTCATTCTGTTGGCCTATATCGAATGGGGCGAGCAATGCGTCGCCAAGCTGAACGGTATGTTCGCATTCGCCATTTGGGACAGCCGGAACCGGCAACTGTTTCTAGCGCGGGACCGGGTCGGTAAAAAACCGCTGTATTATTGTCATGACGGTCAAACCTTCGCCTTTGCCTCGGAACTGAAATCGCTGCGGGCAGGAGATCTTTGCCCGGACGAACTGGATCTGGAGGCGCTGGATTGCTACTTTTCGTTCGGCTATATCCCCGCACCGAAAACAATCTATAAAGCGGTCAGGAAGTTGCCGGCAGCTCGTTACTTGCAGGTATCAGAACGCGCCTGCGCCGAAAAGCGTTACTGGCATTTGAGTTTCGCTGATTCAATCCCGCGCACCTTGGATGAAGCGACCGATGAATTCACCGCTCTGCTGGATGAGGCGGTCAAGTGTCGCCTGATGAGCGAAGTGCCCTTGGGCGTGTTTCTGTCGGGGGGACTGGATTCCACCCTGGTCGCTTCCTCGATGTCCAGGGTGATGAAAACGCCCGTCATCACCAATTCCATCGGCTTTGAGGATAGCCACTTCAACGAGTTGCCGCTGGCCAAGGCGGTAGCCGAACATATCCAGGCGGATCATCACGAATTCGTCGTCAAGCCCCATGTGGCGGACATCCTGGACCAGATTGCCTGGCATTTCGACGAACCGTTCGCCGACTCGAGCGCCGTGCCGACTTGGTATGTCTGCCAGATGGCGAAACAGAAGGTGACGGTGGCGCTGTCCGGCGATGGCGGGGATGAGGGGTTTGGAGGTTATACCTTTCGCTATACCCCGCATATTCTGGAATCCAAAATCAGAGCCGCGCTACCCGTTCTTCTGCGCCGGCCGTTTTTCGGGCTGTTGGGGACAGTCTGGCCGGGATCGGCGCGTTTGCCAAAACCGTTGCGACTCAAAACCATTTTTGAAAACCTTGCGGTGAGTGATGCCGAGGCGTTTTATCAGGATTTGATTTGGCTACGCGGCGACACCAGGGCATCCGTATATTCTCATGATTTCATGCAAGCCTTGCAGGGCTTTACGCCGATGGAAATGGTTTACCCCTTTTACGCCGGCAGTGATGCTCCAGATGCCTTGGGTCGTAGCCAGGATGCCGACATCCATTTTTATATGACCGATGATGTGCTGGTGAAGGTGGATCGCATGAGCATGGCGCATTCCTTGGAGGTGCGTTCGCCCTTGCTCGATTATCGGATTCTTGAGTTTGCAGCTCGACTACCTGTAAACCTGAAGATCAATGCGAATAAAGGGAAACTACCGTTGCGTAAACTGATTTCACGGCGGTTGCCGGTAGAGCTTGCTGCAAACCGACCTAAACTGGGTTTTTCAATACCGGCAGCAACTTGGTTGAGGAACGAACTTAAACCCATTTTAGAACAAGTATTGTTTGACCGGAATTCATCTCTTTCCGGGATTCTGGAGGAAAATGAAATTAGATATCTGTGGAAAGAACATCTGAATGGATCAAGAGACCATAGCGTATTTTTTTGGGGATTGATGATGTTGGAGCTATGGAGAAAAACGAGTAGCACAATGGTGCAGCCAAGAGAAAATTCATATTTTATGACTTAATAAATTGGTGTTATAAAAACAGTGCATAATAAAAAGATCCGCGTACTGCAACTTGGCAGTCCAACCGGACTTTATGGTGCTGAACGGTGGATTCTGGCACTGATCCGCCATCTAGATAAATCCCAGGTCGACAGCATTGTCGGGGTCGTTCTTGACGATCCAGAACTCAATCCTCCCTTAATACGGCATGCGAGAGAGCTAGGCTTCGATACTCACATGATCGAAGCCACGGGGCGATTCAACTGGAAGGCCGTAACAGAGCTTCGGAAATATCTCGTAGATCGGCGCGTTGATGTCCTCCACACACACTTCTACAAGACGGACCTCATTGGGGTGTTTGCTGCACGCGGTACGGGATGCCATTTGGTGACGACCCCTCACGGCTGGAGCGTTGATGCCGGGCTCGCGCTGAAAGCTTACGAAGTGATCGACAGGGTGGCCCTTCGGTGGTTCGACGCGGTAGTGCCGCTCTCGGAGGATCTCTACGCCGGGCTCCGGGGCACCATGGGCAGCCGTCTTAAGATGATTCCGAACGGAGTTGACATCGACGAGATCGACTCTGTAACCGGTCTCGCTCCGGAAGCGCAAGCATGGCGCGAGCGTGGAGAGTTCGTCGTCGGATACATCGGCCAATTGATCGCGCGCAAGAGCTTGGAGGTTCTGCTCCGGGCGTTCGCCGCACTGCGCCTTCAAGGCGAGCGCCCCACCCGGTTAGTGATTGTTGGCGACGGGGACCAGCGAGCCATCCTGGAGGCTTTGTCGCATTCACTTGGGATTGTGGAACGAGTGAGTTTCCTTGGTTATCGAACCGATCGCCTAGAGATTCTCAGGGGCTTCGATGTGTTTGTGCTGCCTTCGCGGCTCGAAGGAGTGCCACGCTGCTTGATGGAGGCAATGGCTGCCAGAATCCCGGTGGTTGCATCTGATATTCCTGGCTCGCGGGATCTCATCACGCCTGGCAAGACGGGACTGTTGTTTTCGTTGGGTAACGTAGCTGCGTTGACGACGATGCTTGGTGAAGCCGCCAAAGAGCCACTGCGGAGTCGACTCGCGACAGCCGGTCGTGAACACGTGTTATTGAATTACTCTGCGGCTGCAATGGCGCGGCGGTATACAGAGATTTACCGGGCACTGGTCTCCCGAGCAGACTGATGGGATTTTTTGTTTTCCTGTTATTGATCCTGTTCACCGCTGCAGCAGCATTAGCGAAGCCATGGATCGGCGTAGTAGGTGGTTACGTTGTCGCACTGTTGACACCGCAAGCGATCTGGTGGTGGCACTTCGGGAGTCTCCGTCCGGCGCTGTACATCGCGGTTCCAACACTGATCGGTGTTGTGCTCGCGCTTCTCAGGGGCGATATCGGGATACGTGCGATTCAGAACGCCAGAGTCGCTTGGCTCTTGATTTTATGGCTCTTTATTGCGTTGTCTTTCTGGTTTGGGCCGTATGTATCGGCTGGCGGACCCTATCGGTTTACGGATCCCGCATGGATGTTCTCGGTCTTCAACAAGATACTGCTTCTTTGCCTGATTGGTTGTCTGTGCATAACCGATATGAAGCGACTTCAGATCTTGTGTGGAGCATTCGTGATTTCCGCCGTGTATTTAAGCTACTGGGCGAACATGAAGTACATCGATGGGCAGGTGATTGGCCGCTTGGCTGGCCCTGTCGATCTCAATGGCGTCGGTACTTACTCCGATGAGAACAGTTTCGGGATGCTGTTTGTCGTCACTGGACCGTTTCTCTGGTTTCTTGGTTACCTATTTCGACCTGGGTTATTGCGATGGGGGACATGGCTGATCATTCCGTTTTTGTGGCATGCGGTGTTCCTCACTGCATCCCGCGCCGGTCTCATCGCGCTTGGAACGACCCTTGCCGTTATTGGGTGGCGCTCCAAGAATAAGGCGATGGGACTCCTGCTCATACCGGCGTTTATCGTCACCTATTCATGGCAGGCGGGAGATTTGATGAAGGAACGAGCCGCAACCATCACTGACCGGACCGAGGTCTCTTCAGCCACACGTCTGGAGGCATGGACCGCCGCTGCCGAGATGGTGGCGGACAATCCCCTGATCGGCGTCGGCTTGGCATCGTTTGGGCCGGCGTTTCCGCATTACTCCGAAAAAAAGCCACGGGAAGCACACAATACCGCGCTGCAGATCTTTGCTGAGAGCGGTGTGGTTGCCGGGGCGATGTACTTGCTAATTATCGCTGGTTCGATTGTCGGCTTGGCGAGAAATGGAAGCCGTCTGCGCAAACTGGATTTCAGTGTACGGGAGATCAAGGTACTTTATCACATCAATGAAGCGATATTGGCATCCTTCATGGGGTTAATCGTATGTTCCATATTCGCGTCGCTCCAAATGTATGAGGTTTTCTATTTCCTGTTCGTTCTGGTCAACGCAACTCTGTTCGTAAGCGCTAAGGTGATCGCTGACACTCGCTCCGGAGAACCTGAATACAGCCAAGAACCGCGAAGCAGCGTCCTTGCGCGACGCCTGCGCGGGTAGGGCGGCAAACGGTTCCCCGCTTAGGACTTTCGCTTGTACCCTACATATAGTTGCATAATTAGCGAAATATATACTATATATAGTGATTGAGACCCTTCCAAGCGAAAGTCCTACCGCTAAATCGACGATAGTTTCGATGAAGCTGATCTGTGGTTGCCACAGCTCCCGTGACGTTGCCCTGCGAGCAGCGGGGCTGGTATTGTATCCAATCTCCAAAAGCATCGACTGGCTGATAGATACTTTAGCCGCGGTCGAGTGGGTGACGCGCCGGCTCTCGCCGGACGGCAGCGAGATGTTCACCGGGCGCGTGGACTCCCAGTAGACAACGGCGCTGGGATTCAACGATGCGAATTCTTTATGTAACCGAGCGCTTCCCATACCCCTTGGACAATGGGGGCAACGTCAGGTCCTATCACATCTTGGCGGGGCTTACTGCGGAGCACGAAGTGACGGTTATCAGCGGTACCCTGGGAGACGTGAGCCGAACGGACGTCGACGCAGTTACCGCGTTGGGGGCGTATGTATTCCTTGTGCCGCTCGAGCGAAGGTCAGCCGCGTTTGAGCTTCGAGCAGCATTTCGTTCTCTGGTTTCCCGCCGCTCATTGATGCTGGCGCGCCATTTTGATCGAGAGATGCTGCAATCGCTGCGAGAACTCCTGACTTCGCGAAGCCGGGAATTCGACGTGATTCACTTCAATCACTTGGATGCGGCAATTTACGCATCAGGGCTTCCGTCTGGACCTTGCCGAGTCGTAGATCAGCACAATGTCGTGTCGAGGCAGCTTGAAACCAGCATTCCATCGGAGCGAAGGGCGCTGAGAAAGTTCGCGATGCAGCGAGACCTCGAACCGCTGGCTTGGGAGGAGCGTGATATCTGCAACAGCATGAATCTATGCCTTGCATGTTCATCCACTGATGCCGAGGCGCTTCAGAAACTCGGCGTTCACACGCCGATTGCGGTCGTACCGAACGGTGTCGATACTGAGTACTTTCGTAGCTCCTTGGTGCCTGACCGTGAGTCTATCGAAGTGGTTTTCGTAGGAACGCTCGATTATCAACCGTGTGAAATCGCTGTCTGGAGCTTTGCAACCGAGATCCTGCCGTTGCTTCGGAACTCGGTCCCGGACGTGCGCTTCGTCGTCGTCGGTCGGAATCCCTCGCTTCGCCTAAAAAAACTTGCTGAGGGAGATAGCGCCATCGAGTTGACGGGGCGGGTCGAGGATGTGAGGCCCTTTATGAAGCGCGCCAGGGTCGCCGTCGTTTCATTGCAGAGCGGAAGCGGTACACGGTTGAAGATTCTTGAAGCGTTCTCCATTGGATTACCCGTGGTCACTACTACGATTGGTGTGGAGGGGATCGAAGCCGTTGATGGCAGGCACCTACTGATAGCCGACTCGGCAACAGATTTTGCGGCGGCTGTTCGCAGACTGATCGAAGACCCAGATCTCGCACAGCGGATCGGAGGTGCCGGTCGAGATCTGGTGGTTGACAAATACAGTTGGCAGGCAGTGCAGTCGGCTCTGCGTACAGCGTACCGATCGCTCGCGGCGGCGCCAGATTCGCGCCAGCCATCTCCGGCATGATTCTCGAGGAGAAATGATGTACGAGGACGAAAAGGAGATTGCGGTTTCTCGCGGATCGGTGGCGTCCCTCTACGAAGATTGGAGAAGGTCGGTATGAACCCCGTGCGTATCGTTCTGATCTACCAAAGTGTGGATCAGAATCGATTTATCCCGGCACTGGTTGGGTATC
>Ga0058865_1001711_pt1 | contig 11964 bp, 4 predicted proteins | sample TNRReaAnaerobRNA_2_FD_61085 | JGI IMG/M metagenome (GOLD analysis project Ga0058865, IMG submission 61085) | Wastewater treatment Type I Accumulibacter community from EBPR Bioreactor in Madison, WI, USA - TNR Reactor, Time C-32min-Anaerobic_ RNA... | ecosystem: Engineered > Bioreactor > EBPR >...
TTTAACTGTTAAATAGACAATTTTATGGCAAAGGGAATTCAAAAAGATGAACTGGATATGATCGTTGGCGCTATCAAGGATTTTGCAGCAGAAAATCTCAAAGAAAGCAAACTTTTGGAATTAGACCACAATGATGAATATCCCATCAATGATGTACGCATGATGTGTGGAGATGGTTTAGGTATCCATCTGATCTTCATTCCCGAAGAGTTTCAGGGAATGGGTGGCGGAGCGTTCGATTCTTACCGCGTATGTGAAACCCTTGCCGCAGTGGATCTGGGCGTTGCTACAGGTGTTTTTGCTACTTTCCTTGGTTCAGACCCCATCGTTTTCGGAGCTACCTATGAACAAAAGAAAAATTGGTTGACCCGGATCGCCGTGGAAGGATTGATCCTGGCTTATGGTGCGACAGAACCAGATGCAGGCAGTGACCTCGGCGCCCTCAGAACAGTAGCAGTGCCCGTTATGGAAGATGGAAAGATCACCGGATACCGGATTTCAGGCAGCAAGCAATGGATCAGTAACGGTGGTTATGCCGATATGTACACCATTTTGGCTAAAACGGAAGCAGGTCCGACGTGGTTTGTCCTCGAAAAAGGAGCAGAAGGTTTCAGTTTCGGCAAACCTGAAGATAAACACGGTATCAGAGCGAGCAATACAGCTGCACTTTCATTGGAAAATGTATACGTTCCTGTAGAAAACCTGGTTGGCGAAGAAGAAGGTAAAGGTCTTTTTCAGGCACAACTCGTGTTTGGTTATACCAGATTAATGGTTGCCGCATTTGGTCTTGGCGCCGGTTGGGCCGCTCTCGACAGAGCCATACCTTATTCTGTGGACAGGATCACCCGTGGCACACCATTATCAGAAAAACAAGGCTACACGCATAAGCTGATCGTTCCTCACGTTGTCAGGCTGGAAGCAGCACGTGCTTATATTGAAGAAACTGCAGAAAGAATTGACAGTGACCTGGAAGATAATCTCAACACTGAAGGCGCCATCGCCAAATATATGGCCACCGAATTCGGAAATGCTGCAGCAGATGCCTCTATTCAGGCTTTGGGCGGTTACGGATACACCCGCGAATATATGGTAGAAAAATTCAAGCGCGATGTACGGATCACCACCATCTATGAAGGAACATCCGAGATCATGGAAATGACCATTTGCAGGGATCGTTGGCAATTCCACCTCAAAACCCAGGGTGCCTATTATCATGATATGGCCAGAGAAATGGAAATACTTCATCAGAAATACAATGATCTGGGCGCTGATGTGGCGGCATTGGGACTGCACGCACTGGCAGACCTTCTGGAGCGTGCAAGGATCCGTCGCCTGACACGGAATCAGCATATCCAGTTCAGGATCGGTGAATTGATCGCTTTTGCAGAAACAGCTGCTACCTTTGCAAAAAGAGCTGCCCGGGCCAAAGAAGGAAAATTACCTGAAAAAGCCAATAATCGTTTTGAACCCAGAGAACTCGCTGTCATGTCACGGATCTATGCCAGAGATGCAGCCGGTAAAATTGCTCAGGATGGCCTGAAATGGATTTTGGGAGCGGATGAACTGAGCTATTCAGAAATACAACAATTTGAACAAAAAATGAATTTCACCAAAATATATCAGGCCCAGACAGGATTGATCACAGATATGGATCTGATGAAAGAAATTATTTACAAAGTAAAATAAGTTCCCTAAATAGCATTTTTTAAAAAATATTTAATCGATTTATATGTCAAATCACTTTAACAAAGCGGTTGCTATAGTAGGTGTTGGCGCTGTCATGCCGGATGCACCGACCTTGCCCAAATTTTGGGATAATATAAAAAAGGGAGTTTACAGCATTTCTGACGTTCCGGAAAACAGGTGGAAAAAATCTCTCTTTTATGATGAAGACAAAAAAAGCGCCGGATAAAGCATACTCAACCATAGGCGGCTGGGTAAAGGAATTCGAGTTTGACCCTATTAAATGGAGACTTCCCATTCCTCCCAAAGTAAGTGATCTGATGGATCTGACCCAAAAATATGCCATCACTGCTACCCGGGAAGCTTTGCTTGATTTTGACTTTGAAAATAAAAAATTTGACCGGGAAAGAACAGCTGTGATCCTGGGCAATGCGATGGGTGGCGATCAACACCTGTATTCTGCCGGAAGGGCTTTATTCCCTGAATTTGCGGATGCCCTCAATAACACCGAAGGTTTCAGATCATTGCCTACCAATGTAAGAAAAGAGATCATTGAAGCTGCCAACGCAGGTCTGAGTCCTCATTTCGTGCCGATCACGGAAGATACGATGCCAGGAGAACTCTCCAATATCGCTGCAGGAAGGATCGCAGCATTGTGGGATTTCCGCGGGATGAATTATACAACCGATGCCGCCTGTGCATCAGCCCTCGCCGGCATTTCTTCAGCGGTGAACGGTTTGCTGGCACACGACTACGACATGGTAGTGACCGGTGGTACAGACGCCAATATGAGCCCTTCCACCTTTATTAAATTCTGTAAGATCGGTGCGTTGTCAGCAAGAGATTCGAGACCGTATGCAGAAGGCGCAGACGGCTTCGTCATGGGAGAAGGTTGCACGATATTCATCATGAAACGTCTGGAAGACGCAGAAAGAGACGGTGATAAGATCTATGCAGTCTTTCGTTCCATCGGTGGATCCAGCGACGGAAAAGGAAAAGGCATTACCGCTCCAAACCCGAAAGGACAGATCCTGGCAGTAAAAAGAGCTTATGAACGGATCGGAATATCTCCGGCAAGCGTAGGCTTGATCGAAGGACACGGTACTTCTACCACTGTTGGTGATGCATCTGAATTGCAGAGCCTCACTGAAGTTTTCAAGGCTTTCAACCTTCCTGTCGGATCCATAGCGCTTGGATCCGTTAAATCCAATGTCGGACACCTCAAAGGCGGCGCAGGTTCAGCAGGTATGATGAAAGCGGTGATGGCTTTGTACGAAAAAGTTCTTCCTCCATCTTTGAACTTCTTTGCCCCAAATCCCAATGTTGACTTCAATCAGGTGCCTTTCAAAGTCAATACCAGCCTGCGACCCTGGGATCTCAACGGACAGGAAGTCAGGCGTTGTGGCGTCAGTGCTTTTGGCTTTGGCGGAACCAATTTCCATGTCGTTCTGGAAGAATACATACCGGGCAGGATCAAACACGATGATAAAAGTACGCATTTCATAGCAGAATTTCCTCAGCACGATCAACCCGTACAGCAACTGAAAAAACCTTTACGCGGAGCTTATGTCACGGGCGCTGCCAACAAAACTGATTTGTTGTCCGGTTTGGAAAATGACCTGACAAAAGTAAAAGGCGGATGGGCTCCTGACCGGGAAGCACCTAAGCTAAAAGATCTGCGGAGCAATCTCAGGATAAGCATTGATTTCCATACTCCTGAAGAGCTTGCCGAAAAATTGGTCAGATGCATCAATGCTTTAAAAGCAGATAACAAGAGCTCCTGGAAAGTACTGAACGCCAAGGGAATATTCTACGGAGAAGGTAAACCAGGCAAAGCTGCTTATCTCTTTACCGGTCAGGGTTCACAGTATGTCAATATGCTCAGGGAACTGAAAGAAACCGAAGCTATAGTCAGGGAGACTTTCCGGGAAGCAGATGAGATCATGACGCCATTGCTTGGAAAACCATTGAGCGAATATATTTTTGTTGATGGAGCTGATAAAGCAAAAGTTGCTGCAGCAGAACACGACCTGATGCAAACGGAGATCACTCAACCTGCCATGCTTTGTGCGGATGTAGCACTATACCGGCTGATGAAAGAATATGGCATCGACGCCGATATGGTCATTGGCCACAGTCTGGGTGAATACGGCGCATTGGTGGCATCCGGAGCGCTTGACTTTAAGGACGCTTTGCTTGCAGTGAGCGCCAGAGGTCATCAAATGGCTAAAGTCAATGTAAACGACAAGGGGAAAATGGCGGCGGTTTTTGCCTCACCTGAACAAATAGAAGACATTTTAAAACAGGTAGATGGTTATGTGGTGATCGCCAATATCAATAGCTATGGACAATCCGTCATCGGTGGAGCCACGGATGCTGTTGAGTCTGCCATGAAAATGGCTAAAGCCGCAGGTTACCATGTGAGTTCACTGCCTGTCAGCCATGCTTTCCACACGGATATCGTAGCACCGGCAAGCGGACCGCTCCGCGAAGTACTCAGTGATTTCAATTTGAAAAAACCGGTAATTCCGATCATTTCCAATGTGACCGGTGATTATTATCCGGTAAGCAACTGGAATAAGGAACAAATGTTGGATCTGCTTTCCAAACAGGTTGCCTCTCCTGTACAGTTCGTGAAAGGGATCAACAATTTATATCAAAACGGAGCCAGGATTTTTGTGGAAATGGGTCCTAAAAAGGCCTTGAACGGCTTTGTCCGTGATATTACAGAAAATCTGGAAGGTGTAACGAATCTGTTTACCAATCACCCAAAAACAGGAGAATTTGAGTCATTCAACCAGGCTTTATGCGGGCTTTACGCTGCCGGTCTTGGCAATGGACGGATGGAGGAAATTAAAACTCAAGCTGCCACAACGGCAGAAGCCCGACCCGTACAAACACCTGTTGCACAGTCAAATAACGTAAGCATAAAAGCTGCCGCAACTGAAATTCCTTCATTTGACAAGGAATCCAGGTATCTTGAATTGGGTAAAATGTTCGTGGATTTTCTGGAAAAAGCAGAAAATAAAATACATCCGGGTGCAGGAGGCTATGAGGAAAAGGAGATCTGGATCACAGGAGCTTCATTGGGATTACCTGGTGTGGAAAGGGTGTTTTCAGATGAAAATGTGGAAAGAATCCTGCGGGGTGATCAGTTTATCCGGTGGATACCGGATGAACTGCAGCAAAAAATGGTTCAGAAAAATATTACCAGGCTGGTAAAAACAGGATCCAACGGACCACGCTTTGAAACCATTCAAAGCGTTGATGAGGTGATCAAACTGGCCGCCAGAAGGATTGATCTAGATATCGTCCGGGATTTTGATTTTCCGCAGGACAGAATGGATGCATTGGATGCCGTATCTGCACTGGCGATCGGAGCTGGTCTGGATGCATTGAGAGATGCCGGAATTCCAATGGTCATGAATTACAAAACGACCTCAACCGGAACCCAATTGCCTGATCGCTGGCTACTTCCAAAAGACATGCGTGATGATACCGGGATCATTTTTGCCTCTGCATTCCCTGGATACGATGCATTTTTGGATGAAATTCAGCGATTTAAGGATGATCAGGCTGCTAAAGGTAAACTTGCATTGCTGGAAAATATACGTCAAAAACTGGTTAATTTACCCGGATCAGCTGAACTTACCAGTCAGGTAGATCAGCAAATCAGCGCTTTAAAGGCTGAACTTGAACAAAATCCATACATTTTCAACAGAAGATTCCTGTTCCGGGTGCTGTCCATGGGACACGCTCAGTTTGCTGAATACATTGGTGCCAGAGGTCCCAACTCTTCCATGAATGCTGCCTGTGCCAGCCTGACTCAAGCTGCGGGAATGGCCAGCGACTGGATCAATGCAGGACGTTGCAACAGGGTCATTGTCATCAGTGCGGACGACATCACCAGCGATAATATGCTGCCATGGTATGCAGCAGGATTTTTGGCAACCGGCGCTGCAGCAACCGATGCACGGGTGGAAGATGCTGCCTTGCCGTTTGACAACAGAAGACACGGCATGCTGATCGGCATGGGTGGCGCTTCTCTGGTCATCGAAAGTAAGGAAATAGCTCAAAACAGGGGCATTTCACCCATTGCCCAAATGATGGGTTCTATCTTTGCCAACAGCGCTTTCCACGGAACGCGTCTCGACGTGAGCCATATTAAATTTGTCATGGAAAAGCTGATCATCGATGCAGAGAAGAGATGGAATATCAACCGTTTCGATATCGCCAAACAAATGGTATTTGTTTCTCATGAAACCTATACACCGGCTCGTGGCGGAAGTGCCTCTGCAGAAATAGAAGCCCTGCGTTACGTTTTCAGGGATAAAGCCAATGATATCGTCATTGCCAATACAAAAGGTTTCACCGGACACCCGATGGGTGTAGGCATCGAAGATACCATTGCCATCAAGATCCTCGAAACAGGTATTGTGCCTCCGGTGGCCAATTTTAGTGAAGTTGACCCTGAACTGGGGAATCTCAACCTCTCCAAAGGTGGCAGATACAATGTAAATTATGCACTGAGACTGGCAGCAGGCTTTGGCTCACAGATCAGCATCATTTTGTACCGTTGGTTCCCGACAAAAGATCAACAAAGGAAATCACCTACCCAGCTTGGGTTCCAATACCGGATCACGGATGAACAAAAATGGAAAAACTGGCTGCGTACTGTTACCGGCAAAACTGATCCGGAAATAGAAGTGTATAAAAGAACACTGCGCGTTTCAGATCCTTTTGTTCCGGTAACAAATGGCAAAAAGCCAGAGGTAGAAATTCCACAGGTGATAGAAGCAGCTAAACCGGTTGTTGCGGAGGTCATACCTACTGTTGCACCCGTGTCCACTGTCTCTGATCCTGTGAAAGATCGCATTCTCCAACTGGTCAGTGAAAAAACCGGTTATGCTGCTGATATGCTGGCAGTTGACCTGGATCTGGAAGCAGACCTCGGCATTGATACTGTCAAGCAAGCCGAATTGTTCGCTGATATCCGCGGCCTGTTCAATATACCTCAGGACGAAAGCATTGTTTTGTCAGAATTCTCGACGCTGCAACACATTATTGATTTTGTTTACAGTAAGAAACCTGAACTGGCTGAACAGAGAGTTGCGCTTACTCAAAATCCAACGATTTCTACGCCTGCATTGAGTCACGAAACTACAGTTACTACTCCGGCTACCAACGAAGTCGCTGCCAAAATAATGACACTGATCGCTGAAAAAACCGGATACCCTGTTGAAATGCTGGATCTTGACCTCGATCTGGAAGCTGACCTCGGCATTGATACCGTAAAACAGGCTGAATTGTTCGCTGACATACGTGGATTGTTCGATATTCCACAGGATGATAGCATTGCTTTGTCTGAATTCCCTACATTGAACCATATTCTGGAATTTGTTTATTCCAAAAGACCGGAATTGAGAGCACAGGCTACGGTTGCTACTGTTAAGTCAGCAGTTTCTCCAACACCTGTTTTTATGGATAAAACCACTAAAACTGCCGTCCCGACAAGCGGGAAAAGTCAGGTAGTGGAAGATATACTCAATCTGATCGCACAAAAAACCGGCTATCCTTCGGATATGCTGGATCTGGACCTCGATCTGGAAGCTGACCTCGGCATCGATACCGTAAAACAGGCTGAATTGTTCGCTGATATCCGCGGTTTGTTCGATATTCCGCAGGATGACAGCATCGCTTTGTCTGAATTCCCTACATTGAACCATATTCTGGAATTTGTTTATTCCAAAAGACCGGAATTGAGAGCGCAGGCAACGGTTAGTCCTGTGCAGACCGCAACCGCTCCAACAACAGTTTTTGCGGATAAAACCACTGAAATTGCTGCTCCGGCAAGCGGGAAAAGTCAGGTAGTAGAAGATGTCCTCAATCTGATCGCTCAAAAAACAGGTTATCCGCCGGATATGCTGGATCTCGACCTCGATCTGGAAGCTGACCTCGGCATTGATACCGTAAAACAGGCTGAATTGTTCGCTGACATACGTGGATTGTTCGATATTCCGCAGGATGACAGCATCGCTTTGTCTGAATTCCCTACATTGAACCATATTCTGGAATTTGTTTATTCCAAAAGACCGGATTTGAGAGCGCAGGCAACGGTTGCTCCTGTGCAGACCGCAACCGCACCAACACCTGTTTTTGCGGATAAAACTCCTGAAATTGCTGCCCCGGTAAGCGGGAAAAGTCAGGTAGTAGAAGATGTCCTCAATCTGATCGCACAAAAAACAGGCTATCCCCCGGATATGCTGGATCTTGACCTCGACCTGGAAGCAGACCTCGGCATTGATACCGTAAAACAGGCCGAATTGTTCGCTGACATACGTGGATTGTTCGATATTCCGCAGGATGACAGCATTGCTTTGTCTGAATTCCCTACATTGAACCATATTCTGGGATTTGTATATGCAAAAAGACCCGATTTAAAACCCGGTCTGACACCAGATGCGGTCACGGCAGCTGCCAAACCGGTTGAGACACAAACAAACACTCCGGTCGCTTCTCAAACCGCTTCCGGAAGAGAAAAAATAGCTCAGGACATCATGCAACTGATCTCCGAAAAGACAGGTTATCCTGCTGAAATGCTGGATCTGGATCTTGATCTGGAAGCTGATCTTGGCATTGACACTGTAAAACAGGCTGAGTTATTTGCTGAAATCCGCGGTATGTATCAGATACCTGCAGATGATTCCATTGAATTGTCCAACTATCCGACCCTCAACCACATCATCGGTTTTGTGTTGGAAAGAAAACCTGAAGCGGCAGGTTCAGTTGAAAGCACACCTGAACAAATAGTTACATCAGATACACAAGCGACCACAGCGATAAAAGCTGGAAACCTGGATGCGGTTGCCCAAATTCCGAGAAGAGTGCCTGTACCCGTTTTGCGTCCGGAGGCACAACTTTGCAAAACCACAGGGATAGAACTGGCCGGTAAACGTGTGATCGTCAAAGCAGATAATGGAAAAGTAGCAGATGCTTTGATCAAAAAACTAAAGGCTTTAAAAGCTGAAGTCTTGGTGATAGCAGACAATCCCGGTTTTGACGATTTGGCTGTTCGCATCAAAGAATGGGTTGATAACGGAGGCGTTCATGGCGTTTACTGGTGTGCTGCACTGGATAAGGAAGAAAGCATTTCGACCATGAGCTATGAAACATGGAAATCTGCAACGCATAGCCGCATTAAATTGCTCTATCAAACCATGAGGCAGTTGGAATTAACCGGGCAAAAGGACGTTTTCCTGGTATCTGCAACCCGTTTGGGAGGACATTTTGGCTATGATGAAACAGGTGCATTGGCTCCTTTAGGCGGTGCTGTCAGCGGATTTACCAAGGCTTATAAGCGGGAAAATCCTGCAAGTCTGGTAAAAGTCGTTGATTTCGGACCTGCCAAAAAAACCACTGCGCTGGCAGATGCGTTGATACAGGAAACCTTATTTGACAACGGTGTGGTAGAAGTTGGATATAAGAACGAACTCAGATGGACGATCAGTCTGGAGGAAAGGCCACAATTGACCGGCAATGCAGGAATGGCGCTTGATAAGGATACCGTATACCTGATCACCGGCGCAGCAGGAAGCATAGTTTCGGCCATCACGACGGATCTGGCTGCTGCAAATGGCGGAAAGTTTTACCTGATGGATCTGACGCCTGAACCAGACAAAAATGATCCCGATATCCTGCAGTTTGAAAACGATAAGGAAGGACTTAAGAAAAAGCTTTTTGAACAATTGACACAATCCGGTGAAAAAGCAACACCTGTAAAGGTTGAAAAAATGCTTGCAGGCATTGAAAGAAAACATGCAGCATTCAGCGCCATCAGGGCGATCGAACAAGCCGGAGGCACAGTTCATTATTTTGCAGTGAATCTGCTGGATCATGCAGCTGTACATGCTGCGGTGAAGGAGATCATGAAAAATGAACAAAAACTGGATGTATTACTGCATGCCGGAGGACTTGAGATCAGCAAACTGCTTAAAGATAAAGGGCCTGATGAATTCAACCTGGTCTTCGATGTAAAAGCCGACGGCTGGTATAATATTATGTCTGCTCTGGGAGATTTCCCTGTGGGCGCAGCAGTGGTTTTCAGTTCTATAGCAGGTCGTTTTGGCAACGGCGGACAGGTGGATTACAGCTCGGCCAATGACTTCTTATGCAAAAGTGTGTCCTCTTTCAAAAACAATCGTTCGGCTACAAGAGGTATCGCGCTTGACTGGACCGCTTGGGGCGGCATCGGCATGGCGGTCAGAGGTTCCATTCCGATGGTCATGAAGCAGGCCGGCATCGATATGTTGCCTCCTGAAGCAGGCATTCCGTTTATCCGGAAAGAACTGCTTGCGTCCACAGAAACGGTAGAAGTGGTCGTTGCTCAAAGTCTGGGGCTTATGCTGAAAGAATTTGATCAGGAAGGCGGAATTGATCCGGCAAAGGCGGCTGTTTTGCTGAAGGATCACATCATGATGGGCGAAATCCGGGAAATGAGTTTGTACGGCGGATTTACCGTTTCGGTCAGTCTTGATCCGGCAGCGCAGGGATTTTTGTTTGATCATCAGATCAATCAGGTGCCTGTTTTGCCCGGTGTGATGGGAATTGAAACCATGGCGGCTGTTGCAGGCGCATTTTTACCTGAAATGCATGTTCAGGCAGTACAAAATGTTTCCTTCCTCGCGCCATTCAAATTTTATAAATCAGAGCCAAGAGAAGTTTTTGTGACTGTACGTTTCAAAGAAGCCGGAGATAATATTCTGGCGCAATGCGAATTATTCGGTTTGAGAAAACTTGTAGGTCAGGATGAAGCGCAAAAAACGACCCATTTCCGGGCAGAAGTCTTGTTAGGCAAAGATCCGCTGATCATTCCTGAAAATATCGATAAAAAGCTTTTCAAAAAAGCAGCCAAGGCCGTTGTACTGAAGGCAGAGGATATTTACAAGGTATATTTTCACGGTCCTGCTTACCAGGTGATCGATGAGATCTGGATGAAAGGGGAACAGATGATAGGCGTTTTCGCATCAAATCTGCCTCCGAATCATGTCCCGGAAAGCAAATCAGTATTTTTTATGCCACGTTTGATCGAGCATTGTTTCCAGACTGCCGGTGTACACCAATTGGGTGTGGAAAGCATCATGGGATTGCCGGCGGGTGTAAGTACGTTCAGCGTATTCAGGCAATGGGATGACAAAAAGAAATTGTTTGCATTGGTGGATAAAACGGATACAGGTTATCATGCTGTGATCGCAGATGATCAGGGTTTGATCTACCTTGAATTGGATGGATATACGACGGCAGAACTTCCGACGCAGATGGATGCTGCCCTGTTGAAACCATTCAGAGGATTGGCAGGTAAATAATGCAGGGATGACCATATTTGGAGCCATCCAACATCAGGAGGATGTACTCATTCATCAGGAATGGTTGCATCCTCTTGAAATAACATATCTGAATGAATTAAGATTTGAAAAGAGGCGGCAGGACTGGCTGCTCGGCCGGTGGACCTCCAAAAAACTGCTTCAACTGGTTTTGTTTCCGGATTTTCCTTTGAACCAAATAGAGATCCGCAAAGGGCCGAACAGAGAACCGATGGTGTTTTTCCGCGCTGAACCGGTATCGTGCCGGCTCTCCATCAGTCACAGTCATGGCCGGTCCTTTTGTGTATTGAGCAAGGAAGAACGGGCGCTTGGTTGTGACCTGGAGAAAGTCGAAATCCGGAGCGAAGGGTTCATCCGTGATTATTTTACAGACCGGGAACGGAGTTTGTTTGATGAGAATTACCGGGGAATTTTTGACAGAGACAGCTATTTTACCCTGCTGTGGAGCGCCAAGGAAAGCGTCATGAAGGCTTGTCTGACCGGATTGAGCATTCCGGCCAAAAACATTGAATTAAAAGAAATCAAGGGGTTCAAAGCAGATATCTGGTCAGAAATTTCCATGAAAAACCTGGCAAATAATACCCTCTATCGAGGATCTTTTAAATTGGCAGACGGATTTGCGTGGGTAGTTCTGGCAGAAGTCGGACAAGATGATCCGGGGCGGATCAGTTTGGAGTGGATAGGGTAAAAAAGCAGGTTTTTTGCGAATTTCATTAGGTATATGATTCATTTACAACAATTTGAATGATCGGGATTTTCATTTTGTGTACTACAGATTCCTACAGAGCTCTTCAGATCATTGGATTCATATAGATTTTGATGGGAACACGGATGACGCTGATTTGACGGATGGTCGCAGATTTTCCCGATATATCCGAATACGCAGAAGTTCAACTTGCTC
>Ga0058865_1006581_pt1 | contig 11854 bp, 6 predicted proteins | sample TNRReaAnaerobRNA_2_FD_61085 | JGI IMG/M metagenome (GOLD analysis project Ga0058865, IMG submission 61085) | Wastewater treatment Type I Accumulibacter community from EBPR Bioreactor in Madison, WI, USA - TNR Reactor, Time C-32min-Anaerobic_ RNA... | ecosystem: Engineered > Bioreactor > EBPR >...
AAAAAAACATAACTTTGCCCATGAACATGAAAACGAAAGAGAAAATTCTGGAAGTAGCCTTGCGGCAGTTCAACGAATTGGGCGCAGATCAGGTCAGCATACGCACCATAGCCAACGAATTGCAGATCAGTGCGGGCAATTTGTGCTACCACTTCAAAAATACGGATGCTATTATCTTTCAGTTATATCTCAACCTGGCGGAAGAGATGGGCAAGATGGTAGAAGTGGTTCAACATCCCGATACCGATATTGCGCAGATGATAGAAGAAACGGAACTCACCTTCCGCATCATGTACAAGTACAGATTTCTGATGCTTGACTTCATAGCTATTACGCGCCGGATTTCGGAATTGCGCGACCATTTTCGGCAAATAATTCGATTGCGGCAACAACAACTTCGTACGGCGATTGAAAACCTGGTTTCAAAAGGACTCATGCACCAGGAGTGGGCGCCCGGTATGTACAATCACCTGGTTTTGCATTCAATGATGATAGGAGATGCCTGGATACCCAATGCAGAGGTGCATTTTGACGAAAAAGGCGAACCCATCATACAGTTTTATAGCCAAATGATGTTCAGCATGTTGGTACCTTTCCTTACGGAAGCCGGCTTGGCGCAATATCACAAAGCCTTGAAGGACAGGCCCGAATGGCAGGCCGGGCTGCGTTTCGGCGCCTCGTTTTGACTCGTCGGTTTACAAACTCAATAATTCTCTTGCATTTTCCATAGCCGAGTCGCTGGGCGGATTTTGGCTGAGCATGGTGGCGATGGCGCGTACGCGTTCGTCGGTGGTAAGCATGCGCACGTGCGTGACCGTGCGGTCGTCTTTTTCTTTTTTATACACAAAATAATGCGCGTCGGCCTTAGCGGCAATTTGCGGCGAGTGGGTAATAGTGACCACCTGGTGTTGGTTCGACAATTGGCGCAGGATGTTGCCCATCTTGAGCGCTACGTCGCCTGAAATGCCGCTGTCGATTTCGTCAAAGATAAGCGTAGGCAGGGGAATAGCGCTGGCTACAAGTGATTTGGTGACGAGCGTAAGCCGGGAGAGTTCGCCGCCCGAGGCGACTTCTTTAATGCGTTGCAGGCGGCTGCCTTTGTTGGCGGCAAAGAGGAAATTGACCTCGTCGAGCCCGGTGGGGCCCAGCGTCGACAATTCGTCAAACTGCACCTGCATTTGCGCGTGGGGCATAGCGAGTTGGGTCAGCAATTCGGTCACCTTGGTTTCAAAATCGGGGATAACTGCCCGGCGGCGTTCGCGCAGTTCCATCGCTTTTTCGGTAAGGGCTTGTTCCTGTTGGTTGATGCTGTCGGTCAGGTCGGCGATTTCTTTGCTGAGATCGCCGAAAGAGCCCAGTTGGGACTGGATGTTTTCCTGGATGGCCAGCAATTCGGCCACGGTTGCCACGCTGTGTTTTTTCTGAAGGCGGTAGACGAGGTCGAGGCGTTGTTGTATTTCGCTGATGCGCTGGGCGTCGTATTCGGTTTCTTCGGCGATGGTTTCCAACTCGCGGGCGAGTTCCTGCAACTCTACGACCAGGCTGTCGAAACGCACGTTGAGCAGCGCGATCTGGTGGTCTACCTTGCCGATCTGGTGCAGTTGGACTCCCATTTCCTGTAACATGCCCACTACCGATTGCTCGTTTTCTACCAGATAATTGTAGGCCGAGCCGGTGACGCGTTTGATATCTTCGGCATTGGTGAGCCGGGTGAGTTCTTCTTCCAGGGCTTCCTGTTCGCCGTTGACGAGTTCGGCGCGGTTGAATTCTTCCATTTGAAACTGGAGAAAGTCCATTTCGCGGGTGGCATTGTCGCTTTTAGCGACCAAATCGGCGAGGCGTCGTTTGTCGGCATGACACTTGCGGTAGGCCTCGGCGTAGCGCTGTAATAGTGATTTATTGCCAGCCAGCGCGTCAATCATGCGCAGTTGGAAAGATATCTGGTGGATGTCGAGGGTATCGAATTGTTGGTGCAAATCGATGAGGGAACTGCTGAGGTCTTGTAATACTTTGAGATTGACAGGGGTGTCGTTGATAAACGCCCGCGACTTGCCGCTGGGCAATATCTCCCGGCGCACGACCACTTCGGTATCGTAGTCGATGTCGTGGGACTCAAAAAATTCCTTGAGGTCGTAGGCTTTTACATCGAACAAGCCTTCAACCACGCATTTGTCCGACTCGTCGTACAGCGCCTTGGAGTCGGCGCGTTCGCCCATTATCAATTCCAGGGCGCCGAGCAGGATGGATTTCCCCGCGCCCGTTTCGCCGGTAATAATTGTGAGGCCCTCGGAGAATGACAACTCGAGCAGCTCAATGATGGCATAATTGCGGATATGCAGACTCTTGATCATATGGTCGGAGGTGTGTGCAAAAGTAGGTTTTTTTTGTGAACTGTGAACAGTGAACAGTGAACAGATTTGAGAGCAGTTCACAGTTCACAGTTCACCGTTCACAATCAAAAAACATTGATGAATCTTCTTATTGCGAAAATCGGGGGGCACGGTTTGTGCGCTGATATTTTTAACACTCGCATTTTCAATAGCCTCGGTATCCAGGTGAAAGCGGCGGTAGTTGGTAGAAAAAAAGATAAGGCCGCCGGGATTGAGCATGTGCAAGGTTTGGTTAATAAGATAAACATGGTCTTGCTGTATATCGAGGATATTGCGCATTGCTTTGCTGTTGGAAAACGTCGGCGGATCGAGGATTGCCAGGTCGTAGCGCTCGGTAGCCGGCATCTGTAGCCAGGAGATGATATCGGCGCGCACAAAATCGTGTGATGGTCCTTGGAGTTGGTTGAGTTCGAGATTACGCCGGGCCCAATCGAGATAAGTATTTGACAAGTCGATGGTGGTGGTGCTGAGGGCGCCGCCCGCAGCGGCATACACCGTAAACGATCCCGTATAGGCAAAGAGGTTGAGCACACGTTTTCCTGCGGCGCGTTCGCGCACCATTTGCCTGGTGATGCGGTGGTCGAGAAACAGCCCTGCGTCGAGGTAGTCGCTGAGGTTTACCCAAAATTGCAGGCCGCCTTCGTGGGCTATGATCTCGCGTTTTTTCTCGCCTATTTTCTCATACTGCTGCGTGCCTTTCTGGGGTTGTCTTTCTTTAAAAAAGATTTTTTCGGCGGGTACTTCCAATACATCCTGCATCACCTGGCGGCATCCGGAGCGCCAGAGCCGGTGGCCGGCTTCGTCGAGGGCATGTGGGCGGTGGTATTCTGCGGCATGTACATAATCTTCGTAGCGGTCGATCACCAGTGGAAACTCGGGCATATCGGCGTCGTAGACCCGGTAGCAGGTGATACCCTGCCGCCTGGCCCATTTGCCGGTATGGCGGTACACCTTGCGCAGGCGGTTGGCAAACGAATCCATGTCGGGTATCATCGTCATTGTATTTGTAATGGTAATATACCGCACGCCGTCAAATCAGGTATATGATTTTTCCGGCTTTGCGGCATTATACCTCGCGCCCGAGCTCAGGTCATGCCCAAAATCTGGCGGCGCGAGGTATAAAAGTAGCGCTAAAATCACAATAGACAGGTACTGTTGGGGCATAAAAATGATAATTCTGTTATTTTTAGATCGCGTAAAACTATCAACTTTTATTTCGCAAAAACAGCATACACATGAGTATTCGAATCCAATTGCTTTGTCTGGGCTTGCTGCTGAGCCTGGCTTCCACCGTTTGGGCGCAGAAAAAGGCGGTAAAAACACCCGAAAGCGCGTCTGCACAGGCATTTGAGGCCAAAAAGTACGCCGGACTCCGATGGCGCAATATCGGCCCGTTCCGCGGAGGGCGCTCCGGCGCCGTCTCCGGCGTTATCCAAAACGACCAGGTTTATTACACCGGATATACCGGCGGCGGCCTCTGGAAAACCGAAGACGCCGGCCTCACCTGGCGCAATATCTCTGATGGATTTTTCCAGACCAGCTCTGTTGGCGATGTCGCCGTATCGGAGTCCGACCCCAATGTTATCTACGTAGGCATGGGCGAACACGCCGTGCGCGGCGTTATGACCACTTTCGGCGACGGCGTGTACAAATCGACCGACGCAGGCAAGACCTGGAAACGCCTCGGCCTTGAACTCACCAGGCATATTTCCGACGTGGTGATTCACCCCTCCAACCCCGATATCGTGTATGTAGCGGCCCAGGGCGCCGTGCACGGCCCCAATGCAGAACGCGGCATTTACAAAAGCACCGACGGCGGCCAAAGCTGGCGAAAGGTGTTGTATGTCGACGAAAATACCGGCGCTTCTTCACTTAGTATGGACTACAACAACCCGCGCATTCTCTATGCCGCTACCTGGCAACACCGCCGCCATCCCTGGAAAGTAGAAAGCGGCGGCCCCGGCTGCGGCATCTGGAAATCTACCGACGGCGGCGAAACCTGGGAGAAAATCAATAAAGGTCTGCCCGCTATGATGGGCAAAATCGGCGTGTCGGTATCCCGCGCCAATTCCAACCGCGTGTACGCGCTCGTAGAAGCCGAAAAAGCAAAAGCCGGCATGTACCGCTCCGACGATGGGGGCCGCTCCTGGAACCTGATGTCTAATAACCAGGAGATTACGGCCCGCTCCTGGTATTATATGGAGGCCTTCGCCGATCCGGTCAACGCCGATATTGTGTATGCGTTAAACGCACCCATGATGGTGTCTATCGATGGCGGCAAAACTTTTACACGTATCAACGTAGGCCATGGCGATACCCACGATTTGTGGATCAACCCGAGCAACAACCAGAATATGATACTGGGCGACGACGGCGGCGGAGAGGTCACTTTTAACGCCGGCCGCACCTGGTCGACACTCAACAACCAGCCTACCGCCCAGTTTTACCGCGTGAATGTAGATCGCGTTTTTCCCTACAAGGTTTACGGCGGGCAACAGGATAATTCCTCCGTGGTAATTTCGAGCCGCAATAACGGCTTCGGCCTCACTACCAAAGACTGGTACGAAGGCCCCGGCTGCGAATGCGCCTACATCGCCTTCGACCCCGACAATCCCGAATTGCTTTTCGGCGGTTGCTACCAGGGGCAAATCGATCAGCTCGATACCCGCACGATGGAAGCCAAAAATATTATGGCCTACCCCGCTATCAACCTGGCCAATCCGCCCAGCGAGATGAAGTACCGCTTCAACTGGAATGCGCCGATCGTGAGTTCACCGCATGATCCCAGGACTATCTACCACGCCGCAAACGTCCTGCTGCGTTCTACTGACGACGGTTTGACCTGGACGCCCATCAGTCCCGACCTTACGCGCAACGAAGCCGCCAAGCAAGGCATCGGCGGAGGGCCTATTACCAATGAAGGCGCCGGCGGCGAAAACTACAATACGATTTATTACGTCATCGAATCCAGTCTTGAACAAGGCGTGATCTATACGGGCAGCGACTGCGGATTGGTACACGTGACCCGCGATGCCGGCAAAACCTGGCAGCAAATTACGCCTCCCGGTTTGCCCGAAAGCAGTATCCACAGCATCGAAGTATCGCCGCACGAAAAAGGAACGGCCTACATCTGCGCCAATCGCTATAAGTTTAACGACTTCACGGCTATGTCATACAAGACTACCGATTACGGCCGCACCTGGACGAAGATTACCAACGGCATCGATGCCGATGATTTCCTGCGCGTATTGCGCGAAGACCGCAAAACGCCCGGTTTGCTTTACGGCGGGTCGGAACGCGGGTTTTACGTTTCTTTTGACGGCGGCTCGAATTGGAACAAGCTTCAACTCAACCTGCCGGTAGTGCCCGTGACCGACCTGGCCATTCAGGACAACGACCTGGTAGCCTCTACTGCCGGCCGCGCTTTCTGGATACTCGACGACCTGGGCGCCCTGCAACAGTCCAAAGGCGATTGGGGCAAGTCGGCCTTGCGTGTATTCCAACCCAAAACCACCGTGCGCTTTTCGGCATTTATGCCTCCCTGGATCACCGAAATGCCTCCGGGCTTGGGCCAAAACCCGCTCAGCGGTGTAATCCTGGATTATTACCTGGCAGAAAAAGCCGATACCAATAAACTGACGCTGGATATTCTGGATGCTGCCGGTAAAGTCATTCGCAGTTATACCAATATCAAAGACGAAAAATTCAAGCGTTATCCGGGCGGGCCGCCACCACCGGCCACGATTCCGGCAGAAGCGGGCCTTAACCGGTTCGCCTGGGATTTCCGCACGCATCCCATGCCCGGTGTACAAGATGTCTACGTGTACGGCGATTACCGGGGCCGCCAGGTTCCCCCGGGCAGTTACCGGGCGCGCCTGACCTACAAGGGGCAATCTTCCGAAACGCCTATCGAAATTGTAAGCGATGCCCGACTGAAAGTGGCCTCAGCCGATTGGGAAACCCAGCAACAAATGCTGGTAAAACTGGAAGACCGGGTAAACGAGATCCACCAGTCGATCATCGATTTGCGCAAAGTAAAAAAACAAGTAAGCGCCTACAACGAACTCCTGGCCGACAATGCCCAGGCAAAAGAACTCCTTGATGCAGGAAAAGCCCTCGTGGAAAAAATAGATAACTGGGAATCCAAAGTAGTGGAAACCAGGCAGTCCAATTTCCAGGATGTCATCAACTGGCCCAGCAAACTCAATGCCGAAGTAATGTCCCTTCGCGCGGTGATCGACGTACACGACCCCCGCATCACCCAGGGCGCCCGCGACCGCTATAAAGACCTGGACGCGGAGTGGAATACCTATCGCACCGAATTACAGGCTATACGCCAGAAGGATGTACCGGCCTATAACGAGTTGTTTAGGAAAAGCAATATTCCTGCGGTGATTGTGGCGGAATAAGGGGTTGTAGGTTGTAGGTTGTAGGTTGTAGGTTGTAGGTTGTAGGTTGTAGGTTGTAGGTTGTTGACTTACAACTTACAACCTACAACATTCTCTTCCGATACCAGATACCCCCTGCTATTCCACTAAGTAACAACAAGGCTAACAGGGCAAACTTGAAGCCCTGTCGGCCTTCCATTTTTACAGTGCTATTATCGCCTACATAAGTGAGCGCCGCCCAGTAATAAGGCGATTTTTGGAAAGCTGGGACTGTGGGGTCATTCAGATAGTCGAGTTTAGCCTGGTGGAGTGAAAGGGGTTTTGAAGTGCCCGAAGCCAGGTGCGCATACATATGGCGGAGTATCTGCGCGGTGGCCGCCTCGTTGATAGTCCATAGCGAGGCAACGAGCCCCTTGGCGCCGGCATAGGCAAACGCCCTCGACAGGCTCATCACGCCTTCTCCCGCCTGGAATTGCCCCAAGGCTGTCTGACAAGCGCTAAGTACGACCAAATCGGCCTGCAGGTGCAAAGCATAGATATCGGGCAGGTAGGCGGCCCGGTCGTATAACTCCACGCGGGGGAGCTGCCCGGCGCTGTCTACGCCGGCGTGTGTCGACAAATGAATGATGCGGTACAGCGGCGCTTGCTGCAACAGGGCTTCGAAGCCGGCACGATCATCGAGTAATTGCTTTACATAAAAAGGAACTTCATTGTCGCCACCGAGTAGAGGCGGCAATCCCCTTTGTTTATTCCGGAACCTGGGCGCAAGATGGAGTATGTTGCGCTTGGCGCTAATAATCAATTGTTGCTGCCGCTGCATGACAGCAAGCGAAAAAGCGTATTGCACAGGGATTTTTTTGATCAAAAACGGTACCTGGTTCCAGGCAGCGTTGCGTGACGGCTCGTACAACAGTGACTCAAAAGGAAGAAAAGCCATCCAGCCGTCTGGAATGATCAGCAATTTTTCAAACTTGCTTTCAAAGGGAGCAAGGGCGGGTTGTAAGGTTTGGGTATAAATTTGATGGGCTAATATCAAATACGGACCTGGCGTTTGCATGGCCGTTCGCGATTGCATCATGGCTAACAAAACCTGTATCTGGGCGCCCAAGGAATCGGGAGACGCCATTTGCGCCCAGTTTGTTTTTCCGGTCGGCGATTGAGAAAAAACGTACAGGTGATTTTTACCCATAAAAAACTCAACCACAGCATACCCGGGCAGTGTAGTGCGAGTGACGGCAATGTCCGCTCTTGTAAAAGCATCCGTCTGCCGGCGATAAGCCTCCCGGGCGGGGTATTGCTGCCTTATCCTGCGTTCAGTAGCGGCCAGTTGGTCTAATAGTCCATTGCGTTGGAGTTGCCATTCGGTGCGCAAGGGAGAAGCGGGTTGTAACAGCAATTCGCGTTCAAAAAATGCCAGTTGTAGCCGGAGGCGTCTTTCTGTTGCCAATAGGGGGTCGCCGTTTGCCTGATTGTTCTGAAAGTGGGTACGCAGTATGGCTTCTAATAGTATAGCTGCTTTGGCTTGTTCGGCGAAAGCCCAAGCCTTGTACAGGTAGTCATCCGAGCCCGTAAGCCGAAATAATTCCCATGCGGTGTGTATCGCTTTTTCGGTGCGTTGCCGGCTTTGCGATAAAATTTCAAGCTTAGACGATTCGTATTGCAGCGAGCGACGCAGCAAGAATTCGGCTTGTGCCGCCAGTTGGTAGCATTGGAGGGCGGTTTTCAGCCACTGCCTGTCGCGGCCGCCCGTATATTTTAATAGGAGTGCGTCGGCTTTGCCTTCGAGCGCTTCATAGATGGCATTTTCTCCGTATAACTGATTTGCAGGGGGTAAATCGCCGGGTGATTGGGCCTTGAAGGTGGGAATTACGGCGTTTATCGCCTGGTTAAAAGCATCAATGGCTTTATCGGGTTTGTTGGTTTGCAGGTATAAGGCGCCAAATTCGATCCAGATTTTGGCGATATCGCGATGCGATTTAGAGGCTCTCGCTTTTAAACCGGTTGTGAGGGCGCGTTGTAAATAATTCAACGCTTCGGCACTTCGGTCGTACTGCCTGTGCAGCCTGGCCTTGGTCAGATAAGCGCCGGAAAGATAATCGCAAACGGCTTCGCGATTTTCTTCGTCAAGCGGCAAGCGCTTCAAAATTGAAATGGCTTTATTGAGCCGGTCGTCGGCCTCTTCAGGTTTGCCCGATTCGAGCAGACTTGTCGCCAACGAACTCTGTAGTAGCGCTATTTTTTCGGGCTGGGCGCCAGTACAATCCAGCCCCTGCCGGTAAAAAGAAATGGCCGTTTTGTTATCTCCTTCATTCCAATAGGTAAGTCCGATATTGTTGTACAAACCGGCTAACGCAGCGCCTTTGCCATGCGATGGATCGCCCTTAATAGCCATCTGAAAAATGACGCGGGCCTTCTCGTTGTCGCCCAAACGGGTATAATTGGCGATAAGGGGTTTGAAAAAATATTCCAAGGCGTCGAAATCCTTGAATTTGTATTTATTATAAAAATGTAAACCCTCCTCCTGCGCCTGAATAGCGCCCGGAATATTCCCTAAATTGAACAGATAAAAACCCCGGCCGGCCTGTACAAGTGCCAAAGCTTCTGCTTCAGCGGCAGTGCGGGGCCGGCGCCATTTTTTTTGGATAGCGGTATCTAAAAAAGATAAAGCGCGTTTATCATCGCCGTACAAAAACTGGCATTCGTAATAACAATAGACCCAGGCTTCGAGGCTGTCGACTTGCTTGTAATAATCAGCTTTCAGACGATAATAATATATGACGCTATCGGCTTGCCCTTCGTCCTCGAAACGAGTTATTTGCGCATCCCAATCGCCATTATACTTTTGCGCATTTGCGCAATGTATTGCATGAAGAAAAACGACAATGACTAGCCAATAGTTATTCGCCATTTACGGGATCGCATTATCAACCCAATTTACGCAATAACTTAAAATTTCCAGTACGTAAAAACGGATACATAAAACGCCGGTTTTTGCGCCAGGCGCAAGACTGGCCGAATGCCTATGGCCGGGCCTTTTCTGACCATGCCGAGATGGACGTCGGCAAAAAGAGCGGGGCGAACCATCACAGAATTTTGTATAGTCGTGTTGTAAAAAGAATGGGTGTCTTCAAACAGTGGAGTCCAGAGTTCACGCGGCGCATTTAATTCGGGTTCAGGACTGCGGTATTCGATCCGGCGAAGTTTATCGATGTATATTGTCTCTTTTCTTATAAATTCAATATTGAGCATTAGTCCAACTCCGGTGCTCAGCCAACCCGTCCAGTTTTTGCGCAATTGAAGTGGTACAAGGCTTAGCAAGAACGCGCTTTCGTCTTTGATTTGACTAGCAGATAAAATAGAATCGACTATTCGAAACTGAACGTCGCCCGTATTTTCAATCAATATATAAGACCGGGGCGAGAAGGTATCTATTTCAGTTGTTGATTCTATCATTGCAACCCGAAGTCTGAGCAAAGCTTCCCACTGCATAAAATGCCGATACGGTTTATAAGGGGCGGCTATTAATCCGATAAAAAATTGATTGAGTGCACTGTCTGATGGGAAAAAGTTGGCGCCGAGCATTAATCCCGGCGAAAAACCGGCTCTAAAATCGGTGCCTGCGCTGTTGGTTCGAATAGGCGGGTTTTTATCAAAAACGATACTGGCCCTTGAAGCGAACGCCTGCTTTTTCATTTTTTTATCGGGAATAAGCTGGAATTTGACAAACCCCTTGGTCGAGTCGCGGTCGCTGACGCCTTCCTGGCGTGTGCCAGGCAGGTAAATATGGCGAAAAGTAAACACCAATTTGTCTTCCTGTATACTCGTGTCCAGGCAGCTCCACGCCACTGTTTGTTGGGGGCACAGCAGCGCCTTCGGATAAGCGTCGAGTACCTTGACTTTTGAGGCATTGAGGCCTGGGGGGGCATCGCAGGTAATTTCTACGGTACTTGCCGGGCCTTCGCCGTTGTTTTGAAAATGTACTTTATAAACCAGGTCTTTTCTGCGTATTCGCCGGAAGCCCATTTTGCGTTTGGAAACGGCGATATAATTGGGGTCGTGAGAGGCTACGATCTCCATTTCGAGGTCGAAGCGCTCCACCACGCGCTGGTCGTCACTCACCAGCAGGGCCGACATAGTGATAATGGCGTGGGTATCGGCCAGCATTTCGGGGGTAGCTTCGAGTGAAAAAAACAAGTGGCGCAGGCCGCCGGGTTCTAGCCCCGCAAATTTCCAGGCTGTATAAGTCGAGTAGGTTGCTCTTAATTGATTCAGCGCTTCTTCAGGCGATAAAGAAGGTCGCTGAGAGGCATACCAGTCGAAATTGTCGTTGTTCGAGCCGGCCCAGCCATCCGGAGCGCTCAAAGGCGGATGCCATGACAACACAGGGCCGAAACGTTTCTCTCCAAAATGGGTGCGGCCTTCGATAAAGCGAAAATGCTCGTTTTTGTAGTCGCGTTGGTTAAAAAAGAGGTAGAGTTCGCCCGACTGTACTATTGGGCTTTGATTGGCATACGCAATTACTCCCGCCCATTCTTCATTGGCACGTGGGTTGCGCGCTGCCTTCAAACCCAGCGGCGCGGATTCGTGAGGCAGGGCTGTTGGGCCTGGGTGTAATGCTGCAATGCCGCCGGGTTTTTCGCGGGGCGGGGGCGTCTTTTTTTTTCTCGACTTGGGTGCTTTGCCGTTGTCGTATTTGCCGGTAGCCAGGAAAAACACTTCGTGTTCGCTACTGTCGGCATAGTAGTGCAGGGGTTCTTTTTCATAACTGAATGTACCGTCGCCGAATTCCCAATAATAATCGTAGTACGCCGGCGGCGCCCCTGCCATTTGATCCAGGGGCGGCAAAACAGGCGCAAAACGCACCCCTGCGGCTTCCGGTTTGGAGATAAAATCAGATTGGCGCTCGGGGGCGTTTTGCGCGGGGAGGTTCCACACTGCCAATTGTAGCAAAAAGAATACGGCTAAGCGGCACAGGGTATGCATGGCTGCTAACGTTTTTGGGTGAATGATATAGCAAGTTAAGTTTTCTTGCACAAACAGCTTGCTTTTTACTTATCGGGAAACAATGTAGAATCT
>Ga0058865_1445684_pt1 | contig 11782 bp, 8 predicted proteins | sample TNRReaAnaerobRNA_2_FD_61085 | JGI IMG/M metagenome (GOLD analysis project Ga0058865, IMG submission 61085) | Wastewater treatment Type I Accumulibacter community from EBPR Bioreactor in Madison, WI, USA - TNR Reactor, Time C-32min-Anaerobic_ RNA... | ecosystem: Engineered > Bioreactor > EBPR >...
GAGGGTCTTACCGATTTCTGCAGGGTTTCTGCAAACGGTAACGCCAGCGTCAGACAGCGCAGCGAATTTCTCGTCGGCAGTGCCTTTACCACCGGCAATGATGGCGCCAGCATGGCCCATACGCTTGCCTGGAGGTGCAGTAACACCGGCGATGTAGCTCACCATCGGCTTGTTTACATACTCTTTGATGAAGGCAGCTGCTTCTTCTTCAGCCGAACCACCGATCTCGCCCACCATAATGATGGCTTCGGTTTGTGGATCGTCTTGGAACAGCTTGAGTGCGTCGATAAAGGTCATACCCGGAATGGGGTCGCCGCCGATACCGATACAGGTGCTCTGACCGAAGCCAAGCGCTGTCGTTTGCGCAACGCATTCATACGTCAAAGTACCGGAACGTGACACGATGCCCACCTTGCCAGGCAAGTGAATGTGACCGGGCATGATGCCGATCTTGCACTCGCCGGGGGTGATGATACCGGGGCAGTTCGGGCCGATCAGACGCAAGCCTTTGCTCATCACGTACTCTTTCACATACAGCATATCCAGTGCAGGAATGCCTTCAGTGATACATACGATCAGCGGGATACCAGCATCGGCGGCTTCAAGAATCGAGTCTTTGCAAAACGGAGCAGGAACGTAAATAACGGTTGCATCGCAATCCGTCGCTGCTTTGGCTTCGGCAACGGTATTGAACACGGGTAGACCGATATGCGTAGTGCCACCTTTGCCTGGCGTTACACCACCGACCATTTTAGTGCCGTAATCCAGCGCCTGTTGGCTGTGCATGGTGCCCTGCGAGCCGGTAAAGCCCTGGCAGATTACCTTGGTGTTTTTATTGACTAATACGCTCATCGTTATACTCCCGCCGCCACTTTAACCACTTTCTCAGCCGCATCATTGAAGCCGCTGGCAGCGATGATGTTCAAACCGCTGTCTTGCAATTTCTTCGCGCCCAATTCCGCGTTGTTGCCTTCGAGGCGTACGACAACGGGGATTTTCACGCCGACTTCTTCAACCGCACCGATAATACCGTCGGCGATCAAGTCGCAGCGAACGATACCGCCGAAGATGTTGACCAGAACCGCTTGTACGGCGCTGTCAGACAAGATGATTTTGAATGCTTCGGTAACGCGCTCTTTGGTCGCGCCGCCACCCACGTCAAGGAAGTTGGCCGGACGGCCGCCTTTCAGCTTGATGATGTCCATGGTCGCCATTGCCAAGCCGGCGCCGTTAACCATGCAACCAATGTTGCCTTCAAGAGCAACGTAGTTGAGGCTCCACTGCGCAGCAATACGCTCACGCTCGTCTTCTTGCGTCGGGTCGTACAGCGCTTCGATATCAGGCAGGCGATACAGCGCGCTACCGTCGATCACGACTTTGGCATCCAGGCAGTGCAGATTGCCTTCGTTGGTAATAACGAGCGGATTCACTTCGATGATCGAGCAATCTTTTTCTTCGAAGATTTTCGCCAAGCCCAAAAAGATCTTAGTGAATTGCTTCACCTGTTCGTTGGTCAAGCCCAACTGGTAACCCAACAGGCGACCTTGGTAGGGTTGTGCACCCACCAAAGGATCGATCGCCACTTTGAGGATTTTTTCAGGGGTATCGTGCGCCACTTTCTCGATTTCGACGCCGCCTTCGGTCGACGCCATGAACACTACGCGACGGGTACCACGATCGAGTACCGCACCCAGGTAAAGTTCTTTGGCGATATCGGTGCAAGACTCAACCAGAATGGTATTCACCGGTTGGCCTTTTTCATCGGTCTGGTAAGTCACCAGGTTAGTGCCCAGCAACTTGCGTGCAAAGGCACGAATTTCATCCTTAGAGGTCACCAGCTTCACGCCACCCGCTTTACCGCGGCCACCAGCGTGTACCTGGGCTTTAACGACCCACTTATTTCCCCCTATTTGGTCCGCCGCGGCGGCCGCTGCTTCCACAGATTGAGCAGCCACACCTTTGGAAACAGGCAGGCCGTACTGGGCAAACAACTTCTTCGCTTGATATTCGTGTAAGTTCATTGGTTCACCGTTACTTTCTTATGCAGTGCCTGTGAAGACACCATTACATCACGCAACACGACATTTACCTTGGATATGACCGTTTGTACAGGTCATGAAAAGTACACTGCGCTGCTTCTAAAGGCCGCACGTAATTTTCAACAGGGAGCATTCCATCATCGATCATGCGATCACTGTTGAAAAATAACGTGCTACCTTCGTGACACCTTTTCCAGCTTTTACAACTTTTCAGTTATTTCAACGTTTCAGTCTTTACAGCTAAAACTCATTACTTCTCGAAAACAGCTTGCAACTTAAAACCGCAAGCATTTAAAGCTATTTGCGTTTTTTCTTGGCCGAGTGAATGGCCTTACCATCCACATCGAGCATGGCCTCATGCAAGGCTTCAGACAGACCAGGATGTGCAAACACCATCAATTGCAGATCTTCGACGCTACCGCCGAATTCTATGGCAATAACCGCCTGCATGATTAATTCCGAGGCTTGTGGACCGATGATATGCACGCCGAGAATACGATCGGTGCGCTTGTCTGCGACGACTTTGACTAAACCAGCGGTCTCGTTGGCCGCCACAGCACGACCGTTGGCAGCGAATGCAAACACACCCGTTTTGTACTCATCTCCACGCGCCTTGACCTGCTCTTCCGTCAGACCAATCCACGCCACTTCCGGGTGAATATAAATAACGGAAGGGATGCAGTCATAGTTGATTTGCGTGTTATGACCCGCAATGGTTTCTGCAACCATGATGCCTTCTTCGGTCGCCTTGTGCGCAAGCGCAGGGCCACGAACCAAGTCACCAATGGCATAGACGCCCGGTACATCGGTCCGGCATTGTTGGTTTACGAAAATGAAACCGCGCTCATCCAGCGAAACGCCGCTATCAGACGCCAACAGATCCTGCGTATAAGGACGACGACCTACCGCGACGATAAGCTTGTCAACCGTCAGTGTTTGTTCGCCAGACGCATCGGTATAAGAAACCTGAACCTCATTGCCGTTCACTTTGGTGCCGGTAACGCGCGCTGACAATTTAATTTCCAGGCCTTGTTGGGTGATTTGTTTCAACGTTTCCTTGGCGACTTGCTTGTCTACCAACGGCAAGAAAGCATCTTGCGCTTCTAGCACCACCACTTTCGATCCAAGACGCGCCCACACCGAGCCCAGTTCCAAGCCGATAATGCCTGCGCCGATCACGCCCAAACGCGCTGGCGTTTCGGTAAAATCAAGAGCACCCGCATTGTCAACGACAACGCCTTCCACCAGTGGCGCCACAGGAATTTTGATAGATTCAGAACCAGCAGCAAGAATCACATTGGCAGCGTCAAGCAGTTCAACTTCGCCTTTGTGTGAGGTGAATTCGACTTGTTTGCCCGCCAGTAATTTGCCTTTGCCTTGCAGATAGGTGACGCCGTTGGCTTGCAACAACATCGCAACGCCATCGGTCTGCTTTTTCACGACCGCATCTTTGCGAGCGATCATGGCCGCGACATCAATTTTTACATCGCCGGTAGAAATTCCATGCACGGCTAACGCGTCTTTGGTTTCATGAAATTTCCATGAAGAATCCAATAACGCCTTTGACGGAATGCACCCAACGTTGGCGCACGTGCCACCCAGTGCAGGTTTACCGTTTTTGTTGATATACATATCGATACAAGCCGCTTTCAACCCAAGATGAGCACACTTGATCGCTGCCGCATAGCCCCCCGGACCACCGCCAATCACTACTACATCAAACGCTTTCGACATGTTGCTATCCTTATGTAATGCGGCTTATGTAATGCGGCTTATGTACCGCGTTAACAGCTTTTGGACTGGTCTTGAAATCAGACTGCCAACACCGGTGCTGACAGTCTGTGGCCGTTTAAATTTCCAGCAGCAGACGGGTTGGGTCTTCTACAAGTTCCTTGATCGTCACCAGGAACTGTACCGCCTCTTTTCCGTCGATCAACCGGTGATCGTAGCTCAATGCCAAATACATCATGGGCAGGATTACTACTTGACCATTCACCGCCATGGGGCGGTCCTGAATCTTGTGCATACCCAGGATCGCCGTTTGCGGTGGGTTCAGAATCGGCGTCGACAACAACGAACCAAATACGCCACCATTGGAAATGGTGAATGTACCGCCCGTCATTTCTTCCAACGACAATTTGCCTTGCTTGGCCTTGCCACCGTACTCAGCGATCTTGCCCTCGACTTCTGCGAAGCCCATTTTGTCTGCATCACGCAGTACGGGTACGACCAAACCACGGTCAGACGACACTGCAACACCTACATCATAGTAACCGTGGTAGACAATATCGTTACCGTCGATGGATGCGTTGACCGAAGGGTATTTCTTTAACGCTTCGACTGCGGCGCGAACAAACAAAGACATAAAGCCGAGTCGAACTCCGTTATGCGCTTTTTCAAACGCATCTTTATAGTTCTTGCGCATTTCCATGATGGGCTTCATGTTGACTTCATTGAAGGTCGTCAACATGGCAGCATTGTGCTGCGCTTCAAGCAAACGCTCAGCGATGCGTGCGCGTAAACGCGTCATTGGCACTCGTTTTTCAATGCGGTCGCCCGCCGAGAAATTCACGCCACCTGCAGGTGCTGGGCGTTGTGCCGCAGCCGGAGCAGGAGCCGCTTCAACGGGCGCTGCTTGCGCTTTGCCCTGTGCCCCGCCTTGAGCGCTGGCGATGTAATTCACAACATCTTCTTTCGTGATGCGACCACCTTTACCGGTGCCCGCTACTTTCGACGGATCGATATTGTTGTCAGCAAGCAATTTACGTACCGCCGGACCCCAGGCATCTTCAACGGCTTCTACTTTTGCCGCTGCAACCGCAGGCGCTGCTGCAGGTGCCGCTTGAGCCGCTGCCTCGACAGAGGCACCCGCTTCTGCGATCACCGCGATGATTTCCTGGCTGAGAACGGTTTCGCCCTCAGATTTAAGGATCTTGGCAAGCACACCATCATGGGGAGCAACGACTTCCATCACGACTTTGTCGGTCTCAATATCGACCAACAATTCGTCGCGGCTGACTTTGTCGCCTGCGCGTTTATGCCATGTAGCGATTGTGCCATCTGCAACCGCTTCGGGAAATTGAGGGGCTTTTATTTCTGTGGCCATCTTAATACCTTAGTGTCTTAATACCTTAGTGGTAACGGTCTCTTCCGCTTTTCAGAAAAAAACACGTGGAACAATCACTTCACGTTAAACGCATCAAACACAAGTTTGCTCTGCTCTTCAGCATGCGTAGACATATAACCGGCAGCCGGTGCTGCAGAGGCTTTACGTCCGGCATAATTCAGATAAGGCTTATGCGGAAGCTGTTGCAATACATGACGCATATGATGCTGACTGCAATACCAAGCACCCTGGTTAAGGGGCTCTTCCTGACACCAGACTGCGGTTTCAACGTTGACATAACCCTTCAACAGATTCAGAAGCTCTTCTTCCGGGAAGGGGTACAACTGTTCAACGCGCACAAGCAATGTATCTTTGATTTCATTGGTGTTGCGGTAATCCAGCAAATCGTAATACACCTTGCCACTGCACATCACGACACGCTTTATCAATGTAGCATCGTGCTCCTGATCGTCGCCAATCACTGTTCTGAAATGGCCTTCAGCCAACTCTTCAACCGTTGATTTGCACAACTTATGCCGCAACAAACTCTTGGGGGTCATCACGATTAACGGCTTACGTAAGGGGCGAACCGCTTGCCTGCGCAACATGTGGAAGATTTGCGCGGGAGTAGACGGTACACAGACCTGCATGTTGTGTTCGGCACACAACTGCAAAAAGCGCTCAAGTCTCGCCGACGAGTGTTCTGGCCCCTGCCCTTCATAACCGTGCGGCAACAACATGGTCAAACCGCAAAGGCGTGCCCACTTGTGTTCACCCGAAGAAATGAACTGGTCGATGACCACCTGGGCGCCGTTGGCGAAATCCCCAAACTGCGCTTCCCAGATCACCAGGCCTTTCGGCGCTGTCGTGGCATACCCATATTCAAATGCCAACACCGCCTCTTCAGAAAGGAAGGAATCGAAAATATCGAATACCGAACCACCCTCGATGGCATTCCGCAACGGTACGTGTACACCGCGCTTCTTCTGATTGTGAACCACCGCGTGACGATGCGAAAACGTACCGCGCCCTACATCCTGCCCGGTAATTCTTACCGGGAAGCCTTCGGCCAGCAGGGTTGCGTACGCCATGGTCTCGGCAAAGCCCCAATCGACCTGCATCGCGCCTGCGGCCATTCGACGACGATCTTCAACAATCTTTTCAACCTGTTTCAGAACCACAAAGCCCTCAGGGAACTGATCCATGCGCTGAGCCAGTTCCTGAAGACGTTTCAACGGAACTCCTGTTTCATAGTAGGCGTTGTACTCGTGCCCTAAGTAGGGTGCCCAATCGACGAACAACGTCTTATTGGGTTCCTTGACCAGGCTTTTGACCACGTGCCGACCCTGGTCCAACGCCGCACGATAATCCTCAAACATGGCGTCCGACTCGGCCTGAGTGAGAGTCTTGTCCTCAATCAGTTTGTCGGCATACAAGGTGCGCGTAGTTTTTTTGCCCCGAATAACGCTGTACATAATGGGCTGGGTAATCGCCGGCTCATCGGCTTCGTTATGACCGCGGACGCGATAACAAATCAAATCAATGACAACGTCGCGCTTGAATTGCTGACGGAAATCAGTCGCCATTTGCGTGACAAATAACACCGCTTCCGGATCATCACCATTCACGTGGAAAATCGGCGATTGCACCATCTTGGCAACGTCGGTGCAGTACTCGGTAGAGCGCGCGTCTTTCGGGTTACTGGTAGTGAACCCCACTTGGTTGTTGATGATGATATGCAGCGTGCCACCCGTGCGATAAGCACGTGTTTGCGACATCTGGAAGGTTTCCATCACCACGCCTTGACCGGCAAATGCTGCGTCACCGTGAATGATGATTGGCACCACAAGATCGCCATTTTTGTCTTTGCGACGATCTTGACGTGCACGCACCGAGCCTTCAACAACCGGGCTGACGATTTCAAGATGAGACGGGTTGAATGCAAGCGCCAAGTGTACTTCGCCGCCGGGTGTCATCACGTTTGATGAAAAGCCTTGGTGATATTTGACGTCACCCGAACCATATTCGACGAGCTTTTTCTTGCCTTCAAACTCACTGAACAATTCACCGGGATTTTTGCCCAATGTATTCACGAGCACGTTGAGACGCCCACGGTGCGCCATGCCGATAACGATTTCTTTAACGCCATAACTGCCAGCGCGTTGGATAATCTCATCGATGCAGGGGATCAAGCCTTCGCCGCCTTCCAGACCAAAACGCTTGGTACCCGGATATTTGCTGGCCAGTACTTTTTCAAGCCCTTCAGCTGCGGTGAGTCGCTCCAGCAAATGCGATCTGACTTCACGGCTGTAGCTGGGCCGCGAACGCACGCTTTCCATGCGCTGCTGAATCCAGCGCTTTTCAGACGTGTCAACGATGTGCATGTATTCGGCACCGATGCTAGAGCAGTAGGTACGCTCCATGGCATCAATGATTTCAGACAGTTTCGCCTCTTCCTTGCCGATAAAAAGGCTACCGGTTTGAAAGGTGGTGTCGAGATCGGCTTCAGAGAGCCCATGATGAGAGAGCGCCAGATCGGGCACCCGCTTGCGCTTCATCAACCCCAGTGGATCGAGGTTGGCACGTTGGTGTCCACGTACGCGGTAGGCGGTGATGAGATGTAATACTTTTACCTGCTTTTTCTCGTGTTCCGAAGAAACGCTGCTAACCGCAAGCGGTTGCGCGCGGCTACGATTCTTGGCGAGATAAAGGAAATGTTCACGCACCGTAGAGTGCGGGATGTCGTGTTCGACTTGAGAAACGCGAGGAAGCTTATCGAAGTGGTTTCGCCACTGTTCGGGGACGGAATTGGGGTCTTTCAAATAAGACTCGTACAACTCCTCGACGTAGGAAGCATTCGTCCCGGTCAAATGAGACGTACTCCACTGCCGATACATCACGCCGTCATCCATTGCAGATCACCGTGTTGGTTATAAACACTATCTGCAAGATGCCCAAGGCCCTTGATACGCAAGGAATGCAGGCAACGGAACGCGCGTTGAAGAATTGCCTCAAGCTGGTACTGCCTGACAGCTCTTCCAGATAGCTCGGTTTTACCGAAAGGTTTAATTCAATGGCGCGGACAAACACTTTTTGGGTGTTTCCCGCTCCCCAACATAAACAAAAGATGTTAGCAGTAGCGTTTGCGCCATTTCCTAACATCAAGTGTAGCGCTTTTACATATTGCCACCCTTTTTGTTGCTCTTGATAAGAGCAGGGTGGCAATTGGGGCCGCATGTTAGCGGCTTTTCACAGCAATTACCAGCAGCTTTTTAGCAGCTTTTTGTAGCAAAAAGCTGCACTTAGGTGCCCTGTTGAAGCAGCATGTTACGGATGTGGCCGATCGCCTTGGTGGGGTTCAACCCTTTGGGGCAGACGTTCACACAGTTCATGATGCCGCGGCAACGGAACAAGCTGAAAGGATCATCCAATGCAGCCAAACGCTCTTCTGTAGCAGTGTCACGGCTATCAATAATGAAACGGTAAGCCTGCAGCAAACCCGAGGGACCAATAAACTTGTCAGGGTTCCACCAAAAGGATGGGCACGCCGTCGAGCAACATGCACACAGAATACACTCGTACAAACCGTCCAGCTTGTCACGATCTTCCGGCGATTGCAGACGTTCCATGGCCGGAGCGGGCGTATTGTTGATCAGGTATGGCTTGATCTTCTCGTATTGACGATAGAACATCGACATGTCGACGACCAAATCACGAATAACGGGCAGCCCTGGCAACGGGCGCAGGATCAACTTGCCCTTACCCCCGGTCGCCATAGAGATCGGCGTAATACACGCCAATCCATTCTTGCCATTCATGCTCATACCATCAGAACCACACACACCTTCACGGCAGGAGCGACGGTATGCCATCGTAGGATCTTGTTCTTTCACAAGATTCAATACGTCGAGCACCATGATATCTCTACCACCGGTATCGATATCGTACTCCTTCATGTACGGCTCTTTATCAGTTTCTGGATTGTAACGATAAATGCTGACTTTCATGACGCCACCTTAATACGTACGAACCTTGGGTTGGAAAGCGGGAACCTGCTTGGGAGCAAAGTTCACCTGACGCTTGCTCACGCGCTTCTCTTTCGGGAAGTACACAGAGTGCGCCAACCAGTTTTCGTCGTCGCGATCCGGGAAGTCGTAGCGCGAATGTGCACCACGGCTTTCTTTACGGGCTTCAGCTGCAATAGCCGTCGCCTCTGCAACTTCTACCAGGTTATCGAGTTCGAGCGCTTCGATGCGAGCGGTGTTGAACGCGCGGCTCTTGTCGGAGAGAACCGTCTTGGCAGCGCGTTCACGAATTTCGGCCACTTTGCGCACGCCTTCCTGCATCAGCTCGCCTTTACGGAATACCCCAAAAGCGTTTTGCATGTTGCGCTGCAGATCTTTACGAACCGTTGCAACATCTTCGCCGGTCTTGCTGTTTTCAAGACGGTTCAAACGGAACAACGCACGCTCCAGATCGGATTCGCTGGTGTCGCGATGCTCAACGCCTTCCTTGAGGGCTTTCTCAAGGAACATGCCAGCAGCACGGCCAAATACAACAAGGTCAAGCAGCGAGTTGCCACCCAAGCGGTTGGCACCGTGTACAGACACGCACGCCACTTCGCCTACTGCGAACAAGCCTTGAACAATGCGGTCGTTACCGTTGGCATCTATAGTCAACACCTGACCATTGATGTTGGTGGGCAAACCACCCATCATGTAATGGCAGGTAGGTACCACAGGAATCGGCTCTTTCACCGGATCAGCAGCGGCAAAGGTTTTGGACAGTTCGCAAATGCCCGGCAAACGTTTGTTCAAAACTTCTTCACCGAGGTGATCGAGCTTCAACAAAACGTGGTCGCCATCAGGGCCGCAACCGCGACCATCCAGAATTTCCTGCATCATGGAGCGCGCGACAACGTCACGACCGGCGAGGTCTTTTGCGTTGGGGGCATAACGCTCCATAAAGCGCTCACCGTCTTTATTGATGAGGTAACCGCCTTCACCGCGGCAACCTTCAGTGACAAGCACACCGGCGCCGGCAATACCGGTCGGGTGGAACTGCCACATTTCGATATCTTGCACCGGCAAGCCAGCACGCAAGGCCATGCCAACGCCGTCACCCGTGTTGATCAATGCATTAGTGGTCGAAGAGTAGATCCGACCAGCCCCCCCCGTCGCAAACACCGTCGCTTTGGACTTGAAGTAAACCACTTCGCCCGTTTCGATAGAGATCGCAATTACGCCTGTGCAGACGCCATCCTGGTTCATCACAAGGTCGGCCGCATACCACTCGTTATAAAAGCAGGTGTTGGCTGCCAAGTTTGCTTGATAAAGCGTGTGCAGCAACGCATGGCCAGTACGGTCAGCCGCCGCACAGGTACGCGCAGCCTGCCCGCCTTCACCGTAGTTTTTAGATTGACCACCGAAAGGACGCTGATAAATTCGACCCGCTTCGGTACGCGAGAAAGGCAAACCCATGTGATCGAGTTCGAACACCGCTTGGGGGCCTACACTGCACATATACTCGATAGCATCTTGGTCACCGATATAGTCCGACCCTTTTACGGTGTCGTACATGTGCCAGCGCCAATCGTCATTCGGGTCCGCACTTGCAATCGCACAGGTAATACCACCCTGGGCCGATACCGTATGCGAACGGGTTGGGAATACTTTAGAAATCAGTGCAGTTTTCTGGCCGGATTGAGCCAGCTGCAGGGAAGCACGCATACCGGCGCCGCCGCCACCAACAATTACTGCATCAAAGGTTAGCGTATTGATACTCGCCATGGATCATGCACCCCAAAGAATCAGGAAACCCCAAAGAACGTAAACCACGTTCACCACCATGTAGCCCGCCTGAAACGCCAGACGCAGAGCAGTTGCTTTGCTACCTAGCTGACGAGTGGTGATGTAATCCGTAGATACAGTCCACAAACCTATCCACGCATGCGCTGCCAAGGAAAACAACGCCAACGAAGTAAAAATGAGCATGGCCGGGCAGGTAATAAAATCACGCCATGCCTGATAGGTCAGCTCATCATTGCCTGACAGGAAACCCACCACCACCACGAAATACACACCAAGCACAACGGCGGTAGCACGCTGAATCAACCAGTCGTAAAGACCGTTTTTACCCAAGCTGGTTACACTGGTTACCATATCCAGACTCCTGCCAACAAAATGCCGATTGCAGCGACAACAAATACCGCTACGGATAGATTCTTACCGCCTTCGAGCGTCTCACCGATTCCCAAATCCATGATCAGGTGCTTGATGCCTGCAACGAAATGGAAAATAACGCCCGATAGAATTGCCCACAACACAAGCTTCACAAATACACTGGACATGCATTCCTTGAGTTGGTTGAATGATTCCTCGCTGGCGAGAGATTGTTGAAGCCCCCAAAGCAATACCGCAACGCCGACAAAAATGAAAATGCCAGAAATACGGTGCAAAATTGATGAAATTGCTGTGATGGGAAGGCGGATGGTGGTTAAGTCTAGGTTGACAGGTCGATTGTCTTGCACGATATTGACTCACTACTCTCGGGTGCGGCCCTTTTTCAGGGCGTTTTAACCAAAACTACGCACGATTTTCAGTGATTTACAGGGCGCAACGATGAAGATGGCCCTCCC
>Ga0058865_1094061_pt1 | contig 11559 bp, 7 predicted proteins | sample TNRReaAnaerobRNA_2_FD_61085 | JGI IMG/M metagenome (GOLD analysis project Ga0058865, IMG submission 61085) | Wastewater treatment Type I Accumulibacter community from EBPR Bioreactor in Madison, WI, USA - TNR Reactor, Time C-32min-Anaerobic_ RNA... | ecosystem: Engineered > Bioreactor > EBPR >...
AAAAAAAGGAACTTAGATCATGCGTACTTTGCAAATCGAAATATCTGAAGAAGAATTCAGTCGTTTAAGACTGCCCCGAGATCAAATGCCTTTTGAAGAATTCAAAAAGTATTTGGCTCAAGCCCAATGGACAACCGCCTTGCGACAAACTCAACAAGCTGCCGCTGAAGCCCGGTTAGATCAAATGACTTTAGCCGACATCAACGCCGAAATTCAGGCTGTCCGAAACCATGATTAAAATTATCTTAGATACCAACGTACTGGTATCGGCATTGATAAAACCGAATACACCTCCCGCTCTGATTTTAGAAAAACATGTACCACAGTGCGAGTGGTGTTTATCCGCAGTGATTTTGGAGGAGTATAGAATGGTGTTGATGCGTCCGAAATTTAGAACATTCCCAGATTTTTATAACCGCGCCATAACTGTTCTTGCTTTAGTGGAACAAATCGGGGTTTTTTATCTTCCGGAACAACATATTGATCGTATTTCAGACGAAGCCGATAATCGCTTTTTAGAATTAGCTGTTAAGGCTCAAGCGGATTATTTGATTACGGGCAATCTTCGGGATTTTGATTTCAGCATTTATGAGCAAACGCAAATCGTAAGCCCTGTCCAATTCATTAATCTTTTTCCGGATAGTCCATGAAGATCGGTTACGCACGGGTTTCTACCAAAGACCAAAATTTGAACCTTCAACTCGATGCCCTCCAACAAGCCGGCTGTGAAAAAATTTTCAAGGAAAAGATGAGCGGGGCTTCCGCCGACCGTCCCGAACTGCTGAAGTTGTTGGAACACGTCCGGGAGGGGGATGTGATTGTCATCTGGAAGCTCGACCGGCTGGGGCGTTCGCTGAAACATCTGGTCGAGATTGTGAATGATCTGATGAGCAAACAAGTGGGACTCCTGAGCCTCAACGATCCGATTGATACGACTACTCCGCAGGGACGGCTGACGTTCAACATCTTTGCTTCGCTGGCGGAATTCGAGCGAGAGGTCATTCGGGAACGGACGAAAGCGGGCTTAGCCGCGGCGCGTTCCCGCGGACGGCAAGGCGGGCGACCGAAAGGTTTATCGGAAAAAGCGCGTCAAAAGGCAATGATCGCCGAGACTCTGTACAAAGAGCAACAACTGACCGTCCAACAAATCGCCGAACAACTCCACATCAGTAAGACGACCTTATATACTTACCTCCGAAGCCGGGGCGTGAAAGTAGGAAAAGAATAATCCTTTGCGGAACGGGTTAGGGGTATTTTTGTGTTGACAACGTATATACAATCAGATAGGCTAAAGCAAGGAGACCCAAGCATGTTAGAACCATCCAAAACCATTAATCTGCGGATCAAGCCTGATATTCAACATTTGATTGACCAAGCGGCAGACTTGACGGGTCAATCCCGAACTGAATTTATGTTAGAGGCTTCCCGTCAGGCGGCCATCAATACCTTGATAGATCGTTGTTGGATCACGGTGGATGCAGCCGTTTATGATCGATTTTTAGAAGCCTTGGACGCTCCGGCAACCCCTGCTCCGGGTTTACAGCGATTGTTGAACACCCGATCACCTTGGGAATAAGATGCGGGAACTATCTTTTGCATTAAATCCTCCGGAACCGATTCGGACAATTCATCAGTTGGGGGATTTTGATTGCGGAATACCGGAATTAAATAGTTGGTTGCAACAGCGAGCCGTTGCCAATCAAGAGTCGGGGCTTCCCGAACGTTCGTCATTCATCGGGAACAAAAGGTGATTGGGTATTATTGTTTAGCTTCAGGTGCTTTGGCGGTGAAAGCTGCCCCGGGACGATTACGTCGGAACATGCCCGATCCAATCCCAATGATTATTTTAGGTCGGTTGGCAGTAGCTTCGGAGTATCAGGGCTGTGGTTTGGGACGGGCTTTACTCAAAGATGCGTTGTTAAGAACCCGTCAGGCAGGGCAGTTAATCGGGGTTCGCGGGATGTTGGTTCATGCGTTAAATTCGGAAGCCAAGACCTTTTATGAATCGTCGGGTTTTAGCCCTTTGCCTAATGAACCGATGATCCTTTACGTCTTACTCAAAGATATGGAAGGGTGAGAACTTAACCCCACCACCAGCTTAAACCGCTACACCCTGTATCCCGTAAAGCAAGACTTCCCGCCCTACAAAATGACTAAGCAATAACGACCATCAAAACCAATACAAAAGCTAACGCACGATCACTAACTTTTCTGAAAAGCGATCATCGGCTTTCAGGATGTAAATACCTTCCGGTAGTGTAGAGACATCCAAAGTATGTTCGCCGGAGGAATTGAGTCTAAAAGATAGGAGTTCACGCCCGGTTATGTCTAAGAGAGTCAGATGGTAATGGTTTTGAACCGCATAACGAATCGTAAACGTTTCCTGTGCGGGGTTGGGGTAAATCGTAAAGGTCTTTTCGGTACTATTTTCAGGGCGAGCGTTAGAAGTACAAGGCGGTACAGTTTTTTCTAAAACCTTGACGAAGAAAGTATCATATCTCAAGGTGCAACCGAAATGGGGGGAGAAAGTACGCCGAATGTAGGTCATATCTTGATTGATTTTGACGGTCGGGGTAGCAGTGGAGGTGTCCGATAAACCCGTAGTGGGCGACCATTCATAAGCGTAATCACAGTCGGGTGGGATGCCGATAGCAGTTTTTTTGTCGGGGCAAACGGTGGTATCGTGGCGGTAATAGGTAGGGGCTAAAGCCCCTAAGCGGTAGTTTGGGAAGGACGGAAGACCTAAACCACCTGAACCGTCTTTTCCATACGGAATAAAATCCGGCTTAAACTCACATGCTTTTCCTTTTCGGTCTGGATATAAAATAGCTCCGATATAGCGAGAAGATTGGGAAGCGCAATAAATGCGTCCGTCGGGACCTAATTCAAATTGTCCGCCTCGCCAACCCCATTCACGAGGTATACTATCGGGCGACACTTGAATTTCGGTAGCTTCTATATCTTCAGCATCCATTTCATACTGATAGGTATGCCAGTATATTGGGGCGAGGTAAATAAACTTACCGTTCGGAGAAAAAGAGGCTCCATAGTATTTACGTTTTTTGAGACCTTTCCAAAAGGTAACTTTCCCGCAACAACGGTCGAAATGAAACAGCTCTGCCCCGTATTCCCTTGTTTCCAAGTTAGCTGAATTCGCTAAAAGTAGTTTTGAGCCGTCTAAAGAAACAGTGATTTCTCCCGTAAAGAATAAATTATCTTGTTTGCCTACGTCTTTAAATACCTGTCCCGTTTGTTGAGAAAAAGGTCCTTCAATTTTTCCGTCCTTAAATAAAAACACATGGAAAATATTATTTTTCCAATCATGAGTGATGATCCACCAATCCTGACCGTTAGCATGACGTACCGCTGCTAACCTTTCAACTAAACGGTGAGGGGAAAGTATTGTATTTTTAGTCGTAACTTCCCATACTCCGTCTATTTGTTCAATAATGCTCATGTTGGGACGAATGTAGTAGAGGGAATCGCGCCATCCTCCGACGGGAGGCTTGGTAAAGTACGTATCTAAACTGAAAAGATAGACTTTATCTTTATATCTTAAAAATAAAGCTCCATTCGTCACGGATTCGCCTAAATTAACTTTGTCCCCATTGATTATAGTATCATGTTTTTCATTTCTGATAGTAGAAGTATTAAACCATCCAGTATCAGGGGAAAAAGAAGGGCGCCATCTTCCAGCGTTAGTGTATAAAATTAAATTTTCAGAGCTATCTGAAATTGATGCATGACACTCTGTTATTTCATAAATTCTCCGAGGCCACTCTTCAATCCATGGGATAGAATCGGTAAAATGTAATACCGTATTTGAAGGAATAACCCAACTATAATCTTCTTTTTGAGCAAGTAAAGAGGAGGGTAACCCCAAAAAAAAGGTTACCCATAAAAACAGATATTTCATTAATCCTGAACGGTTAGTTTTTGGATCATTTTTTCGCCATTACTCAAATGAACTTCAATTAAGTAAACCCCGGCTGATAAATCTTTAACAGAAAATTCATATTCTCCTTTATCTTTCGTCAAAGGGAATGAGAATAAGGTACGACCGGTAACGTCAATTACTATAACTGATGCTTTTACATTTTTTTGCAGCTCGTAGTTGAGGGTAGCGGTTTCAGAAGCAGGATTTGGATAGATAGATATTCTTGCGTCGGAAGAAATAGACTTAATTTTACTGTCTATTTTTGCTTCCGGTTGTTCTCGACAATCATCTTTATAAATACGGAATTGATTATCCATATGAAAACGGAAAGCCCTTGCCTCATAGACCGCTTTACCTCCCTTTAAGGGGCATTGTTCCGCAATTTGAGATAAAGCAGTATAATGTTCTGCTTTCAGTACCGTTTTCAAACTATCCTGTTGAATTAATTTTTGCTCTATCCTTAGTTTCGGATTAGCTTTTTGTTGGGCTTCTAATTGAAGGTTTCGACGGGTGAAATCGAAGTAAATGGAATTAACCTGTTTGTGGTTTTGCTCAATTTTGTTTTGCGGAACTAAAGCATCGTTCAGACCTTCCGCTGTGCTATTTTTACCTTCTGCAATGGACTGCTTTATACGGTGTACTGTACCCATATTTTTTAATAGGCTCACCGTATAGAAACTATCCAATACCTCACTTTGAAGACGAAGAAGCGGATTTTTGGAGATGGTATCTAACAAATATTGTCGATACATATATTTTCCCTCCTCTTCAAAAAGGGCTAAATGATAATTTCCTGTTGCGAAGGATTCTAATTGTGAGGGATGGGTGGCATCAATAAAGGAAAGCCAATCGTGTTCGTTGTTACCATCACAATAATTAACAGGCTGACCTGTATTAACAGGCGTTACTGTAATAGGACTTGTATTTTGTCCGATATTAGCATTAGCTCGATCACGTCCAAAAGCATAGTTGTCATCAGAGTAAGTTAATCCGTTATTATCTGTCGTACTGTACTGTCTAACAAATAAATCATGCTGAGGAGCAGTATTTACACTCAATGCCCCGTAACAATCGGCTGTTCCACTTTGACACCACGACAACATATTAAAATTACTTCCCGACAGCGACCCCTGATCTCCCAAATCACCACTATTATACAGAGTGAAGGCAGAAGCATGTTTATAAGCATTTGGATCGTTACCTGCATCAAATCGCATTACATTGGAGGTCAGGGTAGAGCCGGGACTGATACCCTCACCGAGTATCCCGAAGTTATATTCTCCAATTTTGTTACAACTAACCGTACTGTTCGGCGAGTTTATCAAGCGGATCCCCGTTGCCCGTTGGGCAGGGTTGGGATTGACCAAGACGTTGTTGCTGATTTGAATGTTCTGCGCATTTTGCACCACGATCCCCGAACTGTTGGGTATCTGAATGCTGCTCGGTTGTCCTTGTTCACCGTTGACGATACTGGTTGTTCCATGTATGTTACGGATGACATTATCCGCAATCACCGAATTAGCCCCATGATCTCCAGAGACATATATGCCATTCAGAGAAGGTTGTCCCCCCTCCTGCGGATTGATGAAGTTATCTCTCACCGTCAGGGAACAAGCATCGGCAGCACTAGCCCGTGCGCACCATATATCCGCGAACTGCCCGGTTACATTCGGACGATGGAAACCGTTATTCTCGATAAAAATATTTGGACCCTGCGCTGGAATGATACTCGAACTCCAACCGGTATTACCGATGTCTTCCAAGGTATTGTTCTTGAAAGAGATGTCTACATTATTGTTATGAAAAGGATCGGTTAGGTCTGCACTCCAAGGAGTACTAACACTCATATCGGTACCTATCTTAACCGACAAAAATTTGTTGTTTAAGATATTGACGTATTGACTAAGTCCTAAATTAACGTCAGTACCTTGAGAATTAGCGAGGTTGTCAAGTTTTACGCCGGTAATGATCCCTTCAAAAATATTATTTTGCACCAAAATTTTGCCTACTTCCCAGGCATGGTGAATTCCGGTAGCTGTAACATCCATTGGAATCTGAGGATGTCGGAATACTTTATTAAACGAATGATTACCAATTTCTTCTTTTGGAGTAAAATAGTACCCACCAGAGGTAAAAATAGCTGTTGCTTTGATTGGATAATCAGGTGTATTTATTAAATCAAAGAAATCGTTATTATTAATATGGGATGTTACACCTCCATTTCCGTGAGGAAACTGAAAAGGATCAAAACTGTTACTTAGATTAATCCCACACGACATTCGCGTAAAAATATTCCGAGCAGTTTCCCAAATGAGCGTATTATTAACGCCAATAAAAGGACTCCCTACATTGGTCATTCGACTACCTGAAAATACCCCTATATTTGTATAATCATTTGAAGTGGCGGGTAAAGGTGCATTACAATCCAGCCTGCAAGCCGATAAAACTAAGTCAGATTCCCAACCTAAAATAGCATCGGGATTAATATTTAGATCATCCCTAAATAATTGACCGGGCAAAGGAGGTCCTTTTGGATAAAGATGAATTTCGTTCTGATTGAGACAGGTAGTACGAGCTATAATATTCACTGGAGGAGTTTCGTTAGCACCGAAATCCGGACCTATCCCAACTTCAGCGTGTTCAATTTGTGATTTATCCACAAAGGCCAATAGTATTTTTCCTTTAGTAAAACTTCTAATTCCAAGCCAACGGTTCATTCCTTGAATACCGTTGGCTTCATTTCCATTAGCCTGGTACGGAATTAAATCACTATGGATGTAGCAACGATAGATGTTAAGGTCGAAATGGGATGGGTAATAAATATTATCAGCAATATTATAGACTATTCCTCCCATTTCTCCATTGTCATCGGGGCGTACTACAATGTTGAGGTCTTTGAACGTTAATTCTTCAGAGTCGATGAAAAATTTACCCTTAATGATTATTGTACCTGCTCCCCCTAATACCTGCGGTGTAATCGTATTATTATTTACACCGTAATAGGCGATCAGGTCTTCTGAGGTCGTAATCCCCAAATTCGCTAAAATGACTTCTCCGGTCGGGAAAGAAGCCGGAAATTCTTGGGTATGAATACAAGGGTCATCAAAACCGGAGACGGATACTTGTATGGGTTTGGTAACGTCGGTGGTTAGTACGGTTATACAACTACCGGTCGTTACACCATTCAGGAAATACTGATTTTCAGCATTTCCGACCAATTGCCATACGTAGTTACTGTTCGGATTCGGACTTTTGATGCAGAATTTTCTACGGTTAAATCGGTCGCAAACATCTACCTTCGGTTCTTCAATGGTAATATGACCTACCGTTACGGTTACTTTGGCTGAAGTCGTACATCCGTTAGCAGCCGTCCCGATGACGGTGTAAGTAGTCGTTTGTTCGGGAACGACGATAATCGGATTACCAATTTGTGTTTGATTATCCGGTAATAGCCAGTGGTAAGTAAATGCTGTACCGCTTGCGGTTAAGGTTACCGGTCTGTTTTGACAAGCAACCGTAGCGGGTGAAGCAGAAGCACTGACCGTGGGCGAATTTCCAACGTTAACCAACTGATTGACGGATACCGTACAGCCTTCCGCGATGAACCGGGCTTGGATCGCGTAACTTAGTCCTGTCGGGGTGAAGGTCAGGTGGTTGGTACCCTGCCCACTAAATTCAATTTCGGGGCTAATACTCCAAGTGATGGTATAGGGTGATTCCGTATTGGGAAGGAGGTCTATCGTTACCGGTTGTCCGAAACAAAGGGGTGGGATATTTACGGTCGGGTTTACCTTTTTAACGGTAACGGTGGCGGTTGTCGTGGTAAAACATCCGTTTTGCGTGTAAGTAACGGTGTAGATTGTAGTCTGATTCGGATTAACGTTTACAGTAGGACTACTTCCTAAGTTATGACTCCAAACATAAGTACCCCCTTGAGGGCTTCCTGTTGCCGTCAATGTTGCCGTTTGACCGGGACAAAGCGGTTCCGTCGGTGCCGTAACCGTAATAGTTGGTGCCTGTCGGACGGTTACCGTTACTTGAGCCGTGGCAGTACACGAAGGGTCTTGTTCCCGATTCATAACCATAAGCGTATAGGTGTAAGTCCCTGCTCCGGGAGGGGTGAAAACAGGGTTGCGAATACCGCTGTTACTCAAACCGGTTGCGGGAGTCCAGGTATAATAATATACATCTTGCCCTACACTACTGGGTGTAAGCGTAATAGGACTATTGGAACAGGTATTGACCGTTTGGGGATTAAAAGCAACGGAGATTTGGGGTACATGAACGGTTAGTGTTTCGGTTTCCGAGCAATTACCTAAGTGTGCTGTAATGGTATAGGTCGTTGTCTGGCTAGGATTAATTGGGAAAAATGCGTGATCCTTATCGGTTGTAAATGTCCCCGTAGGTGTAGTAATGGTGTAAAACGTAGCCGGAGGGTCTGAGCTAAAGGAAATTTCATCTTCCGAATTCGGACACAGTTGGTCACGACCCGAGACGGTCAAATTCAACGTGGGAGAGACTGTTTTGGTGATTGTTTTATTGTAATTGCATCCGGGATAATGTGCTGTAATGGTATAGGTCGTTGTTTCTGTTGGCTTAATGTCTAAAATGGCTTCAAGACCTCCGGGTAAAGTAATGGTACTTGTAGCGGTTTTTATAGTAAAAGATTGAGCAGCGGGATTGGAGGTTATCAAAATTTTAGCATTCTGACAATCAGGATCACTGGCCGTTAGAGTAACACAGGCCATATTCTCTACCGTTTTCTTGATACAAATATCGTCTATTACGGTACTACTAAATCTAATATTTATACCAGATAATCTGGGTTCATTAAATATATTTTCTAAGCAAAAATACCTAAGATTCCTATTCAGGTCATTTTGTGTAACTGTAAAGTTAATTGTTGCCGAGCGCATTAATTCATCTATCGAATAAGTAAAATTCCTTCTTCCAATGATTAAAGCACCCGCTGCAGCTAAAGCCTGATCAGACAATTCGTCTCCCAGAGCAAGATTATTATCATTTCTAAATGAAAATCTTAACTGTGGAATTGTAGGAGGCGGAGGATTAGAGGTGAAGAATCTTTCATCATAGCCAGCCCAGTAGTTAAAACTTAAAGAATAATCTCCCGGTTCTAAACATCGGACATCAATAAAAGCTGCTTCCTGTCTGTTTAATCTCAAGGCTCTTTTTCCTGTTGGGAGAACATTTTTATTACAGTACCATTCCTGACCAAAACAATTGTATCCAACATATTCATTCTTATATTCGCGAGTCGGGCATCCGGGCGCACGCATATCAAGAATATCAGGAGTAGAAGCAGTAATAGCATTGGGACGAGCTGCCCATGTATTAGCAGATAACCATCTTTGATTTGCGCCGGGTCCTAACATCACAAATTGACGACCTTGATAAGCAGTACGAGGTATTGGACCGGTCTCAAAATCCCCGTTGCGAATGATATTTTTACAGGAATTACAAGATGATTCTCCACCTAAAATCTGATTCACCTCGATATAGTAATATGTTTTCTGCCCACGTTTACGACCATCAAAAGGAGTATAGACAATGAGGGCATAATTTTGATAATTAGTAGTATCAGGGATATAAGTAATCTCACGACCGTTGACTACAATTTGTCCCGGACTATCTTCTAAAACAGGCGGATATAATGGATCGAAATAGAGGCTATCGTTATCTGCATCTGTATCATTGTGGAATACATTGTAGGTAGCGGATTGATTGTACCAAGTTACGGCGTAATCAAAAACCCCGATAGGTGCATGATCCTCACAAGCCGTTCCTTCGGGAGTAGAATAATGACCGGTAATAAACGACGACGTTTGTTCGGGAGAACAAGCGGTATAGAGCCGATAATCGTAGCGGGTACAGGGATTCCAGTGGGTTATAATGATAGACGTATCTTGAGTATATAAATCAATACGATTAGGCAAATCATCCGAACTGTAAGAAAACACATATATCAAAGAATCACCCGCCCCATGCCAGCTGGCTCTGTATCGTACCGAATCTAAGACAACCACTTGCAGGTTGGTTGGCGCAGCACAAGCCTCCGTATGAAAGACGGTACCATTCACCCAGTCGGAAAAGACCCCGTTAGCGCATTTGCTTCTCACCCGCACCTCATACAGATTACCTAAGGTTAATTGATTCAAGACCTTACGGTTGCTGTCGCTGTTAACCTGATGTGTCCAGACCGTATCCCCCGCCAAACGATAGCCGATTTGGTATAATTGTGCCGTCAGTGAACCGTCCCAGACCAATTCGACGGAAGTATTGCTACGGTATCCGCCCATGATGTTACGCGGAGCCACGCAAGCCGGCGTTTCAAACAAGATGCCCCACGTCCAGTCGGAAAAGACATTGTTTGCGCAACGGCTTCTTACGCGTGCCTCATAAGTAGCACCCGGATTCAGATTATTCAGCACTTTGAAAGCCGAATCGGACGTGCCGTTATACCAAAGAGTATCCCCTACGACCCTATACTCCACCTGATAACGGGTAGCATTCGGCACGGCTGTCCATGAAAAACGCGCCTGATCAAAAGTTACATTGGTAATTTGAAGATTTTGGGGTACAGCACAAAGCGTGGTGCTAAAGGTGATCGTTGGGGAATAATCCGAAAAAACATTATTGGCACACTTGGTTCTCACCCGTGCCTCATACGTGCTGTTCGGAATTAAACCGTTAATCGTTCTGACCGTGGAATCCGGGTTGGTCGTCGTCCAGGTTGTATCGCCCACCAAACGGTACTGAAGCTGATAACGGGTAGCATTTTCAACCGCATTCCAGCCTAACTGAGCCGACGTATATTGAATGTTGGTAGCTTGGAAGTTTTGTGGTACGGTACAGCTTTTCGTCTGAAAGGTTAAGGTTTCTGTGTTCGCCGAATACTGATTCCCGCTGCAACGAGAACGCACCTGTACCTCATACGCCGTATTCGGTTGCAGGTTATTGATCGTTTTGGTGGTATTGTTGGCATTGATCGTCGTCCAAGTAGGAGCTAAAGCCTCGCGGTAATCTACCCGATATTGGTTTGCTCCGGTCGCATTATTCCAGCTGACCGTCGCACTGTTAACTGCTACATTGGAGATAACTGCGTTCTCCGGCATCGCACAGGGTAAGGTAAAACCGTTGATAATCAGCGTATAAGCTGAGGTTACCCCGCCCCCGCAATTGGAGCGCACCCGAAATTCATACGCCGTATTACCCGTTAAACTGTTGATCGTCCGGCTGTTGGTGTTCGTATTAACTGTTGACCACGTACCGTTACCGGCTGTTCGGTATTGCACATTGTATTGATTGGCATTCGGTACAGCATCCCAAGACAAGGAAACGGAAGAAGCCGTTTGCGCCGTGATGAGGAGGTGGGCAGGTACGCTACAGGGGTTGGTACTGAAATAAAAGACTTTAGAAGTATCGGAAGGAAAACCTCCGCAATTTGTCATCAACCGTCCCGCATAAAGTGTGTTGGTTACTAAACCGGTTAAGGTGTAATTATTACCCGTTACCGCCGTTGCGTTCCATGCCCCCGGATTTCCGCCCGAAACAGCTATACGATGCAATAATTGATAGCCCGAAGCTCCCGGCACGGCTGTCCA
>Ga0058865_1073240_pt1 | contig 11505 bp, 7 predicted proteins | sample TNRReaAnaerobRNA_2_FD_61085 | JGI IMG/M metagenome (GOLD analysis project Ga0058865, IMG submission 61085) | Wastewater treatment Type I Accumulibacter community from EBPR Bioreactor in Madison, WI, USA - TNR Reactor, Time C-32min-Anaerobic_ RNA... | ecosystem: Engineered > Bioreactor > EBPR >...
TTTTTTCATAATCATTCAACTTTTGATGATAAAACCAGTCCGACATTATTTATCCCAGAATATAGGATCGCGGTCATACACCACGCTGGAATAAGCCGAAGCGTTGGGGTTGAGCGTCAATTCTATCTGAGGATAAGGCAGTCGCAACGGAAAATCGCGTACAGGGTTAATCGGTATTTGAATAGTTGAAGGATACCCTGTGCGACGCATGGCATTGAAAATTTCGTAGCCGTTGCCCCAGCTTGACAGCCACAACTGCTTCATGGCCACATTGAGTTTAGCATCGTTCGTAGCTGCATTATCGAAGCGTTCGAGCCAGGTTGCCACGTAAGCGTCGATATCAGCGGCTGCAGGCGATACGCTGTTGGCGTCGGTAGCTCTGCCGAAATTGACCACTTTGTCGATATGCTTGCGGATAGCCGATTCAAACAAGGCACGGGCATCGCCGGCAGAACCAAGCGCAAGTACGGCTTCGATCTGGTAGTACAGCGTATTGACGTGTGTGATAATCGGGAAAATACCGCCGCCTGGCGCTTTGTTACTGCCTGGCAAGGCGGGAGTCGCTACGTCATAATAGCCACCGCAAGGATAAACCCCCGGGATGAGGCGAAGGTCGCCATCAAGGGGTACGCCTGCTGGATCCGCGCGGTCGCGGCCGAAACAACCGGCGAGGAAGTCAATTTGATCCTGAGTCAGGTCAGTGGTACCATATATCTGTTCTCGTACATTGTCATTAAGCACGAGGTAACCATACTGGCAGCCTACTGTCATAGAGCAGGGTGTCGTGTTGCGCTCGCTAGGGTTGCTCTGGTCGAGCACCTGCTTGGTTTGGCGGCGGAAATAGAATGGGAAGCGGGGGTCGCCGTCTGCCAACATTTCTACCATAGGCTGGTGCAGGATATAAGTAAAGCCGTTTTCTGCGGTATACGTAGACTGGTACCATGGGTGCCTGTTGTCGGGCGCTACGAGTTTGCTGAATTGGAACTGGAAGTCGTCAGCTGAAGCTGTGATAAGATTGCCGGGTTCTGCGAGCAACTTATTGATTTCGGTTGCTGCGTTGGGCACTGCCAGGCGGGCCTGCATATACAACCTCAACTTTAGCGTATTAGCCAACTTTTTCCACCTGGTGACATTGCCATTGTAAATAGCATCGCCCTTCACTGCAACAGGGCTGCTCAGCGCGAAATTGGCAATAGCCTGGTCGAGCAGGCCGAAGCAAGCATTGTAAACATCCGCATCCGTGTCAAAGTTGGGATTTTTAATGGCGGCATCGCCATCACCCTGTAGCGCTTCGCTAAAGGGGATATCACCAAACAGGTCGACTAGCGTGCTTGCTACATACGCCTTCAAAGTTTGAGCGATAGCCAAATAGTGCGGGTTGTCGGCTTTGCCGTCACCATTGTTATCTACGTCGGCCACTTCAATGATGCCCTCGAGATCTTTCAATGGACCGGCATACAGGTTATTCCAGACGCCGTTGAAAGAGGAGTTGCTCATATTAAAGTTGTCGAAAGACGCGATAATGCCTGCGAAACCCAATTGGGCATCGTTGGTACCGCCTGCCAAGTTGGCTGCGATACTGTATTGGGCCGAAGTCAGCAACAGTTCAGGTGCAGCTTGCGAAGGGTTGTTCGGATCTTCGTTGATATCGAGATCGAAATAATCGCAACTGCTGATCACCCAAACCATGGCGAAGGCCGCGAACCATTTATATAGGAATTTTCCTTTCATCATGTTAATTAATAATTAGTGAAACAAAAATTCACCGCTTGTCGCTAGTTGTATTAGAACGTAACTGACAAGTTCACACCATAACGACGCGTAGTGGGCGCGCTACCGTATTCGAAACCTTGCACATTGCTGTCGGCGGTTTCAGCCAAAACTTCCGGGTCGAAGTTGAGTCCTTCGAGGAAGTTGGGAGCTTTAAACCACAGGTTGCGTCCTGAAATCGAAAGACGCAGCGAACCGAACGGCGTTTTGTCCAGAATCTTCTTGGGCAAGTCATAACCCAGCGATACTTCGCGAAGGCGGATGGTTGTACCGTCAAAGATGATAGTTTCGTCAGCGCCATAAGGGCCGAAGCCGTTAGAGAAGTAGAAGTCGAAAGCGGAGATACCCGTTGTATTGCGGATAAAGTTGCCGTTTTCGTCTGTTACAGGCTCGAATGTACGCGGATCGCCATAAACGCCCGGTATTACGCGAAGTTCCTCGCGGTTTTCCGTGATTTTGAGGTGACCGCGAGCCATAAGTGCGCCTGCGCTGATCGAATAGATATCGCCACCCTGGCGCCAGTCGATGAGTGCACGAAGGGTGATATTCTTGTAGGTAAAAGTATTGACGAAGCCCATGAGGAAATCAGGGTTCGGGTCGCCGATGATCTGCGATTCGGGAAGGAAGATGGTGGTACCCAAGTCCTTGTCGATCAGCAGTTCGCCTTCGCCGATGTAATTGCCGTCGGCATCAAAGGAATTGGTGCGGGCGTTGGCATAGCCAAAAATTTGGCCATAGGGGAAGCCATTGCGGTGGATCGTGCCGAGGCCGGAGTTTACGCCGCCCACGAAGAGCTCGCCGCCTTCACCTGCGTCTACTACCAGGGTGCGGATACGGGTATAGTTAATAAACGTATTCCAGGTAAAGCCGCTGGCGGTTTTCACCGGTGTAAGGTCAAGACCGATCTCGAAACCTTTGTTTTCGATTTCACCGGCATTAACGATAGCTGTGCGGAAACCGCTGGTAGCGGGCAGGGCTGCTTCCGTGATCTGGTCGGTCGAGCTGCGCTTGAAGTAAGTCAGGTCAAGGCCGATGCGATTATTCAGGAAACGCAGGTCGGTACCGAATTCGATTTCGGTAGTCAACTCGTTGCGCAGGTCGGCGTTGCCGAGGCGGTTGCCAAGAGAGGCTTGGTTAAGTACGGAGCCGCCGGCTGTCGTGAAAGGCGTATTGAGGAAATACACCGTAGCCGTTTGATACGGACGGGCTTCGTTACCCACTTGCGTGTAGGCAGCGCGAACTTTACCCGAGCTGAGGATCTTGCCAGTCAGGTCGAAGGCATCGGTAAATACGAAAGAGACGTTACCGCCGCCGTAGAAATAGCTCTGCGAGCTTTTAGGAAGCGTAGACGACCAGTCGTTGCGGCCTACCAGGCCTACGTACAGATAGTCTTTGAAGCCGAGTTGTACGTCGGCATACAGTGCATAAAGGCGCTGCTTACGGCGGAAGTCCTCGCCTACGATCTGCGTAGAAGTACCGTCAAGCGTATAAAGGCCGGTAGAGATCACGTTATCGCCGGTTACAAAACGGCGGTTAAAGTCGCGCTGGTTGTGGTTGAGGCCCACGAGTGCGCGGATATCGAGATCTTGCGTAATGTCGGTAGTCACCGTGGCGATATAGTTGAAGTCAACCTCCGTGTTGGTGAGGTCGTCGGTCCAAACTGCGCCGTTAGGATCGGCTACACCACCGGGGCGAACCTGGTTGCGGCGGGCTTCGCTGTAGGTATTAATACCGCCCTTGGCCGTAAGGTTGAGCCAGGGAGTTACGTCATAGCTCAGCGTAACGTTACCAAAAACGCGATTGAGTGCGCTGCTATAGCGGTTGTACTTTGCCAGCCAGCGCGGGTCGTCGAGTGCGCGATAGAAGACGTTTGAGCCGTCTACCGGGTTTTCGAACGGATAGTCGATCAGGTTGTAGTTGCGTGGCAGGTAGAACAGACGGGCAAATATAGAGCCTTCTGATGCGCCGCCATACCAGCCGCTTTCAAAGATAGAGCCGTTGATCGGCGGGTTAGCTTGTGCGGTATTGACGTAGTTCACGTTACCCGAAACCACCAGGCCGTTAGCCAGTCGGCTGTTACCGCCGAAGCTAAGGGTTGTACGAGAAGACTCGGCATTGGGCACGATGCCTTTGTTGTCCATGCGGGACACCGTAGCGCTGATGCTGGAGTTGTCGCCGCCGGCATTGATAGACAACGAGTTTTCCCAAAGGCGGCCGTCACCAAAGAAGTTTTCTACGTTGTCGTAGTAGGTATACGGCACGGGAATGGCGCGCTTAGCACCGGGCACATTGGGATCGTCCTCGAAAAATTCGGGGAACACGCTGGAGTAGCGAGGTGCGGCATAGCCCGTAGATACCAACGGATGGGGTACCGTTCCATCAGGATAGGCGTAAACCTGTCCGCCGGCAGAATAATAGGAAATCGTGCTTGAATAGTCAGTGCCGTAGGTAGAGTTGATGCGGCCGACCTCAGAGGCAAACGGAGCGCCCCAGTTGCCGATAAAACCGCCGTTGTACACCTGATTGGCTCCCTGGCCGTACACGTTTTGATAGTCGGGAAGTCCCGAAATTTGCTCGAGCTGGAAAGAAGAGTTAAAAGTTACTTCCAGGCCTTTGCGTTTTTTAGCGCCGGTTTTGGTAGTGATCACCACTACGCCGTTGGTGGCACGCGAGCCATAAAGAGCGGCTGCGGCTGCGCCTTTCAGGATCGTCATCGACTCAATGTTGTTGGGGTCGATGTCGAAAGCGCGGTTGGAGTACTGCGTACCGCCGGTAGCGCCGGTAGACGCGTTCACCGAGTTGTCAAAAGGAATACCATCCACGACAAAAAGTGGTTGGGTGCTACCCGTCAGCGAAGAATTACCGCGGATGTTAATCTTGGTAGACTGGCCGGGCATACCGCCTGAACCTTGTACCAATACACCGGGGGTCTTACCCGCGATAGCTCTGACCGGGTCGGGTTCGGAGCGTTGGGCGAGGTCATCGCTGCCCAGGTCGCTCACCGCATATCCCAACGCTTTCTTTTCGCGTGAGATACCGATAGCAGTAACGACGACTTCGGCGAGTTGTTCGGCAGATTCTTCAAGCGCGATATCTACCGCGTTGGAAGGGCCAAGAGCAACTTCCTTGGTTGTAAAGCCCGTGTAGCTCACAACGAGCGTACCTTCTGCTGGAGCTTGAAGCGAGTACTTACCGTCGACATCCGTCACGGTACCGCTTGTAGTTCCTTTAACCAGGATACTGGCGCCGATAAGGGGCTCGCCCTTCTCATCCGTCACCGTACCTGAGATGGTCCGTTGGGCCATGGCAAAGCCCATGACGCCGAGAACTAGCATCAGAACTAGTGAGAGTTTTTTCATACTAATCCAATTTTGTTTTAAAATCAAGTTCAAAGGCAAACAAAGATATGTTTTCCATTATGAAAAGCGAAATCAAAAATTTACTTTTCGATAATGAACAATCATATTTCAAATCAGGGATACACTGCAAAGAGTTAAATACTAATGCTTTCTGTTTTTGGGCTCCGGTTTTGCTACCGAATTTGTATTGGCGTTAGCCGAAAGGAGTAATTTGTTTGCTTGATGCGGGGTGAATTTCCGGGCACAAGTTAAGAAAAAGTGAATAATTGCAAAATATTACGAGAAAAAATCAGGGAGTGAACAGTGAACAGTGAACTGCTCTATGATCGGTTCACTGTTCACTGTTCACTGTTCACTTCCTTAATAAAGCCGAGGATATCATTGCGACGGAGATAATCGAGATATTGTTGCGCTTCTGATTTGGAGGAAAAGAGGCCTACGATCACCTTATAAACCTGTTTGCCGTTTTGTTCGCCGCCGTATAAATTGACCGGTTGATTAAATTTTTGTTCCAGGCGTCTGACCTCTAGCAAAGCATTGCTATAATCAGTATACACACCGATTTGGATACCATAACCTTTATCTGATTTCAGGTTAGTAGTGACTAGCGGGCGTTGTTCGGGTTGGATAGCATTACTACCTGTAGAAGTGCTTAGCGTATAATTTGCGGGCTTTGACTGTTCGGGAATCAGCGCAGGCCTGGTAATCGCAAAGCGGGGCCTGGGGCTATTTAACACAGGGGCCTGGCCGCCATTTTGCGCATCAGCCACCGTTTTATTAGCCGGTTTATCGTGTGTTTGCAAAATTTTAAGCATAGCTTCGGGTTCGAGCGACTCCTCATAACGGTCAATCAACACGCCTTGCGCATTAAAAATGAGCAGGGAGGGAAGAGCCCTGACGCTGAACTGTTGTTTGTAACGGCGTCCGCGCGATTCATCGACATCGAATTGGACGGGCAGGTAGTGGCTACTTACATACTGGCTAAGAAGGGGGTCGGAAAAAGTGTGTTCTTCCATCCATTGGCAGGGCATACACCAACTAGCTGTGAAGTGGACAAAATACAACTTGCCCTCAAGTGCAGCTCTGTCGCGCACTTCTCCAAGTTCGGCATTAATGAAACTGATTTCTGCCTTCGAAGTAGGCAGGCAAAAAAGAATAGCGGCGATAAGCGCCCAGGGGGTCGGTCGCGTCATAGTGCAGGGATTATAATTTGTTTTCAATATAGGCCGCATCTCCTCTTGCTTTTTCCTTTCGGCAAGCAACAGGGGCGACTAGGTGTCTATTTGTCAGTCTAAAAGTAAAGCAATATGAAGTACCGCGCAAGTGAAACTAACGGAATGGAGAAAAAAATACGGTAAGCGGTAACAACTACAAACTGTCAGGTTGCGTATTTGCCGGTGTATGCGGGTGAGCAGGTTTAGCCACTTTTGACTTCAGCAAATCAATTAACTCCTGGTAGTGGCTGAGCAAAGTAAGTGCCGCGTCGTGCAATTGATCGAAAGAACTCATCAGAAACTGCATGTCGCGGGGGATTTCCGACATATTTTTTGATTTAAACTGGTAGCAGGCGTATATGTTTTTGATAAACCCCTGCAATTCGTCGCTGTGTTCGAGGTGGAGGCGAAACAGTTCCCACTCGTGACGGCTGAAATAAGCCTGATTTTCGATAGCTTCGTTGATATTGTTTTCTTCTCCGAGGTCGCGCTGGGTGAGGTCCACTACTGAAATGCCAAAGATATGCGACAATTTGAGCAGGTTACAAATTTTGGGTTCTGCGGTCCCGTTTTCATACGAGGCGATGTTGCCGCGATTTAATCCTACTTTTTGGGCAAGCTCTTCCTGGCTGAGGTTAAACCGGCGCCTCAATGAGCGGAGGTTTTGTTGCAAAAAATGGGAAAACTGGCCGTTCAACGCATCCATATCTGCTGATTAAGTAGGTGTTAGTTTATTTTATACAACATAATCGGATTTAAGTTGAGAGTTGTTAATAATTTTAACATTTGTACGCATGCAACTCTTTGCCCAATTACACTCTCATTAAGAAAGTATGTCGTATTTTTGTATCATCAAGTAATTAGACGCCAGATAATTCTAACTCTGGCCTAATTATTTGGTTTTTAGTTTTTTACCACATCATCATCCACCTATACTCCCAATTATCCGTCATATTGCCTGTTTGTCATAATCGCACCTGACATAACGGCATGAAATGTCGCGGCTGGTACGGTTTTTGTTAATATTCATTCCAGATAGGCAATTTTTTTTGCACAAATCGGCAAATACCGATAATTTTGTAAATAATAATTACATTAAAGCATAAAAATCACCCACCATGATGATCTATGCCTTGCAGAAAAATCAGATCCAGGAACAACTGGAACGGATCAGCAGTTCGCTGCGGGCTTTTTCCCTGAAATTAACAGGGAATAGCGACGACGCGGAGGATTTATACCAGGATACGGCGCTGCGGATCATCACCAATGCGGATAAGTACCACCAGGGTACTAATTTCAAAGCATGGGCGGTGACCATCATGCGCAATATTTTCATCAACAACTATCGCAAACGCGTACGCCGGAGTTTGATCATTGACCAGACGCCCAACAATTATTACCTCAACCTGGGCAACGACGGCGTGGGCAACGAAGGCGAAACAAGCGTAACGATTGCCGAGTTGATGCACATGGTAGATTCGCTGCCCGAAGATTTTCGCAAACCGTTTATGATGGCCTTTGAGGGCTATAAATACGATGAAATCGCCGAACAATTGGATTCTCCCCTCGGCACGATCAAAAGCCGCATCTTTTTTGCCCGGAGGAAGTTGCAGAAGATGTACGAAGACGCTATCCGGGAAAGAGCTTAGGGAGAGAGAGAGAGTAGGGTGAGCGTTTACCGCTCACCCTACTCTTTTTTATTTAAATACGTTTCCATTTCATAGAGGACTCCTTTTACGGGGATTCGGAGCCAGTCGGGGCGTGCGTTCATTTCGTAGCCCACTTCATAGATTGCTTTTTCGAGGGTGTAGTTGCGTAGCAAGAGGCGCATTTCGGCTTCGTCTTCGGGCACAAAGGGTTGACCGGCGGCGCGATCGAGATAGGCGGTAAGATAAAACCGGCTCACGTAATGGAACCATTGCCGCGCCCATTGTTCGAGCAGGGGCATATCTTCTTTGCGATAGTTGGGATTGAGCAATAGCTGGCCATAGGCGGCGTAGTGGAAAGAGCGGATCATTCCGGCCACATCTTTAAAAGGCGTGCGTTTGAGACGGCGCTCGCTGATACTCAGCATAGGTTCGCCTTCAAAATCGATAATAAAAAAGTCGCGCCCGTTAAATAGTACTTGTCCAAGGTGATAATCGCCGTGGATTCGGGTTTTGACCGTATGAATGCGCCGGCTGTAGATTTCTTCGAAGCAATGCAGGATATCGTCGCGCAAGTCTATGATTTGCTGGGCTTCAGCGGCTATATGGGGTGGCAGGGTTTCGACGCGGCCGGCCAGGGCGCCCAGTTTGTCGCTCACCAATTTGCGATGTACGGCGTAAATCGCCCGCTGGTAATGTTGGGTAAACGGCTCCGGTCGGAAGTCGGGGTCGGAATAATCGCTTGCCAGTGCGATGTGCATTTCGGCGGTGCGCTGGCCCAGCAATTTCACGCGTTCAAAAGTCACATGGCCGATAAGTTGCTGCATTTTTTCGGGCAACTGGTCGAAGTATAGTCTGTCCTGGCGCAGCAGTTCGGGAGGAACTGTCTGGCGTTCGGTTTTGGTGAGTATTTTGTCGTAATACCGGCCCAGTACTTCGAGCATAGCGGACCAGGCTTCTCCCTGGTTGGGTATTTTATTTTGGAGCAATCCCAGGATAGTATAGGAATTGTCGCTCAGGTTTTCATACTGGATGCCGCCGCCGTAGCGGGGAGAGTTTTCAAAAGATGTTTTTTCGGAGAGGAACCTCACGAGTTCAAGGTCGGGATTAATATCTGTATCCAGTTTCCTGTAAATTTTAAAAAAGTACGCGCCATTATAGATGACGGAAGTATTGCTTTGTTCGGCTTTCAGTACTTCAGAGCGCACTTCTTCGGTCTCCATATTGAATTCGGCCAATACCTTGCCCGATTCGAAGCGCAGGCGTCCTTCGTGCAGGTTGACTACTTCGTCAGATTTTATCAGCCGGAACAATTCGTTGCGGAAGGCATCTTCGTAAATCGCATCGATGAGTATGCCCTCTTTTTGCGCCGTTTTGAGATAGCAAATCACGCTTTGGGGTTCGTTTTTGAGGAAAAACACGATGCGCTCGGCCTGATCGATAAACGTGACGGGCAGGAAGTAAGTTTCGGGCAATCCGTCGGTATAGCGCACTTCGATATTCATGAGGTACGCCGTAGTCTCGCCGGCTTGAATAGCAGGATACCGGCAAACGTCGATAGAGACCATGCTTTTTGATTTGCCGCCAAACCAGCGACAGGACTTCATATAGCCGGGCAAAACGCGTTTTTCGAGCAGGCGTTTGGCTGTATAGTCGGTAAAAAAAGGCAGTCCAATTCACTTCTACTTCTAATTCCGGGACTGCCCTTTCTTTGGGGGTTTCCGCATTTTCCTCCGCTTTTTCGAGCAGCAGCCAATAATAGCCGAAGGGCCCTATGGTAAAGTTGTAGCTCTCCTCTCCTATTTCAAAAAACTTATTTTGGCTGAAAATTTCAACGGGCTGTATGCCTTTGAAGCCGCTCAGGTTGATATTGGCGGCCTGGGAGAATTTTGACAAATTGGTTACGACCAGTATACTTTCACCTTCGTAACTCCGCAAAAAGGCCAATATTTTGCTATTGCCCGCATCGAGGAAAGTAGTGGCGCCAAAATTAAACGCTTTGAGGCGCTTGCGCATGGCGATTACATTTTTCATCCACCACAGCAAAGAGTTTGGATTTTGGTTTTGGAGTTCCACATTAGTGGTTTCGTACCGATACATGGGGTCGCGAATAACGGGCAGGTAGAGTTTCTGCGGGTTAGCGGTAGAAAAACCTGCGTTTTGGTCAGAATTCCACTGCATGGGGGTTCTCATGCCGTTGCGGTCGCCGAGGAAAATATTGTCGCCCATACCAATCTCATCGCCGTAGTATATTACCGGCATACCTGGCAGGGAGAACAGCAAACTGTTAAGCAATTCGATTTTGCGGTGGTCGTTGCCCAGCAGCGGCGCAAGGCGCCGGCGGATGCCTTTATTGATTCTGGCGCCGTGTTCCTGGGCAAAAACGCGGTAGAGGAAGTCGCGTTCTTCTTCCGTAACCATAGAGAGCATGAGATCGTCGTGGTTGCGCAGAAATAACGCCCACTGGCAGCTATCGGGAATAAGGGGTGTTTGTTCCAGGATATCAATAATGGGATAGCGGTCTTCGGTTTGCAACGCCATATAGAGGCGGGGCGTAAGCGGGAAGTGGAAGTTGACATGGCATTCGTCGCCGGCGCCAAAATATTGCGCGGCTTCTTCGGGCCACAAGTTGGTGTCGGCCAGCAATATTCGGCCGGGGTACCATTCATCTACATACCGGCGCAATGATTTGACATACTCGTGCACTTCGGGCAGGTTTTCGCAGTTGGTGCCTTCGCGTTGAAAAATGAAAGCTACCGAAGAAAGGCGCAATCCATCTACCCCTAATTCGAGCCAGAAGTCGATGATTTTGCGCATTTCCTCGCGCACGAGGGGATTAGCGTAATTGAGGTCGGCCTGATGGCTATAGAATCGATGCCAGTAGTAGGCTTTGGCGGTATTATCCCATTCCCAGTTGGAGGATTCGTAATCGTTAAACAGGATACCTGCGTCGGCATATCGCTCGGGGGTATCGCTCCAGATGTAATAATCGCGTTCGGGTGAAAAGGGAGGCGCCTCGCGTGCGCGTTCAAACCAGGGGTGTTTTACAGAAGTATGGTTCACAATTAGGTCGATCACTACATGCATGTTGCGCTTATGAGCTTCGCCGAGCAGTTTTCGAAAATGCTCCATCGTGCCGTAATCGGTATGGGTGCCATAATAATCAGAGATATCATAGCCGTCGTCACGCAGGGGAGAGGGATAAAAAGGCAACAAAGACAAGCAAGTAACGCCCAGGTCTTCCAGATAGTCGAGTTTGCGGATGAGTCCGTTGATATCGCCGATGCCGTTGCCGTCGCTGTCGAAGAAAGAACGGATGTGCAGCGCGTAACAGATAGCGTCTTTGTACCAAAGCGAGTTTGTCGTAGACATAATGAGGAAGCATAAGTGATTTGCGGTTAGAAAATTAATGCTTTTTTGGTAATAAACCAGCAAATGGCAAATTAGCTTATGCAGCCGCCCCGGCAGGATACAAAGCGCGCACCGGGGGGCGAGGTGCAGCGCCAAAACATACTA
>Ga0058865_1082956_pt1 | contig 11410 bp, 5 predicted proteins | sample TNRReaAnaerobRNA_2_FD_61085 | JGI IMG/M metagenome (GOLD analysis project Ga0058865, IMG submission 61085) | Wastewater treatment Type I Accumulibacter community from EBPR Bioreactor in Madison, WI, USA - TNR Reactor, Time C-32min-Anaerobic_ RNA... | ecosystem: Engineered > Bioreactor > EBPR >...
AAAAAACTCACGGTGTGCAAAATCAACGACTTAGAGTAGAGCATCGCCTGAAAAGCAGGAAATATGCGTATGGGGTGTTAAGAACCGGTTAAGGATTCAGCGCCGGGTTGAGCGTGTAGGTGCCGCTCAGACTGGCCTCGGCGAGTAGGTGACCCTGCATTGCCGCACGCACCTGCTGGCCGGTGAGTTTACCTTCGACGTCCAGTGTCGCCACGTCGAGCGCGAACAGCGTGAACACATAGTGGTGAACAATCTCGTCGTTCCACGGTGGGCAGGGGCCGTCATAGCCGTAGTAATCGCCGCGCATGTCGTTGTCGCCGGCAAACCAGCCGGTGTAGTCGTTGATTCCCTGGCGCGCGCCGTGCGCGGCATGCGGTCCAGGCTTGCCGCGCGGCGTGACATCGTCGGAGAACTCGCCCTCGCCGATCTCGCTGACACTGGCGGGCAGATCAAGCAGCACCCAGTGAAAGAAATCGACCCGCGGGAGCGATGCGGGTACCGTCCGGTCTTCGTGATTGACGTCGTCGCCCTTGCTCGGCACATCCGGGTCATGACAGATCAGGGCGAACGACTGTGTTCCCGGAGGTGCGCCGCTCCAGGCCAGATGGGGATTGAGATTGTTGCCGAGACAGACATGGTGGTCAGGGTCAGGCAGACAGAACGCAAAGTCGCCCGGGATCCGCTCACCGTCATTGAAGCTGCTGCTGATCAATTTCATCGTTGATTCTCCTGATTGATTACTCGGCCGAGCTGCGTTTAAAGTCACGCATACGAAAACCGGCAAGCCATAGTGTAGCGAAATAGATGCCCGCACCGAAGCTGACGACCACAGAAAGTCGCAGCAGGCGTTCAGCGAGGCTCCAGCGCAGCCACTCCTCGGCCTCTCCGGTGACCCACCCGAGCGCGACGCCCATGCCCACCAAGGCCAGGGAGAGCCGGGCGTAGAACACCCACCAGCCGGGCTGAGGGGTGTAGATGCCGCGTTGCCGCAGGCCGCGGTAGAGCAGGGTGGCATTGAGGCAGGCGGCGAGGCCGATGGCCAGCGCCAGGCCGGCGTGTTCGAGCCAGCCGATCAGCAGCAGGTTCAGCACCTGTGTAACGACCAGCGTCAGGATGGCGATCCTGACCGGGGTGCGTATGTTCTGCCGAGCGTAGAAGCCCGGTGCGAGCACCTTGACCAGGATCAGCGCCAGCAGGCCGACACTGTAGGCGACCAGAGCATCGCGCGTATGCCACACGTCGCTGGCGCTGAACGCCCCGTAGTGAAACAGGGTGGTGATCAGCGGCACGGCGAGGAGGGCGAGAGCGAGTGCCGCCGGTGCGGCGAGCAGGAAGGTCAGGCGCAGGCCCCAGTCGAGCAGGCGGGAGTATTCGTCGTGTTGCTCCGCGGCGTGGCATCGGGTCAGCGAGGGCAGGAGGATGGTTCCCAGCGCTGCGCCGAGAAGACCGGCCGGAAACTCCATCAGGCGGTCAGCGTAGTACAGCCAGGAGACGCTCCCGGTGTGCAGGAACGAGGCGAAGATGGTGTTGAGCAGGAGACTCACCTGGGCCACCGAAACGCCGAGAACCGCCGGCGCCATCAAGCGGAAGATGCGCCGTACTCCCTCGTCCTGGAGGTTCGCGGAGAAGCGCGGCAGCATGCCGATGCGCCGCAGACTGGGGATCTGGAAGGCCAGTTGCAGGGCGCCGCCAAGAAACACGGCCCAGCCGAGCGCCATGATCGGCGGCTCGAAGTAGGGGGTGGCAAACAGCGCCATCAGAATGAACGAGACGTTGAGCAGCACCGGCGTGAAGGCGGGAATGGCGAAGCGGCTCCAGGTATTGAGAATGCCGCCGGCCAGTGCAACCAGCGACATGAACAGAATGTAGGAGAAGGTGATGCGCGTCAGGTCGACAGTCAGGGCAAACTTTGCCGGATCGCCAGCGAAACCCGGTGCCGACACGTATACCAGCAGGGGCGCGGCGGCCATGCCGAGCAGGGTGACGGCCAGCACGACGAGAAACAGCAGGCTCGCCACACGGTCGACGAGCAGCCGGGTTTCGTCGCTGCCACGCCGGTTGCGGTATTCGCCGAGCACCGGCACAAAGGCCTGCGAGAAGGCACCTTCGGCAAACAACCGGCGCAGCAGGTTGGGCAGCTTGAAAGCGACAAAGAAGGCGTCGGTCAGCAGGCCGGCGCCAAAGCTGCGCGCAATCACGAAGTCGCGGACAAAACCGAGAATCCGCGACAACAGGGTCATGCTGCTGACGGTGGCGAGGGTCTTCAGGAGATTCATGGTTTTATTCGGATGTGGCGCTGCAGGCGAAAAGCCTGTTCATCTTGAGGGGCAAGTAGCGGGTGCGAGGCTCACCTCAAGTGCCGGGAAGCGTCCTTCGGGCAATCGTCACCGCAGATCAGGGCGACACGTGCAAGCAATTGCCGCAGCGCGCAGCAGCGCTTTCCCGGAGCGATCGTCGGTCGTGCTACTCAGGCTTCGTCGCTTCGGGGTTGATGGTGATGCCGCGTTGCTGCAGCGCATTCACCACCCCCTGTGCGTTCTTGTTGCCAGAGCCTGCGAGCTTTTGCGTGCCGGTGGCGAGCGCATCGAGCTGTCCGCGCATTTTTTGCGCATTCTGGAAGGTGGTTTCCTGATTGTTGCGCAGGTTGGACAGGTTCGTTCGTTCCTGGTAGAGGTGGCTTGCCTGGAAGCCGAACCAGACGACGATCGCCAAAGCGATCAATAACACGGGCAGAAAGAAGCTTGCGGGTTCCTGGTTGCTCATCCCGCTCACCGTGTCTGAGCGGGTTGGGGATGGGCGCTGAACGAGATGCCTTGCGAGGCCAGCAGGTCGCGCAACTGACCGTCGTCATCGCGGGCCGCCAGATCGGCCAGGGACTTGATCAAAGACTGATACAGCGGCTCGAGTTGCAGACTTTGCTGGATGTATTGCCCGCGCGTCGCCAGTTCGTTCTGCGCCTGGCGGTTGCTGCTGAACATCACGGCATTGACGATGGCCAAGGCAAGAGCCAGCCCGCCCAAGGCGAGCAGGGCACGATATTGCAGAGTGCTCAAAAACGTACTCCTCGAAGAGTCAGCGACCGCAGCGACCCCCTCGGCGAGGGAGTTGCTGCCGGGGCGAGTCTAACATGCTGCGGCCACGCCGGAGAAACCGCCTCGCCGGAGGCGGACGCCGACAGCCAGGTAACCGCTACGGCTGGCCGATCTCTTCCTGGCTCCCGGCGTGGGTCGACGCGTCCTCCGCCAGCGGCTGATCGTCGCCTCCAGGCTCCGCTCAGCCGAAGCCTCCACACCGGGGGGTCATACCGGCATGCGCTACTCGGCGTCGCGTGCCGCCTGGCGTCGGCGGGCGATTGCGCCGGCGACGGCGGCGACCAGCAGGAGCGCGAGTGAGCCTGGCTCAGGCACCGGGCCACCACCGTTGTCGACCACGTTGGCGAGGATGGTCAGCCGGCGGCTCTGCGCGAGGTCGGGACCCGAAGCATTGCTGCTCAGGCCGGCGAAGATGATCTCGTCGGCATACTGGCCGGCGGTCAGCGCGTTGAAGTCGATCATCAGGCCATCGATGGCCTCGCCGGCGGCCAGGCCGGCGAACGAGTTCCAGCCGCTGTAGGCGAAATCGACCGGTCCGGTGAAAGAGAAACCGCCGCTCAACAAGTCGGCCGGACCGCTGATCTCGTTGTCCAGTTGCAGGATGCCCGACAACAGCGAACCGATCGACACCGTGCCGAAGTCGAGGACGTAGTCGCTTTCCGTCTGTGACAGGATTCCCAGCCCGGCAAGCTGGTCGAAATCGGCGTTCGCCAGGTGGTTGATCTGCGCGCTGACGGCGACCCCCTGGGTGCCGAGATCCAGGTCGGCCATGTCGGGATTCTGACTGGCGAAGGCGACGTCCGCGGTGCCACTGAACACCCCGGCGGTGCCGGTGTTCAGCCCGACGAGCAAACTGCCCGGTGCGTTGCTGGCTCCAGTTGCGAGCCCGGCGACACTGCCGTTGGCGGTGAACGGGCCGCTGCCGCTGACACTTGCGGCCAGGGTGTCGTTGAGGCCGGCGGCCAGCGCGCTGTTGCTGACCGAGACATCCCTGGCCGCGACGACGTCGCCGACGCGCACGATGCCGAAATCCAGCGCGACGGTGTTCAGTTGGGCGACGGCCGGCGCGTAGACCTTGCCGGCGAGGCCGACCAGGCGGCTACCCACCGAGACATCGGCAGCGTCGGTGGTGCCAGCGCCGGTGGACTCGAATGCGACCTCGGCCTGGCCAGCAAAAATGCCGGCAGTGCCCGTATTCAGTACCACCTGCAGAGTGCCCGCATCGGTCCCACCGGCGGCCAGGTTGGCGATGCTGCCGCTGCCGCTGAAACCGGCCGGGGCGTTGGCGATGGCGGCCTTGAGCCCTTCGTTGAAGCCATCCGGACTCTGATTGCTGACGCTGATCGCTGCCGTCGGGGCGGCGTCGCCGCGACGTGCGACGAGGTTGACGCTGTTGGTGTTGAGCGTCGGATCGGCGAGCCGATACACCTCTCCCTGCACGGCGATGTTCTGCGGCGCGAGGTTGATCTGGCAGTTGGGCGCACAGTTGCCGACATTGCTGGCGTCGGAGACCAGGGCGATGGTCGCTGTGCCGCTGATCGCGCCGGCGTTGCTGGTGTTCATGCCGACGTGCAGGCTGCTGGCGTCGGTGGCACCGGGAGCGAGCAGGTTGAAACTGCCGCTGGCGGTAATCGGAGCGTTGCCGCTGATGCTGGCGTTGAGCGCGGCCTGCGGGTTGCCCGTCGCCTGGTTGCTGACGCTGACGACGGCCAGCGGCGACGCTGTACCGATCCGCACCTTGCCGAGGTTGATCGGTGGCGCCGTGTTGATGACCGGGTTGGCCGCGTCGATGACATTGCCAATCGCCTGGATGGTCCCTGCAACGCCGAAATTCTGTGAGCCGACCGCCAGCACGCCGAGCCCGTTGCTGACTCCATTGACCGCACCGGCGCTGAAGTAGTTGACGGCGATCTGGCCATTGATGGCGCCAGCGCTGTTGGTGTCCACGTTGACCGTCATGCCGCTGTTGTTGGTGCCACCGGCCAGCAGACCATTGATCGCGCCAACGCCGCTGATCTGGCCGGCCCCGAGACCGCTGCTGGCGCCGAAGCTGGCATTGAGGTCTTCGACGAAGCCTGCAGCGCCGGTGGCGACGTTGCTGATCGAGAGCGCCTGGCTGACGTTCTGGCCGACCTGCACCGTACCGAAGTTCAGGCTGGTATTGATCAGATTGCCCAGCGCTGCCTGATAGACATTGCCCTGCACCGTAATCGTCTGGCTGCCGGCGCTGGCGACGCCGAGACCGTTGCTGACGCCATTGACGGCGCCGGCGGTCTGGTAGTTCAGCGTCACCGTGCCGCTTCTGGCGCCGGCGGCGCTGCTGTCCACCGCCACCGTCATCGCGCCGGCATTGCTGGCGCCAGCGAGGATTCCGCTGATGCTGCCGCTGCCGCTGGCGGCGCCGGTGCTGCTGCCGAAGGCGGCGTTGAGGTCTTCGCTAAAGGCGCCGGCAGCGGCCGTGTTGGTCACCGTCAGGCCGGCGCTGGCATTGCCGTTGATGCGCTGGTTGGCCAACTGGACCGGCGCTGGCGTGGCATTGCCGGTGGCGGCGTTGTACGCCGCGGCACCCGCCCCGAGCGCGATGTTCAGTTTCTGATCGGCGAGGTTATCGAAATTGCTCCGCAGGTTGAGCACCTGGCCGGTGAGGGGCGCCAGCGTACCGGCACTGGCGACGGTGAAGGTCACCGTGCGGTCACCGCTGTTGCTGCCCGGGCCGCCGGCATTGTAGTTGCCTGGCGTGACGCCGGTGCCGCTCAGGCGGCCGTCGTTGAGCTGCGCACCATTGACCTGCGTCTGCACCGCGCCGCGCAGCGCTGGCCCGCTGTTGCCGCTGTTGGCGATCTGATAGGCGAAATCGTTGGCGCCGACGCGCACGTTGTTGATCGTCAGCGTCGCATTGGCGGTGTCGCCGCCGGTGACGTTGCTGCCGGTGACTTTCTGCACCACATCGCCGCCAGCGAGAATCTGGCCAGTTCCCGAAACGTTGGCGCGACGGTTGAAGGTGTTGCCGTCGCCCCAGTTGGCGTTGGTGTAGTCGCCGCTGACGGTAATGTTGTTGGCCCCCAGGCTCAGCGCAGTCGCGTTGCCCCCGTTGTTGATCAGCGTGCCGACGGTGCTCGCCGCGGCCACGTTCAACTGGCCCGTTCCACTGGTGCTTGCGGTGCCGGTCCCGGTGAACCCGAAGTTGGCGTTCACCACGCCGCTGTTGGCGGCGATGGTGCCGTTGTTGGCGATTGCGTTGTTCAGATTCAGCGTCCGGCCGCCGGTGGCCTGCAGCAAACCGCCCACCTGGTTGTTCACCGTGTGCGCGCCATCGACCTGGATGGTCAGCGCGTTGGCCTGGTTTGCGGTGATCGTCCCCTGGTTGACGATGTTCATGGTGCTGCCGGCGCCGAAACTGCCCGAACCCTGGATCGTGTGCCCCGCGCCGTTGGTGAGCTGGTCGCCTGCGCCGGCAGCGACGATGCGATTGGTGGCGACATTGCCCAGCGTGGTGATCCCCGTGCCCCCCAGCGTCACATTGCCCGCGACACGCAACGCCGTAGGATTGCCGAGCGAGTTGAGATTCAGCGCGCCGTTGTTGGTGACGGTAGCGGAGAGGACCAGCGCCGAGTTGTCGACGACGTTGAAGGTGCCGTTGTTGGTGACATTGGCAATCGTCGCCACATGCGCCGACGTCGTCCTGATCTGCCCGCCACTGGCCGTGGTGAAGGTGCCGCCGGTGACCGTCGCGTTGGCGTTGAGGTTGACGGTACCGCCGTTGATCGCCTCGATCACGCCCAGCGCGCCCTGGCCCAAATCGGTGCCGGAGACGTTGACCGTACCGTCATCAGCCCGCACGATGTTGTTATTGATCACCGTACCGCTGCTGGAAATCGTCAGCGCATTGCTCTGGTTGCCGATGAGCGTACCGTTGTTGGTGAAGTCGAGCTGACCGCCGGCGCCGATCTGACCGGCACCCTGCAGCGTCTGCCCACTGCCGAGCGTCAGGCGGTCACCCGCCGTCGCGGCGATGATGCGGTTCGTGCTGACGTTCGAGAGATTGATCGTGCCGGTGCCGTCGATCAAGCGGTTGCCGGTGGTGCGCAGATCGGTGGGGTTACCCAGCGATTGCATATTGATCACACCGTCGTTGGTTAAGGTGCCATCGAGCAGCAGGGCCGAGTTGTCGACGATGTTCAGCGTACCGGTATTCCGGACGCCGCTGACGCCGGCAATGTTGCCGGAGAGCGTGGCGATCCGCCCACCGCTGGCGGTGGTGAAGGTGCCTCCGCTGACCGTGCTGTTGCCGATCAGGCGCACGATGCCGTTGTTGACGGCGTCGAGCACGCCCAGCGCACCCTGGCCGAAGTTGGTTCCGGAGATCGTGACCGTCCCGTCGTCGGCGCGCACGATGTTGTTATTGGTCACCGTGCCGGTGCTGGAAATCACGATTGCATTGGGCAGGTTGCCGATGACCGTGCCGTTGTTGGTGAAGTTGAGCTGACCGCCTACCCCGATCTGACCGGCACCCTGCAACGTCTGCCCGCTGCCGAGTGTCAGGCTGTCACCCGCCGCTGCGGCGACGATGCGGTTCTGGAGGGTGTTCGAGAGATTGATCGTGCCGGTGCCGTCGATCAGCCGGTTGCCGGTGGTGCGCAGATCGGTGGGGTTACCCACTGATTGCATATTGACGACACCGTTGTTGGTCAAGGTGCCATTGAGCAGCAGCGTCGAGTTATCGACGATGTTCAGCGTACCGGTATTCGTGACGCCGCTGATGCCGGCGGTGTGGCCGGAGAGCGTGGCAATCTGCCCGCCGCTGCCAGTGGTAAAGGTGCCGCCGGTGATGGTGCTGTTGCCGATCAGGCGCACGATGCCGTTATTGACTGCGTCGAGCACGCCGGCCGCGCCCTGGCTGAGATTGGTGCCGGAGATCGCGAACGTCGCGCCGTCACCCCGGATCACGTTGTTGTTGGTGACCGTGCCGCCGCTGGCGAGCGTAATGCCCGCAGGTTGGGTCGCGATCAGGTTGCCGTTGTTGACCAGCGAAAGGTTGTTGCCGCCGATGATGCCCGCGCCCTGCATGGTGATGCCATTGCCCACGACGAGCGAATCGCCACTGGCGTTGCGACCACTGACCCGGTTGGCCGAAGTGTTGGACATCTGCACCGTCGCCGTACCGGACAGACTGCGCGCCCCGTCAAACTGAAGGCTGGTGGGGTTGCCGACCGAGGCCAGGCTCAGCGTGCCGTTGTAGGTAACGTCCCCGGTGAGCACTAGGCTCGAGTTGTCGTGGATGGTCATCGGCCCAGCAACGGTGCCGCCGCCCAGCGTGACCGTGCTGCCGGAAACCGTGGTCAGCAGGCTGCCAGCTCCGGAGGCCGAGAAGTTGGCGTTGTTGATCACCGCACCGTTGAGAAACTCAACTTGCGAACCGTTGCGCGCCTCGATCGCGCCGCCACCGCTGTTGACGGTCGTCTGCAACTGCAGCGTGCCCCCATCGGCGCGCAGCGTGCCCGTGTTGGTGACACCGCCCAGGGCATTGATCAGCAACTGCTGCGACTGGGTGGCAATCAGGATCCCGTTGTTCACGAGCGCGAAGCCTGCCGATCCGGCACCCAGAGTTCCCGAGCCTTGCAAGGTCTGCCCGCTGCCCAGGGTGAGTGTGGCGCCATCGCCCAGGATGCGGTTGGCGAGGGTGTTGGAGAGGTTGATCGTGCCGCTGCCGTTGATGGTCTGCGTGCCGGTGACGCTGATGGAAGTGGGGTTACCGAGAGACTTCATATTCACGCTGCCGTTGTTGGTCAGCGTGCCGACGAGCGCCAAAGTCGAGTTGTCGACGATATTCAGCGTACCGAAGTTGGCAACGCCCGACACGGTGCTCGTTGTGCCCGACGTGGTATTGATGGCGCTGCCCGCTGTCGTGGTGAACGAGCCCCCGGTGACGCTGGCGCCGGACAGTTGCACGACACCGTTGTTGATCGCATCCAGCACCCCGCTCGCGCCCTGGGTCACCGTGGTGTTCTGGATCGACAGCGTCGCGCCGTTGCCTCGCAGCACGTGGTTGTTGGTGACACCGCCCTGGGCATTGACGGTAATGCCATTGCTCAAGTTGGCCACCACGGTGCCTTCGTTGACCAGTCCGAGCGCCCCGCCGGCGCCGATCTGCCCGGCGCCCTGTACCGTCTGCCCGCTGCCGATGGTCAGGATGTCGCCGGCGCCCGCGGCAGCCAGCAGTCGATTGTTCGCGACATTGGACAGCGACACCACGCCAGCGCCGTTGAGTGCAACCGCACCGCTGACACGCAAATCGGTGGGGTTGCCAAACGACTGCAGATTGACCGTGCCGCTGTTGACATTCGTGCCGAGCAGCGTGAGCGAGGAGTTGTCGCTGACGGTGACCGTGCCGGCGTTACTCAGGTTTGTCGGCCCCTGTCCTCCGCTGACGGTTGACGATTGCCCGCCACCGATGCTGGCCACATCCGCCGCTCCGGGCACGTTGCCGCACGACCAGTTGGCCGCCGTGCCCCAGTTGCCGGTGGCTGGATTCCAGGTGCAAGTGAGCGCCAGCGCCTGATGGGCAGGGAAAGCGAGCAGAAGCGCCAGCAGGCTGCGCTTCAGGGTAAACGGTCTTTGCTGTGCGGACATTTTTGTTCTCCCTCGGTAGGCGTGGTTTTCCCGACCCATTGGGCGGGTTTAGGAACAGGTGATTTATCGGTAGCAATTTCCCTGCCCGCCTGGGTCGATACCTGACGAGGTTTCCGCGTATTCAATTAAAGTGCTGTGTTACGCCAACAGCGAGGCGCGCGAGCAGTGCCCGCTGGTGACTCCTGGCGTCCCCTCGGTGCTCGGGTGTAAAGCCATTTCATGATGCAATTGCACTATCCCCGCCATCGGTTGTGGTCAAGAAGCACCTATCGCATCGAGCATAGGGCCGCTGTTGATGTCCGACGCACACACCCGCAACCAGGGGATCCTGTCACTTTGCCGCGCGGGTCGCGAGGTGCCGGTTGACACGTTTCAAGTCAGGGCGCTGGAGCAGATCTGCTGCCTGATGGCCTTCGCTTCGGCCGTTACCATGAAAGTCGCACCAGCGACTCTGGAACCTCCCCTCGCCGGCTTGCGGGAGAGGGATCGGGGGCGAGAGGGGGAATTCGCGGAGCCTGCTCCGTGCCCAGCGAGCGATTCTGGACCGAGCATCCCCTTGCTCCTGCGCCCTGGTGGGCCTACGGCTTGCGGTTGCTCGGGGCCGCTTCTGCCCGCGGATTGTAGCCGCTCAGTTCCATGAAACCGACGCCGCTGTGCGAGCCGCTGAGCTTCACCGCTCCTTCCCAGTAGACATTGAGCGTCGTCGTTCGCGCGTCGAACTCGCTGGCGCGCAATACGGGATCGACTTTCAGCTTCAGGTCCCTCGACGGTATCGAGATCGTCCAGTTGACCGGATAGACGATGCCCGAAGCAGGGCTCTTCCAGGTACCCTGGGAGTCCGCTGCAAAGTCCTGCGCACCGAGCGCAGTGACGACGCTGTCCTTGAAATGGGTGCCCGTGCGCAGCACCGGTTTCCCCTGGCGATCGAAGAGTTCGAAGAGCATGATGTCGGCGCCGTCGGTCAGTTGCAGCGCAAACCAGTTCCAGCGCAGTTGCGCCGCTTCGAAGTCACCCCACTGATGATCGAACCACACCTCGCCATGCACCGGCCGGGCATTGCCGTTTAGGGTCAGGGTGCCCTGGGCGCTCATGCGCGGGCGCGAGGTGTAGTAGCTCATGCCGGCGACACCGAAATCGAGCAGTCCAGCGACCGGCGTTCCTGGCGCCTGGTGCAATACCGGCGGTTGGCGATCATCGAGCTGCAGCTCGAGCGCAAAAGCCTTGCCCTTCATCTTCGCCGCGTGTTGTGCACCTTCGCCACGCATCTGCCAGTCGCCAAAGGTGAAGTCGAAACCGTCACGGCGCCCATCGGACGGATTGCCCGCGGTGCGCGCCTGCTCGGTGTAGAGCTTTTCGTTCTGATGGTCGAGCAGCGAGCCGTGGAACACGGTATGGGCCAGCGTTCCCTGGCGCAGGAAACTGGCCATGTGGAAGGAATAGCGCTCACCGGAATCCGTCTGCAGATGGCCGCTGTAATACCACCACTCGGTGAGCGCGCTGTGCGGAGCATCGTCGGCTGGCAACTTGACCGCCGGCAGCGCCGCCGCAGGCTTCATCACTGCCGCCGCGTCCTTGCTTGCCGGAGCGGCGGGTGTCCCCACCGCCGGCGTCTCGGAGCGGAAAAAGACCACCCAGGCGATCGCCAGCAGCATGATCAGCCAGCCGCCGATCACCAGCCAGCGATAGCG
>Ga0058865_1066637_pt1 | contig 11357 bp, 23 predicted proteins | sample TNRReaAnaerobRNA_2_FD_61085 | JGI IMG/M metagenome (GOLD analysis project Ga0058865, IMG submission 61085) | Wastewater treatment Type I Accumulibacter community from EBPR Bioreactor in Madison, WI, USA - TNR Reactor, Time C-32min-Anaerobic_ RNA... | ecosystem: Engineered > Bioreactor > EBPR >...
GGCGATAACATCAAAATGGTCGTGACCCTGATCAACCCAATCGCCATGCAAGAAGGTCTCCGCTTCGCTATTCGCGAAGGTGGTCGTACCGTTGGCGCGGGTGTAGTTGCAAAAGTTATCGCTTAAGCTTGCGTTTGGTTCTAAAGCTGGGCTATATTATGGCGCCCTAGATGTAGGGCGCCATGTTTACAACCGAGGCATCGTTCTCGGGCTAAGTGGAATTAACCATTGCATGAGTTCTCCTTATGAGAAGCTTGTGCAGAGGTTTTTTTGTCTAAATTGGGCAGCAATTGGAGTTTGTCGGCGATGCAAAGTCAAAAAATTCGCATCCGCTTGAAGGCGTTTGATCACAAGTTAATCGATCAATCGGCTTCAGAAATAGTAGAGACTGCTAAGCGCACAGGTGCGCAAGTTCGCGGTCCAATCCCGCTTCCGACGCGCCAAGAGCGTTTTACTGTGTTGATATCTCCGCACGCTAATAAAGATGCGCGAGATCAGTACGAGATCAGAACTCACAAAAGGCTGGTGGAAATTGTAGAGCCCACCGATAAAACAGTAGATGCCTTGATGAAGCTTAACCTTGCGGCTGGCGTAGACGTCCAGATCAGCTTGGGTTGATGTGAGTCCATACGAGAATTCCAGCGAGGTTTTAAGGTATGGCAATCGGTTTAGTAGGTAAAAAATGCGGGATGACTCGCGTTTTTAACGCAGATGGTACGTCGACCACTGTAACGGTTATTGAAGTGGATCCGAATCGCGTTACCTTGGTCAGAAGCCAAGAGCAAGATGGATACGCTGCTGTTCAGGTGACTACGGGCAAGCGTAAGGCAAGTAGCGTAAGCAAGGCTGAAGCCGGCAATTTTGCCAAAGCAGGCGTTGAAGCAGGCGTTGGTCTTTGGGAGTTTAGATTTCCTGATGACGAAGCGGTGAAATTTTCTGTCGGTGACGTGATTGGTGTTTCTGTGTTTGAGGCCGGTCAATCTGTCGATGTGACAGGTGTATCGAAAGGTAAGGGCTATGCTGGCGTGGTAAAACGCTGGAACTTCAGAACCCAAGACGCTACTCACGGTAACTCTCTTTCTCATCGCGCTCCTGGCTCCATCGGTCAACGTCAAACGCCAGGTCGCGTATTTAAAGGAAAGAAAATGTCCGGGCATATGGGTGATCGTCAAGTGACGGTGCAAAGTCTGGAAGTGGTTCGTGTAGATGCGGAGCGTAACCTTTTGTTGGTTAAGGGCGCTGTGCCGGGTGCGGCAGGTAACAACGTTATCGTTCGTCCTGCAGTTAAAGGTTAGGCCAAGGGGAGATAACAGATGAATCTGAATATGGCTTCCGGTGGCAGTGTAACTGTTTCTGAAGTAGCATTTGGCCGCGATTTCAATGAATCACTGGTCCATCAAGTGGTTACCGCATTCATGGCGGCTGGTCGTCAAGGCTCCAAAGGCCAAAAGACTCGTGCCGAAGTGAGTGGCGGTGGCAAAAAGCCTTGGAAGCAGAAGGGGTCTGGTCGCGCTCGTGCAGGCACCATTCGTAGCCCGATCTGGAGAGGCGGTGGCAAGACGTTTGCTGCTGTACCGCGTGATCACAGTCAGAAGGTCAACAAGAAAATGTATCGCGGTGCGATGCAGTGCATTCTTTCTGAGCTGGTGCGTCAAGATCGCGTGATCGTGGTTGACCAGTTTGTCGTAGAGAATGCAAAGACTAAGGCGCTGGTTCAAAAGCTTAAAGATATGGGGCTGCAAAGCGCACTGATCGTGTCTGATGCGATTGATGAGAATCTGTTCTTGTCGGCTCGCAATATTCCGAACGTGGGTGTTTGCGACGTCCAGGCAGCAGATCCAGTGAGTTTGATTGCGTTTGACAAGGTTGTAGTAACCGTTGGCGCATTGCGCAAGTTTGAGGAGATGCTGGGATGAATCAAGAGCGCATATTTAAGGTTTTGATCGGTCCGCACGTTTCTGAGAAGGCGTCAATTGTTGCTGACAAGCACAAGGCAATCGTTTTCAAGGTCGCTCGTGATGCAAACAAGTGCGAAATTAAAAACGCCGTTGAGTCGCTGTGGAATGTTAAGGTCGATTCTGTTCGTACCGTTGTTGTCAAAGGTAAGAAGAAGAAATTCGGTCGTTTCGAAGGCCGCCGACAAGACTGGAAGAAGGCCTACGTCTCCCTGAAAGAAGGGTTTGACATAGACTTCCTGGCCGCGGAATGAGGGTATAGTTGACATGGCTATCGTAAGTACCAAGCCCACATCAGCCGGGCGCAGATTTGTAGTTAAAGTAGTTAACCCTGATCTTCACAAAGGTGAGCCATTCGCACCACTGGTTGAAACCAAGAAGAGAAAGGGCGGAAGAAACAGTGCCGGCCGCATCACCACGCGTCATCAGGGTGGCGGACATAAACAGCTCTATCGTGTTATCGACTTTCGTCGCGATAAAGATGGCATTCCGGCAGTGGTTGAGCGTCTCGAATACGATCCCAACCGTTCTGCACACATTGCACTGCTGAAATATGCTGATGGCGAACGACGCTACATTATCGCAGCCAAAGGCCTAAAAGCTGGAGATCAAGTACAGTCCGGGGCTGACGCGCCAATCAAGGCGGGTAACGCGCTTCCGTTGCGTAATATCCCAGTGGGTTCGACAGTGCACTGCGTTGAACTGAAGCCTGGAAAAGGTGCGCAAATCGCACGTAGCGCCGGTGCAGGTGTTCAGATTCTTGCTCGTGAAGGCGCCCATGTAACTTTGCGGATGCGTTCAGGGGAAGTTCGCAAAGTGCCTGCCGATGCGAAAGGCGTGGTAGGTGAGGTGGGTAACTCCGAAAACAACTTGAGAGTACTCGGCAAAGCCGGTGCTGCACGTTGGAGAGGCGTAAGACCGACGGTTCGTGGTATCGCGATGAACCCGGTAGATCACCCGCACGGTGGTGGTGAAGGTCGTACCAAAGGTGGTCGTCATCCATGTACGCCATGGGGTGTTTCCACCAAAGGTCACAAGACTCGCAAGAACAAGCGCACTGATAACATGATTGTTCGTCGTCGCTCGTCCAAAGTGTAATGGTTTGAGAGGAAATTAAAGTGCCACGTTCACTTAAAAAGGGTCCCTTCGTGGACCACCATCTGCTAAAGAAAGTGGAAGTAGCTTTGGATAGCAGTACGAAGAAGCCAATTAAAACTTGGTCGAGACGTTCCATGATCCTGCCCGAAATGGTGGGTTTGACGATGGCGGTTTATAACGGCCGTCAGCATGTTCCAGTGTTTGTTAGCGAGCACATGGTAGGCCATAAACTTGGCGAATTCGCTGCAACACGTACGTATCGTGGTCACGCAGCCGACAAGAAAGCGAAAAAGTGAGGTGACGCGTAATGGAAGTTGCTGCAAGGCTCTTTAGCGCCAGAATTTCTGCACAGAAGGCTCGCCTCGTCGCTGACTTGGTTCGTGGCCAAAAAGTTGGGCAAGCACTCAACATTCTCGGGTTCAGCCAGAAAAAGGCTGCCCACATCATCAAAAAGGTGGTGGAGTCTGCGATTGCAAATGCCGAGCATAACGAGGGTGCCGACGTCGACGAATTGAAGATATCCGCAATCTTCGTTGATGAAGGAATGTCGATGAAACGTATCAAGCCCCGTGCAAAAGGGCGCGCTGATCGCATCGTCAAAAGAACCTGCCATATAACCGTTAAAGTTTCGGATAAGTAGGGAGTCGAAGATGGGTCAGAAGGTTCATCCAACAGGCATTCGTTTAGGCATTGTTAAGAAACATACCTCGACTTGGTATGCCAGCCCGAAAAATTTCGGCGACTATCTTTTGAAAGATATCAAGGTGCGTGAATTTTTGAGCGAGAAGCTCAAGGCCGCATCCGTAAGCCGCATCGAAATCGAAAGACCAGCTGAAAATGCGCGCATCACTATCAAGACTGCCCGTCCTGGTATCGTGATCGGCAAGAAAGGTGAAGATGTTGAAAAACTGCGGAAAGATGTAGCGCAGATCATGGGTGTACCCGTGCACATCAACATTGAAGAGATTCGCAAGCCAGAGCTTGATGCAAAACTCGTGGCGGAGAGTATTTCTTCTCAGTTGGAGCGTCGCGTAATGTTCCGTCGTGCGATGAAGCGCGCGGTACAAAATGCTATGCGTCTTGGCGCAAAAGGCATCAAAGTTCAGGTATCTGGTCGCTTGGGCGGGGCGGAAATTGCGCGCACTGAGTGGTATCGTGAAGGGCGCGTGCCGCTTCATACGTTGCGTGCGGATATTGATTATTCCACTGCACGTGCAGAAACTACCTATGGAACCATTGGTGTTAAAGTTTGGATCTTCAAAGGCGAAGTTCTTGGCGGCGTAGAGCCGGTTGAAGAACCGAAAGTGGCGCCGAAGCGCACACGTGCCAATTAAGGGGTGCAGATATGTTACAGCCAAAGCGAACAAAGTTTAGAAAGCAGCATAAAGGGCGTAATCGGGGGCTTGCACTTCGTGGAAGCAAGATATCCTTCGGAACCGTCGGATTGAAAGCGCTGGAACACGGCAGAATTACTGCCCGTCAAATCGAAGCCGCTCGTCGTGCGATGACAAGACACGTGAAACGTGGTGGCAAGATCTGGATCAGAGTGTTTCCTGACAAGCCTGTTACTGAGAAACCGCTCGAAGTTCGTATGGGTAGTGGTAAAGGTAACGTCGAATACTGGGTAGCAGTTATTCAGCCGGGCAAAGTGCTCTATGAAATGGAAGGTGTGGCTGAGGACGTTGCGAAAGAAGCGTTCGCACTTGCCGCTGCCAAGCTTCCAATTAAGACCGCGGTCGTTACGCGTACGGTGATGTGATGAAGACGAGCGAATTGAGAGAGAAATCTGTCGAACAATTGCAGGAGCAGCTGATCAAGCTGCTTAAAGAGCAGTTCGAATATCGGATGAAGCAAGCGACTGGCCAGTTGGGTCAAACACACGTGCTTAAGCGTGCGAGAAAAGACATTGCTCGTTTGAAAACTGTGCTCAGCGAAAAGAAACAGGGTAACTAACAATGTCCGAACAGCAAGCAAATAAGCGTACATTGACCGGCAGAGTCGTAAGCGACAAGCGCGAGAAAACGGTAACGGTTCTTGTAGAGCGCAAGGTGAAACATCCGGTTTACGGGAAATACGTAAAGCGTAGCACCAAGTTTCACGCGCACGACGAAAACAACGAGTGTTCGGTAGGTGACGTTGTCACGATTGAAGAATGTCGTCCTATTTCGAAATCGAAGTTTTGGCGCCTGGTTCGAATTGAAGAGAAGTCAAAGGGCTGAACCGGTTTTGGTGAGCTCAGGCCATAAGTTTGGAGAAATACCATGATTCAGACCCAAACGGTACTTGAAGTGGCGGATAACAGCGGCGCGCGTCGAGTACAGTGTATAAAAGTTTTGGGGGGATCGCGTAGGCGCTATGCAAGCGTCGGCGACGTGATCAAGGTTTCTGTGAAAGAAGCCAGCCCAAGAGGCAAAGTTAAAAAGGGTGATGTGCTCAACGCGGTTGTTGTTAGAACCAGATCAGGTGTTCGTCGTGGTGATGGATCTTTGATTCGCTTCGACGAGAACGCTGCGGTGCTTTTGAACAACCAGAAGCAACCTATCGGTACTCGCATATTCGGCCCTGTAACGCGTGAGCTTCGTGGCGATCAGTTCATGAAGATCATCTCTTTGGCACCCGAAGTGCTTTAAAGATTGGAGTATTGATATGCTGAAAATCAAGAATAACGACGAAGTCGTCGTTATCAGCGGTAAAGACAAAGGCAAGCGTGGAAAAATTCTTCGCGTGCTTGGCGACAAAGTAGTCGTTTCTGGGGTAAATGTTGTCAAGAAGCACCAGAAGCCAGTTCCTCAGCGTGGCACCCAAGGTGGTATCGTTGAAAAAGAAGCGCCGTTGCATGTTTCTAACATCGCTATCTGGAACCCGGCCACACAAAAGGCTGACCGCGTAGGCTTTCGTGTTGGCCAAGATGGCGTTAAAGAGCGCTTCTTCAAGTCAACCAAAGAAGCCGTTGTTTCAAAGGGTTAATTTCGGGAAAACGTCATGAGCGGTTTAAAAGATTTTTACAGAGCCCAAATAGTTCCAGGCCTGAAAGAGCAATTTGGGTACAGCAGCGTAATGGAAGTACCGAAAATTACCAAAATCACACTCAATATGGGTGTGGGTGAGGCTTCGCAAGACCGTAAAGCGATAGATGGTGCAGTAGCTGATATGACTGCGATTTCTGGTCAGAAGCCAGTCGTTACAAAGGCACGCAAAAGCATCGCAGGTTTCAAAATTCGTCAGGGCTGGCCGATCGGCGTAAAGGTGACTTTGCGTGGCGAGCGTATGTATGAATTTCTTGAGCGTTTGATCGGTATTGCGATCCCGCGCGTAAGAGATTTTCGTGGTCTGAATCCAAAAGCATTTGATGGCCGTGGAAATTACAGCATGGGTCTGCGTGAGCAGATCGTGTTCCCGGAAATCGATTACGACAAGATCGATAAGATCCGCGGTTTGGATATCACAATTACTACTACAGCTAAAACCGATGATGAAGGAAGAGCCCTTCTCAAGGCGTTTAGTTTCCCTCTTAAGTGATTCAGGAAGCAGAAATGGCTAAAACTTCAATGATCGAGCGCGAGAAAAAACGCGCGAAGGCTGTAGAGAAGTACGCAAAGAAACGCGCAGAACTGAAAGCAAAAATTGCTAGCCCAGGTACAAGTGATGAAGAGCGTTGGGCTGCTGCCATCGCTCTGCAAAAACTGCCACGCAACTCATCTGCTAGTCGTTTGCACAATCGTTGCGGCGTAACAGGAAGACCGCACGGCTTCTACAGAAAGTTTGGACTCGGCAGAAACAAACTGCGTGAGTATGCGATGAAAGGCGATATCCCTGGCCTAGTAAAAGCCAGCTGGTAATTAGCGAGGATTTGTAAATGAGTATGCAAGACCCACTCGCGGACATGTTCACGCGAATTCGAAATGGCCAGATGGCGAAGAAGACTGTCGTCTCTATGCCTTCCTCGAAAGTGAAAGTAGCGATCGCTAAGGTTCTGGTTGAAGAAGGTTTTATATCCGGTTTTCGGGTAGAAGCAGGTGCCAAACCTGAACTGCTTGTAGATCTTAAGTACTATCAAGGTCGCGCCGTCATTGAAACGTTGCAGCGAGTCAGCCGCCCAGGTCTGCGTATTTACAGACCGAAAGACAAGCTTCCAAAGGTTTTGGGTGGGTTGGGTGTAGCAATTGTCTCGACTTCACAAGGCGTCATGACGGATCGGGCTGCTCGCGCTGCAGGCGTTGGTGGCGAAATCCTTTGCCTGGTGTCTTGATAATAGGAGTTATAGCATGTCAAGAGTTGCAAAAAGCCCTATTAATTTACCAGCAGGCGTTAAAGTTGACTGTGCTGCCGGATTGGTTTCAGTAAAGGGCCCGCTGGGTGAACTGAAATTTGGCCTCAACGGTCTAGTTGACGTGGCAGTTGAATCTAACGTTGTGAGCGTTTCAAGCTCTCAGACGGCGGTAAACAGTGCGATGGCCGGTACCACCCGCGCCATTCTGAATAACATGGTGCACGGTGTTTCCAAAGGCTATGAGCGCAAGCTTGATTTGGTTGGCGTTGGTTATCGTGCTCAGGCTAAAGGGTCTGTGTTGAGTCTTACACTCGGCTTCTCACACCCTGTTGAGTTCCAGCTTCCAGAAGGCGTCACTGCTGCAACCCCCACGCAAACAGAAGTCGTTCTGAAGTCCATCGACAAGCAGTTGTTGGGACAGGTTGCTGCCAAGATTCGCGGTTTTCGTCCGCCAGAGCCTTATAAAGGCAAAGGTGTGCGTTACTCTGGTGAACAAGTTCGCCAGAAAGAAGCGAAGAAGAAATAATTTTTGGGAAACAGTTAATCATGAGCGAAAAGAGAGATTCGAGGCTGCGCAGAGCCAAAAAGACGCGGTTGCGTATTCGAGAGCTTGGACACGTACGCCTTGCGGTACACAGAACCACTCAGCACATGTACGCACAGGTTATTTCTGCGTGTGGCGGCAAAGTTCTGGCTTCTGCCTCAACGCTGGAAAGTGGATTTGACAAGAACGGTAGCAATAAAGAAGCTGCATCAATCGTCGGGCGTCTGATAGCTGAGCGTGCACGCGCTCAAGGTATCGAGAAAGTTGCCTTTGATCGCGCCGGGTTTAAATACCATGGTCGTATCAAAGCGCTTGCAGATGCAGCACGCGAAAATGGGCTTCAGTTCTAAAGGTGTGGAATATGGCTAAGACCGAAGATAAAGCTGAAGGCTTACAAGAGAAATTGGTTCAAGTTAACCGTGTTGCCAAAGTTGTTAAAGGTGGTCGTATTTTCGCCTTTACCGCTCTGACCGTCGTTGGCGATGGCAAAGGCAAGGTTGGATTTGGTCGTGGCAAAGCACGTGAAGTTCCGCAAGCGATTCAAAAGTCGCTCGAAGCTGCGCGCAAAAACATGATCAAAGTTGAGCTAAACGGCACAACGATCCAGCATCCGATCAAAGCTCGTCACGGAGCGTCGGCAGTGTTTATGCAGCCTGCATCTGAAGGTACTGGCGTTATCGCCGGCGGTGCGATGAGAGCTGTGTTGGAAGTCGCTGGCGTTCAGAACGTATTGGCGAAATGCTACGGTTCTACCAATCCGGTAAACGTAGTTCGCGCGACCTACGAAGGCCTGAAGTCCATGACGTCGCCTGAAGAAATTGCTGCTAAACGCGGTAAAACAGTAGAGCAAATTCTGGGTTGAGGTGACTTATGGCTGAAGTGATTAGTGTAAAGCTCGTGAAGAGTACCAGTGGCCGCTTGTTGAAGCACCGTGAAACTGTAAAAGCTCTCGGTCTCAAAAGAATTGGACACGTTGTAAAGGTCAAAGACTGTGTTGAGGTTCGCGGAATGATCCACAGCGTTTCTCATCTTGTCAAAGTTGAAGGATGTTAAGATGAAGCTAAATTCATTAGCTCCTGGCGCAGGTTCGAAGACTTCGAAGAAGCGCCTCGGGCGTGGTATCGGTAGCGGTCTGGGTAAAACCAGCGGCAAAGGTCATAAAGGTCAGAAGGCGCGTGCAGGAGGCGGCATCATGCCAGGCTTTGAAGGCGGTCAGATGCCTTTGCAAAGACGTCTTCCGAAGTTCGGTTTCACCTCAAGAAAAGCGCTTGAAAGTTCACAGGTTCGTCTTTCTGAGCTGAATGCGATCGATGGAGATGTAGTATCTCTTGAGTCGTTGAAAGCAGCGGGTCTTGTAAGAAAAGACAAAAGATTTGTGCGCATCATGGCGTCTGGTACTGTCGGCCGTGCCTTTACCGTAAAGGGTGTAGTGCTCACTGCTGGTGCAAAGGCAGCCATTGAAGCCGCTGGTGGCAAGGTAGAGGCGTAATCCTTTATGGCAAAAAACCAGCCAGCTAAGGTGCAACCAGGTAGTCCCTCACTCCCGACAGAATTGCTGAAGCGGATTAAATTTCTGTTGTTGGCAATTCTTGTTTACCGAATCGGGGCGCATATTCCTGTTCCAGGTATCGATCCAGAGCAGCTGAAACAGATATTTCAGCAGCAACAGGGAACCATATTAAGTCTATTTAATATGTTTTCCGGTGGCGCTTTGGAACGTATGAGTATCTTAGCGCTGGGGATAATGCCCTACATTTCTGCATCGATTATCATGCAGCTTATGCAGGCTGTGTCACCTCAGTTAGAGCAACTGAAGAAAGAAGGCGAGGCTGGGAGAAGAAAGATTTCCCAGTACACGCGTTACGCCACACTGGTGCTCGCGGCGCTTCAGTCCTTTGGAATGAGCATGGCGCTGCAAGCGCAAGGCGTGACGGTTGCGGTGGGCTTCGCTTGGTTGTTCCCTGCGATAGTTACGCTTACGACTGGCACTATGTTTTTGATGTGGCTGGGAGAACAGATCACAGAAAGAGGTATCGGAAACGGTATTTCGATGATCATTTTCGCCGGTATAGTCGCGGGATTGCCGGGAGCCGTTGGTCAAGCGCTAGAGTCTACGCGCCAGGGTGAGTTGAGCGAAGTGCTTTTGTTTGGTCTGCTAATTGTAGCGGTGCTAGTTGTCGCGGGCGTTGTTTTCATGGAGCGCGCTCAGAGGCGGATTGCTATCAATCACGCGCGTAAACAGCAAGGCCGTGCAGTTTATCAGTCACAGCAAAGTCATCTGCCGTTGAAAATAAACATGGCAGGCGTTATTCCTCCTATTTTTGCGACGAGTATTCTGTTATTTCCCGCGAGTCTCGGGCAGTGGTTCGGAGAAACGGAATATACGGGATGGTTGCAAGATATGGCATTGGCGCTGAGTCCAGGCCAGCCACTTTACGTCATTCTGTTTGCTGCAGGCGTGGTGTTCTTCTGCTACTTCTATACGGCGATCATGTTTAATCCCAAGGATGTGGCTGAGAACCTAAAGAAGTCGGGTGCATTTGTTCCGGGTATTCGACCCGGTGACCAGACAGCTAAGTATATCGATGGTGTTCTCGGTCGGTTAACGCTTATCGGGGCTGTTTATATCACTGTGGTGTGTTTGCTTCCGCAAATACTCCAGGCTTTCGGAAACGTACCGTTTTATCTAGGCGGTACCAGCTTGTTGATCGTCGTGGTCGTAGTCATGGATTTTATGGCTCAAGTCCAGTCCCATATGCTTTCTCACCAGTATGAGCCACTGATGAAGAAGGCAAATCTGAAAGGGTACGGTCAGAGCGGCGTAGTTCGTTGATTTTTTGGAGAAAGTTATGAAAGTTAGAACCTCTGTTAAGAAGTTGTGCCGTAATTGCCGCATTATTCGTCGTCGTGGTGCGGTACGGGTTATCTGCAGTGCAGAACCGCGCCATAAGCAGCGCCAGGGATAAGCTTCGAGCTTTCCGCTGTTGATTTTTGTTTATCTTGAATGTATCCTTTGCGCCCTTTAGCGTTCTGGGAGTGCTTTAGGCGCAAATCTTTACTGGAGTGATGTGAATGGCTCGTATAGCCGGTGTAAATATTCCTGACAACAAGCATGCAGTTATCTCGTTAACCTACATCTATGGTATCGGGAAAACCACGGCACAAGCCATTTGCGCGTCTGTCGGTATTAGCCCAACTACAAAAATCAAAGATCTTAACGAAGAGAAGCTTGACGAGGTTCGTAACGAAATCGCCAAGTACCCCACCGAAGGTGACCTCCGTCGCGAAGTGTCGATGAATATCAAGCGCTTAATGGATCTTGGTTGCTATCGCGGTCTGCGTCATCGTCGTGGCTTGCCCGTTCGTGGTCAGAGAACCAAGACTAACGCGCGTACCCGCAAAGGTCCTCGCAAGCAGATTCGTAAATAATTCAGGCGTTTAGGAAAAGTAAATGGCTAAGGCAAAAGCGGCGGCCCGTGTCCGCAAAAAA
>Ga0058865_1048375_pt1 | contig 11330 bp, 10 predicted proteins | sample TNRReaAnaerobRNA_2_FD_61085 | JGI IMG/M metagenome (GOLD analysis project Ga0058865, IMG submission 61085) | Wastewater treatment Type I Accumulibacter community from EBPR Bioreactor in Madison, WI, USA - TNR Reactor, Time C-32min-Anaerobic_ RNA... | ecosystem: Engineered > Bioreactor > EBPR >...
CGCCGCTTGTTGGCCACCCGGGCCGAAAACCTGATTCTCTGAGACCTCGACCTTGGCACTGACCCTACTCGGACTGTCCGGCGCACTGACCCACGATCCTTCGGCAGCCCTGTACATCGACGGCAAGCTGGTCGCGGCGGCAGAGGAGGAGCGCTTCGTGCGCGACAAGCACGCCAAGAACCGCATGCCCTACGAGGCAGCCAGGTTCTGCCTGGAGTTTGCCGGCCTCAAACCGGCAGAGGTTGACGCAGTGGCGATTCCCTTTGCCCCGATCAGCCTCGCCGAGCCGGCACGCTGGCACTATGCCAAACGTTACTGGTACGCTCCCGACCGTGGTCTGGACGCGCTGTTTACCGGCAACCGGCGTTTCTACCGCTACCGCAGGCGCATCGAGTGGTGCCTGCTGCAACTGGGTTTCGACCTGAAGAAAACCGAGATCGTGCCGGTCGAACACCATCTTGCGCACGCCTCAAGTGCCTACCACTGTGCAGGGTTCACGGAAAAAACGGCCATTCTCGGCATCGACGGCAAGGGCGAATACGCCACCACCTTTTTCGGCTACGGCGAGAACGGGCGGATACACAAGATCAAGGAGTTCTACGACCCGGATTCGCTGGGCGGGCTCTACGGCGCGCTGACCGAGTATCTGGGCTTCGAAATGCTCGACGGCGAGTACAAGGTGATGGGGATGGCTCCGTACGGCGACCCCGGTCGCTACGATTTCTCGCGCCTGGCAAAGTTCGAAAACGGCGAACTGACGGTCAATACCGCCTACGCCAACGTGATCGGCTTCCGCCGTTACAAGGAAAACGGCAAGGGGTACTACTTCTCGCCGAAGCTGGTCGACTGGCTGGGCCCCAAACGTTCGGGGGATAGTGCCGACGATCCCTACATCCACTACGCGGCAAGCATGCAGAAGCTGTTCGAGGATCTGTCGCTGCGCATGCTCGAGCATTACCTCGGCGACATCCTGCGCGAGACCGGCCGCCTGGCGTTTTCCGGCGGCGGCGCGCTGAACGTCAAGCTCAACCAGAAGATCATCGCCCGCCCGGACATTCGCGAACTCTTCGTTCAGCCGGCGTCTGGCGACGCCGGAACGGCGGTCGGCGCCGCGGCCTATGTCTCGCAACAGCGGGGGGTGGCAGTCGAAAAGATGGAGCACGTCTACCTCGGCCCCGCGTACAGCAACGAAGACGTCGTTGCCGCTTGCGCGCGTCATCCGGCACGGCCGAGCTGGCAGCGCCTGGACGATGTGCCGCGGCGAATCGCCCGCCTGCTGGCCGACGGAAACCCCGTCGCCTGGTTCCAGGGACGAATGGAATTCGGCCCACGCGCGCTCGGTGGGCGGTCGATCCTCGGCTGTCCGAGTGTCCCCGGCGTCGCCGACCGGATCAACGCCCAGATCAAGTTCCGCGAGCGCTGGCGTCCCTTCTGCCCGAGCATGCTCGACACGGTCGGCCCGCAGATGCTCGGCAGCGACCACCCGGCGCCGTTCATGACCTTCACCTTCGCGGTGGCCGGTGGCTGGAAGGAACGTGTTCCCGAAGTCGTGCACGAAGACGGCAGCTCACGCGCGCAGGTGCTCCGGCGCGAGTTCAATCCGCGCTATTACGACCTGATGGCCGAGCTGGAGAAGCTGACCGGCAACGGGGTGGTGCTCAACACCTCGCTCAACCGCCGCGGCGAACCGATGATCTGCTCGCCGACCGACGCCCTCAACATGTTCTTCGGGTCCGACCTGCAGTATCTGGTGATGGAAGACCTGCTGGTCGTCAAGGCCGGAGCACAGCGCCCCGTTGCGGCGTCGGCGGCCTGACGATGCGCGCCCACAAATGAGGAAGAAATGAACAAGATCAAGCTGCTCTACGCGAAAAACATCATCAGCAGAAAAGGCGGCGGCGTCCGGCAGGAGTTGTCGTTCCTCGCCCTGGTGGAGAACCTGGCCTTCGCCAAAAGCATCGATGTGCTGTGGGCTGGCGAAGACGGTGTCTGGCGCGTCCTGCCGGCAGCGTATCACCGGGCCATCGATGCGCAGAAGGAATACTGGTTCGCGCGCACGACGGTCGCGCTTGCCGACAACGAATTGCTGCCCGGTAACGTCCTCTGCGCCGTGCGTTATCGAGCGGCCGGCGCAGAATACTGGGACAACAACCATGGCGAGAATTGTTCGATCCAGGCCGACTCGGGAATCCGGCTGACCGACGGCTACCCGCTACTGAATGTCGAGTCCGAATCCTGTCTGAGCGATGGCCAGAGCGTGCTGCCGATCGTCGTGGCGGTAGAAAGTGCGCTGCAAGCCCGCAAGATGACGGTGCACTGGACCAGCGACGACTGGCAGAGCAAACAGCAGACCGCCTGCCACTTTCGCCGCGGCTACTGGAACAGCGAGCTGCTGAGCAACGCGCGCAACCCCAACCACTACGGCTGCCAGGTCTGGCAGGCGGTGCTCAAGGCAGGCGAGGCGTTCCAGATTCAGTACCGGATTTCCTGCGAGACGCGACAGCAAGCGCTGCTCGACGACAACTTTGGCCAGAATTACACCATCCAGCGGCGGCCGCTGACGGTGATGGTGCTGAATCTCCATTGCCGCCAGGAAGACGACCAGGATTTCAAGCTATCGCAGATTGCCCGGGCGATCGACGACCTGCACGTGGACCTCGTCTGCCTGCAGGAAGTGGCCGAGCTGTGGAACGACGGCAAGGGCGACTGGCAGACGAACACGGCGCGAATCATCAACGAGCACCTCGAGTCTCCCTATCACCTGGTGACCGATTGGTCGCACCTGGGCTTTGAGCGCTATCGCGAGGGGGTGGCGGTGCTCAGCCGCTACCCGATCGAGAAGCAGCAGGCGAGATACGTCTCGGCAAGCGAGGACCCCTACAGCATTCACTCGCGCAAGGTGGTCATGGCGCAGGTGAAAGTACCGTATTTCGGTCGGATCAACGTCTTCTCGTCGCACCTGAGCTGGTGGGAAGACGGCTTCGCCGAGCAGTTCGAAAACCTGCGGCGCTGGGCCGCCGACGAACATCGCGACGAGGTCGTGGCAAGCCTGCTCGCTGGCGATTTCAACATCAAGGCGGGTGCCAAGGGCTATCAACGGGTGGTCGATTCGAACGAGTACGAGGACCAGTATCTGGCGGCCACCTCGCCACAGATCTTTCGCCGCATCTTCACCGCCCGCGAGCTGCGCTGGAAACGTTATCTTGACGAGGATCAGCGCATCGACTACGTTTTTCTCCGCAAGGGGAGCGCTTTGCGCGTCACTTCCGGCCGAGTCGTGTTCACCGAAGAGGACTATGGAAGCGTTTCCGACCATGTCGGCTACGTGATGACCTTCGAGCCGGCATGAGTTGCGGCTGACTTCCCATGGCGCAGACGGCACCGGCCGTGCCGCCTGCGCTTCAGACAAACGGTCATGGCTTGGTCAGGCACCCCGGATAATGAAAACCATGACCGTTTCCCTCATCCCCGACCCCTCTCCCGCAAGCGGGCGAGGGGAGATTCGTGAGTCGCTAGCGCGACTTTCATAGCAAAAAACAGAACAGGCAGTCTTACCTGATATGGAAACAGCAGAGAATTACGCAGTCCCCGTGCACGGCAATCTCGGCGGATCTTTCGTACGCAGCAACGACTTCAACGAGAAGTTCTACCTACGCTGGGGCAAGATCATCTTCGACGTGTCGTTCGGCGTGCAGGCCAACGTCAAGGTCATTCTGCGGGTCCATCGGGACCACAATATATGCGAGACCTATATCGTCGACACCGACCCCTACGACATCGAGTGGAACCGTCACAAACGCCGCACGCGCGATTTCTACATCCATCCTGCGTCGCGCACATTTGGCCAGATCAACTGTGTCAAGTTCGCCTTCGTGGTGCACCGCGACGAGCACTCGCTGCCCTCGCAAAACGAGTACATCTTCATGGATGGGTCGCAGGTGCGCGACGAGCACCCGCAATACCGAAGAATCACCGCGCAGTGGGCGACACACAACAGCTATCGCACGCATGAATGCAACGCCTGGCAGTTGCAGAACGACGTCGATTGGTACAACCATCATTTCGACTCGCTGCATCTGATTCCCAAGTTCACCAAGGGGCAGCAGTATCATCCCTATCATCCCAAGCGCTTCATCCACGAGCACATCGACCAGGTCATTCGCTGCAAGCACGAACAACCGCACCGCTTCTGCACGATCAAGGTGAGCGTGGATTGCATCGATGACCACGACTTCACGCAACACCTGGTGCATGCCAGTCATAGCGGGGTCTGCGTGCAGTGCATCGTCGACTGGCGGAAGATGACGCTCACCAACAGTGAAAACTATGCCCGTCTGAAGCGCGCCGGCATCGAGCTGGTGGGCGTCTTCTGCACACCACATCATCACCTGATCGAGGTCGATCCCGACATGCATACCAAGTTCATCATCTTCAATGATGAGGACTGCATCCTCGGCTCGTTCAACATCACCTTCGACCGCTGGTGGGCGAACTGGGAGTCGGGAATGACCTTTCATTCGAAGGGCGTCTGCCGTCTGCTCGACAACGTCTTTCAGAGCGAGCGCGGCGGGGTGAATCAGAAATACGGTATCGACCCGCTGGCCCCTTTCAATCTACTCTACACCTACGGCCCCGGCACGCCCTGCTCGACGGCCGCTATTACCGCCCGCAGCACGCGATTCTCGCCGAGATCCACCGCGCCAGGCATTCGATCAAGCTGTCGCTGTTCCTCATCGGCAACCTGCTCGGCGAGCATGGCGACAGCGTCATCGACGCCCTGATCCACGCCAGGAACCGCGGCGTACACGTGCATATCCTGCTCAACGGCCACCTCGCGCGGCAGGGTCGGGTGGGCATCGAACGAAGCATGGCCGAGGAACTCGACCGCCCGCTGCTGCCGGCAGTACAGGGGCTACGCACGGCCGGCATCCCGGTCGGGCTGGTCTACGGACAGACCGACCACCCGATACCGTATTCGCCGATACACTCCAAGTACTGCATCATCGACGAGGCAACGGTCATCGAAGGCAGTTTCAACTGGTACAACACCTCGGTCTTCTCGCACGATCTGACGGTTCTCGCCACGCATCGCGAAGTGGCGAAGGCCTATCTGTACGAGTTCGAGCAGATCCAGCGCCTGTTCAGAATTTATTATTAAACCTTCGATCCACCCCTTGACAACCGGCAATTGACTCCGGGAGCGGCGCCAAGGATACTTCGTCTGCGTGGTTGAAACGCCTTCCCTCATGTTTCGTTTTCTCAACGCAGCGGCCACGAGAGGCTCGGTCGAGAGTCGCCTTGCCGCCAGTTCGGAGACGCCATGCCCTTTGCCATCCTGATTCCAGCTTCTCTCAACACCCTCTCACTCTCGAGGAAATCATGTCCAAACTGTTCATCGAAGATCTCGCCCTCGCAGGCAAGCGCGCCCTGATCCGCGTCGATTTCAACGTTCCCCAGGACAAGGCGACTGGTGCGATCACCAACACCAAGCGGATCGAGGCCGCCCTGCCGACGATCAAGTATGCTCTCGACCAGGGGGCCGCAGTCATTCTGATGTCCCATCTCGGCCGTCCCGACGGGAAGGCCGACGCGAAATTCAGTCTCGCGCCGGTGGCCACCGCGCTCGCCGGCCTGCTCGGACGTCCGGTCAAGTTCCTGCCCGATTGCGTCGGCGCGGAAGTCGAAGCCGCTTGCGCCGCAATCCAGCCCGGCGAGGTCATCCTGCTCGAAAACCTCCGCTTCCACATCGAGGAAGAGGGCAAGGCCAGCGTCACCAACGCCGACGGCACGATCACCAAGCTCAAGGCCAGCCCGGAAGACATCAAGGCCTTCCGCGCTGCGCTGACCCGACTCGCCGATGTCTATATCAACGACGCCTTTGGTACCGCCCACCGCGACCACTCGTCGATGACCGGCGTGCAGCTCCCGGAGCGCGCTTCCGGCTACCTGATGAACAAGGAGCTGGCGGCCTTTTCGGCCGTGCTCGAATCGCCGCAACGGCCGTTGCTGGCGATACTCGGTGGCGCCAAGGTCGCCGACAAGATCCAGTTGATCAACAACCTGCTCGACAAGGCCGACCAGATCATCATCGGCGGCGGCATGGCCTTCACCTTCAAGAAAGTCCTCTCGGGAATGCCGATCGGCAACTCGCTGTTCGACGAAGAGGGTGCCAAGCTCGTACCGGCCCTGATGCAGAAGGCCAGGGAGAATGGCAAGGAAATCCTCCTGCCCGTCGACTTCGTCATCGCCGACAAGTTTGACGCCAACGCCAACACCGGCACTGCCAACGATGTCGATGGCGTTCCCGAAGGCTGGCTCGGGCTCGATTGCGGTCCCGAATCGACCAAGCTGTTCACCGACGCGATCCTCAAGGCCAGGACGATCATCTGGAACGGCCCGGCCGGCGTGTTCGAATTCGAGAAGTTCGAGGCTGGCACGCGGGCGATGGCCGCCGCCGTCGTCCAGGCGACGGAGGCGGGAGCGATCACCGTCATCGGCGGCGGCGATACGGCGACAGCGGCCAAGAAGTATGGCGCGGACAAGAAGGTCACGCACAGTTCGACCGGCGGGGGCGCTTCGCTCGAATACCTCGAAGGCAAGATCCTGCCCGGCGTCGCCGCCCTTTCCGAGAAGTAAACCGGCAGCCCCGGCGCGGCCGGGGCTACTGATCAGATCATTTCAGCACTCCAACATCGAGGAATACCATGCGCAAAATCGTTATCGCCGGCAACTGGAAAATGAACAAGACAGTTGCCGAGTCCGTCAAGCTCGCCACCGAAGTAGTCGCCGCGGCCAGGGACATCAGCAAGGTCGTCGTGGCCATCGCGCCGACCACCCTGGCGCTGGCCAAGGTTGCCGAAGTGCTCAAAGGAAGCAACGTCAAGCTCGCGGCGCAGGACGTGCACTGGGAAAACCAGGGCGCGTTCACCGGCAAGGTCAGCGCCGACATGCTCAAGGAGATCGGCGTCGACTTCGTCATCATCGGCCACTCCGAGCAGCGGACCTACTTCGGCGAAACCGACGAAACGGTCAACAAGAAGGTCAGGAAAGTGCAGTCGCTGGCCATGACGCCGATCATCTGCATCGGCGAGACCCTCGCCGAACGTCAGGAGGGGCGCCTTGAAACCGTGCTCACGACGCAGGTCAACGGCGCCTATGCCGGGCTCTCCGCCGACGACGCGCTGCGCACGGTCATCGCTTACGAGCCGGTCTGGGCGATCGGCACCGGCGTCACTGCCAGCGACGACGAAGCGCAGCAGGCACACGCCTTCGTCCGCAGCCTGCTGGCCAAGCTCTACGGCGACCACGTCGCGCAATCGATCAGCATCCAGTACGGCGGCTCGATGAAGCCGGAAAACGCCGCCGGCCTGCTCGCCCAGAAGGATATCGACGGCGGCCTGATCGGTGGCGCCGCACTCAAGGCCGACAGCTTCCTCGGCATCGTCACGCCCGGCGAAGCACTCAGCAAATAGCAAGCACGTGTCAAGGCGCGGCGCCGTCTCCCGGCGCCGCGCTTCTTTGTCGTGGCCGCTGGTCGGAAGCCCGACCACGCACTGCGCCGACTGACCGACAGACAGGCCGTTCGGCCGCGATCAGCGACGGAGCGGGGTCATGAGATCTTTCGGCAGCAGCGGGCCGGGACCGGTGCTCGAGGTGGACGAAGGTGCGGCCATGCGGGCACGCAGTTCACGCAGATACCGCAGACCGTCGATCGCCCGGCTGCCGTACCACGAGACCATTTCGCCGTCGATCAAGGCGCTCTGCGTGCCCGGCAACAGTTCTCTCAACTGCCGCAGGTGCTGCACACGAAACGGATACGGCTCGCTGGCAAGCAAGACGATCTCCGCGGCGCCGGCCAGCGCGTGCAGATCGATCTCCGGGTAGCGGACAGTGCTCTCCAGCGGCAGCGTATCCCAGCCGGCGGCGGCCAGCATGTGCGAGATGTAGGTGTCGCGGGCAACGCTCAGCGAGGGTTCGCGCCAGATCAGGTAGAGCACGCGCTGGCGCGGCAGCGCAGCGGTCTGCCGCGTCAGCGCCGTCCACGCGTTCTCGAATCCTGCGCACAGCTCCTCGGCCTCCGTTTCACGCCCGAAAACGCCGCCCAGCAGACGGTAGAGATCGAGGTTGTCCCGTGCGGTGAGCGGGTGGGTGACGATCACGTGCGGCACGAAATCGGCCAGCGCCTCGACTTCCTCGCGACGGTTTTCATCGATATTGACGATCACATGCGTCGGCTTCAGTGCGCGCAGCCGCTCGAGCTTGAAACCCTTGGTTCCCCCGAGCTTGGGAATCCGCCGAACCACCTGCCGCGGATGGATGCAGAAACCGGTGCGGCCCACCAGGTGCTCGGCGAGACCCAGGGCAACCAGCAATTCGGTCAGACTGGGGACCAGGGAAACGATGCGCGGCGTGCCGCCATAGCGACCGTGTGGCTTGCCGAGCGCGTCAGACCATTGCATGATGAGAGCTCCAGGTTCAAGACAACAGGAGGTACAGATGCTAGCTCAGAAACTTGCTGTCGTGACGGGTGCGGCCCGTGGCATCGGACGGGCAGTGGCGCACGATCTTGCCGCCGCCGGGTGCCAGGTGCTGATGGTCGGGCGCGGCGCCGAAGCGATCGACAGCGCTGCCCGCGAATTGCGCGAGAGTGGCCACGGGGTCCTTCCGCACGTCGCCGACGTCACCGATCCGAGTGCCGTGGCCGCTCTGGCGGCCCGCCTGCGCCGCGAGTTCGGCCGGGCCGACATCCTCATCAACAATGCCGGCGTGATGCTCGAGCCGAAGGACTTCAGCGTCCCGCAGCGCGCCAGTGTCTTCGTTATCGATCCCGAGGTGGTCGTCGCGACGCATGCCTGCAACGCCCTGGCACCGCTGCGTCTGATTCAGGCGATCGTGCCGCTGATGCGTGAAAATGGCTGGGGACGTATCGTCAATGTTTCGTCAATCATGGGGCAACTGGCTGACATGGGCGGCTACTGGCCCGCGTACCGGATGTCGAAAGCCGCACTCAACGCGCTCACCCGCCTGACGGCCAGCGAGCTCGCAGGCAGTCCGATCAAGATCAACTCGGTCTGCCCCGGCTGGTGCCGCACCACGATGGGCGGCGACAACGCCAAACGCAGTGCCGAGGAAGGTGCTCAAGGGATCGTCTGGGCGGCACTGCTGCCCGACGATGGCCCGAGCGGCGGCTTCTTTCGCGACGGCGAGGCGATCGACTGGTGACCGCTCATGACCTGGTCAGACATCCCGGATGATCACTGCCGCGACCGCTGCGCGCGCTCCCGCTCCGGGGCGAGGGGCGCAACCTTCTCAAATGGAGAACTCTTCCTCCTGTGACGGCAAGCCTTTGGCCAGCACCAGCACATCGCAGCGCGATTCGGCAAGGACGTGCTTGGTGACGCTGCCGAGGAGCAGTTCCTCGACCACGTGCTGGCCCTGTTTACCGACGATGATGAGGTCGCAGCCCTGCTCCTGCTCGCGCCTGATGATCTGGTGGAAGGGGTCGCCGTGGAGGGCAAGCGACCAGTAGCTACCCGGCGCAAGACCTGCCGCTTCCGCCAGTTGATGCAGTCGGCGCAGGCTCTCCGTGCGCGCCAGCCGTCGGTAGTCGTGGAGGACGGATTCCTCGACGCCGGCACGGGCGAGCTTGCCCTCGAAGGGAACATCGAAAGCATGCAGCAGCACGATATCCGCAGCGGGCGCCAGTTGCTTGCCGAGCCTGATCGCCGCAGCGGAGATCGGCGAGAAATCGATCGCGATCAGCAGCCGTTGATACGGCCCTGCTGGCGGCTGTTTGACCACCAGAACCGGACGCGAGGTTTGCTTGCGCAACAGGCGCCAGGCCGTCGAACCGAGCAGGATGTGGCGCAGGGCCGCCTCACCGGACGCGCCGAGGATCAGCAGTCCGGCACCGATGGCCTCGGCGTGGGAAAGGATAACAGTCAGCGGAGCACCGACAACGACCTGGGCGTCAGCGGCGACACCCTGATGGCGGCTCGGCTCGCCAACCAGTCGAGCGAGCTCCTCCCGCGCCTGCTCCTCGAGCCGCTGCTTGATCTCTGGCGCGCCGCTGCCGAGCGCTTCGCGCAAACTGTCGACGGCATCGAGCTCGATGGCATGCACCACACTGTAGGGAGCACCGGTTTCGGCCGCGAGGAGAAAACCGCGGTCAACCGCACGCTGCGCAGCCGCCGACAAGTCGGTAGCGGTAAGGATGCTGAGCGAAGTCATTGATCTGTCTCCTTATTAAGAAAGTCGCGCCAGCTACTCAGGAACCTCCCGTCGCCCTCTTGCGAGAGAGGGGTCGGGGGGCGAGATGGGGAATTCGCGAAGCATGTGCTCCGTGCCCAGCGAGCGATTCCGGCGTGCACGCGGGAAGGGACCCGGCAAGGGGGGAACGGTCATGGCTTTCACTATTCGGGGCATCTGACACAGTCATGACCGTCTGGATTGATGATCTCGGCGAGGATCGTGACGGTGTGCGCGACGGCATCGCGCAGCGGGTAAAGGACGGTGGGAAGCCCCATTTTCTTGAGGGCCATCCCATCTATTATACGGAGCAAGTTTCTCGTACAGCGGATGCGAATAGAGGATCATGTAGGTCGACAGGGCGATGGTGGTCAGGCCCACCAGCGTCGTCAGGCCCAGAGCCTCAACGCCGACGTGGCCGAGCGAAACACCCATCGCGACGAAGATGATCGAGAACTCGCTGATCTGCGCCACGGTCAGCCCGGCGAGAAAACCAGTTCGTTTGCGGTAGCCCATGCAGCCGATGATCGCCATGACGATCATCGGGTTACCGATGAGGACGAAGATCGACAGCACGACCGCCGGCCAGACCTCTCCACCCAGGGTCGAAAATTCCAGTTTGGCCCCCAGATCGAGGAAGAAAAACAGCAGCAGAAAGTCGCGGACGCCGGCAAGACGAGCAGAGATGGCGTCGCGGTAGGTGGTTGATGCCAGCGAGAATCCGGCCAGGAAGGCGCCGGCTTCCTTGGAAAAACCGGCCCATTCTCCGAGTGCCGCCAGGCTGGTGCCTCTTGATGTTGTCAAACACCACCCGACCCCTTTCCCGCCAGCGGGCGAGGCGAGCTTCGTGAGTCACGGGGGCCACTTTCATGGTGAGGCTGATCGCCATTCCAGACACTCCTGGTGCTGAAACCAATGATCCTGTCGCTGCGGGGCAGCGCGCTCTCGAGCTGGCCGGCCGGAATCGCTCGTGGGGCACTGAGCCCGCTTTGCCAACTCCCCAGCGCGCCCCTCGGCCACTTGCATGCGCTTGCGCTGATAAACGGGGCGGGGAGTTCCTGAGTCGCTGGCACGCCGCGCCG
>Ga0058865_1095768_pt1 | contig 11289 bp, 8 predicted proteins | sample TNRReaAnaerobRNA_2_FD_61085 | JGI IMG/M metagenome (GOLD analysis project Ga0058865, IMG submission 61085) | Wastewater treatment Type I Accumulibacter community from EBPR Bioreactor in Madison, WI, USA - TNR Reactor, Time C-32min-Anaerobic_ RNA... | ecosystem: Engineered > Bioreactor > EBPR >...
TTTTTTGAGCAGCTGCTGGTAGTCGCGTTCGGTGCGCTCCAGATCAAGCCGGGCTTGCTGGATAACGCTTTGGGGCTCGTATTTGCTTTGCTCGAGTTGCAGGTCTTTTTCTTTTTTCAAAAATTTGAGGTTGACCAATTGGTCGCGAACACCCCGCAATTCAATGGCGGTATCTATTTTGGCCTGTTCGAGCTGCGTGAGAATTTTGTCTAATTCGGTCTGGCTATCGCGAATGCGATTGCTGAGCTCGGTTTTGTCGAGCGTAGCTACATAATCGCCCTCTTTTACCAGGGTGCCTTCGGCTACCATATCTGAAATACTGGTTTGCCAGATGCCGTTGGTGCGCATGCCCTGCGGGCCCCTGATTTTTTCAGAGCGCTTGGCCTGCAATTCGCCGGTGGCGGTTACTTTTACTTTAAATTCCCCTTTTTTTACCTTGACGGTAAGGGCTTTGTCTTCTTTTGATGCCGCTGGGCGACCTTTGAGCAGAAACCAGGCGCCTATGGAAACCAGTGCAAGCGCCGCAATTATCAGAGATACTCGTTTTATCATACGGTCGGGTTGTGATGGTGTTTAGTATTACTAATGCAAACGTATGCATTTAGTTACAGTGGAATCAAAAAACCAAGGTTAAAAAAAGTGCCTTCGTTGAAAATATCGCCTGTAGTATCCTTATCTATGTCTATGATACCCAGGTAGTAGCGCACGTCGAAAAAAATCCTGCGCCTTTTCCGTATTTCTTTTTCTATGCCGCCGCCGATACACACCCCTGCGTCCCAACGCCTGAGAGCTAATTCATCGAACATCAATCGATCGATAACGATGTTGCCGTCGCTGGAATATCGGGCATAAGCCCTGGCGCCAAACGATATGTCGGGACCTGCCACTGCATAAAGACCGATAGGTTCTAAATCCAGTTGCATTTTTATTAAAAAATTTAAACTAATATAATCTATCGTAGCCAGGTGATATCCGCGATTCCGGTCCAATTTGCGCAAAATTTCGGGACTGGTGCGCTGCAAATAGGTCGCTTCGGTAAGAAAGACCATATTGGGCTTGTGTCTCCACTCTGCTACAACTCCGGCGCGAAAGCCGACGGTAGGCGAAAAACCGCCGCCGCCGCTAAGGCCCAGGTAATTCTGCCCAAAAGAATTGGAAACGCAGCCTATCAATACAGGTAGCAGGAGGTATAAGCATCGGGCGGGAGATACGCGTACAGTCACGATAGGGCATGGCGTTTTGTGAATAAAAATGCTTTATTACAAAACGGAATTGATTCTAACGTATTTTAACGGATAAGGGTAATATTGCCTTTTTTAAAATAAGTTTCTCCATTCAGGCAGTTTACTTCCAAAAAATACCCGAATACTTCCGGTTCGAGCAATTTTCCGCGGAAGGTGCCATCCCAACCTACTTCCGGCGACCGGCTTTCGAAGACTTTTTCGCCCCAACGGTTGTATATCGCAAAATACATCTCATCGATGGCGTTGCCGCGCACGTACAAGATCTCGTTGAGGCCGTCGCCGTTGGGACTAAAGCCGTTGGGCACGTAGATATTCGGCTCCCGGCATACCGGGTCGAATACTACGATGGTCACTAATGCCGAGTTGATGCACCCACTGGGATCTCGCACGGTGACTTTATAGGTGGTGGTCTCCAGCGGTGTAGCTACCGGATTGGGAATCAAAGAATTGTCGAGTGTGCCGGCGGGCGACCACAAATAGGTATAACCTTCCGCCGGTTCGGCGGTCAACTGGCTGCTTTCTCCCGTAGCAAGCGTATCAGGCTCGGCAAAAGCACTGACAGGCGGCACGTAATTAAATATGTTGACGACTACGCCGGTATCCAGGCTGCATCCGTAGGCATTGCTGACGGACAGCTGGTAGGTGGTACTTACCGAGGGGCTAACAAGCGGACTATACGTGTTTTCACCGGCTATAATACCCTCCAGCGGCGACCAATTGTAAGTAAGCGCGTCACCTGTGAGATTGGTGGCCAATAATTGCGCGGTATCGCCGATGCAAATGGTAGTGGCGCCTTCCAACAATACAGAAATAGCATAACTCCCCACGCTAACGCTATCTACCAGCACACAACCATAATCATCGATAAACCGGATATAATACGTGCTGGGCCTGCCCGGCATGACGGTCGCACTGGCGCCCACCCCAATCGGATTAATAAGCGCAGGCGTATCAAACCAATGTATGAATGCCGCCTGCTCACTCTGCGCTTGCAAAGTAACAGTCGGCTCACACACAATGGTATCGGCCGGCACAGCTGCGGTCAGCGCCGGGGGCGCCACGGCCGTCACGGTGCGCGTTACCTCACAGGCGCCCTGCGCATCGGTAATGGTGGTGGTAAAAACCGTGGTTTGCTGGAGAATTACCAGCGGGTTGGCCGCCGTAGGGTCGGTTAACAAACCCGGCGGAGACCACTGATAGCTGTAAGACGGGTTTGCACCCGGATATAAGCCCACCGCCTCGCCCGCACAGGCAATGACGGTATCTGCCGGATTGGCTTCTATCAAAGGTATGACGACCTGTCGCTGCAAGGTATCTACGCAGCCGTTGGCAGAGCTGATCACCAGCGTAACCGGCAAAATAGCCCCCGATTGCAAAACCAGGCTGGGGTTGGGTATGTCGGCGGTTTGCCCGTTGCCGAAATTCCATTGCCACCCCGTAATATCGCTTTGCGAATTGGCCGACAGGTCGGTGAATTGAATGACGGCCGTATCGGTGCAACTTTCGTAACTCCAGGTAAAATCTACGTTTACCGGCGATTGCCCCACACTGATGGTGCGCAACAAGGTATCGGGGCAGGGCAGCCCGGGCGCCAGGGTGACCATCACCGTATAATCTCCCGCCGCGGCATAGGTATGGCTCGTCGCTGCGCCCTGCCCCGAAGCCCCCGGCGCCGCCGGATCGCCGAAATGCCACACATAATACGAGGCATTGATGCTGCTGCTGTTAAAATTGACGGTATACCCGCTGCACTGCGTATCCGAAATAAAAGCCAGCTGCGACGAGGTATCGATTACCGTCACAATAACCGAGTCAATGGCCGTACAGCCGAACTGGTTTTCCATGCTCACATAAAACGTGGTAGCCCCCGATTGCGCGGGTTGTACCACTGCCGCCGCCGTATTGCCGTAAAACAACACCTGGTCGGAGGGTTGCCAGTTGAAACTGAGCGTATCTGCCGTGTCGAGATTGACCACTACGGCAGCCGCCAGGTCGCCTTCGCAGACGATGGGGTTGCCGCCAGGCGCCACGTTGATGCCGTTGCCTGTAATCAGTACTTCGGAGGTGTTAAAACAACCGTAATTATCCCGCACGAGTACATAATAAGCCGTGGGCCCAAACGGCGTAACAAATGCCGTGTCGGCCAGCGAGATGAGGTCGACAAACAAGGAGTCGGTAGCCCAATAATACTGCACCCCCGTATTACTCTCGGCTTGCAGCAGGATATCGGGCGAACAGATCACCGTGTCGGGGGGCAGGTATATTTCGATTGCCTCCGGGATGACCACCTTGATCTGCTGTTCTATCTGACAAAAATCGTCGGCGTCGGTGATCGTCACGGTGTAGATGGTAGTCTCGGCCGGACTGGCTAATGGGTTGGGCGAAAAGGGGTTGCTGAGCCCCAGCTCCGGCGACCAGTGGTACTGATAGGCCGAATTGTGCTGGGGGTTGAGCATGATGGCCCCACCCGAACACAAGGCCAGGGAATCTTCTTCCAACTCTTCTTCGATCAACTGCACAGGAAAAGTCTGCTCGAAGGTTTGCACACAACCGTTGGCGGCCTCTACTTTTAAACTCAGTGTAAACGTACCGCTGCCGGTGGCATAAAACACCGGATTCTGAAGATTGGAAGTTTGCCCAGAGGGCGTCAACTCCCATTGCCAGAATACGGGTGATGAAACCGTGTCTATCGTCAGGTCGGTCACCTGAATAGTCAGCGAATCGCTGCAGGCGGTGAACGTATAATCGAAATCGGGAAAAAGCGAGTTGTCCTGCAGGTAAATTTCCCGCTCAAAAGTATCCTGACAGGGTAAGCCCGGGTCTACTATAAGCGTAATGGTATACCTGCCTGTGTCGGCATAGGTATAACCGGGATTGACGGCGGTAGAGACGGCGCCGGGATTGTTGGGATCGTTAAAATACCACAAATAGCTGTTGGCGCCCAGGCTTTGGTTTTGCACTTGCACCGTAAAATTGCCGCATTGAATATCGGGCGTAAAAAAGGCGGCGGCAGCTTGTCCGCACACGCCTACATTGTATTGAAAATCGCGACGGGTAGTAGAAATGAGAACCCCGTTGCGGTATTCTTCGATACAAATGCCCACTACAAATTGCCCGATGGTATTGGGCAGGCCGGTAAGCAACCCCGTATGCAAGTCAATGCTCAACGGCTCGCCGCCAGGCGCGCCGTTGAGCATATTATTCACACCATAAGGCGGGTTCACCCAAACTACCGGTTGGTAGGGCGGCGGGTTGGGGGGTTGGGGTTGTGGAATAGCCTGGTTGGCGCCCTGCCAGGGAGCGCACAACTTATACACTATTGAATCGCCGTCGGGATCTATTGCCGATTGGTCAAAGATGATGGGTTCGTTTACACAAATAAACAGCGGCGGCCACTGCTGGAATTTGGCGCTGCTATTGCATTCCAACAAAGCCTGCTCGGTGATGGTCACTCCGTAAGTCGCCCCGGTAGCCAGCGGATCGACGATATTGAGAATGGTCTGGTTGCGGCAACAACGCTGGTAGGCCAGTTGATATCCTCCAATGATGGGCGGCAATTCGGCCGTCGTGCGATAAGTAGTGGTGTGTACGCAAACCCAGGGCGGCACCACGAGGCATTCGTCAGACAATACGGGGTTCAGCGTGTCGTTGTTCATCAGGGGCACCAGGATTTCAAACAACAGCTGATTGCTGGAATTAAAAACGCCAATCGATGCCGGGTTGTCAAACCAGGCATTGGGATTGCCATAAAAACAATCGCGGAAAATCGTCAGCGTAATTTCGTATTGATTATTACCCAGGCAGGTATAGGTCATTTCACCGCCCACAATGTGAGTAGCTCGAGCCGGAAGGATAAACCCGGCAATCAATAAGATCGGCAATACGAGTTGGCGTATCAAGGCCCCTGGGTTTGGTTGGGCTACAAGATAGTTATTCGCCCGGAAAGTACAAACGGCTATGCTTAAACCCGTTGCCTTACCATTTCCAGCGCCTTTTCCAGTTGTTCCTCGGGTGTGAGGTGCGTATTATCGATCACGACGGCATCGTCGGCCTGGCACAGGGGGCTATCGGCGCGGGTAGAGTCTATGTGGTCGCGTTCCAGGAGGTTATTGCGCACCGTCTCCATACTCGCCTCCATACCGCGTTGTTGGAGTTCGAGGAAGCGTCGGCGCACCCGTTCGTCGATATCCGCGGTAATAAACAACTTGAGCTCGGCGTCGGGAAAAACTACCGTGCCGATATCGCGGCCGTCCATCACGATTCCGCGGCGGCGGCCCATAGCCTGTTGTTGTTTGACCATGGCTCTGCGCACTGCAGGAATAGCCGCTACGGGACTCACCCAATCGGACACCGACATATCGCGGATAGCCTCTTCGACGTCTTCGCCGTTGAGAAAAGTCCGGTTGCCGCCGGCTTGTCTTTCAAAATGGATAGCGATGTGGTCGAGCGCCCCGGCCACGGCTGCCGGGTTTTCGGGCGAAATACCGTGGCGGAGCAGGTAAAGGGTGACGGCCCGGTACATAGCCCCGGAATCGACATACGCATACCCGAGCTGCCTGGCCAGGGCTTTTGCCAGGGTACTCTTGCCGCAGGAAGAATGACCGTCAATAGCAACGATGATCTTGTTCACACAAATTGAATTGCCCGCAAAGATAGTCCTCAACGGAAATTGGAGAGCACCATTTCCCAAAGTTTTTCATAAGGGATGATCTCCAGTTCTGTTAAAGCGCCCCGATAGGAAAAAGGACGCTCGGCGAGGCGGTTATAATATTTGTCTGCATTGGATATCTCGTCGGGTTGGTAGCCGGCTTTGCGCAACTGCTGCAGGAGGCGTATAAACTGAATAGGCCGGAAATGCACATCCTTGTCGAGCTGACGGGATGCGTATACTTTGAGCTGTTCTACCTGGTCGTTGAGTTCGGCAAAATTGCGTTTGTCAACCAATTGGAGAATCTGAAGTACCCGGGCCAGTACCGCAAAAGTGCGCTGGTCGCGGGAGTAACGCTGCGGGTCATCCATGTACCGGCTGAGCTGTGCGCTGCGCTTGCGCTGGCCCGTCCACATTTTTGCGGAAATAGCCGTTTTATCGGCAAAATACATGACATAAGCTTCGAAAATAGCCCATTTTTCTTTGGTGGTCCCTTCCAGCTTTTTGAAGGCGCCATGGGAAACCGTTTGGTTCAAAATGGCTGCCGCATGAAAATACTGCCCCGTTTGCAAAGCCAATAACAGGTAATATTCCATAAAGGTAAACCAACTTTCGCTACCCTCCGGAAACTCATTGAGGCATTTTTCGGCATTGGCCCGCCCCAGGCGGTAATCACCTAAATGAAGATATACAGACATCTTTTTGGTAAAAAAAATGATCTGCTTGTCTTCCTGGTGGAATACCGGGTTGCGCGAAATGTATTCTTCGGCCTGATTACAAACCTCCAGCATGGCCTCGTAGTCGCACAACATTTCATACCGCATAATCCACACCAAAAACATATTGTAATAAATGACGGGAGATTGAAAGGACTCCGATAGTCCCATCAGCGCATGGCAATATGTATCCATGCGTTGGAGTAAGTCGCCCGATTTGTTGGCGGGCTTGCGATAAAGCATAACCACTCGCTGGTAATATTCCTCCGAGCGGATCTCTGCATCCAGTATCTCAGCGTATTGTTTGCTGTAACTGTCGTATAGTTCATACGATTTTTCATCTCCGAGGTCGGCGTAGTATTCGCGCAATATGCGGGCACTGTTTACGATTACATCGGCAAACTGAAACTTTAGCGCCGTGGCCAGCAAACCTCTGGCCAGCGAAGCTGCAGCATGTATTGCATTGTTGGCAATGAGAATTTTTACCAGCGTCCATTCTTTGTTGCAGGTAAAGTACGCCTGGTCGTAGTTTGATACCGAAGGCTTGTTGATGTCCAGAAAAAAAAGCGTATTGAGCAGGCGTTTGCGAAATCGCGATTTCAGTTGCCGGTATTTGGCGTCGAGCGGACTGCAGCCGTATAAATGCATGGCCGCATCCCTGTCGTTTTTAAATTTATTGGCCGACAAGCTTTCGTAAAATTCGTTGAACTTGCTGTTTTTCTGGCGAAAAACATGGTCGTCAAAGATTTCTATCTTCTTTACTTTTTTCTTTGTTACAATACTCGCTATTTCTATCAGTACTTTCATGTTCATGTATTGAAATTACGGGACATCAACTTATGCAATTTTTGTATATAAAAAAAACTTAACTGTCACAAACTATTCATTTTTTAAAAAAATATCGTAACTCTTTAGGATTTTTTATCGCAAAAGTTGCTGATGCTATATTTGCATGATCACTCTATTAGCGCATGCACTAAACCCTATCGCTAAACTATTACAAATAATCAATCAATTTTTCACACACCCCGTACAAGGCGTGAAAAACAAGGCAGACCAAAAAACCGGTGTGTTGGGAAAAATCGGAATGGGCGCGCAGGCAGGTGCGCGTAGAGCGAAAACCACGCCTTACGCACCGGCCGGAATATACTCCGGCTGACTGGGAAGGCGTGGTTTACACTCGCTTACGGACTTTAATCTCCGGGACTAATATTCGTCGTCGTTGAACAAAAAGTCGTCTTTCCGGGGGTAGTCGGGCCAGATATCTTCAATCCCTTCATAAATCTCCCCCTCGTCCTCCATCGATTGAAGGTTTTCAATCACTTCAACGGGAGCGCCCGAGCGGATAGCGTAATCGATGAGCTCATCGCGCGTAGCGGGCCAAGGCGCATCTTCCAGATGTGAAGCAAGTTCAAGTGTCCAATACATAACTAAACCTGCGGTTTTGAGTTAGTGCACTAAAATGTTAAGAATTAACGAAAAAGACTATAATAATCTTTCACGAAAAGGCGGAAAGCTAAAATTATTATCAAGCAAAAGCAGTCCTTCCGAATAAATTTCCGGCAAAAGTAATAAAACTTAGATATACCATTCAAGTAATTTTTTTGCCGGCTATTTATAATGGCCTATGATTTCGAACTCCTGATGCTCGTAACCTTTGGGTATCCGGCCTATTTCTGAAGAATTGACCGGGCCGGTAGGGTCGCAAAACAAGTACTGGCGGCCCTTGTAGGTTATCGAAGCTCCCGCTGTATCAGGCAATGCCACCGCCAGGGTGAGATGATCGGAGTAAGCGATTACGATCATCGGCAAATCGAGCAAAAGCTTGACCAAATTGTAACAAAGCGCCACCCTGTCTTCGCAATCCGACTGTGGGTAATAAAACACCTCTTCGGCCACCATGGGTTTGTTGGCGCCGAAAACAGCCTTGTCTTCTGCGTAGTTAAACGCCGAACGCGAGAATGTCACAAGCATCTCCAACTTCTGACGCTGGGTTTTGCCCTCCAGCCAGGGCTTGAATGCCGCTGCAATATTTTTATTCGTGCGGGGCGACATGGGGATCGCCATGTACTGGAATTCGGAAATAAGCGGGTACCCCTTCATCATCTCGGCAACCGCCCCGTCCACCAAGAGTTTCATCCGGTAGGTTTGCCCTTCATACTCAAAACTCAACTCGCGCATGGTATCCACAGATTGAAGGGTTGGAATAGCAGGCATGTAAAAGGAGAAGGGCTTCCCCTTTTCGTTGGGTATGAAATCAAGCAGGTAAAGAGAGACGCCTACATGGCTTTTGGCGCCGAAATAATAGCTGATATTGACAAAAGACCTGCCCTTGTCTGTGATCAGCGGCGCTACAAATACCTCATCATCCGTGTGTACATTGATAAAAACTTTTTTGCCCAGGTAGGTCAGCCGGGCGTCAAACCCCGACTTGGCCAGCAAAAACCAGCAAGTCAATTCGCGCTGTACATCCGTTTTGTCGGCAAAAATCTGAGATACACTCAGGTGCATCAGGCGGTAATACAACCAATCGTTGAGCCCCAAACGCTCGCGGTGAGCTTGCAGACTCTCCAGTAAGGGCTGGTAGGGCGATTTGGCCATGAGCCGGTAAAAATCGGCCAAACCCTGCTCATTTATGGTATTCACCCGCGAAGGCGCAAAATCGTCGTCGTAAGTAATAGTTAATTGTTCGGTATAAAATGTAACCTGCACCCTCGCTGCGTCCGTCCGTACCGGTAAAAACGCCGCCAGTGCGATCAAACAAACGGTTAGCGTGCCTGGCCAACAAGCCGGCATACGCCTTGTTTTACACAACAGGACATGAATCATACCGATATGTGCTGAATGCCTTAGAGAATCAGCATGGCGTCGCCGTAGCTGAAGAAATTGTATTTTTCCTTTTTTGCTTCCTGATAAGCTTCCATCACCAGGTCGTATCCCCCAAAAGCGCAAATCATAATGAGCAGGCTCGATTTGGGCAGGTGAAAGTTGCTGATCATCGCATTGGCAATACTAAAGTCGTAAGGCGGATAGATAAACTTGTTGGTCCAGCCTTCTGCCGGCTTCAACAATCCCTCTGCCGACACTGCCGATTCGATTGCGCGCATAGCGGTGGTGCCTACCGCGCATACTTTGTGGTCGCCTTCCTTGGCTTTGTTGACTACATCTACGGCATCCTGCGTGATGCGAAAGTATTCGGCGTCCATCTTGTGCTTCGACAAATCTTCTACGTCGATGCTGCGGAAGGTGCCCAAACCTACGTGCAAGGTGAGCTCGGCAAAATCTACGCCCTTGATTTCCAGCCTTTTGAGCAATTCTTTGCTAAAATGGAGGCCCGCCGTGGGAGCGGCAACTGCGCCGGTTTCTTTGGCAAACACGGTCTGAAACCGGTCGCGATCCATTTCTTCGGCCGGGCGGGTTATGTATTTGGGCAGCGGCGTATTGCCCAATGCGTATAGTTCTTTTTGAAATTCTTCTTCGGGGCCGTCGTATAAAAAGCGGATCGTACGGCCTCGTGAAGTCGTATTATCAACTACTTCCGCTACAAGAATGTCGTTGTCTTTTTCATCGCTGAAATACAACTTGTTGCCTACCCGGATTTTGCGCGCGGGGTCTACCAATACGTCCCACAAACGGGCTTCGTGGTTGAGTTCGCGAAGCAAAAATACCTCGATTTTTGCTCCCGTTTTCTCCTTCCGCCCGTAAAGTCTGGCGGGAAATACCTTGGTATTGTTAAATATCATGGCATCCCCTTCCTGAAAATATTCAAGTATATCTTTAAAAACGCGATGCTCAATTTTACCCGTATCCCTATGGACAACCATCATACGCGATTCATCGCGGTTGGCGGAGGGGTATTGTGCGATTAGTTCTTTAGGTAAATCAAATGCAAAATGCGAAAGTTTGGTCCTCATCCTTAGTTTTTTACAAAATTGCCCGCAAAGATAAGCAATGTACTTGCTAATATAATCGTATGGGAATCAATTTTGTTGCATTGTTTTTATTTTTGCAGCTAAACATATGTGTACATGCTCAATGCCATCTCTCCAATAGACGGAAGGTATGCCCGCCAAACCGCCGAACTTGCCGACTTTTTCTCCGAATTCGCCCTTATCCGCTACCGCGTTTTGGTCGAAATTTATTATTTCACAGCCCTATGCAAAATTCCGCTCCCCCCACTGGCAAGTGTCACGGATATCCAACTGGCACAACTCGAGCGCTTGTGCAACCAATTTGATCTGGAAGCCGCTGAGCGCATCAAAACCATCGAAAAAACGACCAACCACGACGTAAAAGCGGTTGAGTATTTTATTAAAGAACAATTCGACCTCATGGGACTGGGCCCCTGGCGCGAATGGGTGCACTTCGGGCTCACCTCCCAGGATATTAATAATACGGCTACCCCACTGCTGCTCCGGCATGCGCTCGATCAGATTTACCTGCCCACGCTGCATTCGCTTCGCAATCAGTTGCATGTTATGGCTGAAAGCTGGAATGAGATACCCATGCCGGCCTTTACCCACGGCCAACCCGCCTCGCCTACGACCGTTGGAAAAGAGTTGCTCGTGTTTGTCTCCAGGCTCGACGAACAAACCGCCCAACTGCAACAAATCAACCTGAAAGCAAAATTCGGCGGCGCTACCGGCAATATGAACGCTCACTATGTCGCTTACCCCGATAT
>Ga0058865_1089226_pt1 | contig 11155 bp, 9 predicted proteins | sample TNRReaAnaerobRNA_2_FD_61085 | JGI IMG/M metagenome (GOLD analysis project Ga0058865, IMG submission 61085) | Wastewater treatment Type I Accumulibacter community from EBPR Bioreactor in Madison, WI, USA - TNR Reactor, Time C-32min-Anaerobic_ RNA... | ecosystem: Engineered > Bioreactor > EBPR >...
TGGCAAGCGGAGCATGTGCGCGGGCGCCTTGCCGAATTATACCCACAGCGCAAAGTCGAGATTCTGGGCATGACCACCCGCGGCGACCAGATCCTCGATCGCCCGCTGTCGGCAATCGGTGGTAAGGGTTTGTTCATCAAGGAACTCGAAGTGGCGATGCAGAACGGCGAGGCCGATCTTGCCGTGCATTCGATGAAGGACCTGCCGATGGACATGCCCAATGGCTTCGTCCTGGGCGCCATTTCCTCGCGCGAGAATCCGTGCGACGCCTTTGTTTCCAATCGTTTTGCCGACCTCGACGCCTTGCCGGTCGGAGCCGTGGTCGGGACCTCGAGCCTGCGCCGCGAGGCGAGTTTGCGCGCTCGTTATCCTGAACTGCTGATCAGGAGTTTGCGTGGCAACCTGGATACTCGCCTGCGCAAGCTCGATGCCGGTGAGTACGACGCCATAATTCTTGCCGCCGCGGGTCTGATTCGACTCGGCCTGGGCAGTCGAATCGCGTCAGTGTTGACTCTCGATCAGTCCTTGCCGGCGCCGGGACAAGGCGTGCTCGGTATCGAGGTGCCCGCGGACCGCCCTGACCTGGTGGCCCTGGTGGCTCCGCTCAACGATTTGGCCGTGGCTCAATGTGTGCGCGCGGAGCGCGCTTTTTCACGTGCTCTGGGTGGCAGTTGCCAACTTCCCCTGGCCGCACACGCGGTGCTTGATAACGGTGTGCTGTGGCTGCGCGGCTTCGTCGCCACGCCCGACGGTCGACAGTTGCTCGCCGGTGACTTGCGTGGCGCGCCGGAGGATGACGAGTCGCTCGGTCGTGCTCTGGCGCAGATGCTGCGCGACCAGGGCGCGGGCGCCATTCTTGACCAGCTTGTGGCAGGCCAATGACCGGGGCTCTGTGTGGCAAGACAATCGTCGTTACGCGGCCGCGTGCGCAAGCGCCCCGGCTGACCTCCTGGATCGCCGAGCACGGTGGCGAGCCGCTGCTTTTTCCCTTGCTCGAGATTGCGCCGGCCGACGACCCGGAACCCCTGCGCTTGGCGATTGCGCAGCTTGATCGTTACGCCCTGGCCGTGTTCATCAGCCCGAATGCCGTCGACTTCAGCGTCCCGGCGATCCTTTCTGCCTGCGCCTGGCCGGCTGACTTGCAGGCGCTCGCCATGGGTCCGGGGAGCGTCGCCGCACTGGCGGAGTACGGGGTCAGGAATGTCCTGGCTCCCCTTGAACGGTTCGATTCCGAAGCCCTGCTTGAGCTGCCGGCATTGCAGCCGCCCTGCGTTGCCGGAAAGCGGGTGCTGATCTTTCGCGGCAACGGCGGTCGCGAGTTGCTTGCCGACAGCTTGCGAGAACGCGGGGCCGAGGTCGACTACGTGAGTTGTTACCAGCGCTCCGCACCCGACAGTGCGGCAGCGCTTGAAGCGCTGTGGCGCAGCGATCAGCTTGACGCGCTCACAGTTTCATCCAGCGAGGGTTTGCGTAACCTGGTCGACCTGCTCGACGCCCCCGCGCGTGCGTCTCTGCGTACGACTCCGGTGTTCGTGCCGCACCCGCGAATTGCCGAACTGGCGCAGAAACTTGGTTTGCAGCGGGTGATTCTGACCGAACCGGCAGATGCTGGGATCATCGCTGCTCTGAACGTATATAATTGGCGGTCATGATGAAAGAAGAAATCGACCCACGGTCTTCACTCCCCGAACAAGCTGCCGCTGAGTCAGCTGGCAAGTCGCCGCCAGACGAGCAGCAGCAGTCACCGGGTTCTCCGACATCGCCGGCGAGCGAGGCCCTGGCCGCGAGCGAGCAGTTGCCGGAGAGGGATCGGCTGCCAGAGGCGGATTCCTTGCCGGAGACGGAACAAGCGGCATCGGAAGCTGAGCACCCAGCCGAAAAGGAGGCCTTGCCGGACGCACCGTCAGCGCTCGATAGTCCGTCACCCGATGCGGCACAAGGCGCTGTTGACGGGCCTGCAGAGACCGCGGAAGCGGCCGAGGCGGCGTCTGGTAGTGCGCTGCCGGTGAGTGAGCCGTCGGCCGCAAGCGAACCAGCGGCAAGTCCGCCGGAGGTCACCCGTTCGGCGGCGGCAGCTCCGCCGCCGGCGCAGCAGTCGGCCGGCTGGCGCAGCCCCTGGGCGCTGGTGGTGCTGGTGGCCCTGGGTCTGGCGGCCTGGCAGTGGTTCGAGACGCGACAGAAGCTGTCCCATACGCAGCAGGAACTGGCTCGTCGTCTGGCCGATAGCGATAGCAGCGGCGCGGAAATCCGTGCCCTGTCCAAGGGCGCGACGGATCAGGTGGCTGGCGTTCTCGGTCGCCTCACGGCGCTTGAAGAGAAGATTGGCGAATCGCAGAGCCAGCAGGCGATGCTCGAGCAGTTGTATCAGGATGTGGCTCGCAACCGGGACGAGTTGGCGTTGGCCGAGGTCGAGCAAAGCGTCACCCTGGCCGCGCAGCAACTGCAGTTGGCAGGCAACGTGCAGGCCGCCGTGCTCGCCCTGCAAGCTGCCGACGCCCGTTTGGCAGCCAGCAGCCGGCCACAGTTCGTCAGCCTGCGCAAGGTCTTGAGCAGCGACCTCGAACTTCTGCGCGCCTTGCCGCAGATCGATATCGCGGCCATGAGCGTGCGCCTGGAAAGCGTGATCAATGCTCTCGATACGATCCCACTGGCCGTTGATGGCCGTCCGCCGGCGAATGGCGACGGCGGGAAAGACGCCCCGGATACTGCGGCCGCACAGTCCTCCGCAGCGGCGCCTGCCGAATGGCCTGCAGTGACCAGCGCCGAGTTCTGGCAGAAACTGGTCAGCGCCGAGCTGTGGCAGCGATTGGGCCGCGAGGTCTGGGGCGAAGTGAAATCACTGATCCGCATCCAGCGTTTTGACCGCGATGAGCCGGCGATGCTGACGCCCGGTCAGGCATTCTTCCTGCGCGAAAATCTCAAGTTGCGTTTGCTCAATGCACGCCTGGCTCTGCTGGCTCGTGATCAATGGACTTTTCAGAACGAGCTGAAGCATGCTCTGGCGTGGATGAACCGCTATTTCGATGCCAGCGACTCCTCGCTGCAGACGGCGCAAGCCAATCTTGAGCAGCTCATCGCCACCGAGATCAACATCGCGATGCCGACGCTTAACGAAAGCAGGTCTGCGCTCAAGACCTTCAAGCTAGGTCAGGAGCGCCAGTGAGAGGGCTACTTTGGCTACTGGCACTTGTTGCCATGGCTGTCGGCGTTTCGCTGGCAGCACGATACAACGATGGCTATCTGCTGCTCATCGTACCGCCGTATCGTATCGAGATCGCACTCAGTCTGGCGATCATCCTCTTCTTTGCCGCCTTCCTGCTGCTGTCCCTGGTGCTGCGCACCATTGGCCTGACGCTCTCCCTGCCCAGGCGATTTGGCGACTATCGCGCACGTCGCCGTCGTGAGAAAGCCACGGCCTCGCTGCACGAGGCCATGCGCCTGCTTTTCGAAGGGCGTTTCACGCAGGCCCTGAAGAAAGCCGGCGAGGCGCACAGCGGCGGGCAGGAACCGGGCTTGGCAGCCCTCCTGGCAGCGCAAGCCGCACACGGTTTGCGCGAACCCGAGAAGGAACAGGAGTGGCTCGGTCGCGTTAACGACCCCCGACTCGACCCCGCACGACTGATGCTGGAAGCGGAAATGGCCATCGACCATGAGCAATATGGTGAGGCGGTGAGCGTGTTGCACGCTCTGCAGAACATTTCTGGTCGGCACGTGGCAGCGCTGCGCCTTGAGCTACGTGCGCAGCAGGGTTGCGGCAACTGGCCGGAGGTACTGAAACTGGCTCGCGTACTCGAGAAGCGAGAGGCGTTGGCGCCTGAACTGGTCAAGGAAATAAAGACCCTGGCACATCAGGAAACCATCCGCCAGCAGCAGGCGGACGAAGGGCAGTTGCTCACCTACCTGCGCACGATACCGGCCAAGGAGCGTAGCCTGGGGCTGACGCAAACGTCTTGCCAGGTCTTGCTCGAACACGGGGTGGACGACGAGGCACAACGGATGATCGAGAAGCAGCTCGACGCGCAGTGGGATTCGGACCTGGTACAACTCTATGGCCAGGTGCGCGGCAGCGACTTGACCTCATGTATCGCGCGCGCCGAGAAATGGCTGCCACAGCATCCCGAAGACGCTCAGTTGCTGCTTGCTTTGGGCCGCTTGTGCCTGCAGCAGCGTTTGTGGGGCAAAGCGCAAATCTATCTCGAGGCTTCGCTGTCGCTGGTCGATCAGCGTGCGGTCCGGCTGGAACTGGCCCGCCTCTTCGAGCAGACCGAACGCTGGGATGAAGCCATGCCGCACTACCGGGCCGCGGCCGAGCAGATCGCCCTGCGCACTGCAACGCCGCCAGCGCTACTCCGACTTGCCGTGAACTCGCCTCCTCAGCAGTCAGTGCCGCGACTACCCGGCTAGCTTTGCTGTGCGCCTACCCCGGCGGCTAGGTGCTAGGCGCTCCTACTATATAGCCTAGCCCTCGCCTACCTAGGGATATCTCCGCCAGCGGCGGGTTGTGGTGGGCGCGCCCCGGCCAGGGGCAGCAGCCGGCTAAGCCCAATCTCGTGGTTTCAGGACTTCGTAGAGGGCTGCTTCCGGGCTGCCGGCGGCTGGCTGCCAGTCGTAACGCCATTTGACGATCGGCGGTAGCGACATCAGGATCGATTCCGTTCGTCCGCCGGACTGCAAGCCGAACAGCGTGCCGCGGTCCCAGACCAGGTTGAACTCGACATAGCGCCCGCGCCGGTAGGCCTGGAAGTCGCGCTCGCGTTCCCCGTAGGGCAGGTGCCGACGCTTGTCGATGATTGGCAGGTAGGCCTCGGTAAACGCTTCTCCGACGGCCTGTGTCAGGGCGAAGCAGCGTTCAAAGCCACCCTCGCTGAGGTCATCGAAGAACACGCCACCGACTCCGCGTGGCTCATTACGGTGCGCGAGGAAAAAGTACTCGTCGCACCACTTTTTGTAACGGGCGTAGACGTCGTCACCGAAAACCTGCAAGGCTTGCTTGCAGGTGACGTGGAAATACCGAATGTCTTCGTTGAACGGGTAGTAGGGGGTGAGATCCATACCGCCGCCGAACCACCACACCGCTTGGGCATCGCTCTTGGTTGCCAGCAGCGCGCGCACGTTCATGTGCGCGGTCGGGCAGTACGGGTTTTCCGGGTGTAAGACCAGGGACAGGCCCATGGCTTCGAACGCGCGACCGGCTAGTTCGGGCCGCTTTGCGGTCGCCGAAGCGGGCAGCGCCGCCCCGCTGACCTGCGAGAAGGCAACCCCGCCGCGCTCGAAGACACGGCCACCCTCGATGATGCAGGTACGGCCATTGCCGGCGAGCGGCTCCCCTGCTGCCTTTTGCCAGCTATCGGCACGCAATGGCTGGCCATCAGCACCCTCGATCGCTTCGATCGCCGCGACAATGCGTGTCTGTAGCCCGGTGAAGTAGCTTCTCAGGCGGGTGCTGTCGATCATCGCGGCAGGGCACGGTGACCGATATCGTGGCGATACTGCATACCGTCGAAGTGAATCCCGATAATCAGGTTGTAGGCGCGCTTCTGCGTTTGCTTGACGTTGTCACCGAGCGCGGTCACACAGAGTACGCGGCCACCGGCGGTGACGGTCTGGCCATCGCGTTCGCTCGTCCCGGCATGGAACACATGGCTGTCTTCGCTGCCTTCGTTGGCTTTCGGCAGGCCGCTGATGACGTCCCCTGTTCGCGGTGTGCTCGGGTAATTGGCCGCGGCAAGCACGACGCCCAGGGCGACGCGACGATCCCAGCTGGCTTCGACCTGGTCGAGTTTGCCGGCGACCGCGTGGTCGAGCAGGGTGAACAGGTCGGACTTCAGGCGCATCAGAATCGGTTGGGCTTCCGGGTCTCCAAGGCGACAATTGAACTCCACCGTTTTCACCGATCCGTCCTTGCCGATCATCAGTCCGGCGTAGAGGAAGCCAGTGTAGGGCATGCCCTCGGCAGCCATGCCCCGGACCGTCGGCAGGATGATTTCGCGCATCGCCTTGGCGTGAACCTCGGGCGTCACCACCAGTGCCGGCGAGTAGGCGCCCATGCCGCCGGTGTTGGGGCCGCTGTCGCCGTCGCCGATACGCTTGTGGTCCTGGCTCGAGGCCAGTGGCAGCACCTCCTTGCCGTCGACCATGACGATAAAGCTGGCTTCTTCGCCTTCCAGGAACTCTTCGATGACCACTTGCCCCGGCCTCTTGCCTTTCGGCGCGCGTGGGCCTTCCGCCGGCAGCATGCGGTCAAGCGCGGCGTGTGCCTCGTCGACAGTCATCGCCACCACCACTCCCTTGCCGGCGGCCAGACCATCGGTCTTGATGACAATTGGCGCGCCCTGCTGGTCAACGTAGGCGTGCGCCGCAGCACGTTCGCTGAAGCTGGCGAAGCGTGCCGTTGGAATGCCGTGCCTGCTCATGAAGCGCTTGGCAAAGTCCTTCGAGCTCTCGAGTTGCGCGGCTTCCTTGCTGGGACCGAAGATTTTCAGGCCACGCGCGCGAAAAAGATTGACGATGCCGGCAGCCAGTGGCGCTTCGGGGCCGACGATGGTCAGCGACACCTTTTCCTCTTCGGCGAAATCGGCGAGCGCCTCAAGATCGGTGATGGCGACATTTTCAAGCCCTCGCTCCGCTGCCGTGCCGGCATTGCCCGGCGCAACGAAGACCTTCTGCAGGCCAGGCGTCTTTGCCAGGCACCAGGCGAGTGCGTGTTCTCGACCGCCCGAACCGATGACCAGTAACTTCATAAAAATCCTCTCCCCGCAGAGCCGTCGCGGTTGCGTGCTGTGGGCACGCAACAGGACGATTGCCGCCGAACTCAGCCGTTATCCAAATTAGCTCAGAAGCCTGCCACCCCTGGCTGTCCCGCTTTCGCCGCTGAACGTCGCTCAGTGGCGGAAGTGGCGGGCGCCGGTGAACACCATCGCCAGTCCATGCTCGTTGGCGGCGGCAATTACCTCCTCGTCGCGCATCGAGCCGCCGGGCTGAATGACTGCCTTGGCGCCGGCGGCGGCGAGAACGTCGATACCATCACGGAACGGGAAGAAGGCGTCCGAAGCGACTACCGAGCCGGCGAGGTCGAGGCAGGCGTTTTGCGCCTTGCTTACAGCAATCCGGGTCGAGTCGACGCGGCTCATCTGGCCGGCGCCTACGCCCAGGGTCATGCCGCGGCCACAGAAGACGATGGCGTTGGACTTGACGAACTTGGCGACGCGATAGGCAAAAAGCAGGTCGTCGATTTGTGACTTGCTCGGCGCCAGGGCGCTGACCACCTTGAGGTCGGAGGCCTGGACGTTGAATTGGTCGGGCGTCTGCAGCAGCAGGCCGCCACCGATACGTTTCATCTCGAAGCCGTGGTAGACCTTGGCCAACGGCAGTTCCAGGACGCGCAGGTTTTGCTTGCTGGACAACAGATCTCGAGCCGCAGCGGTGAACGCGGGAGCGAGCAGGACCTCGACGAAATGCTTGCGCGAGTTCATGGCCAGGACGACATCGCTGTCGACCGTGCCATTGAACGCGATGATGCCGCCAAAGGCCGAGGTCGAGTCGGTCTGAAAGGCCTTTTCATAAGCGGACAGCAGATCGGCGCTGATCGCGACGCCGCACGGATTGGCGTGCTTGATGATCACGCAGGCGGGTGTGTCGAAGGTCTTGACGCACTCCCAGGCGGCATCGGCGTCGGCGATGTTGTTGTAGGACAGTTCCTTGCCCTGTAGCTGCCGGTAGTTGGCGATCGAGCCAGCGACCGGTTCCGGATCACGGTAAAACGCCGCCTGTTGATGGGGATTCTCGCCGTAACGCAGTGTCTCACCGCGATCGAAGGCGAGTTGCAGCTGCTCGGGAAAGGCTTGCGTCTGCTCGTTTTCGTCGAGAGAAGTCAGCCAGTTGGCAATCGCTGCGTCGTAGCGCGCGGTATGTACGAAAGCCTTTTTGGCCAGGGCGAAGCGGGTGGCCGCAGTCAGTGCGCCAGCGTTGGCTGCCATTTCCGAGAGCAGCGCCGGGTAGTCTTCAGGGTCGGTGACCACGGCCACGCCGGTGTAATTCTTGGCCGCCGAACGGACCATTGCCGGGCCTCCGATGTCGATGTTCTCAATCGCCTCGGCGAGTGTGACCTCAGCTTTGGCAACTGTTTCGCGGAAGGGGTAGAGGTTAACGCAAACCAGATCAATGGTCGGAATGCCGTGCTGCTCGATCGTCGTCAGGTGTTCTGGCAGGTCGCGGCGGGCGAGGATGCCGCCGTGTACCTTCGGATGCAGCGTTTTCACGCGGCCGTCGAGCATTTCCGGAAAGCCCGTGTAATCGCCGACCTCGGTGACCTCCAGGCCGGCATCGCGCAGCATTTTGGCAGTGCCGCCGGTCGACAGCAGTCTGACGCCCTGGGCGGCCAGGCCCTGGGCAAATTCGAGAGCACGATTCTTGTTGGAGAGGCTGATCAGGGCTTGGCGTATTTTCATGGTGGGCAGCTTGGCGACAGGTGAAAGAGGATTGGAGCAAGAAGGATGGGAGCAAGAAGTCCGTTCAGGCGATGATCGTTCAGGCGATTAGCCGGTGATCGACCAGCTTCTTGCGCAGCGTGTTGCGGTTGATTCCGAGTATCTCGGCAGCGAATGTCTGGTTGCCGCCTGCCTGCTTGAGAACGACTTCGAGCATCGGGCGTTCGACACTTTTGATCACCATCTCGTAAACGGGGGCCGGCTTTTCGCCGTCGAGGTGCTGGAAATAGCTTTCCAGCGCCTTGCGCACGAAACTGGCAATATCTTCATCCTCGTCGTGATGTCGCTTCATGCGGCGAGATCCTCACAATTGGCGTTGGCTGGCGCTGGCGCGGCGACATCACTATTGACGTAGGGCAGGTGCTCGTGATGCTCGGCGAGCGCCAGGAAAAAGTCATTGACCGCCTGCCGCTGCAGGGTGATCGTCGGCAATTGGTTCATCATGTGGCGGAATGCGGCCGAACCGACCAGTCCCTTGGTGTACCAGGAGATATGCTTGCGCGCGATACGCACGCCGGTCTCGGTCCCATAGAAGAGATAGAGGTCTTCCAGGTGGCCAAGCAAAATGCGATGAATCTCCGTGACCCGCGGCGGCAGCAGATGCGTGCCGGTGTTCAGGAAATGCTCGATCTCACGAAACAGCCAGGGGCGCCCCTGGGCCGCGCGGCCGATCATCAGCGCGTCGGCACCGGTGTTGTCGAGAACAAACTTCGCCGTCTCAGGTGAGACAATGTCGCCGTTGGCAATCAGCGGAATGCGCGCCGCGGCCTTGACCGCGCGGATAGTGTCGTACTCGGCGTGCCCGCTGTAACCACAGGCGCGTGTCCGCCCATGCATTGCCAGTGCCCGGATTCCCGACTGCTCGGCGATCTTCAGAATGCTCAGTGCGTTGCGGTTGCTGGTGTCCCAGCCGGTGCGGATCTTCAGCGTCACCGGTGTCTGCGGGACCGCGTCGACCACCGCAGCCAGGATCTTTCCGACCAGCGGTTCGTCGCGGAGCAGCGCTGAGCCGGCCATGACGTTGCAGATTTTCTTGGCCGGGCAGCCCATGTTGATGTCCACGATCTGTGCTCCGCGGTCGACGTTGTAGCGCGCCGCAGCGGCCATCATTGCGGGGTCGGCGCCGGCGATCTGCACCGAGATCGGTGCCACTTCGCCTTCGTGATTGGCGCGGCGGCGGGTCTTCGCGCTACCGTAGAGCAGCGAATTCGAGGTCACCATTTCGGAGACCGCGAGGCCGGCGCCCAGGCGCTTGCAAAGTTGCCTGAAAGGGCGATCGGTCACACCTGCCATCGGCGCGACAAACAGGTTGTTGCGAAGCGTAAATCCGAGGAATTCCATGGCGGTGAGGTGCCGGGGCGCAAGGCAAGACCGGAATTCTACCGCGTTTGGGGCCCGAAAAACAGACGATCTTGCCTGCCGACGACATTGATGAGCAGTGGCCCCGGCCTCGCGGTAACGGCAGCTCTGCCGTCAGATTGGACCTCAAGGCAAGTCGCCGCAGTTTGCTTCCTGCGAGCTTGGCGGCGTCGGCTTTTACCCCGACACCGCCAGCCCAGTTGACAGTCAGGCGCTGTCCTGGGCTTTGCTGGCAGTGTCCGGCATGACGATGTTCACCTCGAGCACTTCCATGTTTCCCTGCTTCTCGATCGACACCTTGATGTCTTCCGGGTTGATCGAAATGTACTTCGAAATCACGGTCATCAACTCCTGCTGCAAGGCCGGCAGGAAGTCCGGCGTGTGGTTGCTGTCATTGCGTTCGTGGGCAATGATCAGTTGCAGGCGTTCCTTGGCAATGGACGCGGTCCTGGGCTTGCTGCCGCCGAAGATCAGGGAGAACAGGGACATCCTTATTTACCCCCGAAGAATCGCTTGAACAGGCCGGGCTTTTCGTAGTCGACGTAACGTAGCGGGATGGTTTCGCCAAGGAAGCGGCCGACCACGTCAAGGTAGGCGCCGGCAACGTCGCTGCCCGCGAGGTGGATCGCCGGAGAGCCCGCGTTGGACGACTGGAGTACCGCTTCAGATTCTGGAATGACGCCGATGATCGGCACGCGCAGGATCTCCTGTACGTCCTTGTAGGAGAGCATTTCCCCGTCGTCGACACGCTTTGGCGAGTAGCGGGTGATCAATAGATGTTCCTTGACCGGTTCGCCGCCGCTCAGGGCACGGCGCGACTTGGCCTGGATGATGCCGAGAATGCGGTCCGAATCGCGTACCGAGGAAACTTCGGGGTTGCTGACCACCAGCGCCTCGTCGGCAAAGGTCAGGGCCAGAACCGCACCACGCTCGATGCCTGCCGGTGAATCGCAAATGACGTAGTCGAAGGCCATGTGTTCGAGTTCCTTGAGAACCTTCTCGACACCTTCTTCGCTGAGCGCGTCCTTGTCGCGAGTCTGTGACGCTGGCAAGACGAAAAGATTGCCGTTCTCGCAATGCTTGTCCTTGATCAGCGCCTGAGTGAGCGTCGCTTCGCCGTTGAGGACGTTGACCAGGTCATAGACCACACGGCGCTCGCAGCCCATGATCAGGTCCAGGTTGCGCAGGCCGACGTCAAAATCGATGACGGCAGTTTTGTAACCACGCAGGGCGAGGCCTGATGCGAAGCTGGCGCTGGTGGTGGTCTTGCCGACCCCACCCTTGCCGGACGTTACGACGACAATACGTGT
>Ga0058865_1090740_pt1 | contig 11091 bp, 8 predicted proteins | sample TNRReaAnaerobRNA_2_FD_61085 | JGI IMG/M metagenome (GOLD analysis project Ga0058865, IMG submission 61085) | Wastewater treatment Type I Accumulibacter community from EBPR Bioreactor in Madison, WI, USA - TNR Reactor, Time C-32min-Anaerobic_ RNA... | ecosystem: Engineered > Bioreactor > EBPR >...
CCCGTGGTTCATTACGTTTCGCAACCTTAACTCAAGCAAGGAAAGCGCATGAAAATTCACGAATATCAGGGCAAGGAACTCCTGAAGAAATTCGGCGTCGTCGTTCCGCGCGGGGTGTTCTGCCAATCCGTCGATGAGGCGGTCAAGGCAGCCGAATCCCTGGGTGGTAAGGTCTGGGTGGTGAAGGCCCAGATTCACGCCGGGGGTCGTGGCAAGGGCGGTGGTGTGAAGGTGGCCAAGTCACTCGACGAAGTTCGTCAGTATGCTGGCCAGATCCTCGGCATGCAGCTCGTCACGCACCAGACCGGTCCGGCCGGCCAGAAGGTTCGCCGCTTGCTGATCGAGGAGGGTGCAGACATCCGCAAGGAGTATTACGTCGCCGCGCTGACCGACCGCACGACGCAGAAGGTGGCGATGATGGCTTCGTCCGAAGGCGGTATGGATATCGAGGAGGTGGCCCACAAGACGCCCGAGAAGATCCTCAAGGTCTTCATCGACCCCGAGGACGGTCTGACCGACGAGCAGGCGGCCACGCTGGCCAATGGGATTGGTGTTCCGGCCGAGTCGGTTGACCGGGCCGTCGAGGCACTCAAGGGCCTGTTCAAGTGCTACATGGAGACCGATGCCTCGCTGGCCGAGATCAACCCACTGATCCTTGAAGGCAACGGCGACATCAAGGCCATCGACGCCAAGTTCAATTTCGACTCCAACGCGCTCTATCGGCAGCCGGAAATCGTCGCCTTCCGCGACTTCGACGAAGAGGACCCCGACGAACTCGAAGCTTCGAAGTTCGATCTTTCCTACATCTCGCTCGACGGCAACATCGGCTGCCTGGTCAATGGCGCCGGCCTGGCGATGGCGACGATGGATACCATCAAGCTGTTCGGCGCCGAGCCGGCCAACTTCCTCGACGTCGGTGGTGGCGCGACGACCGAGAAAGTCACCGAAGCCTTCCAGATCATGCTCAGGAATCCCAAGGTCAAGGGAATTCTGGTCAACATCTTCGGTGGCATCATGCGCTGCGACACGATTGCCACCGGCGTCGTGGTGGCCGCCCGGGAAACGCATCTCGCCGTGCCGCTGGTGGTCCGCATGAAGGGAACCAACGAGGATATCGGCAAGAAGATCCTGAGCGAGTCCGGTCTGCCGATCATCACTGCCGATTCTATGGCTGAAGCCGCCACCAAGATCGTTGCTGCGGTCAGTTAAGGAGCCACCATGTCGATTCTGATTAACAAAGACACCAAAATCATCACCCAGGGAATTACCGGCAAGACCGGCCAGTTCCACACCGAGAAATGCCAGGAATACGCCAACGGCAAGAACTGCTTTGTCGCCGGGGTAAACCCCAAGAAAGCCGGCGAGAGTATTTTCGGCATTCCGATCTATGGCTCGGTCAAGGACGCTGCGGCGCAGACCGGCGCCACCGTCTCCGTGATCTACGTGCCGCCGCCGGGCGCTGCTGCAGCGATCTGGGAGGCGGTCGAGGCCGATCTTGATCTGGTCATCTGCATTACCGAAGGGATTCCCGTCCGCGACATGCTGATCCTGCGCAACCGGATGAAGAAGCGCGAAGCGGCAGGTGGCAAAGAGACCTTGCTGCTCGGTCCGAACTGCCCCGGCCTGATCACGCCGGATGAAGTCAAGATCGGCATCATGCCCGGTCACATCCACCGCAAGGGTCGCATCGGCGTCGTTTCGCGTTCGGGGACGCTGACCTACGAAGCGGTCGGTCAGTTGACCGAAATCGGCCTCGGGCAGTCGTCCGCGGTGGGTATCGGCGGCGACCCGATCAATGGCCTCAAGCACATCGACATCATGCGTCTGTTCAACGACGACCCGGAAACCGATGCAGTGGTCATGATCGGCGAAATTGGCGGTCCCGATGAGGCGGACGCCGCGCTGTGGTGCAAGGCCCACATGAAGAAGCCGATCGTCGGTTTCATCGCCGGCGTGACCGCGCCGGCCGGCAAGCGCATGGGCCACGCTGGCGCGCTGATCTCCGGTGGTGCCGACACCGCTGATGCCAAGCTGGCGATCATGGAAGAATGCGGCTTTACGGTGACGCGCGATCCTTCCGAGATGGGCAAGCTGATCAAGGCGCTGATCTAGGGCGAGAGTGGTTCTGCAGTCCCGGCAAAAAGGGCAGACCGCGGTCTGCCCTTTTTGTTTGCCCTTGACTGGGGTCATTTGCCGGTAAAATCCCCGAGTAGGCCGGCTGGTGGTTTTTCGCCGGCTGATCACAGACGATTGCTGCTGCTCTCCTGCTTGCTGATTGCGAGGAAACGATGTCGCTATTCCTGGGTGAAACCGACGTTCAACAACTGTTGACCCTGCCGCTTGCGCTCGAGGCGGTCGAGGATGCGCACCGCGCCCTCTCGTTGCAGCAGGGTTGCGATGTGCCTCGACAACGTACGCGTCTGCCACAAACGACGCTGCACATCCTTCAGGGTGCCTTGCCTCACCTGGACGTGATTGGCTACAAGGCGTACACCAGTAACCGATCGGGTGTGCGCTTCCTGGTTCACCTTTATCGTGCCTCCACCGGTCGTCTGTTGGCGGTGGTCGAGGCGGATCGGCTGGGTATGGTGCGTACGGCGGCGGCGTCGGGTGTTGCTACGCGTTGGCTGGCCAGGCCCGACGCCCGGGTGGCCGGAGTGTTCGGCGCTGGCTGGCAGGCCGAGGGGCATCTCGAGGCGCTGGCGGCAGTACGTTCGCTGCAGCGGGTGAAGGTTCATGCGCGTCATGCCGGCCGTCTGGCGGCCTTTTGTGTGAAGATGTCGGAACGCCTGGGTATCGAGGTGGTACCCGCGGCGTCGCCGGAGGAAGTCGTTCGTGGCAGCGATATCGTGAGCACGGTGACCACCTCGGCAACGCCGCTGTTTGCGGGCGAGTGGTTGTCGCCGGGAACGCACATCAATGCCGCCGGGTCGAATTCGCTGATCCGCCGCGAGCTCGGTGAGGACGTCCTGAAGCGCTGCTCACCGATCGTCGTCGACAGCGTCGAAACGGCTCTTCGCGAGGCCGGTGACCTGCTGCCGTTGCTCGAGAAAGGACGCCTGCAGGCGCGGGACTTGCGCGAGCTGGGCGACGTGATCTGTGGTCGGCAGGCGGGGCGCTCGACGACGGAAGAGATTACCGTGTTTGAGTCGCAGGGAATGGCCATTCAGGATCTGGCGGTGGCCGTTCGTCTCGAGTCGCTGGCACGCCAGCGAGGACTGGGTATAGAATTGCCTTATGGTGGGTAGCCACACCACAGCGAGGGACTGACCACAGGGCCATCGGCGGGTCGGAGCGGCAGTGCGCCGGCGCGCTGCCGGTCAAGCGAGGGGTCTTCGCCCGCGCCTTGGGCATCAAGGATGGGCCCTTGGCAACCCGATCCGGTCTGCTGATCAGTTATGTGGAGCGTACGTGGGAAAGAGTCTGACTGGCGCGTTGGAAATCGTTCTTCGTACGGATCCTGGACTGGTGCGTGGGCAGAATGAGGATTCCGTTCTGGCCGACGCCAGACGCGGGCTGGCGATTCTGGCCGACGGTATGGGCGGCTACAATGCCGGAGAAGTGGCCAGCAATATGGCCACGACGCTGCTCGCGAGCAAGCTGGCAGCCGCTTTCGCGACGACTGCCGCCTACTCCACCGACCGGCTGACTGGACAGCCGTTTGCCTGTCGTTGTCTGGTCGAGCAGATCGAGGAGGTGAACCTGGCGATCTACCATGCCTCGGAGTGTGAGGAGCAGTTCGGCGGCATGGGCACGACGCTGCTGGCAACCGTCTTTTGCGACGACAAGGTGATTGTCGCGCATGTCGGCGACTCGCGTTTGTACCGTCTGCGGGGCGACGAGCTCCTGGCGATGACGCACGACCACTCGTTGTTGCAGGAGCAGCTTGACAGCGGCCTGATTTCGGTGGACGAGGCGCGTTATTCACTTGACAAAAACCTGGTGACGCGCGCGGTCGGCGTCGATTCGGAGGTTGAAGTGGAGATTCATGTTCACCCGGTGCTTCCCGGCGACGTCTATCTGCTCTGCTCTGATGGCCTTTACGACATGGTCGATGAGAGTGACATGCAGTATGCACTGGAGATGTTCGGTGCCGATCTTGATCGGTCAGCCAGGCAATTGATTCAGATGGCCAATGACAGTGGGGGGGACGACAATATCTCGGTGGTTCTGGTCAGGGTATTGCGGGAGTTTCCGGCCGCCACAGGAGGAGGGTCCGGTTTCTGGTCATGGCTCAATTAAGGACGAAGAAGGCGATGGCAAAGCTCATACTGAGCATGGATGGTCTGGTTCTCAACGAAATCCAGTTGCGCAAGGAACGTATGAGCATCGGTCGCAAGGCACACAACGACATCCAGATCGACAATATGGCGATCAGTGGGGAACATGCGGCCGTGGTGACCATCCTCAATGATTCGTTCCTTGAGGATCTGAACAGCACGAACGGAACGTTGGTCAATGGCCAGCCGGTCAAGAAGCACTTTCTCAAGGACGGCGACGTCATCGAATTGGGCAAGTACAAGATGAAGTATTTCTCGGTCCCCGGTGCTGGGCACGAGAGCTCGGACTACGCCGGGAGTGTGCCCCTCCGCTCGGATGCCCTGGCGGGTATTTCCACGGTCAGTGATGCGCCGGCTACCACCACCGCGACGGGTGGCGCGGCGGCCCCCAATCTGCCCGCCGCCGCCATTCGTCTGCTCAGCGGCAGGAATGCCGGTCAGCAGTTGCCACTGACCAAGACGCTGACCACACTGGGCCGACCCGGTCAGGTTGCGGTGATTACCAAACGCCAGCAGGGTTACTTTCTTACCCATGTCGAAGGGGCGAACTTCCCCCTGTTGAACGGCCAGGCCATTGATGCCCAGGCTCGGCGTCTGGAGGATCACGATCTGATCGAGATCGCCGGCGTGCGCATGGAATTTTTTCTGAAGAGCTGATGGGTCGTCGTACTCTGCTGTTGCCAAGCCATGGCAAGGTTTGTGCTGTGGTGATAATGAGCTCACTTGGGGTGCCGAGTGAGCCGACGGGAAGCGCATGAAAGTCAGAATTCTCGGTTGTAGCGGAGGTATCGGCGGGCGTCGCTTGCGGACCACCTCGATCCTCGTCGATCACGACATCCTCATCGACGCCGGGACGGGTGTGGGTGATCTCTCGCTGGCCGAACTGGCGCTCATCGACCATGTCTTCCTGACCCACTCGCATCTCGATCACATCGCCTCGCTACCCTTGCTGATTGATTCGGTCAGCGACCTGCGCCAGAAGCCGGTCACTGTCTATGCCACGGCGGCAACCCTCGCGATCATTGGCCAGCATATCTTCAACTGGGTCATCTGGCCCGATTTCACGGTCATTCCAAGTCGCGAGCGCGCGCTCATGCAGTACCGGGAGATCGTGCTTGGCGAGTCGGTTCGCCTCGGCGCGCGAGCGATTACGGCGCTTCCTGCCGAGCACACGGTGCCGGCGGTCGGTTATCAGCTCGACTCCGGGGCCGGCAGTCTGGTGTTCACCGGCGATACGACGGTCAATTCCTCTTTCTGGCCGGTGGTCAATCAGATCGTCAATCTTCGCTACCTGCTGATTGAAACCGCCTTTCCGAACCGTGATCGGCGGCTTGCGGAGATCTCCAAGCACCTCTGCCCGAGCATGCTCGCCGACGAGTTGAAGAAGCTGACGATCGACGCCGAGATCCACATCAGCCATCTCAAGCCCAGCCAGATCGATCTCACTATGGCCGAAATCAAGGCCTGCGCGGGTGCGCGCAGGCCACGCATGTTGTACAACAATCAGACGTTCGAATTCTGAGCGAGGCGAGCAAGCGTGACGCGGACGCGAATCAGCGCTGCCTGGCCGCTGCCGGATTTCCCGGTCACCTGCGCGCAGCGGGCGATCCGGGCAGCGCGGCCTGGTTCGCGGCGCTGGGCCAGCAGCGTCCCCGCCATGTTACAGCCGTACGCGAAGCTTCGGGCAGGATAGGAAAGATGGCCGCCAACTGGCAGAGCGACAGTAACCTGGGGGACATGAGCCGGCGCCTGAGCTTCTTCAGGAACCTCCAGCGGGTCACCAACAAGATCCATGGCGCGAGGAACATCGATGAAATCATCCTCGAAATGTCCCAGGATATCTGCGAGCTGTTTCACTGTGATCGTCTGACCATCTACATCGTCAGTGACGAGCGGCAGAGCATCGTCTCGAAGCTGAAGACGGGGCTCAGTTCACACAAGGACATCAGGCTGCCGATTTCCGAGCACAGCATTGCCGGCTACGTCGCGGCGTCCGGCAAGGCGATCAATGTTCGTGACGTCTATGATGATCTGGAGCTGGCGAGCCACAGTCCGCGCCTCAGCTTTCTGAAGGACATCGACCGACGGACCGGTTATCGTTCGAAGCAGATGCTGGTAGCACCGATCGTCGACGCGCAGAGCAATGAGTTGCTGGGTGTCGTGCAACTGATCAACAATCGCTCGGATGCCCCCTTTCCGGCGGTCGCCGAAGAAGGTATCCAGGCCCTGGCGCAGACTCTCGCTGTGGCGTTTGCACTGCGGCAGAAGGCGCGCCTGCCCGCGCTACAGACGAAATACGATGCACTGGTCAGCGATGCGATCCTCTCGGCGGCGGAGCTGGATCTGGCGCAGAAGTCCGCACGCCGCAAGAACGTCGATCTCGAAGAAGTCCTGAGGACTGACTTCCAGGTCCAGCTCCCGGCGATCGGTGCCGCGCTGTCGAAGTTCTTCGGTGTTCCCTATGAGCCCTTCAGGCCCGAACGCATGCGGCCGGCGGAATTGCTCAGGAACCTCAAACGAGACTACGTCGAGGCGAACCACTGGCTGCCGGTAGAGGAGTCGGCAGAGGGGGTGGTCATCGTCTCGATCGACCCGGAGCGGCTGCGAAGCTCGCGCACGGCCAACCATGTTTTCCCGAAGAACCGGATGGCTTATCGCGTCACGACGCGGCGAGAGTTCGAACAGTTGTTTGCCCAGTTCTTTGACGCGGCGTCAGAGATGGACTCGGTGCGGGACATGTTGTCCGGCCTCGATGACGCTGACGCCGGCGATGCTGTCGGCAATAGTGCCGAGGTGCTCAGTGCCGCTGCCGACAACGAACTCGTTCGCCTGGTGAACCGGATCATCGTCGAGGCCTACCAGAAAGGGGCGTCGGATATCCACATCGAGCCGCGACCAGGCAGGGAAAAGACCGTCGTCCGCTTTCGCCGCGACGGTTGGCTGGCTCCCTACATCGAAATCCCTGCGTCGTACCGGGGCGCCTTGATCGCGCGCATCAAGATCATGTCCGATCTCGACATCTCGGAAAAACGCAGACCGCAGGACGGCAAGATACAGTTCAGGCGCTGGGGACCTCTGGACATCGAGCTGCGTGTGGCGACTATCCCGACGGCCGGCGGCATGGAGGATGTCGTGCTGCGCATCCTCTCGGCTGGTGAGCCGATCCCGCTTGACCAGCTCGGCGTGACGGCGCATAACCTGGAGCGGCTGAAGGCGTTGATCGCCAGGCCCTACGGGCTGTTCTTCGTCTGCGGGCCGACCGGTTCGGGAAAGACGACCACCCTGCACTCGATCCTGAGCTACCTCAACAAGCCGGAAACGAAGATCTGGACCGCCGAGGACCCGGTCGAGATCACCCAGAAGGGGCTGCGGCAGGTGCAGGTGAACAAGAAAGCCGGGCTCGATTTTGCGACGGTGATGCGCGCCTTCCTGCGTGCTGACCCCGACGTGATCATGGTCGGCGAAATGCGCGACCGGGAAACCGTGTCGATCGGCATTGAAGCCTCCCTCACCGGTCACCTGGTGTTTGCGACACTGCATACCAATAGCGCTGCCGAGTCGATCAACCGCCTGCTTGACATGGGTATGGACCCCTTCAACTTTGCCGACGCGCTGATCGGTATCCTCGCCCAGCGTCTCGCCAAGCGCTTGTGCCCGTCGTGCAGGGAAGCCTATGTGGCGACGCCGGAGGAGATTCGGCACCTCCTGGTGGAGTACGGCGGCGAGCTGGCACATACGGCAAGCTGGCGGGCGAATTCGCAGGCCTCTGCCGAGCGCGTACACCAGGTATGGCTCTCACAGTACGCCAGTGGCGGCAGGTTTACGCTCTATCGAGCGCGCGGCTGCGATGCCTGTGCGGGTAGCGGCTACCAGGGGCGTGTCGGTCTGCATGAACTGCTGAGCGGAACCGACATCCTCAAACACCAGATTCAGGCGCGTGCGCGCGTCTCCGATCTGCTCACCACGGCGCTCAACGAAGGCATGCACACGCTCAAGATGGACGGCATCGAGAAGGTCCTGTCCGGGATCACCGACCTGAAGCAGGTGCGCGCGGTCTGCGTCAAGTAACCTTTCTCTGCGTTGGACCCTGGCGCCACGCCGGTGGCAGCAGCGGGAGGCACAGTCCGCTGCGCAGCACCGGGTGGTCCCGTTTGAGAAGAATAGCCGTGATCGGCAGTTGCCTCGCCACGACGACGAGCATCGGTGGCACGATCGGCGCCAGGATCTGCGCGAGCGAGGCATTGCTGAGCGGCAACAGGGGCGGGCTGACCGCTTCGTAAATGGCGGCGGTGTCGGGACCGGGGCAGGCTATGCGAACGGCGGGAGGTCGTCCTGGTGAACTGCGGCACGCTCCGCCGTGCGCCGGCGAGCGCTCGTTGCCGGCCGTGACCCACGCTGCCAGGAGGGCCGAAAGCGCTCACCGGCCACTGCCAGCCAGGTTCAGTACGGCTGATTGATCACCACGTACTGATGAACCTGGTTGCTGACGTATTGCGGCGGGTACCCGGTGCTGGCGCATTGTTGATAGACCACGCCGTTATAGTGGTATGGCGAGAAGTTGGGGGGGCACCGACTTGCCCGCACCTCCCTTCGCTCCTTTCGGGCCCATTCCACACGAAACGACATAAACCCGAAGTTTGCCAGGACGCTGACGGGCCACCACCCACGAAGATCGGCCACTGGCGCCATCCGGTGCCGTTATCCGCCAGGCGCCACGGTCTGTCCGCGCCAGGCGGCGATCCGGGTCAGCTCCGGTGGCCGGCGTCGCCGTTGCGCCCGGCCAGGAACGCCTGGGCTTCCTCCCTGCGCTCGAAGACGTGCGGCGCGATGCTGCGTGCGGAGAAGGCCTCGCCCAGCTTGGCGCGCAGGAATGCGCTGGTGGCGTAGCGGGTGATCTGACTGAAGTAATTGGCCAGGAAGTAGCGGTCCATCTCGGCATAGGCGTCGTACATGTCCTGGTTGATGCGAAAGCGGTCGTAATTGATGATCACCCCGACGCGCTTGCCGGCCGCCCGGCAGCGCAGCTCGCAAATGTCCCAGATCGCCTTGACGTCCTCGAGCACCCGGACATGCATGCCCTCGAAATTGAGGAACAGGATGTTGCGCTCCGGATCGTAAATGACCCGTTCCGGCAAGGACAGGTTGAGCAGTTCAGCCTCCAGGCCCATCGGGTTGGCGTTGAAGATGCGCGCATCCATCTCGCCATATTCACCGATGATCGGTTCGAAGTCCATGTACGGCAGAATGTCCCGCTCGACGTCGATGCCCGGCGCCACCTCGATCAGCGCCAGCCCACGCCTGACCCGACGGAAAACGCAGCGCTCGGTGACGTAATAGACCGGCTTGCCGCGATCATAGGCGTACTGGCCATTGAAGGTGATCTGCTCCACGTGTTTGACGAACTTGCGCTGCCGTCCCTCCTCGACGATCTGCAGCTTGCCGTCCTTGACCTCGACCTTCAGACCCCTGCCGGTGAAGGTGCCGACGAACACCACCAGACGGGCATTCTGGCTGATGTTGATGAACCCGCCGGCGCCGGTCAGCCGACCGCCGAAGCGGCTGACGTCGACGTTGCCGGCAGCATCGCACTCGGCCATGCCCAGACACGCCATGTCCAGGCCGCCACCGTCGTAGAAATCGAACTGCTGATTCTCGTCAATCACCGCGTCCATGTTGACGCCGGTGCCGAAGTTGCCACCGCTCGAGGGGATCCCGCCGATCAGGCCGGATTCCACGGTCAGGGTCAGCAGGTGCGAAATGCGCTCCTCCTGGGCGACCGTCGCCACGCCTTCGGGCATGCCCACGCCCAGATTGATGATGCCGTTGGGCGGCAGTTCGAAGGCAGCGCGGCGGGCGATGATCTTGCGCTCGGTCAGCGGCGTCGACACCAGGCTCGGATTGGGAACGCGGAACTCGCCGGCATAGGCGGCGCTGTACTGGGTGGCCAGCGTCTGCATGTGCTCGACCGGTTCGGCCACCACCACGCAGTCCACCAGAATCCCCGGAATCTTGACCTGGCGCGGCGGTAGCCCGCTCCGCTCGGCGATCCGTTCGACCTGGGCGATCACGATACCGTTACTGTTCTTGGCGGCCATCGCCATGGACAGGTTATTGAGGGTCAGCGCTTCGCGCTCCATCGTGATGTTGCCGAAAGTATCGGCAGTGGTGCCGCGCACGAAGGCGACGTCGACCGTGCCGACCTTGTAGAACAGCCACTCGTCGCCTTCGACGTCGACCAGATTGACGATGTCCCGGGTGGTGGCGGCATTGATCCGGCCGCCGCCGTAACGGGGATCGACGAAGGTATGCAGGCCGACCTTGGAGAACGAACCCGGTTTGCCGGCGGCCAGATCACGGAACAACTGGCAGATGATGCCCTGGGGCAGGTTATAGGCCTGGATCAGGTTGTCGAGCGCCAGTTGCGCCACCTTCGGCATGCGGCCCCAATGGCCCGCGACCACCCGCCGTAGCAAGCCTTCGTGCCCGAGGTGATTGAGCCCCAGGGTTTTGCCGTCACCCTGCCCGGCGGCGGCGAACAAGGCCAGGTTTTTCGGGCTGCCGGTGGCGAGGAAGCGACGTTCCAGCGCCGAGAGCAGGGCCTCGGCAAAGCCGGTCTGGACAAACCCGGTGCTCGCCAGGGTATCGCCATCGCGGATCAGGGCGATCGCTTCGTCGGCGGTGACGATCTTGCTGCGCATGGTGCTTTCCTCCCAATCATGTTCATGCTGTCCGGCCGCAGGCACGGCGAACGACCAGATCATCACGGCGGCACCCCTACGACGAACATCGCCTGCGATCTGGCAGACCTGAA
>Ga0058865_1007956_pt1 | contig 11054 bp, 3 predicted proteins | sample TNRReaAnaerobRNA_2_FD_61085 | JGI IMG/M metagenome (GOLD analysis project Ga0058865, IMG submission 61085) | Wastewater treatment Type I Accumulibacter community from EBPR Bioreactor in Madison, WI, USA - TNR Reactor, Time C-32min-Anaerobic_ RNA... | ecosystem: Engineered > Bioreactor > EBPR >...
CCGCGCCGCCGACCAGGATCGGCGCTGCCACGCCGGCCGGCGCGAACACCAGGTGCACGTCCACGTCGAGCGCATCAGCGAAGCCCCAGTTATGGACCTGCACATAGACCGCCTGTTCGGCAAGAGGAAGTAGCGTGTCGACGGCAAGTCGCTCGTCGAACTCGACGCCGTCGACGCGGTCGTCGAAGAAGTCGAACGGCGCGCTGTCGATGCGGATATCGAAGGCATGCGCGTGATCGAGCCAGACGGCACCGGCCGGCAGGCGCGGGTCGTCGGGAATCGGCGGCGGGAAAGGCCGCGGGTAGGTGCGACCGTCCTCGATCAGCGTCTGGCGAATCAACAATTGCGGCTGCGCCACGCCGGCGGCGAGATCGCAGTCCCAGATGCCGCGGCCGAAAGTGGCCACCCGCAGCCGCCGCGTTCCGGCGACCGGCTCGATGTCGTTGACCAGCGTCAGCGGTAGCGCTTGCTCTGCGGGTCCGTTGAACGGTCGCCAGGGGGCGTCGACCACCGCCGGCGCGGCGGCCGGCAGCCCGGTCGTGGCGTACACGCCGGCCAGCGTCCCGGCGTACAAATCGATGCTGCCGCCATTGACGGCGAAACGCACGCTGGTCACCGGACCCGGTGGCAGTGATCCGCTGTCGGCATCGAAGCCTGCCGCAGGGCGGGTGCGCGGAAAACTGATGTCGATCCAGCGGGTTCCGCGGTCGTAGGTGAGGAAGACACGGCCGTGTAGCCGCGCCAGCACCTCGATCGTCCCGACCGCGCCGCCGCCCGGCACGATGGTGTTGTTGGAGGCGATCGTCCAGGCGTGGCCGACGACGAACGGCCCGCCGGCGAAGCGCAGCACCAGGCCGGTCGCGCCGACGTGCACCGCTCCGCCGGTGACCAGCGGTGCGCTCGCCGCCAGCCCGGCGGCCTGGAAAGTGAAGCGTGCGGCGCCGACCGCGCCAGCGCTGCTGATGGTGATCGTGACCGGCGCAAAACCCAGCGCTGCGGCCGTTACGCCGCCGGCTGCCGCACCGAACAGCGGCGCCACCGTACCGTCGCCGCGCACCAGATAGCCGTCGCCGGCGTTGTAAGCCGCCAGGCCGAAAGTCAGCACGATCGCCGTACCGGCGACCACGAACGGCCCGGCGGGAATCGGCGCCGGCGCGGTGAACGCGCCGAATCCACCCGGATTGGCGAAAGCGATCCGGAAACGTGCCGGCCCGGCCGGCCCCGGCGCACCCCCGGTACTGATCGTGATCTGGAAGCGTCGGTCTCCCGGCAGCGTCGACACCGCCACCATCGCCGGATTGGTCGGATGGACGGCAAAACGCGTGATCGCGTGGCGAACGCCGCCCGGTACCGGCAAGCCGGGAACGTTGGTCCACGCTCCGGCGGGCGCCTGCAGCGCATGGAAGATGCGCCCGATCGAAGTGCCGATCCAGCCTTCGACCGGCCCTGCGGGCACCAGGAGCGGGCCGAAGGCCACCGCGCTGCCTTCGACGCCGGCGTCGAGCGCCGGGGCGGGCAGGGGAATCTGCGTCGCCACGCCGACCACGTTGCCGACCGGCGGCGCCAGGAAGCGCGCCGCGCTGACGCCGGCGGCCGTGCGCCAGCCCACCAGTACCTGGCCCGCAGTCAGCGGGCTCTGCTCGAGCGCCGGGACGAAAGGTCCGCCGCCAGCGCCGTTGCTTTGCGTGACGAACATGCTCGAGCGTAGCGCGGGTACGTCGTTGACCACCGGATTGATCAGGCGAGCCGGCGGGCCGTTGGTGACGAAGTTCAGTCGCACCAGATTCTGTCGCGCGACCAGATAACGCCGCGGGTCACTGGCATGGACCGCCATCGGTCCGCCGTCGGCACCGCTGATGTGGTACCACGTCGGTCCGCCGGTGCTCACCCAGCTCCCGTTGTCCTGCAGTCCGCCGCCGCCCATGAAGGCCAGTTGCGGATTGGAGTGCGTCGTCACGTCCTGAAACTGTCCGGCGATGATGCCGTGGCTGCGCTTGCGCCAGAAGCCGGGGGCGGCAGGCGGTGCGGTCAGATCGGGTGCCAGTGAAAGCCCGCCGTCGTTGCCGGACCACAGGCATCGCCGGTCGTGCAGGTCGAACCAGGCCACGTGCTGGTCGGCATGCTGGGCGTAGTCGCCAAGATCATAATTTTGCCACTGCAGGATCGGGAACCAGGTCTGGGCGCTGTCGGTGCTCAGACAGAGGTCGATTTCGCCACAGGCGACGACTGCCGGGCTGGTCGGATGCGCCTCGAGAACCAGCGAGTAACTCGCCTGGCCATCGTTGAATCGCTGCGCCGGGTTGGGGTTGGTCGGGTCGTCCTCGTAGGCGAAGGCACGCGGGATTCGGCCGGTGGCCGTGGTCGCCCAGTTGTTGCCACAGTCGGCCGAGTGATAAACAAAGGTGGCGTGGTTGTTCTCGGCTGCAGGCGGCGCACCGAGAGCCCGCGTCTGGTTCTCGAAGACGGCATAGACATGGTTCGCATCGGCTCGGCAGAGGGCCAGCAGACCGCGCCCGAAAGCGTTGCCGAGGGCGGGGTTGGGCACCGCCAGTACGGGGTCCCAGAGCACGGTGTTGGTCTGACGATCGTAGCGACCGCGGAAGATACCCGCCGACTGTATGGCGACGAAGAGCACCAGGTAGCGCCGCATCACTCGCCCGTCCTCGGGCGTCGTGTCGGCCGATCGGGGATCGATGGCCACGCGCAGATCGGTCGCGTAGGCTGGCCAACTCGGATTGCCGCCGGTCGCGGCGGTGGCCAGCAGCGCCGTGCCCGCCGGCGCTACGGCGGGCGGAAAATCGCGCGTCCAGACGGCCGGCGCACCGTTGGCCTCGCCGATCACACAACGCCAGAGACCGGTTTGAGACGCCACCCAGAATCGTTTGGCGTTCTCCGGATCGACCTCGATGCGCGTGTAGCGTGCGGCGCTACCGTTGGTGGCTGCCGCCGGTGGCTCGTCGGGTGGTGGCGCGGCAGCCAGACGCTCGAAGAGGGCGCTGTCGTCGTGCGGCGTGACACGGACGCGGAACAAGCCGATTCCCGACGCGTAACTGGGTTCGAGAGAACCTGAACCGACGAGTACCAGGTCGCGCCGATCGCGGTGCACGGCGAGCGCTCCGATGGGTACGTTGAAGTCAGCCCCACCGAGGTGCGTCCACGTGTCGCCTCGATCATGGGTGCGCCAAAGGCCGCCATGCGCGCTGCCGGCGTAGAGCGTCGTCGCGTTGACCGGGTCCTGCGTCACGCTGATGATCCGCCCGCCGACATTGCGCGGGCCGACGCATACCCAGGGCGGATTCGCCGCTGCTGGCCGGGCCTTGCGCACATGATCGACACAGCGCCGCACGAGCTGGGCATAGGCAAGCTCGGAGATGGTCAGGTCGTTGAACACCTCCTGGCGGGTGTCGAACGCTTCCTCACGCTCGAGCGCGTCGTCACTCATGGCGTCGGTGCCTGATCAAGCAGGAAGGCCATCGCGCGACTGAGGTCGCGGTTGTTCGCCTCGCCGGCGCGGAAAGCGACCTCGGCGCCCGCTGCGCTGTCCGTGCGGCGCGCCATGTCGAGCCAGTGACGCATCACCGGCACCCAGCCGTAGCGATTGGCGATCGCTTCACCGGCGGGCGAGGGCGAGGTCCAACCGGACGGGACGCTGCCCATGGCGAAGTCGCTCGCTTCGGGTCGGCCCGCTTTCTCGCTCACCGCGCCGCCCTGGACCAGCATGCGCCACTCGTTGACCCGCCGCCGGTCGAGGTTCCAGTTGCGGAATACCTGGTAAGCCCGGTTCAGGCTGGTGTTGCCACCGACCCGTGATTTGTCGCGTTCAGTATCGCTGAGCAGGTGCGTCGTCGCTCCCAGGCACAGCAGCGCGGCAAGGTCGGCCGCTTCGTTCATCAGCGACTGGCCGGCGAACACGGTGTCGTCGCTGCTGGCGAGGTAGCCGTAGAGCCCCTTGTCGTCCTCGGCCTGGCGCTGAAAGGCGGCTGCCACGGCGGCGGGAGCGGTGGCGCTGACCGGCGGGTGGAGCGGCGCGGTGAGCGGTAGATTGATCTCGAGCAGCGTATCGGAGACCACCTGGCTGATGGTCCGATCCTGATGCACCGGCGGGGCCACCGACTGGATGACACGGAGTGTGTCGCCCGAGCGAAACAGCGCACCAAACTGCGTATTGACTCCCTGCAACTGATTTGGCTGTCCCCGCAGCGATTGCACCTGCCAGGTGGCCGGCGGCGTCTCGAAGTCGCTCGGGCGCGACAGGCGGCCGAAGGGCTGCGCCGCGAGAGCGGCCGGAAATGCGCTGGAGACGGTAATCTGCGTATCGCTGGCGACCGAAACGACGACGCGCCGCGGCGCGCCATCAACGCCGAAAGGCGCTTCGATCACATCTCCCGGCCGGAGAAAGTCAGCCAGGCGAGTGGCTCCGGCCACCTGCAGAATGTGCGCATTCGGCGCAGCGCCGCTGCTCAGGGTGCCGCTTCCGGCGACGGCAACGACGCGGCCAAAGCTCGCCCCGGCAAGCGGCGCCGGGAAGGCGGTGGCGACCGTGATCTGGCTGTTGCTGTCTACCGAGGTGATTGCTCGGCGCGGGGCGGTCGGGTCTCCGTACGGCGCCTCGACGAAATCACCGACGCGGAAGAAGCGACGCAGCGGCGATGGGTTGGCACCGGCCACCCGGAGCACGTTGTCGCCGGGCGCCGGATCGCTGGTCAGCGTCCCCGCCCCACGCACCGACCGCGCGCGCGTGCTGGCGGCGGTCAGCGGTCCCTGGCGATCGGTGGCGATGCTGACTGCACGCCGCGGTGCGCTGTGCAGCACATAGGCCGCATCTTCGCTGTCGCCGAGCGGCCTGGGTTCCAGAGCCTGGCGTTCGTTTTCGAACAACGACAGTTCCTCGTCGCCATGCTGGGCGAAGGCGAGCCCCGGTGGCAGCAGTGCGACCTCGTACGCGGCCTGGTCGGCGTAGAACAGCCGGCCTTCGAGGCGGGCCTGACCGCCGCCGTCGCGGACGGTCGCCTTGAGGTAGGCCATGAAGTCGGCCAGCGTCATCGGTACGGCTGGCGCGAAGACGGTCCGTGTGGTGCCCCCGAGGTCAAACACCAGCCGGTCATGCTGGGCCAGCACCGTCGGCGCCCCGCCGCCCGTCCACCACAGCTTGAGCAGCGGTCGCCGATCGGTCGGGTAGTAACGAGCGGCCGGCGAGCTGATCTCGTCGAGTGGGCCGGCGAACGACAGCATCGCCTCATCGATCAACTGCACCGTCGAGCGCTCGACGAGACCGGCGCTGGTCGTGCCTGCGGGGAGCGGCGTCAGCCCGGCGCCGAGCGTGCCTCCGGGCCGTGCCGGGATCGGCACGGCCAGATAGCGCATGAGCAGAGCGGTCGCCACCCAGAAGGCGCCAAGGATGAAGAACCACAGGATGAACCAGCCGGCAAAGGCGCCTCCCTCATCGTCGTTGAGCGCCTCGGGTGCACGGTGCAGGAAAGCCGCGAAGAGCAGCGCGAAGATCGCGCCCAGGCCGAGGTGCGACAGGCCGGACAGCGCCAGCAGCCAGCGCTTCGGGTTGTCCTGATTGACCTGAGTCAGGGTATACACGATAAAGGCGAGTTCGATCGCCAGCGGTAGCGCGAAGAGGAGCAGCCATTTCGGCACTCCGGCGCTGCCCAGCGTGGCGAAGAAGACGATCGCGCAGATCACCTGCGCCGCCGCCGAGACCCAGCCGAAGATCACCGGCCCCTCGGCGCCGAGCGACGATAGATTCATGGCCAGCGTAAAGGCGAGCGGAATCACCGCGCCCACGGCAAATGGCAGGTTGATCGCCTCGAACAGGGCGGCGTCGGCGTCATGATCTGCCGGCTTGTTGTCGCGAAAGGCATCCTTGCCTTGCGGCAGTTTCGCAGCGATCGGCAAAGCCACCAGGGCCGGCAGGTAGAGGAAGCTGGTGAACCCCAGCCACTGCCCGAGCGACCAGGTGCTCCCCATTCCCAGCGCCATGCGAAAACTGCGGTAGCCGTCCTCGAGCAGTTCGCTGCTCAGCGCCGGCGGCGCGTGCTCGGTGCGCATCGCCTCGTACGGCGCGCCTCCCTCGCGCTGCGCACCGGCGCCATAGACCGCTTCGAGGGCTTCGCGGAACGCCGTGTAGAACGGCTTGGGGACCAGCGCCGGCTCGGGCCACCAGCTATCCACCTCGTGCCCGGTGGGCGGCGCAGTCGGCGCGAAGAGCAGGTTCAGGACCTCGGTTTCGATCGCCGAGATCACCTGCGTGCGGTTGAGCTTGGGCCGACCGGGTTCGCCGAGGCGTGCTTCGAGCGCGTCCACATACGGACTCGACACGACATCCGTGGCGATGTGGCAGCAATGCCCGAGGACGTAGGCCCGCATCTGCGCCAGCGCTTCTCCGCGTGCTGCCTGCGTCGGCAGTTCGCGGGTGATCGCCGGGCCGACGCGGCGCCAGAACTCGAGCGCAAAGTCGGTACTGTAGGCCAGCGCCTGCTCGTGGTGCTCGTCGGGAGTGCCCTTGTGCAGAGTGTCGCGCAGCCAGCGTTGCAGCGGTGCGAACTGCGCGGCAAACGCGGTGAACTCCGGACCGACTGCACCCAGGAAGAGGAATTTCGCCACCTGGTCGCCCTGCGCCGGGCCGTACAGGCGTGCCGGCGGCGCCACCGTCGGCTGACTGCGGTTCATCGCCGCGACGGCGTTCTCGGCGAGGTAGGCGACCTGGCGCTCGAGGTCGGTCGCCGTCGGCCGGTGCTCGATCTTCGAGCGCAGCAGCGACTGCAGTCGCGTCAGGCGGTCGCGCGCGAGCAGGGCGACGGCGGCGTAGGTGATGGGTCCGGGCATGCTCGTCGCTCCGCGTCAGGAAGAAATCGATCCGGAGACCGCGGCCGAGCTGCCGCCACCGCCGGCTGGCAACGCGTCCTGCAGTCGCTTGAAGCTGGTCACCGTGTCGTCGAGCCCGCTGTCGACCTGACTGGCGATGACGTCGAGCTGGTCGAACACCGGGTCGAGCAAACCGCGCGGATCGATGCTGCGGATCTCGCCGAGAATATGGTCGTAGATCGCCAGCGGCTGCTCGAGCAATCGCTCGAGGCTGAGTTTGTCGAGCACGCGCGCGATCAGCTCACGCAGGTTGCTGAGGAGGGCGCTGACGGCGACCAGCGGGTCGTCGTCGACGATCGCCGTGCGCAAGTCGGCAAACGACTGCAGGGGCTCGGCGAGCAGTCGGTCCGGGCTGAGCGCCTCGATCTCGCTCCTCGCCTGGGCCACGATGCCCTCCGCCGCGTCGACCAGCGGCGCCAGGTCGAGTGCCGCGAGCAGCGTGCGCAGGTCGGCCGTGGCGGCGCGCAAGGGGTCGAGTACGCCGTCGAGCAAGCTCGCCAGGCGCCGGTGCAAGGCCTCGAATATCGGCATCACGAGGTCCACGATGCGCTGCGGTGGCGCCGCTGCGAGCAGCGTTCGCAGCACGCTCGCGACGCTGATTTGCTCGTCTGCGAGTCCGATCGCCCGGAACAACGCACGCACCTTCTGCGCCGCGGGTTGGAGTGGCTCGAGCGCGCGCAGCAGGGCGGCAACCCCGACATCGGCTTCGGAAAACCCGCTGCGCTGAAAGGTGCCGGCCAGGCCGCGCGCTTCCTGCAGCGACTGCTGGTAGCGCGCTCGGTGCGTGCTCAGCTCGTTGAACAGGGCAGCGCTGTCGAGGGTAGGGAGCGTCGCGGTCAGCGTCGCATGCGCCGAGTGGCCCGCATCGAGCCGAGCGAGCAGCCCCTGCACGGCGGTCCGCAACTGCGCGAAACGGGAATTGAGCGCCGTCCCGGCCAGCGCGGGATCGACGATCGCCAGCAGATCGGCGGCATGACCGAGCGATTGCGCGAGGCGTTCGCTATGCGCCGCCAGTGCCACACTGCCCGCTTCGCCGCCTAGCCAATGCAGCACCGGGCCAAAGCTGTTGGGCTGAATGCGGCGCCCACTGCCGGCGAGCATCGCGGCCAGCACGACGCCAAGTCCGGCGCCGGCATTCAGCGCCGGGAAGCGCTGCAGCACGGTCGCCAGCTCGGCAAATGCGTCGACCAGCGGGGCGCGCAATGCTTGCGGGTTGACCCGCTCGAGCATCGCCAGCGTCTTGCTGCGCAGGTCGTCGAGCGAAGTCTCCCACGCGTCGATCCTGAGCGTGCGGATGACCGCATCGCGCGCCGCGTCGAGCTGTTCCTGCACCGGGGCGACGAGCTGGGCCACCGAGAGCTGATCGAGCGCGCCGGTGACCTGCGCGAAGGCGTCACGCACCGGCTGCAGAAGGGCGTCGAGGTCAAGGCTGCCCACCGCGTCCCGGACCGTATCGAGCGCGTCGCGCAGTGGCTGCAAGGTCAGGTCGGGCTCGATCTCGCGCACCTTGGCGGCGAGCTCGTCGATCCTCGCGTCCACCTCTGCCAGCAGAGCGCGTGGGTGGTGCTCCTCGACCACGTCGAGCAGCGTCTGGAATTTTTCGTGCACCTGGGCAATCGCCTGGTCGAGCTGACCGCGCAGGGCAAACTTGCCGTCCGGAGTGACGCCGAGCAGCGTTTCGATCTGCTGCTCGACCGCGTCGACGTCCACCTCCTTGATCGGCTGCACCAGAGCATCGACATCGGCCTTCATCGACTCGGGCAGCAGGTCGAAAGGAACGACTTCGACCACCCCGGTAGCCGCGTCGATTGCCGTCACCGCCGTGTCGAAGTAGGGTTTCATCTGCGCCTGTCCGAGCAGGTCGGCGAACGCCTGCACCTTGTCGGCCACCGCGGCGACCGCCTGGCTCAGGTTGACCTGCTCGACCGCCGCACGTGCTTCACCGAAGAACGCATCGATCTGCTGCTGGAAGGCGTCGAGTGCTGCATCGACCTGGTTCAGCGCGGCACTGGTCGCGTCGGCCGCGGTCTGCAGGGCGGCCTCGATCTGCGCCAGCAGTTCGCGCACCGCGTCGAGCGCCTGCGCGATCGGCGCGAGGAAAGTGCGCAGCGTATCGGCCAGATCATCCAGCGGCAGTGCGGCAACGACCTCGCGTACCTGGTCGAGGGCGCCGCGCAGGGTGACGATGACGCTGTCGATCAAGCCCTGCAGTTCGCGCAGCGGTTGCGTCAGCGTGTGCAATCCTGCGCTCAGGGGATTGGTCAGGAACGCCAGGTCGAGCGTATCGAGCGTCGTCGCCAATTGTCCGACCTGGGCTTCGGCGCTGTCGATCAGTGCGGCGATGCCGCCTGCCGGTGAGCCGGGCAGTTCAAAAGCGAGCACGGGCTGCAGCAGCCGGGCAAGCGCCTCGCTAACGCGGCGCGCCGGGTCGACATCGGCGTTGCGGATTATCGCCCGCGCCGCGTCAACCTCGCTCTGCAGTCGGTCGATGTCGAGGTAGGCCAGCGTGGCCTCGTCCATCGCCAGGCCGACCGCGTAACGCTCGCGCAACACGGCCAGTTCTGATGCCAGCGCGACGACCTGAGCCGTGAGCGCTGCCACCGTGCCGGTGTCGCCGGCGTCGACCGCGGCCAGCCGCGCGGCCAGCGATGCGGGCCCGTCGCCGAGCGCTTCTGCCAGCGCCGCAGTGTGGTGAGCGATCGCTCCCGGATCGAGGCGAACGCTCATGGTGGCCGCGAGCCGTTCGGCCTCGGCGAGCACGGTCTCGAGACACATCAGTGCGCCGAGCACCTGCGTCGCGCCTTCGACGCCGCGCAGGATGTCGAGGAAGGGGAAGTCGCCGCCGTTGCCGAGATTGAGCGCCGGCACGAATCCACTGATGACTCGCTGCAGCGCCTGGCCTTCGGGCGCGTCGCGCAGCAGTTCGGCAAGCCGAAACAGCAAGGCCGCGTGGCCACCCGCGGGCGGATTTCGCAGCTCGTTGCGCAGGCGCTCGAGCACCTGCTCGAAGAGGGTCGGCACATCGTTGGCCGCCAACTGCCCGGCAAGGTCGATGACTTCGCGCAGCGGGCGCACGATCAGATCGCTCTGCGGCAACGCCGATAGCGCTTGCGGGATGCGACCCGCAAGTTGTGCCACGGCGCCCGCCAGCGGGCTCGAGTCGACCAGCCCGGCGGCACCGGTGACGCCATTCAACTGCTCTGCCGATAGCGGCAGGCCAATCGCCTCCAGGTTGTCGCCAGGACCCGTGAGCTGCGTGAGCAACGAGGCCCCGACGTTGCGGCAATCCAGCCTGGTGGTCAAGGTGGCCGCGAGTCCCATCGCGCTAGTCCAGGATCTCGCCAAGGGGCGAGAGCAAGGAGCCGGCGCCGGCCAGCGTGTCTTTCAAGCTCTGCGCGGCATCACTCACCGGGGTGAGCAAATCGCCGATCTGCGGCACGTCGACGAGAAGCCCTGGCAGGTCGAGCAGATCGAGCCCGAGTTCGACATCCAGATCCAGATCGGCGTCGACCTCGAGACCGAAATCCTCTCCCACACCAGGTGGCGCGGGCGGTTCGGTGTATTCGCGCAACACCAGATGGTAGCGGAACTCTTCGGGCCGGTCGGCGCTCTCCTCGAGCTCGAACGAGGTGATCAATACCTGTTCGAGCTCCGACTCATTGACGATGTCAGCGACGAAGTCGACCGGCTTGCCGGCGAGAAACTGCGCCCGCAGTTCCTTGAGGAAGTCGTCCCGCGCCTGATCGCCCGACAGCGAGCCCGTCAGCTCGACCTCCAGCGCGTCGCGGCCAAGATCCTGGTGCAGGTCCCCCGACAGGCCGGGCACGGCCAACACCGCCAGGCGCCTCGATTCACGGCTGACGATCGCTTCGATATGCGGCATTTCCCAGCGGCCAACCATCGGGCGGATCAGCATCGTCGGTCCCTACGGTCGGCGAGCGGTTTCGCTGTGGCGGTAGAAAAGCGCCCGCACCCCTTGCAACAGCGCGTCAAGCACGAACCAGGTCGCCAGAAAAGCCGCGCACTCCAGCGAAAAGCTCTTGAACTTGTAGAACAGTTCGGCGATCAGCCAGGCAGTTGCGATTGCGGGAAGTTGCTCACCGAGGAGACGGCGAATGGGTAGCGTTTGCAAGAGCGTATACATCTGCAACGGACCCTCCACTGAAAGGATGGGAGACACC
>Ga0058865_1075514_pt1 | contig 10954 bp, 8 predicted proteins | sample TNRReaAnaerobRNA_2_FD_61085 | JGI IMG/M metagenome (GOLD analysis project Ga0058865, IMG submission 61085) | Wastewater treatment Type I Accumulibacter community from EBPR Bioreactor in Madison, WI, USA - TNR Reactor, Time C-32min-Anaerobic_ RNA... | ecosystem: Engineered > Bioreactor > EBPR >...
CTACTTTTTTATGAAAATGGCGTAACTTTGTCCGCCAACATTTACAGGCTTTACAACGTTATTTAGGCAAAACAAACAAATCAACTACCGATGAGAAAGACAATCTTGCTTGTGATGGGTGCGGTTTGTTGCGTTTTTTTTGCAACGGCACAGTCTGAGGCGCGATTTACGGTATCGGTGAGCACCGATTCCATTTTGCTGGGCAATTATTTTCAAGTGACCTTTTCGCTTGAAAACGCGCAGGGCGACAAATTTGAGCCCCCTGCATTCGAAGATTTTGATGTAGTAAGCGGCCCCAATACGGCCTCTAGTTTCAGCGTGGTTAACGGCAAAGTGACGCAAAGTTTATCCTATTCTTATTACCTGGAGCCCAAAGACATAGGCAACTACTATATTTTGCCTGCCGCCATAGAAGTCGACGGCAAAGTATTAGAAACACAGCCCCTTGAAGTCATGGTGGCGCCCAATCCCGACGGCGTCAAACAAACGCCTGGCGCCACCCAATCGCAAGGATACTGGCCAGAAGATTTTATGCCGGCGCCACCGGTATTTCCAAGTCCTGAAATTGAAAAACCGGCGCCCGAAAAAGAACAATCACCCAAGAAGAAGAAGCGCAAAGTGTACAAACTGTGATCCTTTTCAAAGAAATACAACTCTCTTTTTCTATTCGCCGCTATTTTTGGGTAGCTGTACTGCTGGGGTATTCGGCTACTGCAAGCGCCCAAGACAAGCCCACCTTCGAGGCTACTGCCGATGCCCGGCAGATATTGCTCAACAGCTTTGTGGAGGTATCTTTTACGCTTACCAATGCTGAAGGCAAGAATTTCCAGCCACCTGCCTTCAAAGATTTCACCGTAGTGTCGGGGCCCAACCGCTCGGTAAGCACCTCGCTCATCAATGGTCAGTTTTCGACCAGCGCCGGTTATGCATATACCTTAAAGCCCCGCCGGCTTGGCAAACTAACCATAGACCCCGCGGGCATTCGGGTAGACAACAGAACCCTGTATACCCAAAAATTGGAGATTGAAGTGCTCGACAGCCGCCAGGCAAGTAGTACCGCCGGAGAGCCTTTTTTTATGCAAGCTGAAGCCAAGCCCACCCGGGCATGGATAGGCCAGCAAGTCCTGCTCGATTACAAATTGTACGCAGAAGACCATGTGGGTAGTTTCAACCCGATCGGAGAATCAAAATACGACGGCTTTTATGTAGAAGAAATCAGGCGTTTTGATGCGCCCTGGCAGCGGGAAATCTTAAACAAACGCCAATACCACACCAAAGTATTGAAGCGCATGGCCCTGTATCCGCAGCGCTCGGGGGCGCTGCAGGTTGATCCGTACGAGGTGCAGCTCAATATACTGGGTGACGACCCCGGGGGACTGTCGCTTTTTATGCCTCGTCCGGTGAAAAGAATCCCGGCAGCGACGCCGCCCGCTGTCATCAAGGTGCAGCCCCTGCCCCAGCCTGCACCGGCTTCCTTTAGCGGGGCGGTAGGGCATTATAAAGCGATTTTCGGCGTCAATCTCAATGACCTGACTACCGACGATGCCCTCTCCCTGACCATAGCCGTTGAGGGAGACGGCGACATAAAGCGCCTGCAGGCCCCTCCAATAGATTTCCCGGAGTCTTTTGAAGTCTACCCTCCTAAAGTACAGGAAGACCGAACCTTTGAGGAGAATGGCCGGGTAATGGGAAAAAAAGTATTTGAATACATTCTGGTGCCTCGCGAAGTCGGCATTTTCACTATAACCCCTGCTTTTGTCTATTTTGATATCGACTCGACAAAATACATTACGATCAGCGCCGACCCCATCACGCTCAACGTCAGCCAGGGGCATTTAAACAAATCGGATGTTACGCCCACAAAAATACAAGCCGACGACTCTGAAATTCTGCCGCTCAAAACGCTATCTGCTCGTAGCGCTTACCATTTTTCACTATGGGTAACTCATTGGCTATGGATAGGGCTTGTGTTGCCTCTATTGGCCCTTAGCATGGCCTGGCTGTTAAAGCGCAGACAGCAACGCGTGGAAGGCCGCAATTCGCTCGAATATCAGAGTCAGCGGGCTCGAAAAACAGCCATAGCCCGGCTATCCACGGCAAAAGCCCACCTTGATGCCGGCCAAAGCCGTCCTTTTTATGACGAAATTGAAAAAGGGCTGGTTGCCTACCTGGGGTATAAATTCGACATCCCCCCTGCGGCATGGTCGAAAACGCTGGCCCGCCAACGCATGGAAGAAGCAGGCGTAGACGCGGCATTGGTTGCCGCTTTCAGCCAGGTCGTACAAACCTGCGAGGTGGCCCTGTTTGCCGCCAAAGACCAGGCCACGGACATGCAGGCCACCTACTCGGCAGCGGCGAATATCATTGAGAAATTGGAAGGATTGGGTGAACGGGGCTAGCGGGGTTAGCGGTCAGACCGTAGCGGGGTTAGCGGTCAGACCGTTACAAACGGTCAGACCGCTACTGGGTCCGCTATCCGTTCATCGAGCTGAGGAACTCCTCGTTACTCGTAGTAGTTGTGAGGTGTTTGCGGAGGAATTCCATAGCCTCGTCGGGTTTCATATCGGCGAGGTGGTTGCGCAGGATAAACATACGTTGCAGGGTATCTTTGTCCAGCAGGAGTTCATCGCGGCGCGTACTCGACTTCGTGAGGTCGATAGCCGGGTACATTCGCTTGTTGGCAAGGGTGCGGTCGAGCTGCAATTCCATGTTGCCCGTGCCTTTAAATTCTTCGAAGATCACCTGGTCCATCTTAGAACCGGTATCGATCAACGCGGTAGCGAGGATCGTGAGCGAACCTCCGTATTCCACATTACGGGCAGCGCCGAAGAACTTCTTGGGTTTCTGGAGGGCATTGGCTTCCACGCCGCCCGAGAGCACCTTGCCGCTGGCAGGCGCTACGGTATTGTAGGCGCGGGCGAGGCGGGTAATCGAGTCGAGCAGGATAACCACATCATGGCCGCATTCCACCAATCGTTTGGCTTTTTCGAGCACAATACCTGCTACGCGCACGTGGTTGTCGGCGGGTTCGTCGAAAGTAGAGGCGATCACCTCTGCATCGACGCTGCGGCGCATATCGGTTACTTCTTCGGGTCGCTCATCGATGAGCAACACGATCATATAACATTCGGGGTGATTCTTGGATATGGCATTGGCGATATCTTTCAGCAGGAAAGTTTTACCTGTTTTGGGTTGTGCCACGATCAATCCACGCTGGCCTTTGCCGATAGGGGTAAACAGATCGATCATCCTGGTGCCCATATCGCGGCCGGTGGGAGAAGTGATCAGTTTTAATTTTTCGGTAGGGAACAGCGGGGTAAGGTAATCAAAGGGCACCCTATCGCGAATATCTTGCGGATCGAGACCATTTATCTTAGATACGCGCAGGAGGGCAAAATACTTCTCTCCTTCTTTGGGCGGGCGGATAGCGCCGCGCACAGTATCGCCGGTGCGCAAGCCAAAAAGCTTGATCTGAGAAGGCGACACGTAAATATCGTCGGGAGAAGTCAGGTAATTGTAGTCGGCAGAGCGGAGGAAGCCATAGCCATCGGGCATCATTTCGAGAATACCTTCGCCTTCAATAATGCCGTCTAACTCGATATCGAACTTGCTATCGTCGTTTTGATCGCCTTCCTGAGCATAAGATTGCTGGGGAGCGGGCGACGGCGGCGGGGGCGGCGGTGGCGGCGCTTGTTCCCTGTCGCGGTCGCGTACGACCGGGCGGGGCGGCTCCTTCATATAAAGTTCTTCTTCCAATTGGCGGCGGCGCGAGCGCACTATGGGCTCTTCGCGTTCGCGAGGAGGGGTGGGTAAATCTATTTCTGCACGACTTATACGCTTGCGGGCGCGTTTGCGGCGTTCCGAATTTTCGTCGTCGTCCTCGTCCTCGTCACCCTCTTCTACGCCATCGGCGTCGTCTACGGGCGGTTCGACGGGAAGATCCTGAAATACGGGAGCGAGCTCTTCCTCATCGTCGTCGTCTGGGTCGTACTCATAAGTGGGAGAGAGATCCTCGTCGTCGTCGTTTATATCATTAACTTCTTCGAAATCCTTTTGAGTAGAAGACTCCAGAGCCTGGCGGTCCAGAATTTGGTGAATAAGCTCTTGCTTGGCCATCTTCTTAAATCCAGGTATACCCATCCGCTCGGCCAAATCCCTTAGTTCGGGAACGAGCATATCGTTCAATTGCAAAATGTCGTACATGATGTAGTTGGTCTATTACAGAAATGGTGCACGCGTAGTGTGAATGATTAGATATATGAACAAATGAATTGTGTAAAATTAACTGTGGAATGAAAATGTGGAGAACCGCTTGTCCCGAATCTGCCGCAATGATGCCCGCTCCTTCTATTGCCCTCCAACGTCGTCGCTAAATAGTGCTGTAAAGTGGAAAATGCTTATGAAATGGAGTAGACACACACCTTTTTGCAGGTAGTAAGGCCAATTGTAGCGGAGAGCCTCTGTGTCTTGCTGCTGCAAAAATACGTTTAATTTTATTAATTCAAATAGTATCTTTGCAAAAATAATAAACCTACTCCCTTTTTAAAAGTTCAATTGCACAGCGCTTTGGGGCGCTTATACCTATCTAGACAACCATGCTGGAACTAAATTTTATCCGCGAACAACAGGCGCGAGTTATCGAAGGACTCAAGCGAAGGAATTATAGCGAGCAGGATCTGGCCATAATCGACGACATCCTCCAACTAGACAATATACGCAAATCTTCGCAGACGGAGCTCGATGCTTCTTTGGCTGAGCGCAATCGCTTATCGAAAGAAGTTGGCGACTTGATGAAGCAGGGACGCAAAGACGATGCCGAGCAGCACAAAGCCAGGGTTGCCGAACTCAAAGAGTTGGCAGCTATGCTGGAGGACAAGATGAACCAGGCCAAAGAAGCGCTCGAGCAATTGCTTTACAAGGTGCCCAACATCCCCCACGAGTCGGTACCCGCAGGGGTGTCAGCCGATGACAACGAAGTTTTTAAACCCTGGCGGGAGGCGCTTCCCGTTATGGCGGAAGACGCTCTGCCGCACTGGGAATTGGCAAAACAATACCAGCTTTTCGACCTCGAACTGGGTGTTAAGCTCACCGGCTCGGGTTTCCCCGTTTATCGCGGGAAAGGCGCCAGGCTGGAGCGCGCGTTGATCAACTTCTTTCTCGACGAGGCCACAGGGGCCGGCTATGAAGAAATTATGCCGCCGTTGATGGTAAATGAAGACACCGCCAGGGCAACCGGTCAGCTTCCCGACAAAGAAGCGCAGATGTACTACGTGGAGCGCGACAATTTGTATCTCATCCCTACCGCAGAAGTACCGTTGACCAATATTTACCGCGATATCATTCTTGACGAAAGCGATTTTCCTATCAAATTAACGGGGTATACGCCTTGTTTTCGCCGTGAGGCGGGTTCTTACGGCGCGCACGTGAGGGGGCTCAATCGCGTCCACCAGTTTGATAAAATAGAGATTGTTCAAATTCAACACCCCGATAAATCGTACGAGACGCTTCACCAAATGCTCGATCATGTGTCGGGGGTTTTGGATAAGCTCGAATTGCCCTATCGCATTTTGCGACTTTGCGGCGGCGACATGGGCTTCACCTCTGCGCTCACCTATGATTTTGAGGTGTACTCTGCTGCTCAGCAGCGTTGGCTGGAGGTGAGCTCGGTATCAAATTTTGAGACCTACCAGTCTAATCGCCTGAGGTTGCGCTTCCGCGACGGCAAAGGCACCCGGCTCGCGCATACGCTCAACGGCAGTGCGCTTGCATTGGCTCGTATAGTAGCTGCATTGTTGGAAAACAACCAAACGCCCGAAGGAATTGTTATACCCAAAGTATTACAGCCTTATACAGGCTTTGCTATTATATGATGAAACTGTTTAGTGCATGCGCAGTTTAGCTAAACCCTATTAAACAGTTACTACTTATTAATTAAATAATTTTTTGCACTATGATGGTGTATATTGTTTTAACGGTTCTTTTTTCAGTCGCCGGCATGGTGGTCAGCGGGCGATTAAAGAGCAAGTTTGCCCACTATAGCCAGTTTATGCTCCGCAACGGCATGAGTGGCCGCGAAGTAGCCGAGGCTATGCTGCGCCACTATAATATCAGCGATGTGGAGGTGGAAGAACACGCCGGCTTTTTGTCGGACCATTACGATCCGCTGCACAAACGGGTGCGGTTGAGCCCCGATGTGTTTCACGGCCGCAGCATTTCTGCTGCAGCGGTTGCCGCCCACGAGTGCGGCCATGCCGTGCAGCACGCTAATGCATATGTCTGGTTGCAGTTTCGCTCGGCTATCGTGCCGGTAGTTAGTGTAGCGGCTAATTTGCAACAGTATTTGCTCATGGCTGCACTGGGCATGTTCGGCTTCAACGGCAACTCCACCATTTTGCTCATTACAATCGCAGCTTTTGCCATTACCACCTTTTTTAGTGTGGTCACTTTGCCGGTTGAATTTGACGCCAGCCGCCGTGCCTTGGTTTGGCTCGACCAGTCGGGAGTAGCCCGCAATGCCGAATACGACGGCGCCAAAGATGCCCTGTGGTGGGCTGCTATGACTTACGTGGTAGCCGCGCTGGCCGCATTTGCCACCCTGCTATACCTGATTATGCGCTATATGGGCGCCAATCGCGATTAAACAGCTACTTTTAAACGCTTGAATTATATGCTGCAGGAAGAAGTTATTAACATGCTTAAAGGCGCCGAAGACGCCATGAAACACGCGCTCGAACATCTGGAGAACGAACTGGTGAAGGTTAGAACCGGTAAAGCCTCTCCCGCGATGTTGGGCAGCGTAATGGTCAACTATTACGGATCGCCCGCTCCGCTTGGGCAAATAGCTAACGTGAGCGTATCGGATTCGAGAACGCTGATTATCCAACCCTGGGAAAAAAATATGCTGGCCCCTATCGAAAGGGCTATCATGGAAGCCAACCTCGGCTTTACTCCTGGCAACGACGGCGAAGTGATACGCATCAATATTCCTCCCCTCACGGAAGAACGCCGCAAAGAAATGGTCAAAAAGGCCAAATCGCTGGGCGAAGACGCCAAGGTGAGCGTGCGTAGCGCCCGTCACAAAGCCATGGATGGTTTCAAAAAATTGGTTAAAGACGGCCTGCCCGAAGATACGGGCAAAAAGAAGGAGATCGAAGTACAAGCACTCACCGACAAATACATCAAGATGGTAGATCACATGCTTGAGGTGAAAGAAAAGGATATTATGACGGTTTAATCCTCTTTACCGGTCAGACCGTTTGAAACGGTCTGACCGGTAGACCCGGCGGTCCGACCGGTAGGTAAAAAGCGCGGTATGCGCTTTTGTACTTCGGCGTAATCAGCGCGGCGCGCCAGCATATGTTTTTCCATCATGGGTATGCTGATGAACAGAAATAGTGCCGTAATGCATACGGCGCCTGCTCCGACCCACCATTGCGCGGGTTGCGCTGCAATTCCCATAATCGCCAACCCCCACCAAAAAGATACTTCTCCCAAATAGTTAGGATGGCGCGACATGCCCCAGACGCCACCGGTAAAAGTCTTTCCAGCAGGACGATTTGGGTCTTTTACGTATCTGTTGAGTTGATTATCGGCTGTGGCCTCTAATAAAATAGCGCTACATGCCAACATAAATCCGGCGATGTCTAAAAAGTGAACCGGCTTACCGGGCTCACTCATCATAGTGAATAAAGGAAGGCAGCCTAAAAAAACGAGCACCGTTGGCATGAGGTGAATACCCAAAAAACTGACTAGCCAATACGCCCTGCCGTTCTTTTGCTGCAGGTCTACATAGCGCCAGTCCTGATGCGACAACCCGCGCCAATTGCGCGCCCAATTCCAGGTGAGCCTGGCGCCCCACCATAATACCAGCAACATAGCAGCAATGCCGCGCAGGTGGTCGGCGCCGCTATCCCAGCCCCAAACCAAAAGAAAAGCGGCAATAAAAATGGGAATGACGCTCCAGTACGGGTCGTAAAAACTCGAATTGTCAAAACGCAAGCTAAAGGCAAAGACCACTACGGTAGCTACTACGTCGGCAACGGCTACCGCCGTAATAAGATGGCCGCCGGTTTGGGAATAGGCGACCGTCCCGGCCCAATAACCTAGCGCACAAGCACAAAGGTAGCTGATTATTAGCCAAAAATAAGCGGTAGAAAGCGATCCCTGATTGGTAGGTTTCATGGTTGGGTGTTTACTTTGGCGACCAAAATAGGGAAAATTGTAAAATTCAGCTACGCTCAGCAAACGCATTAAAAAAAAGGAAACCCGTAATTTGGCAATTTTCAAAATACTTGTACCTTTGCCTGACTTTTTGAAAACGAGAGCTAAAAGCTAGTAAGGATGAAAAGGACCTACCAACCTTCGAGAAGGAAACGCGCCAACAAGCATGGATTCAGAGCGCGTATGAGCAGCAAGAACGGCCGCAAGGTGTTGGCCCGTCGTCGTGCAAATGGCCGAGCGCGCCTCACTGTTTCTGACGAGAAACGCCTGAAATAATACCTCCTCGCTACGTAGCGATGGGCATCACGCCCATCGCAACAAAGCAGTTTTATTCCACTTCCTCCTTAAGGCTAACCTGGCAGTAAGCAATCATTGTAAATTGTCGCCTCGCAATTTCCGGAACCTCTTCCTGGCCTCTACGGCAAACGTACTGCCCGAATAATCGATAAACAATTTTTCGTACAAGGTTTTCGCTTTTTCGATATCGCTCAACTGGTATTCGTTGAGCTCTGCCAGTTCGAATATGGCGTTATCGGCGCGGATATCAGTGGGATACGTGTCGATGATGCGTTGGAGCATCTGGGCTGACTGCTGGAAATCGCGGCGTTTGGTGAAAATCCTGGATTTCAGGTACCATACGTCGTCTTCCAGGGCGTGATTGGGAAAAGCTAACAGCAGGCTATCGAGTAGTGTAAAGGCGTCATCAAAGCGATTCTGAAATACAAGCAGATCAGCCTGGGCGTATTTTTCGAGGGCTGTGGCGGTGCTGTCTAAGCCCAGGTTATCCATAATAAAAATGGAGAGGTCGAGAGCATCGTTGGCGATGAGTTTGGAGGTAGAGGCTTTCAAAACTTCAAATTGCGCCTGCGCCCATTGAAAATCGCCGGAATAATACGACAATTTGGCGTTGCGAAAACGGGCTTCATGGCCTAATATATCTTCCTGAAAAGCCTTATCCACCTGTGAATACAACAGCGTAGCCTCCCAAGGGTCGTCTTTGATAAGGTAATAATCGCCCAAGCTGAGTTTGCCCCGGGCCTGAATCACGCGGTCGATGCCGGGATACTCGATCATTTGAGTCAACATCAATACGGCCTTATCTATATCATTGATATACAGCGCTTCAAGTTCTGCCATTTCCAGCACAATAGAAGCGGTAAGTTTGGATCGGCCAAATTCATTGAGAAAAGAATCGTACTGCATTTCGAGCTTGCGCAGATCCTCGATGGTATAGCTATAACCCGCTACCAGTTTATTCCTTCTGCTGCGCAAGGCGCCCCTCTTCGCGTCGATATAAAACGAAGAATTGATTCCTTTTTCTTTTACGACGTATTCAAAAGCTTCGATAGCGGCGTCGTAATCCTGTTCGTTATAGGCTATTTCTGCCAGTCGGAACACCCGGCCGCCGTTTTCATCCAAGCGGCGGTCAAGGGCTCTGGCCTGGCGGAAAGCGTTTTTGTAGTCTTTGCGCTGAATAAAAACCCAGGTAAGGAGTTCGACGTATTGAACGGCGTTTTCGTCAGTTTGCAAGCGGGTATAGAGTTGCGCCTGTAATTCTTTGAAATCTTCGGGCATCAGGTAACGCTGGAAGATAGTTTTGAGGTTATTGAGCCGTTCGGGGCTATCGTCGAGGCTATTGAGGTACTGTTCCACCATGCGGGGGATATCGCCTTTGCGGCGGTACAGATCGCCCAGGTTGTATGCAAAGAGTTGGTTATCTTTTAACAACTCGGCGCCTTTTTCGTAAGAAGCGATGGCCTGGTCGTATTTCATCGAGTTGGCAAACATATTGGCCAGTCTGATGATCGAATACTGATCGGGGGTAAGGCGTTCGATGGCATACAGGTACTGCTTGTCGGCTTCCTCCTGACGATCCTGTCTTTCCAGGAGTTTGCCATAGGTTACATACAGGCTGCCATTGGCGGGGTCTTTCCTGATTTGTTTTACCAATTCCTGTTCGGCCTTATCGTAGGAAGACAATTCAATCAGGCAATCGATGTAGCTATTAAAAAAATAGTCGTTTTGCTCATTGACTCTAAATAATTTTTCGAACAGGACGGCGGCTTTTTCGTATTCGCCATCCTGAAAATACTGCTGTGCCAGCCTGGCATCCTGGGCAAAAATGGCGCCGGTTACACCTCCCCACAAGGCGAGTAAGATCAAAAAGCGTTTCATGCGGGTAACATTTGAGTAAAAGCTAAAAAGCATATTGCTGTGTATAAAAACGTCGGCTTGCGGCAAAAGTTGCGTATACAAAAACAGGAGTCACCTCGGATTGGACTCCGGGATGACTCCTGTTTTATTGCGTATAATACAATCTGTTATTCCAGCTTGAAGCGTACGGGCAGGTTGAACTGCACGCGTACCGGGCGTCCGCGTTGTTTGCCGGGCAGCCACTTGATGCCTTCAGCGTTCATCATATTGACTACGCGCATTGCTTCCTGGCCGCACTGGGCGCCGATATCGCGCACCACTTTGACGTCGGTAACGGTGCCGTCTTTCTCGACAACGAAAGTAATTACAGCCGTACCTTCTACGCCGTTTTCACGGGCGATGGCGGGATACTTGATATTTTTATAAATAAATTCAAGCATCTTTTTGTCGGCGCATTTTTTCTTCTCATCGGCGTTCGGCTGGTCTTCGCAACCTGGGAATCGAGGCATTTCTTCCACCACGCGGAAAATCTCCTCTTCCTCTTTTGCAGGCGGCGGCGGCGGCGGCGGCGGCGGCGGCG
>Ga0058865_1477271_pt1 | contig 10913 bp, 6 predicted proteins | sample TNRReaAnaerobRNA_2_FD_61085 | JGI IMG/M metagenome (GOLD analysis project Ga0058865, IMG submission 61085) | Wastewater treatment Type I Accumulibacter community from EBPR Bioreactor in Madison, WI, USA - TNR Reactor, Time C-32min-Anaerobic_ RNA... | ecosystem: Engineered > Bioreactor > EBPR >...
CGCTTACATGAATTCTAGCAAACGTATACATTTACTGGCAGGATGGCTCGTTTTTGCCGTTGCCGCGACTGTTTATTACCTCACTGCTGAACGCACCGGAAGCCTCTGGGACTGTGGTGAGTTCATTCTCGGAGCCTACAAGCTGCAAGTCGTTCACCCGCCGGGTGCGCCTTTGTTTTTGCTGGTTGGCCGCCTTTTTACCTGGGTAGCCACGCTGGTGTCGGACAATCCGGAAGACATCGCTTTTTCGGTCAACCTCATGTCGGGGCTTTGTACGGCCTTTACAGCGGCGTTTGTAGCGTGGGTGACGATGACCCTCGGTAAGATGACCCTTGTGGGCCGCGACGAGGCATTAGATATGGGGCAAACGGTAGCGACTGCCGGAGCAGGCGTCATTGCCGGTCTGGCAACTGCCTTCTGTTCTTCCATCTGGTTTTCAGCGGTGGAAGGCGAGGTTTACGCCATGTCTACTTTTTTCACGGCGCTCACGCTGTGGACGATGATCAAATGGTATAGCCTGCCCGATACGCCGCAAGCAGACCGCTGGCTGATCCTGACAGTTTACGCCGCTGGTTTGTCCATGGGCGTTCACTTACTCAGTTTGCTGACTTTCCCGGCGTTGGCAATTTTTTATTATTACAAAAAATACACCAAACATACCTTCTGGGGAATGGCTGCTGCTGCCGGTATCGGCGTCGTCGTCATTTCGGTGGTGCAAAAACTCATCATCGTTGGCATTCCAATCCTCTGGAGCAAAATGGAATTGCTGATGGTGAATGGTTTCGGGCTGCCGTTCCATTCCGGGTTGGTTCCAACCCTGCTGGTTGTCGGCGGGTTGATTTACTTTGGATTGTATATGGCGCATAAAAGGCAAAATGCGCTGCTGCAAAACGTGATGGTGGCTTTGACCATGCTCGTTATCTCCTTTTCTACCATTGGCGTTGTCCTGATCCGCGCCAATGCAGAACCTCCGGTGAACATGAACGCGCCAAACGACGCGATGCGCCTGATTCCGTACCTGAACCGCGAGCAATACGGCGAACGGGCGCTGCTGTACGGCCCCCATTTCGACGCCAGACCAAAAGACACCGAAGTTACCGACCGCTATGGCCGCGTAGGCGATCGCTACGAAATCACGGATTACAAAATAGACCTCATCTACGACGATAAAGACAAGATCCTGTTCCCGCGCATGAGCGACAACACGCAAGGCCGCCCGGATCTGTACCGCCGCTGGATGGACTTGCCGCCGAACAGCCGCCGCAAGCCGGATATGGGCGACAACATCAAATTTATGTTCCAGTACCAGTTGGGCTGGATGTATTGGCGCTATTTCATGTGGAATTTCGCGGGCCGCCAAAATGGCGATCAGGGCTTCGAACCCTGGGATAAATCGAGCGGCCACTGGATCAGCGGCATCAAAGCGCTGGATGCAGCGCGGCTGGGCAATCAGGACAAGTTGCCCGACACCATGAAAAACAACAAGGCACGCAACGTCTATTACATGCTGCCCTTCCTCTTTGGGTTGCTCGGGCTGTTTTTCCACTTCCAGCGAAGGTCTAATGAAGCGCTGGGGCTATTGGCACTGTTTGTGATCACAGGTATCGGGATTGTGATTTATTCCAACCAGCCACCCAACGAACCCCGGGAGCGGGACTATGTTTTGGTCGGCTCCTTCTTTACTTATTGTATTTGGATCGGTTTTGCAGTGATCGCCCTTTATCAATGGCTCAAGGATTTAAAGCTGCCGGGCCTGCCGGTGGCCTTTGCTTCCATTGCGCTGGTGGCCATAGCGCCTTACCTGATGCTGACGCAAAACTACGACGATCACACCCGCAGCGAACACAAAGGCTCCAGGGATTATGCCACCAACTTCTTAGAGTCCTGCGCGCCCAACTCGATCATTTTCACTTACGGAGATAACGATACTTACCCCCTGTGGTATGCCCAGGAGGTGGAAAACATCCGCACCGACGTGCGTGTGGTGAACCTCAGCCTCATTGCCGTGGATTGGTACATTGACCTGCTGCGCCGGAAAGTCAACAATTCGGAGCCGATCAAAATGACCATCCCCGCTGCCGCTTATCGCGGCAAACAGCGCAACCAGGTTTTCTACTATGGTGATGGCAACCGGGAGATGTCTTTGCAGGAGACCCTGACGTTTATCGGATCGGATGCCAGCCAGGTAAAATTGCAGGGGCGCGATTATGAAACCTTCCCAAGCAAAAACGTCTACCTGCCGGTGAATAAGGAGGCTGCCCTGAAAAGCGGCGCTATTACGGCAGCGGATACCGGTGTCGTTGATCGCATTCCGCTGAACCTCAACAAGGATCAGTTGCTGAAAGACGATTTGGCCGTACTTGACATCATCGGTTCCAACTTGTGGGATCGCCCGATTTATTTTGCGGTAACCTGCCGTCCGGAAAAACTGTTTGGGTTAGACGATTATATGCAGTTAGAAGGCCTGGGCATCCGCATCGTACCGGTGAAAACGGCGAGCGACCCGACGTATGGCATGATCGGCAAAGGCCGCGTGAATACGGAAGCGATGTACAAAAATGTGATGGAAAAATTCCGCTGGGGCAATTTTGACACGAAAGAATTGTTTGTAGACCGCAGTTACGCGCCCAGCGTGCAGAGCATCCAATTGGCCATTCGCCGCGCGGCTTTTACGCTGTTGCGCGAAAACAAAAGGGAAGAGGCTTTGGCTATGATAGATCAGTATTTCAAGTCGTTCCCGCATAAAAATTTCCCGTACGACTATCGGACGATGTACATGCTGGCGGTCTATTTCCAGGCAGACGCTTACGACAAAGCGAAGCCGCACCTTGAAATTCTGGCGAAACAAACGCAGCAATATATGGCTTACTACGCTTCTGTGCCGGGTACGATACTCGACTCCAGCTACCGAAACGAATTTGATGCCACGTACCAGACCATGCAAAATATCCTGACCGAAGCGCGCCGTGCAAAAGACGAGTCGTTTGTTCAGGAATTGGAAAAAATGTTCGGCAATTACCTGACCGAAACGCCGCCGGCGCCGGAAATGGAGCCGTTGCGGGATTGAAATTAAGGTTAAAGGTTAAAGTAGAAAGTAGAAAGGATAAAGGGCGATTACGTAATACGATCAAGGAAACGTAATCTCTACTTTACCCTTTAACCTTTACCCTTTAACCTTTACCCTTTAACCTTGAAAATACAGACTATGATCCAAACCATTGCCATCGGGTGCGACCACGCCGGGTACATCTACAAAGATGTGATTGTCGCTCTTTTGCAGGAGCGCGGAATCCAGGTATTGAATTTTGGCGCCGACAGCGCTGAATCGGTGGATTATCCCGATTTTGCACATCCGGTTGCAGAAGCCGTAGAGCAGGGAAAAGCACAGATGGGGATTCTCTTGTGCGGAACCGGCAATGGGGTAGCCATGACGGCGAATAAACACCGGGGCATTCGTGCAGCGCTTTGCTGGACGGAAGAAGTCGCCCGGCTGGTTCGGCAACACAACGATGCAAATGTGCTGGCCATTCCGGCGCGATTTGTGAACGAAACGCTTGCGCTGGCAATGGTTGAAATTTTCATCGAAACGCCTTTTGAAGGCGGGCGACACGAACGGCGGGTGAGGAAGATTTGAAAATTTGAGGATTTGGTTATTGGTTAATTGTTACTGGTTATTGGTCTGTTCTCACATCCTCAATCCTTTTCCTGGTTATTTATTATCGGTAAGAGCAGGATATAGATACAGATCATCAAACATTCTCCTAGTAACCAATAACCAATAACCAATAACCAATAACCAATAACCGAGTAACCAGTAACCGATAACAAACAACCATGCTACGAATACTATGCTTAAGTCTGCTGCTGCTCAGCGCCGCCACAAGCTGGTCGCAGCGTTTGGAAGCCAGCAAAACCGATGCCGAATGGCAAGCTTTAGCTGAAAAGCTGGCGCATCGCTTCATCATTACCGACGGGCATGTAGATTTGCCTTACCGCCTGCGGGTACAAAATTTCCGGCTCACCAAAGAATTAATCGGCATTCCTATAGAGACAACGGCAGGGGATTTCGACTATGTCCGCGCCAAAAAAGGCGGGTTGGATGCGCCGTTCATGTCTATTTACATTCCTTCTTCTTATCAGGTAACCGGCGGCGCCAAGGTCTTTGCAGATTCACTCATTGATATGGTGCGAAGCATCCCTACGGCGCACCCCGACAAATTTGCTATTGCCGTTTCGCCCAAAGAGGTCAGGCGCAATTTCAAAAAAGGAATCATTTCGCTGCCAATGGGTATGGAAAACGGGGCGCCCATTGAAGAAGATTTAGCCAATGTGGCTTATTTTCATAAACGCGGCATCCGGTACATTACCCTGACGCACGCCACCGACAACAAAATCTGCGACTCCTCCTACGATACCACCGGTACCTGGAACGGCCTCAGCAAGTTCGGACGGGAAGTGGTGCGCGAAATGAACCGCACCGGCATCATGGTGGACATCTCGCACGTGTCGGACAGCACCTTCTACCAGGTGATGGCGTTGACGAAAGCTCCCTGTATCGCCTCGCATTCTTCGTGCCGAAAATTCACGCCCGGCTTCCAACGCAATATGAGCGACGATATGATTCAGGCGCTGGGGCGCAATGGCGGGGTCATCCAGATTAACTTCGGCTCCACTTTTTTAGATTCCAAAATTCAGGAACACGAAACCGCGATGCGCAACGAACTTTCAGAAATTTTGGATAAAAAGGGCTTGAAATACACCGATCCGGCAGCGAAGGAAACCATTGAAGCGTTTCAAAAGGCGCACCCGACGCTTTATTCCGACGTACAGATGGTAGCCAACCACATTGACCACGTGGTCGCCCTGGCAGGCATTGACCATGTTGGGTTGGGATCCGACTTCGACGGGGTTGGCGACAGTTTGCCCACAGGCCTGAAAGATGTTTCTCAATACCCGAATCTGATTTGTGAATTGCTCAAACGCGGTTATTCGGAAGATGATATTGCCAAAATCTGCTACAAAAATGTGTTCCGCGTTTGGGAACGGGTGGAGAAAGTGGCGAAAGGGAAATAGTTGGCAGTTTTTGCCAACTGCCAACTAAATTAATCAAGCAATTTCGAATGAAAAAAAATATCCTTTTATCGTCAATTATCTTTTTCAGCATCAACCTGAGCAGTGCCTGGTCGCAAGCTCCGGTAGCTTCCGGCGATACGACCATTTACAAAGCCGCCGAAGAAATGCCGCGATTTCCCGGGTGTGAACAATTGGACACGACCATCCAGGTCAAAGCGCAATGTGCACAGCAAAGCCTGCTCAAATTCATTTATCAAAATATTCAATACCCCTATTTCGCCCGCGAAAAAGGCATAGAAGGCACCGTGGTGGTGAGCTTTGTTGTCGAAAAAGATGGAACCATCACCCAGCCTAAAATCGTCAAAGACATTGGCGAAGGTTGCGGCGTGGAAGCGCTGCGCGTGGTGAACCTGATGAGCGAATACCAAATCCGCTGGGCCCCCGGCAAAAACAAAAAAGAAGCCGTCCGCGTTGCGTTTACCCTGCCAGTGCGGTTCAAGCTGGAGGAGGCGCCGCCTTTCGTGATGGTGGCAGGCGACAGCGTCTGGTCGGTTTTTGATACGCCGCTTACTTATGCAGGCGGGGATAGCGCCCTGCAAGTCTACCTCAACAAGGAACTCGATTACCCGAAAGCCTTTACAGACAGTTGCCGCATTGGCAATATTGACCTCCAACTGCTCGTGCGGCCCAATGGCGACCTGCGCATCCTCGACATGACCGACTACAACGACCTGGGTACCGATTTTTTGTGGGAATCCATTCAAAGCGTCATTTCTACAATGGGCGACTGGACGCCGGCTACCCACAAAGGCCGGAAAGTGCCAGCCGGTTACGACATCAGTCTCTCGTTTATCCCGGAAGCGCCCGCTTGTAAACAGGTGGTGGACAACTACACCCGTGCCATCCGCCTTTCGGACGAAGGCACCGTACTGGTTCAGGAAGGCAAACCCGAAGAAGGATTGCTCAAAATGAGCGAAGCCATTGCCCTGTTCCCGAACAATGCAGGACTTTTGTTGCTGCGTGGCCAAACTTATTTGGATATGAACCGGATGCCGGAAGCCTGTCAGGATTTGAGCAAAGGCAAAAAGATTGCTTTGGTGAATTGGTATGACAGCTTGTTGCCTTTGATTTGTAAGGACAAATAGAAAAAGGCAAGTTTGCAAGTGGGCAAACCTTATCCTGTCCCATAAAATAAAAACCCCGAAGGGGGGCTATGATTATAGAAAAAAGGCATGAAATGTTCGGTTAAAACCCCGAAGGGGTGGCATAATTTCACCGCTTCGGGGGTTAAAAACACGCAATTCCCATCATTTCTATAATCATGTTTTCCCTTCGGGAATTTTATGGGACAGGGTAAGGTAGGCAAACTCGTGAACTTTGCCTACTTACCCTTTGCCAACTTGCCCTTTGTTAAAACTATCGCTACCCGGACATTTAAACTAAGTTTTTTCATCCGAAACAAACCGGCGGGGGCTTTCGTTCGTATATAGATCAAACACAATCAAAGTCATGCAAAAAATATTTCGTTCCATTCCCCTGCTGGTTGCCGGCCTGTTTTTATTGCTTACAACCAATGCCTGCATCGCCCAAAGCTACGATGTTGCCTCCAACTCCAAACCGGTAACCCACGAAACCTGGGACGCTTTGTTGAAAAAACACGTCTCGGCAAAAGGCGGGGTAGATTACCAGGGCTTCCTACTCGACAGCGTCAAGCTGAACAGCTACCTGAAACTTCTGAGCGATAACCACCCGAATGCCAAAAACTGGAGCCGCAATGAACAGTTGGCTTACTGGATCAACGCTTACAATGCATTCACCGTTAAATTAGTCACGAAACACTACCCGGTGAAAAGCATCAAGGACATCAAAAAAGGGGTGCCTTTTGTGAATACGGTGTGGGACATCAAATTCATCAAAATTGAAGGTGCTACTTATGATTTGAACAACCTGGAACACAGCATCATTCGCCCCAAATTCAACGATCCGCGCATCCACTTTGCAGTAAATTGCGCGTCCGGCTCCTGCCCTAATCTGCTTAATGAAGCTTTTACCGCCAAACGCCTTGACGAGCAATTGGATAAAGTTGCCCGCAGTTTTTTGGCCGATAAATCCAAAAACAAAATTGCTTCGGCTTCAAAAGCGGAATTGTCCAAAATCTTCTCGTGGTACAAAGGAGATTTTACAGAAAAAGGCCAAACCCTGGTGGGCTTTATCAATAAATACGCGCCACTCAAGTTAGACGACAAGGCGGATATTAGCTACCTCGACTACGACTGGAGTCTGAATGAGGAAAAGAAAAAGTAGGTGTTTTTTACCAGATAGGGCTTCATAATTTTTTACCACATAGGGCACATAGTTGTTTCACAGTAGATCACATAGAGCTATTTATCCCTAAAAAGAGCAGAACGGCTATGTGTTCTATGTGAAAACCCCTATTGTGAACTATGTGGTAAAAAACCTATGTGGTAAAAAACAAATCCCAAGTCATTTCAACGAAGCAGCATAACACTACCTGTTCTTTCGATCGCGGTTCCGGAGAGTTGTTTCAGGCGGATAAAATAAATATAAATCCCCTGGGGCATCGGGCGGCCGTCTTTTTCGCCATTCCAGCCAAGCGTCACATCGTTGGAAACAAACACTTGTCCGCCCCAGCGGTCATAGATGGTCATTTGGTATTCCTCCACGGTTCCGAATTGCAGAAAAGGCTCGAACGTGCGGTTGATGCCTTCCGGAGCGAAGACATTGGGAATGAAAATCTTCGGAATTTGTTCTACACAGGTCGTATTGGAACGGGAGCGTACGGTTTTAGTCGTCCCATCAGGCAACCGCAATTCGGCGACTGCAACCACAAAATAACACTGCCGGCCTGATTCCGGGCCTGAAAAATCAACGGCGTCGCTGTACAAAAGCACCGTACCCGATACCGTAACCAGCAAGGTTTCGCCGCTCACCGATAAGCGGTACACTTCATAAGACAATACTGTTGCAGAATCATTGACATAAGCAGTCCAGGTCAGGTTGTTCATGCCGTCTTCTCCGCCAATACCCGTGATTCCGGGCGGACGCACCACATTGGAAAGCGTAGTCCGGTCGCAACTATCTACGGTTCGAACGCGGTAGTATTCCGGCATTGCAGGCATATCGGCAGAAAGCAGCGTGTTCGTTTCCGTCAGCACCGTCGGCACTGGAAAAACGCCTGTATCGTCAAAATTGCCCCCCGGCGTCGTTGCGCGTTGCACGGCAGCCGATTCGATGGCTGCGGTCGTATTCCAACGCCACTGCCATTCTATGGTTCCATCGGGGGTATAGCTTGCATTTTCCAGCAGCAAGTTTCTGACGGCCTGTACGACATTGGGTGTCTGGCAGGCCACGTTGGAATTGGAGGCTGTCGCCGCTCCTGTTTGGCGGGCGCGCACAAAAAAGCAATAGGTATCCTGGTCGTTGACGCCTTCGTAATTAAACGCAGTCGCATTTCCCGGCGCTTCAGCGGCGAGTACCGGCGCAGCCCCGTTGATACCGACCCAGATTTCGTAAGCGCTTACACCGCCGGGCCAGTTCTGGTAAGCATTCCAGGACAGGGATATGCGGGCGTCGCAACCGTTACCGGGTGTCGCAGTCAGGAAAATGGTATTGTGCGGCTGCGTCACTAAACTTTTATTGCCGCAGGCATCCAACGCGACGACAAAATAGGTTTCGATCCCGGCGTTTGGATCCGCTGTCTGGTCTATAAAAAAGAGGGTATTTCCATTAAAAATCGTGTCCAGTACGGTCGTACCCGAAGTGGTATTTCTTGAAACCACGTACATAACCGTTTCCGGCGAAGGGCTGGGGTTCCAGGTAACTTCCACGTTATTTCCGCTAACGGTCACCAACTGCAAAGGCCCCGGTTCGGGGATGCGGTTGTCCAGCGTATCCGATGACAGGGCTATTTGTCCGGGGCAGTTAAAATTGCTTTTTAGGTAGTAGAACCACGTCATGCCGGTTACAAAGGCGTGGTAATAGCTGGTCTGACCAGGATTGGTAATGGTTTCCAGCAGTTGGTACGGGCCGTTGAGGTTCTGGCTTGCGTAAATTTCGTATGCATTAAAGGGGCCGCAGGTGTTGACGGGCGTTTCCCAAATCAACGTGTCATTGCTCACACAAATCAGGTTGGGCGCAGCCACTTGCGCGCTCAAAAAGTGGGTCAATCCTGCAAAAAACAAAAGTAGGAGTATTCGCTTCATATTTGTCATAGTCGTTGCTTGCAAAAGAACGGCGCAAGCGGGCTTTCCATTGTATACTCATGTTTACATAGCAGGATTAAACAAGAAAGCGTTCCTCCGGTTCAAAGGGGAACGCTTTCTCAGGTTTTGAGAGGGTTGTGTAAGATAAGGTGCAAGTTGCAAAAGGCAAAAGGCAATAATTTCGTGAAATGAAATGATTTCGTAAAATGGCTCTGTTTGATTACGAAAACATTGAGCTTTACGAAACAAAATTGCCTCTTGCTGCTTGCCTTCCCGCTTGGGCGGGACAGGTCTTGCCTCTTTACACAACCCCATTCCTACCGCACTGCAATTTTGTACGTCTGCCCGCTATTGGTCACACTCCCGTTTTGCACAGGAGCAGCATTGCGGATCTGCAGGATTCCGGCAACGTGCGGAGCCGCCATGGAAGTTCCAGTCAGCGTAGCATAACCGCCATTGAGGTACGTGCTGTACACGCTGGTACCCGTTGCAATCCAGTCTACCGGACCGCTGCTGCTGGTATTGTAGTTGCCGCCGTAGGTCGGATCGTTGTAGTAGGTTTTGTTACAGCGCATATTGGTCACCGTAAAAATATTGGTGCCGTTCACGCAGGCTGGCTGATACAGCGCAGCATTGGAGTAATTGTTGCCCGATGCCAGCGAAATACGGGTACCGGCATTGCCCATCCCCTGTAGTGCCGTTCGATAGCTGGAGCCGGTCGCACAACCCGATCCGTAATATCCGCCAAGGCTCATGTTGACCACATCGCCTGCCAGGTCATTGGCAGCCACGTGGTTAACGCCTGACAAGATGGTAGAAGTAGAACTTCCGCCGCTGCATGGGAATACACGAACCGGCACTACCGGAGCGCCCGCAGCTACGCCAATTACGCCGATGGTGTTGTTTAGAGCGGCTGCCGTTCCGGCTACGTGGGTACCGTGACCATTACAATCTTCAAAGCTGCTGCTGCCGGGGACGAAAGATTTTGCGTAGGCTGTGTTGGTCACTACGCTCAGGTCGGGGTGGTCGGTATCAATGCCCGAGTCAATCACCCAAATCCAGCGATCGGTACCGGCTGTAGCTGCGCCGCCTGCATTGGTGATCCCACAGGGCGTTGTTTGTGCGCGCCCGGCATCCTGAACGACCTCTTCAACCGTAAAGGGAGGCAATTCTACCACGCGGTCGTACTCCACCAACCCCAGCGCGTCGCTTTTTTTCACGCGCTCAAAAGCTTCGGGACTCAGGCGCACAGCAACCCCGCTCTGGACGGCGGTGTAGTAAGCCAGCACAGCATCCTGGCCAATCCCTTCAGAAGCCAGCCAGGCATTGATCTGGTTTTCAACTTGTTTGCCGTACTCCGCCATCCTTGCGCTTTTTTCGGCGCGGGTGCGAACGGGTTCAGTCAGGTAAGTAATGGCCGGTGCAATTTTATCCTCCTTAAAAATGAGGATATACTGCCCGTCAATAATCGCGCCTTCATCGCTTTGGGGCTGAACAAGGGCGGTTTCGTCCAATACTTCGGATTCTTTGGTTTGGCTGCATGCACTCAACAGTGCTGCTGCGATGATTGTGAATACTGCAAAAGAGAGATAAGATCTCATGGTAGATAGTTTTTTA
>Ga0058865_1519807_pt1 | contig 10909 bp, 11 predicted proteins | sample TNRReaAnaerobRNA_2_FD_61085 | JGI IMG/M metagenome (GOLD analysis project Ga0058865, IMG submission 61085) | Wastewater treatment Type I Accumulibacter community from EBPR Bioreactor in Madison, WI, USA - TNR Reactor, Time C-32min-Anaerobic_ RNA... | ecosystem: Engineered > Bioreactor > EBPR >...
TCGGTGTGGGGCGAACTGATGCGCACGCTCATCGCGCGGGTACCGGGGGCCGACCGGGTGGTGTGGTCTACCCATTGCCACAATGATCTGGGCATGGCGGTGGCCAATTCGCTGTCGGCAGTGCTGGCGGGTGCTCGGCAGGTCGAATGCACGATCAACGGCCTGGGTGAACGGGCAGGCAACGCGTCGCTCGAAGAGGTGGTGATGGCGGTGCGCACGCGCAGCGACATTTTCCCGGTGCAGACGCGCATCGATGCGACACAGATCGTTCCTGCTTCCAAGCTGGTCTCGCAGATCACCGGCTATCCGGTGCAGCCGAACAAGGCCGTCGTCGGCGCCAATGCCTTCGCGCACGAATCGGGCATCCATCAGGACGGGGTGCTCAAGCACCGGGAAACCTACGAGATCATGCGCGCTGAAGATGTTGGCTGGGCCCAGAACAAGCTGGTGCTCGGCAAGCACTCGGGGCGCAATGCCTTCAAGTCACGCCTGTCGGCCCTGGGTATCGTGCTGGACAGTGAAGAGGCGGTGAATGCCGCATTTGCCCGTTTCAAGGAACTCGCCGACAAGAAGCACGAGATCTTTGACGAAGACCTGCAGGCGCTGGTTTCTGATGAAGACCTGACGCCCGACGGGGAGTACTACAAACTGGTCTACTCGCGGGTGTGCTCGGAAACTGGCGAGACGCCGGCAGCGAATGTCACGCTGACGCTGGGCGGCGTCGAGAGGAAGGGCGCGGCGAACGGTGGTGGGCCGGTCGATGCGACCTTCAAGGCCATCGAGTCGATTGCCGGCAGCGGTGCGCAGTTGCTGCTCTACTCGGTCAATGCGATTACCACCGGTACCGACGCACAAGGCGAAGTAACCGTCCGCCTGGCCAGGGAAGGGCGGATTGTCAATGGCAACGGCGCGCATACCGACATCGTCATTGCCTCGGCAAAGGCCTATCTCAATGCCTTGAACAAGCTGCAGTTTCCCGATCGTCTGGACCCGCAGGGCGACGTCTGACAGCCGTCGTTGGCGGCATCCGACAGAATCCGGCGGGCGGTCCCGGAAGGGGCCGCCCGCTCTCATCGGGCCGACGGTCGGGTGAGTCGGGCGTAGGCGACGCTGGCGCAGAAAAAGATCAGCGACAGCGCGATTTCACTGAGCGCCAGCCACTGGCTGGGTCCCTTTTCGGTGGTGGCGCGCACGATGCCTTCAGTGAAATAGAGCAGGATCAGCATCGACGCCCACTGGTAGGTGTAGCGGCGGCCGTTCAGGATGCCGAACAGCGGCGCCAGCAGCGGCAGGCACTTGAGGGCCAGCCAGGAACCGCCGGCCTGCACCGGCGCCAGGCGCAGTTCCCAGGCGAGACAGAGGAAGATCAGCGCAATCAGGCTGCTGCACGCTGCGAGGTAGACACCGCGAATCATCTCGCGGCGAGTTTCAGGGCGATCGTGGCCAGTCTGCATCCCTGGGCAAAGGCCAGTTGGCGCTCTTCGTCGGTCAGCGTCGAGTTGCCGTCGGCGCCAGCCAGATGGCTGGCGCCATAAGGCGTGCCGCCGCTTCGCGTGGCCGAGAGGGCGCTTTCGCTATAGGGCAGGCCGAGCAGGAGCATGCCGTGGTGCAGAAGGGGCACCATCATGGTCAACAGGGTGCTTTCCTGACCCCCATGCGCACTGGCTGTCGAGGTAAACACGCAGGCCGGTTTGCCCGCCAGAGTTCCCGACGACCATTGGGCGGCAGTACCGTCCCAGAAGTACTTCATCGGCGCCGCCATATTGCCGAAGCGGGTGGGGCTGCCGAGCGCCAGTCCGATGCATTCAGCGAGATCTGCCGCCTCGACATAGGGTGGGCCGGCGGCCGGTACGTCCGGTTCAATAGCGGCGCACACCGACGACACCTTCGGCACGGTGCGCAAACGAACGCTGACGCCCTGGACAGACTCGATGCCGCGGGCGATCTGCTGGGCAAGAGCGCGCACCGATCCGCGATGGCTGTAATAGAGAACGAGAATTTCCGACATCACGCTATTATATCCGCCTTATGTTAACGCTACGTTTTCCCTGGCGTCGTTTCCTGGCACGCATCGCACACCGCTTTGTCGAGGAGAATTTCGACCAGATCAGCGCCAGCCTGGCGTTCACGACGCTGCTCTCGCTGGTGCCACTGGTTGCCGTGGTGCTCAGCATCGTCGCCATCGTGCCCTTCTTCCCGAGCATCATCGAGCATCTGCAAACGTTTCTCGCGCGCAGCTTCCTGCCGGAGCAAAGCGCCGAGATGATCATCGCCTACGTTCTGCAGTTCTCGCAGCAAGCGGTCAAGGTGACCGCCGTCGGTTCGCTGGTTCTTGTGGCCACTGCGCTGATGCTGTTGCTGACCATTCAGCGGGCGTTCAATCACGTCTGGGCGGTCACGGAAACTCGCCCCTGGTGGCAGCGTCTGCGCCTGTTGGCGGCCCTGATTGCCTTGTGGCCGCTGGTCATCGGAGGCGCGCTGCTGGCGGTTTCCTACGCCGTGACGACCTCTCTCGGCTTTCTTGACGAGCCTCCGTGGCTCGGACGATGGCTGTTCAAAGCACTCGGGCTGGTGATTGCGGGCCTGTTTCTTGGCGGGCTCTACCTTGCCCTGCCCAACGCCCGTGTCGCGCCACGCGATGCCGCCTGGGCAGGCCTGTTTGCCGCGCTGGGCTTTTTCCTGATGCAGCATGGGTTCGCACTGTACCTGACCAGCTTTCCATCCTACGCCATCGTTTACGGCGCCTTTGCGACGCTGCCGGTGTTTCTCCTCTGGCTTTATCTGTCGTGGGCGGTGGTGCTCCTCGGTGCTCTGGTGGCGGCCACCCGCCCCGAGTTCCGCACTGCCGGCAAGCGCGACGCACCGTCCTGACGGTCATGACTTTTCCAGGCACCCCCGATCATGAAAGTCATAACCGTCTCCCTCTCCTCCGACCCCTCCCCCGCGAGAGGGAGGGGAGATTCGTGAGTCGCATACGCGACTTTCACATTAAACAGGGTAATGATCCGGCTCTATGGACAGGATCTCGACACTGCCGGTCTGCTCGTCGATGCCGACGCTGTTGACCTCGCGCACGACGATGTTGCCGTCCTCGATGACCAGGATCAGCTTCCGCCGCTGCCTCGGGACCGCACCCGAGGCAACCACCAAAGACTGGCTGGAGCGGAGCTTCGGAATCTCCGGCAGGATGAGAACGCGCAGATGCTCGGTCCCCTCGCCTGGTGAAGGTTGCGCAAGAATTGCCGGTACCGCCCTGGGCGCCAGGATCTGCAGCCCCAGTTCGAGATGCTCCGGGTTTTCCGAGACCGCCCAGCGGACCAGGCAGATCTGCCAGTTCTCGTCGGAACCCGTGCGCACGGTGACCACGTCGCCCACGGTCAGTGCCCCGGTCTTGCCGGCGACATGCATCACCGCATAGCCTTCAGGACTCTCGTTGGTAATCATCCAGGTCGACAGATCAACGTCGGCCGCAACGCCCTTTTTGCTGAGTTGCCAGATGCCGTCGATGCCTGCCGCCAGCAGTGCGCGGTGGTTTTGCCTGCGGCGTTGGAAGCGGCGCTTGCCGGAATCGCTCCAGCGCAGGAGCAGTCGCTGCAGAACTCCACGCCCGCTGGGAGTCGCTGCGAAATCCGGCAGATTGATCTCCTGCGGCGGCGTGCCGGAGTCGAGTTCGGCGGTCTGCGTCCTGAGTAGCCGGCAAAGGCGAAGGCACGAGAAACCATCGAGTGGCGCCGCCGGACGCGGCGACTTGCGCAGCGACGACAGGGCGGGTGCGTCGCGCGCCGGGTCAATCCAGAAGGCCCCCGCGGTGTTGCCCGTATTTGCTGGCAGCGGATCTGTCTGGTCCGCAAAGCGTTCAAAGTAGGCGGCGAGGAAGAGCAGTTCGCGCGGCGCCATTGACGCCGGCTGCGCACAGCCGAGCAGGACTGCCGAATGGTAGACGTCCTGCAGGCTGCGCGGGACGCCTGGCGGGACGCTTGTCTGGAGGTGCAGACTGCGGGCCATGGCATAGCTCTGATGCAACTGCTGCCAGGCGCCGGCGCGGGCCGGCGAGGCGATCAGATGACTGATCATCAGTTGTTGCGCCAGTGCATCGAGGACTCGCCACAGCGCAAGCTCCGCTGCCTGAGCGGGTTCAGGCGTCTGCTGATGGCCCATGCTGTCGAGCAACTCCAGGCTATCGTCGGCAAACATCTGCAACAGCTCGAGAATACTGCGGACGACTCGACGCTCCTTGCGTGGTACCGGCAACACCAGTTCGCTGCCCAGGGCCGGAAGGAGACTGGCAATGACCACCCTGCTGCGCTGGTAGAGACCGTCGAGCGCGCGCGCCCGTTGCTGAGGTGTGCCCTCAAGATCGTGCAGGGCTTTCAGGTGCGAGCGTAACGAGGGGAGTTCGTCAGCAGGGTTGGGGGCCAGTGGCAACTCCAGCCACAGCAGAATGCTCCGTATGCCAGCCGGCGGGGCAGCGCCTTGATCTCGGCCAGCAACGTTGTCAGCGGTCTCGGTCATCGGCCACCTGCCAAAGGGTTTGCGTCTTCAAACGGCCAGCCCCGCCGGTGCTTGCTGCCTGGCGGAACAGGGCACCTGCACTGCCGGCCGAGCGCATGTCCTGAAATCAATGCCTTGCCTGACAACTGCCGTGGTGCCGATTATACCTTTGCGAGTCGATGGTTGGCGCGGCGAAGTTGGCCAAGCAGCGTTGCTGGTGCCCGCGGCAGACGCTCGGTGCCCTCGGTCGCCGCGCGCGGGCGCTTCTTTTCGCCTGCTTTCTTGTTATAATTACACCCTTTTTTCTGGATGCGGAAGAGATTGACATGGTGGTTATCCGTCTGGCTCGTGGTGGCGCCAAGAAGCGCCCCTTCTACAACATGGTGGTAGCCGATTCACGCGCGCGCCGCGATGGTCGCTTTATCGAACGTATCGGCTTCTACAATCCGCTGGCCTCGGGCAAGGAACAGGGGCTGTACATTGCCGCTGACCGCCTCAGCTATTGGCAGCAGCAGGGCGCGCAGGCTTCGCTCACCGTTGCTCGCCTGCTCAAGCAGTCCGCAGCCAAAGGGGCAGCCTAAGCCTTGGTGGCCGGTTGCCTGCCCGAGACGACTGCTGCTGTCTCGGCAATCGAGGCGCCCGCCGCTGATATCGTGGTGCTGGGGAAGATCGCGGCGGCGAGCGGCTTGCGCGGCGAACTGCGCGTCTATCCGTTTGCTGACGACCCGCAAGTTTGGTCCTGTTTGCCGCACTGGTGGCTCGGGCGGGAAGGTGACCCTCCCGAACTGTGGTGGCAGACGAAACTGATCAAGTGCCGGGTGGGCAACGATGTGCTGCTGGCCCAGCTTGCATGTGCCGCCGACCGTACCGCTGCCGAAGCGATGCGTGGCCTGCTCGTCGGGGCGCCGCGAGCAGCATTGCCACCGACGGGTCCTGATGAGTACTACTGGGCCGACCTCGTTGGCCTCGAAGTGCTCAATACGCGGGATGAGTCCCTGGGACGGATTCTCGGTCTGATCGACACGCCGGCAAACACTGTCTTGCGAATCGGCGATGGCGAGTGTGACGAGCGCTTGTTGCCCTTTGTCGCTGCCGTGGTGGTCGAGGTGGACCTCGCAGCGAGGCGGGTGCGTGTGGCATGGGAGCTTGACTGGTGACTGCGCCGGCAGGGCTGCCGTTGATTGCTGACGTGGTGACCCTGTTTCCGGAAATGTTCGCCGCGCTGACCCGGTCGGGGATCACCCGGCGGGCGCTCGAGTGTGGACTCTGGAGCCTGGGCCTGTGGAATCCGCGTGATTTCACGTCGGACAGACACCGTACGGTCGATGATCGTCCCTACGGCGGTGGGCCAGGCATGGTCATGATGCCACAGCCTCTGGCAGCGGCCATCAAGGCGGCAAAAGCGAGCCAGCAGGGCAGTGGTGCGCTCAGTAGTCGCGTCATCTGCCTGTCGCCGCAGGGTACGCAGTTGACGCATGCGCGGGTGCTGCGGCTGGCGCGGGCTGGCGAGGCTCTGGTACTGGTCTGCGGGCGCTATGAAGGCATTGACGAGCGGCTGATCGAGTGCTCTGTCGATGAGGAGATTTCCATTGGCGATTTTGTCCTTTCGGGGGGTGAAATCCCGGCGATGGCGCTGCTGGACGCCATCGTCAGGCAGTTGCCGGGCGTGCTGAACGATGCCGAGTCGGCAATCCAGGATTCCTTTGTCGCGGGCTTGCTGGATTGCCCGCACTACACGCGGCCCGAGGACCATGAAGGGCGGCGGGTGCCGGAGGTGTTGCTATCCGGTCACCATGAGGAAATACGGCGCTGGCGCCTGCAACAGGCGCTGGGCCGGACGTGGCAGCGACGTCCCGAGTTGTTGGCGGGGCGCCAGTTGTCAAAATCGGAAACGCAACTCCTGGTGCAGTTTCAGGAGCAATGCGGTCAGGACAATAAAACGTGATTCGCACGCATGGAGTTCATAGAATGAATCTGATCGAGCAGCTTGAGCAAGAAGAAATCGCCCGTCTGGGCAAGGTCATCCCGCCGTTCGCACCGGGGGACACCGTCGTCGTACAGGTCAAAGTGAAGGAAGGCACACGCGAGCGTCTGCAGGCTTACGAAGGCGTGGTGATCGCCAAGCGCAACCGCGGCCTCAACTCCAGTTTCATCGTGCGCAAGGTCTCGTCAGGCGAGGGGGTCGAGCGCACCTTTCAGACCTACTCGCCGCTGGTCGCGGCGATCGAAGTCAAGCGTCGCGGCGATGTCCGGCGGGCCAAGCTCTACTATCTGCGCGAGCGCTCGGGCAAGTCGGCGCGGATCAAGGAGAAGCTGGTCCGCAAGCAGCGCTGAGAACGCGTCTGGGCACGGTTAGCGAAAATCGGGCGGAGTCGGAAGACGCCGCCCGATTTCCTTTTCTCCCGGATTCTCCCGCATCAAAGGTCAGCCACGAGACGCTTGTCGTTCTCGATCAGCGCGTACGCCGAATGATTATGGATCGATTCGAAGTTCTCCGACTCGACGACAAAGACATCGATGCGCGGCTCGGCGCTGAGCCGCGCCGCGACATCGCGTACCATATCCTCGACGAACTTCGGATTGTCGTAAGCACGTTCGGTAACATACTTCTCGTCAGGCCGCTTGAGCAGCCCGTAGAGCTCGCACGAGGCCTGGGCTTCGACGATCTCGACGATTTCCTCGATCCACAGGTGATCGTTGATGCTTACCGTGACCGTCACCTGTGAACGCTGATTGTGCGCGCCGCGCTCGGAAATCTGCTTCGAGCACGGGCAGAGACTGGTGACCGGAACGGCTACCTTGATCGTCGATTCGATCCGACCGTGGCAGATCTCGCCGGTCAGCGTCACATCGTAATCCATCAGGCTCTGCACACCGGACACCGGTGCCGACTTGTTGATGAAATAGGGAAAACTCATTTCGATATGGCCGGTCTCGGCCTCCAGCCGATCGACCATTTCGCGCAGCATCGCCGGAAAGTTCTCGACCGAAATCTCGCGTTCGTGGCTGTTGAGAATCTCGACGAAGCGTGACATGTGGGTACCCTTGAAGTTGTGCGGCAGCCCGACATACATGTTGAACAGCGCAATCGTGTGCTGGATGCCGCCCGATTTGTCGAGCACCTTGACCGGATGCCGCATGGCCTTGATGCCCACCTTGTTGATGGCGATCTGTCGGGTATCGGCCGAGCCCTGGACATCTGCCATCGCAGCCGGGGTTCGAGGGGTTTCGGGGGCGTTCATTGCTGCTCCTGATGGTTGTTATTGCGGGCAGGCAAGCGTTGCCGGGCCCGTTGCCGCCGTGACGCCCTGACCGGCGCGTACCGCCCGGACAATCCCGTCGCAGTCGAGGCCGATTTCGGCGAGCAGCAGCTCCTGACCGCCCTGCTCGATGAAGCGGTCGGGTATTCCCAAGCGCAGCAGGCGGGGTGGGCCGGCGAGGTCTTCCAGCACTCGCTCGACCTCGGAACCCGCACCGCCAATCAAGGCATTTTCTTCGACGCTGATCAGTAGCGAATGTTCCGCCGCCAGGCAAACGATCAGCTCACGGTCGATCGGTTTGACGAAGCGCATGTTGGCGACCGTGGCGTCGAGTTCCTCGGCTGCGGCCAGCGCCGGCGCCAGCATGCTGCCAAACGCGAGCAGCGCGACCCCCTGGCCGCGGCGACGGATTTCGCCCTTGCCGACCGGCAGGCCGACGAGTCGCCGGTCAACCGCTACCCCCGGTCCGCTGCCACGCGGGTAGCGTACGGCACTCGGGCCGTCGAGACGGAAAGCCGTGGTCAGCATCTTGCGGCACTCGTCCTCATCCGACGGGGTCATCACCACCAGGTTGGGGATGCAGGTCAGGAAAGAGAGGTCGAAAGCCCCGTGATGGGTCGGGCCGTCGGCCCCGACCAGGCCGCCGCGGTCGAGCGCGAAGACCACCGGCAGGTTCTGCAGGGCCACGTCATGCACCAGTTGATCGTAGCCGCGCTGCAGGAAGGTCGAGTAGATCGCCAGGACCGGCCGCAGCCCCTCGCAGGCCAGGCCGGCGGCGAAGGTCACGGCATGTTGCTCGGCGATGCCGACATCGTAGTAGCGCTCCGGGTAGCGCTCGCTGAAACGCAGCAGGCCGGAGCCTTCGCGCATCGCCGGGGTGATCCCGACAAGTTTCGGATCGGCTGCCGCCATGTCGCACAGCCAGTCACCGAACACCTGCGTGTAGCTCGGCTTGCCGCCGCTCGGGCTGCCGGCAATGCCGACGTCGGGCTGAAACTTTGCAACGCCATGGTAGAGAATCGGATCGACCTCGGCCAACTGGTAGCCCTGCCCTTTCTTGGTGATCACGTGCAGGAACTGCGGCCCCTTCAGATTCTTCAGGTTCTGCAGCGTCGGCACCAGCGAATCGAGGTCGTGGCCGTCGATCGGGCCGATATAGTTGAAGCCCATTTCCTCGAACAGCGTGCCGGGGGTGAGCATCCCTTTGACGTGCTCCTCGGCCCGCTTGGCGAACTCGCGCAGCGACGGCGAGAAGTCGAGCATCTTTTCGCCCGCCTTGCGCGCGGCGTTGAAGCTGCTGCCGGAGAACAGGCGCGCCAGGTAGCGGTTGAGCGCGCCCACGGCCGGCGAGATCGACATGTCGTTATCGTTGAGGATGACGAGCATGCCGGCGTCGGCGACGCCGGCATTGTTCAGGGCTTCAAAAGCCTGCCCGGCGGACATTGCGCCATCGCCGATGATCGCCACCACCTTGCGCGTCTCGCCCTTCATCTTGGCCGCCAGCGCCATGCCCAGTGCGGCCGAGATCGAGGTCGATGAATGGCCGACGCCGAAGGTATCGTAGCGGCTCTCGCTGCGCTTCGGAAAACCCGCAATGCCGCCGTGCATGCGCAGCCTGGCCATGCCGGCGCGGCGGCCGGTGAGTACCTTGTGAGCGTAGGTCTGGTGGCCGACATCCCACACCAGGCGATCGTGCGGCGTGTCGAAGACGTGGTGCAGGGCGATGGTCAACTCGACCGTACCGAGGTTCGACGACAGGTGTCCGCCGGTCCGGGCGACCGATTCAACGAGGAAGGCGCGCAACTCGTCGGCCAGTTGGGGCAGTTGTCGGCGGTCGAGCTTGCGCACCTGCGCCGGATCGCTGATGGTGTCGAGAAGAGGATAACGGCTCATGGGCTCTTGTGGTCCTGCGGAGGCGCTGGCTGGCGACCGGAAGCTACGGTCAGAACTTGCGCTGGGTGATGAAATCGGTCAGGTCGACCAGTCGCCGGCCGCGTTCGCCGAAAATGGCAAGTGAAGCGAGTGCCTGCTGTCTGAGATCGGCAGCGAAATCACGCGCCCGTGCGAGCCCCATCAGGCTGACGTAGGTCGGCTTTGCGGCGGCGGCATCCTTGCCCGCGGTCTTGCCCAGCGTCGCCGTGCTTGCCGTGCAGTCGAGAATGTCGTCGACCACCTGAAAGAGCAGGCCGGCACGCTTGGCAAAGCGATCCAGCGCTGCACGTTCGGCAGTGCTCAGCGGCTTCCCGCACAGCCCGCCCAGCAGGACTGCGGCGCGGATCAGGGCGCCCGTCTTGAGCGCGTGCATCAACTCGAGTTCGGGTTGGTTGAGGGGCTTGCCGACGGATTCGAGGTCGATCGACTGGCCTCCCGCCATACCACAGGAACCACTGGCGCGCGCCAACAGGCGCACCATTTCCAGTTGCCGGCCGGGATCGCCAAAATCCTCGCGCGCCAGGATCTCGAAGGCCAGCGATTGCAGGCTGTCGCCGACCAGCAGCGCGGTTGCCTGGTCATATTCGACATGGCAGGTCGGTCGGCCACGTCGCAGTACGTCGTCATCCATGCAGGGCAGATCGTCATGCACCAGAGAGTAGCTGTGAATCAGCTCGACGGCGCTGGCGACGGCTTCCAGGCGCGGCCCGGGCGCCTCGGTCAATTCCCCGGCGGCAAAGGCAAGCAAGGGCCGCACTCGCTTGCCGCCATTCAGGCTGGCATAGCGCATCGCCTGGTGCAAACGACCGGGAATCGCTTCGCCAGGGGGCAGCCAGCGCGCGAGTGCCGCGGCCACCTGCGCCTGGACGCGGCGCATCCAGTCCGGAAAGGGCAGGCTCGTCGAGTCGGCGGGCGCGGCTGGTGCGGCGCTCATCTGGCCTCTCCACCAGCCGGCTCGAAATCGCGCAGCATCCCGTTCTCGAGAATCTGAATCTGCCGCTCGGCGTCGCCGAGCTGGCGCTGGCAATGTTTGAGCAGTTCGCTGCCGCGCCGGTACGCGGCGAGCGCCTCCTCGAGCGGCAGCCGGCCCCCCTCCATGTTCTGGACGATCTGTTCAAGTTCGGCGAGTGCCGCCTCGAATTTCGGTTCGACCAAGGCTGTTTCGGGCAGGCCGGAGGACGGGTCGTGGTCAGGATTCTCGGAGTTCGGTCTGGGCATCGGAGCAG
>Ga0058865_1065344_pt1 | contig 10781 bp, 7 predicted proteins | sample TNRReaAnaerobRNA_2_FD_61085 | JGI IMG/M metagenome (GOLD analysis project Ga0058865, IMG submission 61085) | Wastewater treatment Type I Accumulibacter community from EBPR Bioreactor in Madison, WI, USA - TNR Reactor, Time C-32min-Anaerobic_ RNA... | ecosystem: Engineered > Bioreactor > EBPR >...
AAAAAAATTAGAAACTCCAATGAGTTTTGAATGGGAGGATGATGAAGGCAACCATCATACAAAAACCTTGCATTGGTCTTCAGGCGTGATCCATACTAATAATCAATTACCATCAAGTTCTAATCCTTCAGGTTGCTTTAGATTTGGAAAATTTTGTTCAAAAATTCAAATACCAGCTCCCCTTGGGCATTGGGGCGCATATTGGCTGTATGGTTGGCCAGGCGAAATTGATATTTTTGAATTTTGCTTACCAGAATGTAATGAATTACAAACTACCTTGCACCAATGGAATCTTCCCAATGGTGTATTGTCACTTGGCCATCCGGCTTACCCAGCTGATCATATTTTTTCGGGTCTAAGCTCCAGCTTTCATGAATATTGCTTGGAGTGGACGCCGTATAAAGTAGAGTGGTCGATTGACGGGCAGCCATTTCGTACTTTCTATCGATATTATAGAAAGGAAGATGATGGCCATGGTATCGCTTTTTGGGCCTTAGATTGCGATGATATTTTATCCTATGCAGAAGGCGATACTTCAATAATGTTATATGAACACATAGCCTGGAATAGATTTGATATTTTTTTTCTGGAAGTTATTTTGAACACCGCCATAACCCTGGATGTAAATCCACCCAACGTTCAAAGCGAGATGATTGTTGATTGGGTTAAAGTCGATCAAAAAAAAGATTATGAATTAGAAGGAGAAACTTATTTATGTGATCGTTCACAAACCTATACTTTTGATTTAAATGGCTCTAACATACCTTCACTTGTAAACTGGTCTGTAACTCAAGGAGTCAATATCATTAGTCAGAATGATACTTCAATAATTCTGCAGCCTGGCACTCGATTTTCTGGCGAGGTTTGGATCAGGGCGACGATCCCCAATCATGAGTCTTGCTATGATCTGGTAATGGAGAAACTAATTTATGTTGGATCGCCTGGAATAGTAAGTGTAGATATTGTATCTGAACCATGTGAAGGATGGGTTTCTTTGTTCGTCAGTCCTGCTTCTACGTTCAATTCTTATAACTGGAACGTTGTTTCCGGAGCTAACCTGTTAGCAGCTTCGCTCAATGCCGCTCAATTTGAATATCCAATTGGAACTAATACGATTGAATATGAAGTAACGATAAGTAATGAATGCGGAGACGATACTCATAGTGAAACAATACAGCTTGAGGATTGTGAGGGTGATCAAAAAAATATCGTCGTTTTTCCAAACCCTGCTAATGATCAGATAACAGTTGAGTTCGAAAACTTCACTTCGCAAGAAATGGAGAACGCCATGCTACATGTGGTTGACCCTCTTTTAAACACTGTTAAAACCCAAAATATAGATCAGCTTGAAGTACAAGTATCTGTTGTTGGAATTCAACCAGGATACTACTATATCTGTGTCCCTATTCCAGGAGATATAATCTATTCAGCAAAATTTTTAATTCAAAACTGAATACTAGCATGCGAACTCATATAGTGCTATTCTTTTTAATTTGTTATACCCATTTCAGTAACGCCCAATCAAGCTTTCAAGAAGGTCAACTTCGCATTGGGCTAGTAAAAGCAAAATTAGTAAATTCTGTCGATGCAAAATATGATGGTATAAACAAATATTGTATCGGCTTCTATTTGGAAAGGCGAAATGCAGATAAGCCACTATCTATACTAACAGGGTTGGAGGTTATAGGAAAGGGGAGTAATGTTTTATATGGGGAAAGAGTAAATTTTCAATATTTATCTGTACGCATATCTCCTCAATGGAATTACAAAAATATTTTTTTTTCAACGGGGATATATGTAAGCTATCTTTCTTCTATTGAAAGTAATGTTCCATCGGCTTCGCGCTTTATCATAATTGAAGATGTAAAAAAACTCGATTTTGGCATTTGTTTAGGGCCCGGGTATCGTTTATTTCAATTTTTAAATATTGGTTTACTATATGATATCGGTTTAAACAATATGTATATGACTAAAACTTACGGAGCTAATGGCTCATTTGCTAAGGTCAATTATCGCAATCGAAATTGGCTTCTATATATAGGTGCAGCGTACAGGTTTTGAATATCCATGCCCTGTCGCTTTTAATTATGAAGAATCGGTCAGTCTATTAACACGACAAAAAAGTGGAAAAGTCAGGTTTCAGGCGGTTGTGGGTTGTGAGTTGTAAGTTGTAGGTTGCTTGAACTTACAACCTACAACTTACAACCCACAACCGATAGCCTCAACAATACCGCTCAATCGCCATCTCCAGGTTGGCGGCGATGATCTCTGCCGAACGGCCTTCGATGTGGTGGCGCTCGAGGAAGTGCACCAATTGGCCGTCCTTAAACAGGGCGATAGAAGGCGAAGAAGGCGGGTAGGGGAGCATGTATTCGCGGGCGCGAGCCGTAGCGGGGCCGTCTACGCCGGCAAAAACCGTCACCAGGCGGTCGGGGCGCTTTTCGCTGCGCGCAACGGCCAACTTGGCGCCGGGGCGCGCATTGGCGGCCGCACAGCCGCAAACCGAATTCACTACTACCATCACCGTACCTTCTTTGGCCGAAAGCGCCTCGTCTACCAATTCGGGAGAGTGCAGGCTTTCAAAGCCGTAATCGGTCAGGTCTTTTGCCATTGGTCTGGTCAATTCTGCAGGATACATATACTGGTCTGTTTTTTTATGCAAATTTAGACTAATTCTTTTGTTGTTGCGCAAAGGCTACCACATAATACGCTTGAGGCAGGCTATTGGTTTAAAAAAATGGAATAATCAGTATTCCTGTAACATTATCCACTAATATCGAATTAATTATCATGTTGCAGTGTTACGCCCAAATAGGCTATATTGGCGAACTACGAAAACTATTGCCATGAAAAAATTCCTCATCATCACTTGTTGCCTGTTTTTAGGCCTGGCCCAGGCGCCGGCCCAAAGAACCGTCTCCGGCCTCTGGTCGGGCACACTCACCACCGGCGGACTCGAATCCACCACAGGCTACCGCTTCGAGTTGTGGCTCGAACAAAAAGGCAAACACATCCGAGGCAAATCGTACCTGCACCTCGGCAAAGGCCAGGTCGTAGAAATGTCACTCAAAGGCACGATGTACCACGACCGCTCGATGTATATCAACGAATTCGAATTCATCGGCAAAGAAGGCCAACCCGAGCCTCCCTTCTTCCGCACTTACCAGATCATGCACCACAACGGCATTTGGGATACCAACCTGCAGGGCTTTTGGCAGGAAATTACCTCCCAGGTTTTTTCCGACAAACGCCAACTCGGCAAATTATTACTCAAAAAAGCCGACGGATCAAAGGCATAGATATGAGGAGGGTACTGTTGTAGGTTGTAGGTTGTAGGTTGTAAGTTAGGTTGTAGGTTTGTTTGGTATTATTATTAACTTTACAAACAAATATTGTCAACCACGAATAATCGCAAGACAAACCGATAACCGATAACCGATAACCGAAAACGGAGAACGGAGAACGGACAACGGACTACACCAATGGGCGAAACGAACAACACTGGAAAATGGGACAAGGTCATCAGTTTCATCGCTGATGAAAAATGTCTTTTATTGATTGGACCTGAAATACAGCAAAACGAGGGCAAATCGCAAAGCCTCTTGTTCAGGGAAAAGCTGTACGCCAATTATGAAGATCAAATCGCGCACTACCACCAGCACGATGGGTTGTTTTTATTTAAAAATGACTACGTCAAAGCAGAAATCTCGCAGGATCTGAAACAATTGTATACCACCACGCCCTACGACGAAACAATTTACAAAACCATCGCTCAGATCCCCTTTCACCTCGTCATTTCTATCAACCCCGAGACCTACCTCAGCGATGTGTGCTTCAAATACAATATCCGACACCGCTTTTCTTATTTTAAAAGTAAAGAAAAAGCCGTAGGGCAAATTGAGCGGCCTACCCGCGATTTTCCGCTGTTTTACAACCTTTGCGGTAGCATCAAAGACGACGAATCGCTCATCCTTGATTACGAAGACCTGTTCAGCCTGATCGGCTCGGCGCTGGGCATTCCCGGCCTGCCCGAAGAACTGCGCACCGCCCTGGACAAAATTCGCACATATGTCTTTCTGGGTTTTTCTTTTGAAAAATGGTATACCCAACTCTTGTTGCGTATCATTTGCGGCGACAAAAAGTACCCGAAATATTCGGTTCACCACCGCTTTGGCGATGATGACACCAAAAACTTCCTCATGCACCAATTCCAGATCGAATTCCTCGAAGACGATTTTCGCTTCCTCGACCAGATCATGGAGTCGTGCAAGGAAAAAGCCAAAGACCCTGTTAATGCCCACCTGTATCGACCCCTGTCAGACCCAGCCTCGGCCGACGAAGTAGAGATCATCAGGTTTATAAGTAACAACGATCTCGACAAAGCCGTCAGCAAGCTGGTCAGCATGGCCACGGGCACGGCATTGTCAGCCGAGGCCGCCGCCGTGTCGAGCCGCTATTACCAATGGCGCGACGATAAAGCCGGCGGCAAAATTGACAGCCGCGACCTGGTGGTCACTTTCAACCAGGTGGTCGATGCAATATTGAAAACAGCCAAAGAAATAGCCAAAACCAAAGCGCCATGAACAACGAAACACGCCGCTACCCTGGTGTGAGGCAGTTCGAAACACGGGAGGCCAGACTATTTTTCGGGCGCGACCGCGATATTCGCGACCTGTACGAACTCATTTGCCTCGAAAAGGTGCTTGTTTTATTCGGCAAATCGGGCTACGGCAAAAGCTCGCTGCTCAATGCAGGCCTTATTCCCAAAATTCAACAGGAAAAAATAACCGTCGTCGACGAATCCGGCGAAGAACAACAAGCCTCCTACTACCCCATCGTCATCCGCATGGGGAGTTTTATGGCCAAAAGCAATACCGCTCTCAAAACGCCCATCGACAAAACGCTCTACGAACTCGAAACCAGACAGGATGCTTCATCCCAAACCGCTTTTCTCGATGAGGTGTACAAAAAGTATCACTGGTCAAAATCCCTGTGGTATCATTTTAAGCGCAGACAAGGCCCCAATCCGGTAAATATCATCCTGATCTTCGACCAGTTTGAAGAGTTTTTTTCTTATCCCACGGCCCAACAACTCTCTTTTCGCGAAGAACTGGCCGACTTGCTATACACCCGCGTGCCCCAATTCCTCAGAGACGAATTCAAGAACCTGACCCCCGAGCAGAAAAACGAGCTCATCCGCCCGATGGATGTCAAAGCAGTCTTTGCCATTCGCTCCGACCGCATCGCCTACCTCGATACGATGAAGGTGGAGCTGCCCTCTATTCTGCACAAACGCTACGAACTCAAAGCGCTGGGCCGCGAACAAGCCAGGGAGGCCATTGTACAGCCCGCCGGACTACCCCAAAACGATTTTATTTCCAAAACTTTTACTTACACCCCGCAGGCACAGGAGATCATCCTCAACGAATTGTCGCAAACCGATCAGTCGGCCCGAGAAGGTATCGAGTCTTTCCAACTCCAAATCCTTTGTCAGTATATCGAAGGACAGATCATCGAAGGTTGCATCGAAGATCGCGACGGCGACGGCACCCCCGACGTCTTCCCCGAAGACCTGCCCGATATCGCTAATATTTACGAACAATACTACAACCAGCTGATCGACAAAATACACCCCGATTGCAAACGGGCCGCCCAAATACTCATCGAAGAAAAGGTGTTGTACGAAGACCCCGTCTCCAAAGAAAATCGCCGATTGAGTATCGACGGCAGGATTTTGATGCAACAACCCAATGTAGACCTCGCCCTCCTCAACCAATTGGTCGACAGTTTTTTGCTGCGGCGCGAACCCAACTCAATGGGCGATTACAACTACGAAATCAGCCACGATACCCTGGTGTCGCCCATTCTCAAAGCCAAAAAAGAACGCCTCGAACAGGAAGCCCTGCTGGCCCAGGAAGCCCAGCAAAAGGAAGAAGAACAACGCAGAAAAAAAGAAATCGAAGACCTGATCGCCCAACAGGAAAAAGAGCGTGCCGATAAAGAAAAAGCGGAAGCACAGGCGCGCAGGCTGCGTATCAGACTTATTATTTCGCGTATTACAACGATAACCTCTGTTTTACTATTGGCCACCACTTACTGGTGGTACAAAGACGCCAGCGATAAAGAATTAAAACTGAAAAATTCGCTCAAAAAAGAACGCATGCAAACCGACATCATCGAGGATCAACTCCGGAGGATCAAAGATGCTGCGATGGAACAGGATCTCAAGGACTACCGCAACCTGGTAGAACGGGGGGCAAGTTTTGAAAAAACAAAAGACTATAATTTCGCCGCCGAAATTTACCGGCAGGCCAAAAAAACGACCAACACAGGAATGGCCAATAGCGCCGAATTGACAAAAAAAATACGCTTTGCAGAGGCCCAATATCAAAAGGTGTTGCAATTCAATGAATTGATAAAAGCCGGCGATTTGGCCGGCGCCGACAAAAACTGGCTGCTGGCTATTAGAAAATACGACGAGGCTTACCGTCTCAATATTGACAGAGAAACCGCCGAATTCAAAAAACGCGAAATACGCGGCATTTTATACGCCGGTTTTCTCAAAGATATTGAAAGGGCAACCATATTTCTGGAAAAAGGAAAAGACTGTGAATGGACCAGACGCACGATCACGCAGAAAATAATGCCCTCCTGGCCCTACATCTCCGATATGACCACCGAGAAAGAAAAGCAAACACTCGAGCAATTAAAAACAAGTTGTCCCAACTAATAACCCCGTTCGATATGATAAGGATACTCAAAATCACTATTCAGTTGAGCCTGCTAACCTGGCTGTGGGTGGGGGCGCCGGCTATACTCGCTGCCCAGCAGGTGAATGATTGTTATGAACATTTTATCAAACAGGGTATTCAGGCGCTCGATGAGAAGTCCTACGACCTCGCTATCGACCGCTTTGAGGCCGCCCGCGCCTGCCTTCATGACGGCGAATCCAGTTCTGAAATTGACAACTATATCAAAACCGCACGTAGGGAACTCAATGACGCCCTGTCAGACGCAAAAATAAACTCGGAGGTAATCCGCATTACCGCCGAAGCCCTCAAGGCGCAACCCTACGACGTTACACTGGCTCTCAGCCTTGCACACGAAGCATGCCAGCTCTCCGGCAATAAAAACGAACTCGCCGTTGATGTCCGAAAAACTATCCTGGAAACGGCAGAAAACCAGTATTATTCCCGTACCCTGCGCCCCGGCGGACTGGTAAGCAGCCTGGCCGTATCATCCGATGAAAAATACCTGGCAGTCGGCTTGCACAACGGCGATATCAAAAGAGTGAAGCTCGATGGAGGCGATAACCAGGAATGGGAGCAAATTGGAAAAAGTAGATCCAAACACAACACCAGATCAAATAATATTAGTTCACTGGCGTATGCGCCTCGTGGTGAGGCTGTAATGACCGCCGCCACTGATTCTACAGTCATTTGGTGGCCACTTAATGCCGGGAAGACCCCGAAGCAGGTTGGCCTTTATTATGACAGGGTGACAGACGTCGCTTTTTCACCCACTGGGGATACAATGGCCACTTCTTCAGGATATTACATAACACTTTGGCAATTCAGATACGACAGCATATTAGTGCGTTTGTCGTTTATCAAATGTCGCGATGTCATCCGTCGTATAACTTACTCGCCCGACGGCCGGTTTGTGCTGGGCGCCGCCAACGACCACCAGGTGTATTGGTGGGATACAGACAAAACAGAACCCCTTATCCTGGCAGGCCATAATTCGGAAGTGACCAGCATCGCGATTTCCCGTGATGGTGAATTTTTTTGTACCGGCAGCGCCGATGGAGAGGCCATCATCTGGCGTACGGATACCAAGCAGATTGTCAGACGTTTGAAAGGCCACCAGAGTGGAGTGAGTTGTATCGCTTTTGACCAGGGAAACGAGTACCTGCTCACGGGTAGTATTGACAAAACAGTCAGGCTATGGGATGCTGAGGGCAATTTGATCAAGGTACTTAAAGGCCACCAGGCCGGCATTACGGCCGTCGCCTTTGTCAACCGGGGCAAAACAATTGTCAGCGCCGGCTATGAAAACCAGATACGCTTGTGGCAACTCGATGACGAAACCCTTTCACAAGCTTATCCGCATACCGCCGCGCTCTCTTCTGCCTGCTTTTCTCCCGACGGCCGACTGATTCTCACCGGCAGCTATGACAAAACGGCAAGGCTCTGGCAGCGCGATAACGGCCGCCTCTTACATCGCTTTTCATACAACGATATCGTGCGATCGGTAGCTTTTCACCCCAACGGCAGATTAATGGGCGTCGGTGTCTGGGATGGAAATGTAAGCCTGCGCGATACCAACGGCCAATTGGTTAATACGATCTTCGGTCGTGCTTCTTCTGTTACAGGTGTTAACTTTTCGAATAAATCTAACCTGTTCCTTAGCTCACATCGCGGCCGCACATCTATACTTTGGAATCTTCCGGATGAGGTAAAAGCTGAGCTGAATTTCCACACAGAATTGGTGCCCGCCGCCGGTTTTTCATTTGACGACAAATACGTCATCAGCGGAAGTTGGGATAGTACGCTGATAGCCTTTCACATCGGTCAGCGCGATACGATCACCTTGCAAACAAAAAGTTACGTAAGCAGCCTCGACGTGTCTCCCGACAAACCGGAGGTAGTGGCTACCCTGGGCGACAACACGATTATACTGTGGAATTACAGCAAAAAAACATGGACGGCCTGGCCTACGTCAACTATCCAAAATACAATCGCTTTTTCGCCCGACGGTCGACAAATAGCAACGGGCGATGTAAATGGCTACGTCACACTGTGGTCGCCGCAGGGCGATGCGTTATTCTCTTTTAAAGCCCATTCCTCCCAGGTTTTTAGTGTATGTTTCTCTCCCGACAGTAAGCAAATACTCACCACCGGCAACGAAAATATGGCCTTGCTATGGGATCTCAATGGCAAATTGATACAGGTTTACGGCGGCCATAACGGCCCGATAAATACTATGGCCGTATCGCCCGACGGCCAACTCATCGCCACCGGTGGCTACGACGGCAATGTGATCACCTGGAATAGGAACCGCCAAATTACCGCTATCCATTCCTTCGGGCCATACCCCATCACCCAACTGGCCGTGGCGCCCGACCAGAGCGTCATTGCAGCTACCAACGACCAGCATCAGCTGTTGTTGCGCAATATGAAAAAGAATACCGCCGCCTTGATCACTGCCGACTCGCCTGCCGACCTGATAGCCTTTTCGCCCGACGGCCAAACTATTGCCGGCGCGTCGGCAGAAGGCCAATGCCGGCTTTTTGATAAAAATGGAAAAGTGCTGAAGGAACTACTCAAACTGGACGAGTATTCTATTCGAGCCCTCTATTTCGCCGGGAATAATAGCACCCTTGAAATCGGACAGAACGACCGCATTTTGCGCTACGACCTGGCCACTGGTACAACTACGGAAATTGTATATAATGGAGATTATTTAGGGCAGTATTTTGCCGTAACGACTGCCGGCGACAAAACTGTGAGCTCCGATAGCTGGGGTAATAATATAAAATTATTTGATAATCAGGGAAATACAAAACAAATAGAAGTGAATCTGCCCCAGTCTATAGCTTTCGACCCCACCGGCGCCCACCTGCTTTGCGCTACCGACGAAGGCAAAACCTTGCTTTATGATGCAAGTTCTTCCAACCAGAGTACAATGGTGTTGGAGAATTTTAATCTCGGCAATTATGAAAGAGCCGCAGGCGTTGCCTTTTTGGGCAATAGCGATACGGTGGTGGTATGCGGTATCTACAGCGGGCCTGTATTCTACCGCAGTTATGTTAAAACGCTGCAAAAAGGCGCAAATTCATTTATTCAACAATTGTCCCTCGACCAAAGGCAGATGTACAATATTAAACTCGATTTTTCCGATTGCTATACGTCGAATAATATCGAGTTGTTGAAAGACTGTGCCCGGTATTTTGAAGGGAGTAACCCCGAGAGCGCACTCCAACTGCGACAGAAAATTATGCAAATCAAGCCGTCTCCGCAGCATAAAGTGGACCTGGCGCAGTCATATTCTACTAAACTCGCCGGGATTACTGAACCGGCTGATCTGGTAAGCGGCCAACAGGCTATCGTTCAGCTTCTGCTCGAAGCAAATACGGAAAGCCCACGTATGCCATCCTATTTACGCACATTGCATCTGGCCTATAGCAACCTGTCGTGGTATCAAATTCTCAATGGTCAATTTGCCGAAGCACTGAAATCGGTGGAAACCGGTCTGGCTATGCCCGGTGTAGAAGATAATGACAAGCAACTTATTCATACTAACCTGGCATTGTCATTGCTTTGTCTGGGCGATAAAGCACACGTAGAACGCGCCAAAGCTGTCTACCGCGAATGGAAAGATAAAGACTGGCTGGTTGATTTTCGGTTTGTAAATTTTGCAGAAGCCTTCGATGATGATTTTAATAATATTAAACATCTGACGGATAATGACCCCGCCCTGAAAGCTCGCATCGATGATGTTCGCAAAAATATTCTCGGCTTTATTGATTAAATATACGCATACCGCACCTCCGACAAAAATAAACCCTCAGGCGGCACGCTCAGGCTTTTACCCAGGCGGGTCTGATTCTCCAGCGCTTCTTTTACCGCGTCGAGGTCGTATTGCCCCGTGCCTACCGACAAGCACATGCCCACGATGAGCCGCACCATGCCCCGCAAAAAACGATCGGAGGTTATATGAAAACGCAATAGGTGTTTTTCTTCTTCCAGTATCCATTCTGCTTGTCGCAAATCACAGCG
>Ga0058865_1074764_pt1 | contig 10780 bp, 9 predicted proteins | sample TNRReaAnaerobRNA_2_FD_61085 | JGI IMG/M metagenome (GOLD analysis project Ga0058865, IMG submission 61085) | Wastewater treatment Type I Accumulibacter community from EBPR Bioreactor in Madison, WI, USA - TNR Reactor, Time C-32min-Anaerobic_ RNA... | ecosystem: Engineered > Bioreactor > EBPR >...
GGGTTATGTCTGGGACGGTGCGGCGGTGACTCTGCGAGTTCGAGTCCAGCCCCGCGCCAGCCGCGATGAGTGGGCAGGATTGCAGGCAGATCGATTTCGCGTCCGCATCACCGCCCCGCCGGTAGATGGTCAAGCCAATGCGCATTTGCGGGCGTTTCTAGCGGACGTGTTCGGCGTGGCGAAAAACCAGGTGACGTTATTGACCGGTGAAACGAGCCGCGACAAGCGTTGGCGCATCACCGCCCCACAACGATGGCCGCCGGGGATTGATCCGCTTTAAATTACTGAATTATATGAAAAATTCAACTTATTGTCACTCATCATCACGGTCAGGAGAACAATGGCCGCATCGTTTCCCCCCGATTCCGTCGGTCTGGTCACACCGCAGATAGCCCACTTTGCTGAGCCGCTGGCGCTGGATTGTGGCCGGACGCTGGCGGATTATGAGATCGTCTACGAAACCTATGGAACGCTCAACGCGGACCACAGCAACGCTGTGCTGATCTGCCACGCCTTGTCGGGTGATCATCATGTCGCTGGCTATCACGAAGCGGCAGATCTGAACAAACCGGGCTGGTGGGACAATTGCATCGGCCCCGGCAAACCCATCGACACCCGCGAATTCTTCGTGGTGTGTTGTAACAACCTGGGCGGCTGCAAAGGCTCAACCGGCCCGACTTCGATCAACCCGGAAAACCGCAAACCCTACGGCCCGGATTTCCCCATCGTTACGGTCAAGGACTGGGTACACAGTCAGGCGCGGCTGGCCGACCGGCTTGGCATCCGGCAATGGGCGGCGCTGATTGGCGGCAGTCTCGGCGGCATGCAGGCGATGCAATGGGCGATTACCTTCCCCGAGCGAGTCCGTTATGTGTTGACCATTGCCGCCGCGCCTCGACTGTCGGCCCAGAATATCGCATTTAACGAAGTAGCCCGGCAGGCGATCCTGTCGGACCCCGACTTCCATCACGGGCACTACTACGACTTCGGCGTGGTGCCGCGCCGGGGACTGATGATCGCCCGAATGCTCGGCCATATCACCTACCTGTCCGAAGAAGGGATGCGCGCCAAGTTTGGCCGCGAGTTGCGTGAAGGTCGGCCTAATTTCAATTTTGACACCGAGTTCGAAGTGGAGAGCTATCTGCGCCACCAGGGCAAGGCTTTCGTGGACCGTTTCGATGCCAACACCTATCTGCTGATGACCAAGACGCTCGACTATTTCGACCCAGCAGCGGATTTCGATCAGGATTTGGCCGCCGCTTTCCACCGGGCGCAGGCGCGGTTTCTGGTCATCTCCTTCACCAGTGACTGGCGATTTTCACCGGCGCGTTCCCGGGAAATTATCCGGGCGCTGGTGCGGGCCGGTCGCGAGGTCAGCTATGCCGAGATTCCTTCGGAGTATGGTCACGACGCTTTCCTGATGCCGATTCCTCTGTATCACAATGCATTACGCAGCTACTTGGTCCGGGTGGCCGGTGAGGTGAATGCTCATGCGGCCTGAACTGGAGCTGATCAGTGACTGGATTCGCCCCAACGCCCGGGTGCTGGACTTGGGTTGCGGCGACGGCGCGTTGCTGGCTTACTTGCATGAGCATCGACAGGTCAATGGCTATGGGCTGGAAATTGACACCACCAACATTGTCAAATGCATTCAGGCCGGGGTAAACGTGATTCACGCTGACCTGGAAGCAGGGTTGGAGGATTTTGGCGATGGCAGCTTTGACTATGTGCTGATGACCCAGACTCTCCAAGCGGTCCGGCACACTGAACGATTGTTGGATGAAATGTTGCGGGTGGGCCGGCAGGGGATTGTGACCTTTCCCAATTTCGGGTTCTGGCGTTGCCGGGCACAGGTGGCTTTGCAGGGGGTGATGCCAATCGGTAAAACTCTGCCTTATCAGTGGTATGACACCCCGAATGTTCACCTTTTTACGATCCGCGATTTTGAGCGGCTGTGCCGTAGCAAACACATCGACATTCTGCAACGCATGGTGCTGGATCACGCCCATCGTCCCTGGCGAGGGTCGCGATTCTGGCCCAATCTGTTCGGCGAAATCGCCTTGTATCGACTGGGACGCGCCTGATGGCGGGCGGCGGGATGGATTGCTACGCTCCCACCGCCTGCCAGACGACCCGCTCCAACCCAATCCCGACCACCGCAAACCGGCGCAGATCGGTCAGCCGGGTTGAGTATCATCCGTTGGGGGTTGGACAGCACCCAGTAACGATTCCACGGGGGAAACCCAAGCAAACGCCGGGGCGCAACCTTCTGAACCGCTTGCAACACACAAGACGGGGTTCTCGCCTTTGCCTTAGAGGTAGGAGTACTGTTCACGAATAACCCAGCAGAACGGGACTTACGTCCTACCAAGGTTAAATGCTCACCGCCCGCTGCTAAAACGACACGAGGGAGTAGGGAGTTACATATTTTCAATGGTTTCAACCCGTGCTGGAGTTTCCCATGCTGAAGACGAATTTGCGGTTGTCCCGTTGCGATGCTGCCGGACTGGCGGGACTTCTGCTGACGCTGAATGCGGCGGCGTTGGCGGGTTCACTGGACGCGCCCGCCGCGCCGACTGCTGCGGGCAGCGCCATGTACACGCTACAAGATCTCTGTAACCGCTTGAACACCGGTGCGGCGGGTACATTGCGCACTGGGCCGTTTGCCGAACCGAGCGTCGGGCCAGCGGCGACGATGTGTACGCTCAATGAGATTATGGCGGCGATGCCGACGGTGGATGCCAATGGCGCGGGAGTGGCCGACGTACTGGCGGGCAAGACCTTCTGGGGACTGCTCACCGGCGGCGGGTGGGGATTGAAAACGGGCGGGATGTCCAATGTTGGCGCACAGAACATTATGCCCAGTACGACCGTGCAAACAATTAGCGCGGGTTATCACAGCGGTGCCGGTCAAGTTGCCGGTGATAACGCCCTCACCGCCGCCAACATCAAAACCGGCATCACGATCTTCAATGTCCTGGGTACTTATACCGGTACGGCCCCAACCGGAACGGCGTTAGCAGGGGATGTGCTGACGGGTAAGACCTTTTCCAATAGCAGCGGGACAGGCATTACGGGTACGATGTCTAACAACGGCGCTTTTTCCTTGACCTGTGGTGCTACGGATCAGCCGGTAACGGTCGGTTATTACAGTGGGGGCACCTTGACCGGTGATGCCGACCTGCAAAGCACCAACATCAAAAAGGACACGGTCATCTTTGGTGCTACGGGAACCTATGAATCCCCTCCTTGCACCTGTAGCGGCACGCTCAATGGAACCCGCTGGTGCGATAACCTCAATGGCACGGTGACGGATCTGCTGGGCAGCACGGTCAACGGCAAGCTTCAGGGCCGGTGTCTGGTGTGGCTAAAGGATGCAAGTTGGGGTGGGGCAAAGGCATGGAGGGTAAATGTGGTAGACCATCATGACGACGCCCACACCCGCGCCGGCTTATTGTCGGCGAGCGCAACTGATAAGCCCGCAGACTTAGCTGATGGTTCAGTCGTGGGCGACTGGCGATTGCCGACCCTGACTGAATTAAAGGTATTGACGGCAGGTACAGGAGCCGTCTCATCAGCAAATATGCGAGCTTTCACGGGCGTCCAGTCCTACGCTTACTGGTCGTCCGCGACCATCGCCACCTATCCCAGTGCCGCATGGAGCGTGTACCTCTCCGACGGCAGCGTGGACGCGGGCGATAAGGCCGGCACCCTCTTCGTCTGGCCGGTGCGAGGTGGACTGTGAGAGGCTTTGATCCTTTGACCCTTTGGAGGTCTGGGTAGCTTGCTCCCCGGCGGCGATTTTTTGGAGTTGAGCCATGAACGAAGCCGCACCTGCGCACCGCAAATTGCCAATCGGCATTCAGACCTTTGCCAAGCTGCGCGAAGACGATTGCTACTATGTGGACAAAACCGGCTTTGTGCGACGATTGCTTGCCGAAGGTGCCCATTACTTTCTGTCGCGCCCCCGACGGTTTGGCAAATCGCTGTTGCTGGACACGCTGGCGGAACTGTTCACGGGCAATGAGCCGCTGTTCCGGGGCCTGGAGATTCACCCGCACTGGGACTGGAGCGTGCGCTACCCGGTGATTCGGATCAGCTTTGGCGGCGGGATCGTCGGCGACCGGGCCGAACTGGAACGCAAGATCGGCGAGCAGTTGCGGATCAATCAGGAAGCCTTGGGTCTGACCTGCACCGAAGCGGACGTAGGCGGCTGTTTGGGCGAACTGATTCGCAAAGCCCACGCCGCGACCGGTCAGCGCGTGGTGGTGCTGGTGGACGAATACGACAAACCGATTCTGGACAACCTCACCGCGCCGGACATCGGCATCGCCGTGCGCGACGGTCTGCGCAACCTGTACTCGGTGATCAAGGACAGTGACGCCCATATTCGCTTTGCCTTCCTGACCGGCGTGAGCAAATTCAGCAAGGTCAGCCTGTTTTCCGGGCTGAACAATCTGCGCGATATCACGGTTTCCTGCGAATACTCGGCCATCTGCGGCTACACCGAGGCGGATATGGACACGGTGTTTGCCCCGGAACTGGTCGGGCTGGATCGGACGCGCATTCGGCAGTGGTACAACGGCTACAACTGGACCGGGGAAGCGGTGTACAACCCCTTTGATGTGCTGTTGCTGTTTCAGGAGCGCCAGTTCCGGGCCTGGTGGTTCGAGACCGGCACGCCGACCTTCCTGATTGACCTTCTCACCGAACGGCAAATGTGGCTGCCGAAACTCGGCCAACTGGAAACCGATATGGCGCTGCTGTCGGCCTTTGACGTGGGCAAAATCGCCACCGAAGCCCTGCTGTTCCAAACCGGCTACCTGACCATTGACCGGGAAGAAGAATACTTCGGGGAATACCGCTACCGGCTGCGCTACCCGAATCACGAGGTTTATCAAAGTCTGCACAATGCGCTGTTGAAAGTTTGGACCCCGAACGGTCAGGCGATGATGCGCCACAAGCGGCAATTGGGCGATCTGCTGCTGGCCAACGACTTTTCCGGGATGGCCACGCTGTTCACCGCCTTCTTCGCCAGCATTCCCGCCGACTGGTACCGCAACAATCCCATCGCCCGTTACGAAGGTTATTACGCCAGCGTGTTCTACGCCTATTTCGCCTCGCTGGGCCTCGACCTTACGCCGGAAGAATCCAGCTCCCACGGGCGGCTGGACTTGGCGCTGCGCTTCAATCAGCAGGTTTATCTTTTTGAATTCAAGGTGGTGGAGCTGGAGCCGGAGGGCCGCGCCCTGCAACAGATCAAGGATCGCGGCTACGCCGACCGCTACCGGGCCGACGGCCAGCCGATTCATTCAATCGGCGTGGAATTCAGCCGCGAACAGCGGGCGGTGGTGCGCTTTGAAGTGGAAACGATTACGCCATAAAGGCCATTGAAGTCCTAATGGTTTAATTGAAAAGAGGTTTTCTCATGTTGCGTTCTGATCGCTGTTCAAGAGGGGTACTGTTGGGTTTGATCGGGATGATACTGAATACGACGGTGTTCGCCGCTGGCATTGACCCTGCCAACCCATACGCCTGGGCGGAAAACGCCGGCTGGCTGAACTTCCGGGCAAGCGGCGGCCACGTTCAGGTCTATGCCGACCATCTGGAAGGCGATGTTTGGGCCGAGAATATCGGCTGGATTCGGCTCGGCGCGCACACGGCGGGCGGAACGCACACCTACGCCAATACCAGCCCAAGCACCTACGGCGTCAACCGCAGCGGAGCCACTCTAAGCGGCTATGCCTGGGCGGAAAATGCCGGTTGGATCAACTTCGCGCCGACCGGCGGCGGCGTCACCCTGAACGCCGCAACCGGCGCATTCGACGGCTATGCCTGGGGCGAAAACATCGGCTGGATCAAATTCGCAGGAACGGCGCAGAACAGCATGGCCTACCGCGTCGCCGTACAGACCTACACCGTCACCCCATCGGCGGGGAACGGTGGAACGGTCAACCCCGATACAGCCCAGACCGTTTTCCAGGGCGCTACCCTCCCATTCACCGTCACTCCAGCGACCCACTACACGGTCAACAACACGATCACCGGCGATTGCCCGGCCGGGAGCTGGAACGGCAACGTCTACATCACCGGGGCCATTACCGCGAACTGTGCAGTGGGCTTCAGCTTTAGCAACATGCCGTCGAACGGCGCGTGCGACAGCGCCAACGGCCAGACTTCCACCAGCGCCCCGGCCAGTAACCTGTGCAGCGTCGGCAGCGCTTCGACGGTCATTTCCAACGCCGGGAACTTTACTTGGACCTGCGTCGGCAGCCACGGCGGAACCACCGCCAGTTGCAGCGCCTCCCGCGCCTACACCGTCACCCCAGCGGCAGGCGCGAATGGGAGCCTGACCCCCAACACCCCGCAAACGGTCGCCTATAACCAGACCACGGCGTTCACCGTCACCCCGAACACTGGCTATCAAATCGACACCGTCACCGGCTGCAACGGCGCATTGTCCAGCGCCGCCTATACCACCGGCGCCATCACTGGCGCCTGCGCGGTGACGGCCAATTTCCGGGTGAGCAAAGCCACCCCGACCGTGACCCTCAGCGCCGCCCCGACCGCCCCGGCGATGAACCAGTTGACCACGATCACGGCGACCGTGACGGCCCCGAGTGGGACCACCGGCACACCGACCGGCACGGTCGCGATCAGCGGCGGCGGCCAAAGCTGCACCGCGACGCTGACCAGTGGCCGCAGCAGTTGCGCCCTGATCTACTCTAGTTTTGGGAATGTCACCCTCAACGGAACCTACAGCGGCGACGCCAACTTCACGGCTGCCAGCGGCGCTCTGCTGCTGAGCGTGGGCCAGATCCCCACCACGACCCTCCTGACCAGCGCCCCCAACCCCTCGATCCCCGGACAAAGCGTGACCCTGACCGCCACGGTTAGCAGCGCCAGCGGGTCGCCCACCGGCACGGTGGCCTTTGCCGATCATGGGACGGCGTTCCCCGGCTGCGCCAGCGTCGCGGTGAACGCTGGCGCGGCGAGCTGTCTGACCGCGACCCTGACGGCCGGCAATCATCCACTAACGGCCCAATACAGCGGCGATGCGACGTTTGCCGCCAGTCGCGGCAGTCACACCCAGACTGTCAACGCCGCCTCGGCCCGGCTGGTCAATCTGTCCAGCCGTGGCTGGGTCGGCACGGGCGACGCCCTGCTCATCGACGGCTTCATTCTCGGCGGCAGTCCGACCCCGCGCCCGGTGATCGTCCGCGCGCTGGGGCCGACCCTGACGAACGCTGGCCTGGCCGCCCCGCTCGCCAACCCCCGGTTGCGCGTCACCACCGTCACCGGCGAACCGATTGCGGACAATGATGACTGGGGCCAGGCCGCTAACGCCGCCGACTTGCAAGCCCTCGGCTACGCCCCGGCCCATCCCCAGGAAGCCGCCCTGCTACTCACCCTGCATCCGGACGTACCCTACACCGTCTTAGTGGACGGGGTGGACGCCGGCACTGGCCTGGCGCTGGTGGAAATCCTCGACCCGCACCGCACCATCGCCGTCAATTCCCGACTGATCAACCTGTCCAGTCGCGGCTGGGTCGGGCGGGACGACGATCTACTGATTGGCGGGCTGATTCTCGACGGCGGCGACGCCCCCCGGCGGGTCCTGGTGCGGGTGCTGGGCCCCACCCTGGCCGAGGCGCAACTGGGCGATCCCCTCCTGGAGAATCCGCGCCTGACGCTGACCACCCTGGACGGGCAAGTGCTGGCGGAGAATGACGACTGGGCGCAGAGTCCCGAAGCCGCCGCCATCCAGGCTACCGGTCTGGCCCCGCCCGATCCCCAGGAACCGGCCCTGTTGCTCACTCTCGACCCCCGGACGCCCTACACCGCCTTGGTTCATGGAGTCAACGACACCACCGGCCTGGTGCTGCTGGAGATCCTGGAGTTGCCGTAGCGCAAACCGCTGCCCGTGGTGGATCTTCCTGCTGAGCAGCGATCCCGAACCCCCGCTCCTACCGGGAGCGAGGTGGGTTCAGGGCACCGATTCCTGCAGATCGATCCCGCCGCCGGGGCAGGGTTGCCTCTGATCCCGGCGCCGATTAGACTTGACGCCCTCGTTGGCATCCAGGATGCCGGTGACCTTGCAGGGCCTCATACCGGTGGCGAAGACCCTGCCCTGCCAGTGGTATATTGTCTTTCCCGATAATAGCTGGACATCCCGGTTCCCCTCCTTGGCGAAGGAGGGGTGGCGCGCAGCGTTGGGGTGGTTCGGGATACCCGCATCTCAAGCGGAAAGACTATAACATCCCGAACGTTGACCTGTTCACCTGCCGCGACTTCGAGCAACGGTGTCGCTGCTAGCACATCGACATTTTGCAACGCATGGTGCTGGATTATGCGCATCGTCCCTGGTGGGCGCGCGGTTCTGGCCCCAATCTGTTCAGCGAAATCGCCTTGTATCGACTGGGACGCGCCTGAGGGTGGGTTCCACGCATTGAATGATGGAGACTCTCATGTGCATAACTTTCCGGCCAGCGCGATGGACTTGTCACCGAAGCAGGCGCGGTTTTACCTTGATTGAGGTCATGGTAGTTGTGGTGATTCTCAGTATCCTGGCCGCAGTTGTCGTGCCGCGTATCATGGACAACCCGGACAAAGCCCGAACGGTCAAGGCTAAACAGGATATCCGCGTAATTAAAAGTCAGTTGGATTTGTACCGGCTGCACAATTTTCGTTATCCAACGACAGAACAGGGCTTGGAGGCTCTGGTGCAGAAGCCGGCGGATGCGCCGCACTGGCAGGAGGGCGGCTACCTAGACAAGTTGCCCAAGGATCCCTGGGAGAAGCCGTATCTGTATCTCAACCCCGGTCAGCATGGGCAGATCGACATCTATTCGCTGGGCGCAGACGGCCAACCTGGCGGCGAGGGCGTGGATGCGGATATCGGTCACTGGAATCTTGATGAATGAGGACCGGCGCTGAGGCGTTGCCCGATGGTCAGGTTACGCGGTTTTACCTTGATGGAAATCATGGTGGTGTTGGTGCTCATCAGCATTCTCACCAGTCTGGCGGTGTTGTCGGTCGGCGGTGGTCCCCGAGATCGACTGGCGGAGGAAGGACAGCGGTTGGCGGCGCTGGTGGAGTTGCAGCAGCAGGAAGCGATCCTGACCGGGGAGATTCGTGGTGTGCAGTTTGGTCGGCAGGGTTACGCCATTTTGAGTCTGGATGAGCAGGGCGCCTGGGTTCCGCCTGATGCGACAGACACCTTGATTCGTCATGCGTTGCCTGAGGATATGGCGCTGGGCCTGTGGGTGGATCAGCGCCCAGCGCCGCTGGAAAAAATCAGCTTTCCCCAGGTTCTGTTGCTGAATAGCGGAGAAATCACTGATTTCGTTGCCGTGTTCAGCTTCGTTGATGATCCATCGCCGAATGCGCCGCTCTATCGAGTCGCTGGCGATGCCGTGGGCCGGTTGACCGTTGGGGCAGTGGCGCCGTGAGGCGTGAGGCTGGCTTTACCTTGCTGGAGGTGCTGGTGGCGCTGGCGGTGTTGGCCATTGCCATGGGTGCGATTATTAACGCGGCGACGCAAAGCATCGCCAGCACAGCCTATTTGCGCGATCAAACCTTTGCCAGTTGGGTGGCGCTCAATCAGGTCAACGAGCAATTGCTGGACCCTGAACGCTGGCCTGAGGAAGGCTCCCGCCAAGGCAGCACAGAGCTGGCCCAGCGCTCTTGGCGTTGGCAAATCCGTTTTTTCAAAACCAACGATCCCGATTTGCGCCGGATCGAGGTCTCCGTTCGCATCGCTGAAAATGGTCCAGTGTTGATCACCCTGAGCGCTTTTAAGGCAAATCGGCTTCAAAAACAACCGGCTGGCGCTGCACCACCTGCTCCATCTGGCGCACTGTCCGTTGAAAAATAAGCCGGATAGGGTTGATGCAACGGCGTTTAAATGACACAACAGGCCAGCTCAAACGCCACATCCTCCACACTGGCGTTGGCCCGGCGGTTAGGGTCCGGTTGCTCCAGAAAGCGAATGGTAAAGCGATGTCGGCCACCGCTGATTTCAGGAAACCGGGATTCCTCAGACGGTAGCCAGACCCGGATCAACTGATTGGGCGCGTTAGCGTCCAGGGCGCGCTGGAAAAAACCGCTGGCCGCTATTTCCGACTGGAACGTGGCGCTGCTGCGGATCAGCCGCAGAATCAGGAACACCGCATCCCGCATCGGCGTGAACGGCGCCAGCCATTCCTGTAGATGCTGGTTGCGCATGGCGCTTTCCTGTTGCATCCAATAATGCAACGCCGGCAGGTCGAACCGGCAGGCCCCACCCGGCACTTGAAAGCGTTTTTGGGCGACCCCGAGAAATTCATTCTGGCGAACGATATCCAACGCCAGGCTATTGGGCCGGTGAATCTGGCAGATGACAGCGCCGATTTCCGTCAGAATGTCCGATAGTGCGAACGTGTCGACACCGGGAGTTTGCCGCAGGCGATTCAAGGTGGCCGCATGCCGTTCCAGTTCCTTGAGTAACTCCTTCTTGAACTCGTTGCGCCCGGTGACCGCGAGAATATCGAACAGGCCCTGTAACGCTGCGCGGCTATCCCAGATGGAGTGACCGACCATCGCATGATCAATGTGCTGGAACAGAAATTCCAGTCGCAACAAAGCCCGTGCCCGCTCATTAAGCGGCTGCTCATAGCAGGTAGCCTGGGACACAGCAACGCCTCATGTGTAGGTGATGATCGGTCATCTAGCGGTGGTTCGCTCGCTCTTTACCGATAGGAAAGAGGAAGGTCTGAAATGCAGGGCGGCCGTCAGACCA
>Ga0058865_1095640_pt1 | contig 10773 bp, 9 predicted proteins | sample TNRReaAnaerobRNA_2_FD_61085 | JGI IMG/M metagenome (GOLD analysis project Ga0058865, IMG submission 61085) | Wastewater treatment Type I Accumulibacter community from EBPR Bioreactor in Madison, WI, USA - TNR Reactor, Time C-32min-Anaerobic_ RNA... | ecosystem: Engineered > Bioreactor > EBPR >...
GAAATTATCGGGCATGGCTTCTCTCCAAGGATAAAAACGCGACTCTACCGCAGACTTCTCGCCGATCTGCACAAGTCGCTGACAATTAGCGGAGGATTCGTCCAACACTTTCATTCGCACCCAGTCATGACCGTTCGCTGGAGGGTAGGTGCAAATGGCCTGCTATTATAGGAGCTTGCCATTTGCCTCGGGAGCACACGCGATGACCTTGCGCGAAAGAGTCTCGCACGTAGACACCGCCTGGCTGCGCATGGACCGGCCCGAGAACCTGATGCAGATTCTCGGCGTAATGATCTTCCAGGGCCGCATCGACGCCGAGCGCTTCAAGCGTACAGTCGCCCGGCGCATGCTGCGCTACCGACGCTTCCGGCAGATCGCGACGCTGGACTCGGAGGGCGCGTGGTGGGTCGATGATCCCGATTTCGACATCGACGTCCACGTCCGGCACTCCGTTCTCCCGGCCCCCTGCGGCAAAAAAGAATTGCAGAAGTTTGTTGCCGAGATGGCCAGCACTCCCCTCAACCCGGCCAGGCCGCGCTGGGAATTCAACCTCGTCGACACTGCCGACGACAACTCGGCTCTCGTCGTGCGCATTCATCACGCGATCGCCGACGGCATCGCGCTGCTTGGCGTGATCGACTCGCTAACCGACGCGCAGGTCGCTGCGCCCGAGGACGGGGAACCGCAGGACGGGGCAGCGCCGGCAACTGGCGAGCACGACCCGGCCGCCGATGCCAGCGACAGTGGCGATGTCTTCTGGCGCATGATCCTCGAGCCGCTCACCGACGTCGCGTTGGCCTCGCTACGCGTCGGCGGCAATCTCTGGGGACAATACCTTGCTTTGCGCAATCAGCCGGCAACGATTCGCGACTACTGGCTCGTCGCGCGGGCTGCCGCCCAAGAAGTGGCCAAGCTGGCCCTGTTGCCCAACGACACGGCGACTCGTTACAAGGGCAAGCCGGGAACGGTCAAGCGTGTGGCGTGGTCCGAGCCGATCGGCCTGGGCGAAATCAAGGCGGTCGGCAAGGCGCTCGGCTGTTCGGTCAACGACACGCTGCTCGCTGCGGTGGCCGGCGCGCTGCGCAGCTACCTCGTGGGCAAAGGTGATCCAGTCGGCAGCACCGAGATCCGCGCGATGGTCCCGGTCAACCTGCGCGCAGCGGGAGATAGCGAGCAACTCGGCAACCGCTTTGGCCTCGTCGCCCTCGAACTGCCGATCGGCATCGAAAACCCGCTCGCCCGGCTGTACGAGACGCGCGCCCGGATGGCTGCCCTGAAGGGTTCCTATCAGGCGCTGCTGACCTTCGCGCTGCTCGGTGCTTCCGGCAGGGCACCGCAGTTCGTCCAGGACCAGATCCTCGACCTGTTGGCCAGCAAGACGACCGCGGTGATGACCAATGTCCCCGGCTCGCAGCAGGCTCGTTACTTTGCCGGCAGCAAGATCGAGCAGGAGATGGTGTGGGTGCCGCAAGCCGGCGATATCGGCATGGGGGTCAGCATCCTCTCGTACAACGGCAGGGTGCAGTTCGGCCTGATCACCGACAAGAACCGGGTCGACGATCCGGAACAGATCGTCGGGCGCTTCGCCGAAGAGTTCGAAAAGCTGCTCTGGCTGCTGCTGCTCGAGCCCTCGGATCGACTCAACGATCCCGACGCCGTCGCCGAGGATCTCGCCCTGCTGGCCAGCGGCCGACCCGCACACGGCAACCCTGCCGCCGGAGTGGACAGCCGGGGCTGATCGTCGCCAACAAGCGGCCTGCCCGACGCGGATGCCGAGCGATCCGCTCCAGCGCGCCGAGGCGTAGCGCTCAATCGGCGAGTTCGGCCTTGGCCGCTTCGACATCGAGGCGCTCCATCGCGTCCATCGGCACGCACGCGGCCGCTTCGGCGTAGAGACGTTCGGCCTCCTTCATCTTCGCCTTGCCAAACATCAGGACCAGAGCGTTGGCATACTCGATGCGGGCAATTGCCGACTCCGGGTTGAGCTTGAGAGCCGCGGCAAGCAATTCCTGGCTGGTGTCTTTCTTGGCCCCGTAGGTGATTCCACCGACCAGCGCCCCGACCTTGTCGATCACCTCGGCGTGATAGGCGCCGAGCGCGATATGTGCGTCGGCGTGCCGGGGTTGAAGCTCGAGAGCCTGCGTCAGGCTGTGTTTGATCTTGCCCCCCAGACCCTGTGCCAAGGCCTTGACCACCGAGATGCTCTGGCTGTAGCGACCGAGCGCGAAGGCATGCAGGTACCAGGCGTTGACCTCGGTGGGCGTCTTTTCCTGCTGCTCCTCGCAGCGCTGCGCGACCTCGGTCAACAGGCTGCGCTTGCGCTCGTCGTCTGTTTCGAGGTAACCGGCATAGATCGTCGCCGCCTTGTTGGCGACGTTGTAACCGGCCATCCCGCAGGCGAGACCGGCCTCGACGGCCTTGCCAAAGTCGCCGGCGTGATAGCTCCGCCAGGCATCCTGCACCTTGGGATCGGCAGGAAAGGGCTCGCAGTCGCCACGATGCAGGCGCGGCCAGTTCTCCTGCAGCGCCACACCGGGATAGCTGTAGGCCTTGTTCGGATAGGGAAAGTTGTTCCAGACCATGGGGTATTCCTCCAGTTCAGAGAATTCTTGAGCACGCGCCGAGCGACACTCCGAGGTACTCTTGCGACAGCTTTTCGAGCAGGCTTCGCGAGTCGCCGACCAGGAAGGGTGAGACCATCGCCATCACCTGATACACACCGCGTCCGATGCGCTCGGTCTCGAACTTGCCGCGCGGATCGCAAGCATAGGCGTACGACAGCCAGTAGGTTGCCAGGACGGTCATGTTCGTCGCCAGCGCGTGCAGTTCCTCGCTGTTGGCGCGCATCGCACCGGCCGACACCAGACCCTCACACAAGGTTGTCGCGGTACGCACCTTGTGCTTGAGGATCTGCTGAAAGTGCAGTTCAAGTACGCGATTACGGGTCAGCAGATCGTTGAGATCGCGGTAGAAAAATCGGTACTTCCAGATCTGTTCGAACAACAGATGCAGAAACAACCAGATATCCTCGACATCCGCCGGCCGCCGCGTCGGCGTGGCAAGCGTCTCCTCGATCTCACGTTCAAAAACCTTGAAGATCGATTCGAGGATTTCGTCCTTGTTGTGAAAATGATAATAGAGGTTGCCCGGACTGATGTTCATCTCGTCCGCAATGACCGTGGTGGTCACGTTCGGCTCACCGAAGTCATTGAACAGGCGCAGGCTGGTCTCGATGATGCGTTCGCGCGTCCGCCGCTTCGGTTTTCTGTCCATCGCCTGCCGATCCTGATCTGTCGCCAACGATCAGCATAACACTGCAAGCAAGGTCAGGGAATGCTCGCCGCGACGCTCGCCCAGCGCGGGCCGGCGCCGCGACAGGGTCAGATCTGCTGTGCCTGCAGCCAGACTTCGAGATCGCGCAACGAAGAAGCGAGTGCGCTGGCGCTGCTAGCGAGATCCGGATGACGCTTGTGTGACAACAACGAACGACTGTGGTCCTTGAGAACTCCCAGGTTCAGGTCAATCCCGTGGCGTGCCAGGATCGGCCGCAACTCATGCCGTCGCCGATACAGGTCGCTGCGCGTGCGCTGATAGGCGTGTTCGCACAGTCGGCTGCGGCTCCGATAGCTGAATACATTGGTGAAGAACATGTCGGCATCGTCACGCGTCGGTTCGAACAGGATCACGTCCTGGCCGGCGAAGTCGTGCCGATAGCGATCCATCCCGGTGCGCATCCGCGAGTGGATGATGGCGCGAAACGTCTGCGACAGGACGACCGGCAGACCGCCTTCAACCAGATGCTCGGGTGCCGGAGTCGGGTTCTCGTGCAGCGGGCGTTTGGCCGCCAGACGCGAGTCGAACGGCACCAGCGGGTTGATGCAGATCAGGAGTTCGGCACCCGCGTGCAGCGCCACCGAGGCATGCAGGGTCTTGATCAGCGCGCCATCGACGAAGTAGCGCTCGCCGATCCTGACCGGTGGAAAGAGGCCCGGCAAGGCCGCGCTGGCCTGCACAGCGACCGAAATGGGTACCTCGTCATGCCCCTCCGAACCGAAGGCGACCGACTCTCCGGTGTCGAGATCGGTCGCCACGATGAACAACCGATGCTGGAGCTGGCGAAAATCGTTGGTCCGACCACCGGTCGAAAACAGTCTGCGCAGCAGTTGATCGATTCCCGAACTGTTGAAGACCCCGGCCGGAATGGCATGACTGAGACCCTGAAACGCCTCGAGCAGACGGAGATGCCAGGGGTCCGAGAGATACTGTCGCAACGACGACCAGAATAACATCGGCACGGTCAGCGCCCGCCGCAGATACTCGCCGAAAGCCGGACGCAGCAGCATCTCGGCGTCGAAGACCTCGTCGGTGTCGTCCTCGACCAGCATCTGAGCCAGCCTGGCGGGGCCAAGGCCGTTGGCGACAGCCGCCGCGATGAAGGCACCCGAACTTACCCCGACGTAAATGTCGCAGCCGGTAAAGTCCACGCCGTCGAGCGCCTCGGCCAGGGCGGCCATCGCGCCGACCTCGTAAATTCCCCCAACGGGACCTCCGCCAGCGAGCGCCAGACCCATCTTCGCACGTTTGTTTGCAGCAACCATAGACCGTCGTCCTTTATCCCGGGATGCGCCGTACGAGGCAGCTTCGGATGCCGCTTGCCGGCGCCTTGCTGTCAGCAGATCGAGTCCGCACGGGCAAACACCAAGCGCCGCCTGATCAGCCGGAATCGCTAGCCTTACTGGCCTTGATGTGAAAGTCGCGTATGCGACTCACGAATCTCCCCTCCCCCGCTCGGGGGAGGGGTCGGGGGAGAGGGAAACGGTCATGACTTTCATGATCGGGGGTGCCTGGAAAAGTCATGACCGTTAGCCAACGCTCCCCTCCCTCGCGGGAGGCGGGCGCACCCTGGAGAACGTTTGAGCGCCTGCTCCGACCAACGATCGCGCCGGGGGACCGCTGCGCGTGACACTTTACTCGCTGGGCTGCGGAAGGGTATTCAGTACGTCAGCCGGTGTCACCGGGGGAACCGGCTTGACGGCAGCCGACCTGGCAGACGGCCGGCGGGTAGCGGGCTTGGCGGCAGCCGGCTTGGCGGCAGCCGGTGCAGCCGCGGGGGTATCCTCCTTGACTGCCGGCCGGGTGACCACCTTGGGACCCGCCTTTCCTTCGGTCAGCGTCTGCACGGCAGCGCTCAACTCGACGACACGCTTCGACAGGCGGTCGATATCCTGCTTGCTCGGCACGCCCAGGCTGCCCAGAGCGCGCGCCACGCGATCCTCGAACACCTGCTCCAGGCGATCCCAGGTTCCTGCCGCCTTGCCGGCGACCTGCGCAATCCGCTCGTCGGTCATCTGGCGCGTCTTCGACTGGATGCTCTCACCTTCCTTGACCAGCGCATCGAATACCTTACCGCCTTCTTCCTGGGCCTTGGCAAACGCGCCCAGCCCGGCCAGCCAGATCTGCTGGGCAGATTCCTTGACCGTCGACGCCAGTTGGTTCTCGCTCACGCTACCGGCCAATTCCTTGAGTTTCTTGCCCATTTGCATCTCCTTCCGAATAATGATCACAAGGTCAACAAGTTTTTCGCTTGCCCTGAAATGCAAGTCTAGTGACAATATCTAGAGGACGCACACTAAAGACCCGGGACGATTCCTGGACGACGGTGCTCCGGCAAACCAGGACCACCGCAGAGCACAATGAATTTCGGGAGATCACCATGAATTACTTCGTTACCGGCGCTACCGGTTTCATCGGCAAGCGGCTCGTCGCAAGACTGCTCGGCCGCCCTGACGCCACGATCTATTTTCTCACCCGCGCGGTTGAACAGTCGCACCTGCAGGATCTCTATGCGTATTGGGGTTGTGACGACAGCCGCGCCATCCCGGTCGTCGGCGATCTGACACAGGCCGGACTGGGGGTCTCCAAAACGAACATTCGCCAGCTCAAGGGGAAAATCGACCACTTCTTCCATCTCGCGGCGATCTATGACCTCAAGGCCAGCGCCGAAGACCAGCAGCGTGCCAACGTCGATGGCACGCGCAACACCGTGCTGCTGGCCGAGGAAATCGGTGCACGGCACTTCCATCTGGTCAGTTCGATTGCCGCGGCCGGTCTGTTCGAAGGACTGTTTCGCGAAGACATGTTCGACGAAGCGGAAAACCTCGACAACCCCTACTTCCGTACCAAGCATGATTCCGAGGGCATCGTGCGCAAGGAGTGCCAGATCCCGTGGCGCATCTTCCGCCCGGCGATCGTTGTCGGCGACTCGCGAAGCGGCGAGATGGACAAGATCGACGGCCCCTACTACTTCTTCAAGCTGATCCAGAAAATGCGGCGGATGTTCCCCTCCTGGATGCCGACGATCGGCATCGAGGGTGGGCGAATCAACGTCGTCCCCGTCGACTTCGTCGTCGCAGCGATGGATCATATTGCCCACCTCGAGAACGAGGATGGCCAATGCTTCCATCTCACCGATCCAGCGCCGATGCGCGTCGGCGATCTGCTCAATACCTTTGCTCGCGCGGCGCATGCGCCGGCAATGGCGATGCGCATCAACGCCGCTCTGCTCGGCTTCATCCCGCGCTCGGTGCGCAAGGCCATGTTCGCCCTGACGCCGGTGCGCCGCATCCGCATCGCGGTGATGAAGGATCTCGGCCTGCCCGACGACATCCTCGATTTCGTCAATTACCCCACTCGCTTCGACTGCCGCGAGACGCAGCGCGTACTCAAGGGTAGCGGCATCGCCGTTCCCCCGCTCGACAGCTACGCCTGGCGTCTGTGGGACTATTGGGAACGCCACCTCGACCCCGATCTGTTTATCGACAGCACCCTGCGCGGCCAGGTCGAAGGCAAGGTCGTCCTGGTCACCGGCGGCTCGTCGGGAATCGGCAAGGCGACGATACGCAAGATGGCCGAAGCCGGCGCGATTGCCGTCACCATCGCGCGCAATGCAGAGGCCCTTGACGAAGTCCGCCGCGAGTTCGAGGCCGCCGGTCTGCACCTGATCACGCACGCGGTGGACGTTGCCGACCCGCAGCAATGCACGTCCTTCGTCAAGTTGATGACCGAGGAACACGGCGGCGTCGACATTCTGGTCAACAACGCCGGCCGCTCGATACGCCGCGGCATCGAGAACTCCTTCGACCGTTTTCACGATTTCGAACGGACGATGGAAGTCAATTACTTCGGCGCGCTGCGCCTGACGATGGGCTTCCTGCCGGGAATGATCGCCAAACGCAAGGGGCATGTGATCAACATCTCGTCGATAGGCGTCCTGACCAACGCACCGCGCTTCTCGGCCTACGTCGCCTCGAAAGCGGCGATGGACGCCTGGGCACGCTGCGCCGCCTCGGAGTTTACCGATCGCGGCATCGAATTCACGACGATCAACATGCCCTTGGTCAAAACGCCGATGATCGCGCCGACCAAGCTCTACGATCAGGTGCCGACGCTGTCGCCGGAGGACGCTGCCGATCTGATCGTCGAAGCGATCATTCACAAACCGGTACGCATTGCCACCCGACTCGGCATTTTCGGCGCCCTGCTGCACTCGCTGACGCCCAAGGTCGCGCAGATCGTCATGAATACCTCTTTCCGCATGTTCCCCGACTCCAGTGCCGCCGGGCACAAGCAGCAGGAACCGGCAGCGCAGACGGCAGACCAGGTGGCCTTCTCGCAGATCATGCGCGGGATTCACTTCTGATCTCGGTTACCGGGCCCGCGCTGCCGACAACCCCCGAGTCTCGGGAGCACCGGCCCGCGGCAACCCTGTCCACCAGCGTGACACGCAACCAGTCCGACCTCTCGGCAAGCGGGTGGCCCGCCCTCGCTGCCCGCTTCACTGCAGCTCACCTTTGGCCGCAACGCTCCTCATGACCACACCCACCGCACCCGTCACCTCAGCCCCCAACGCCCGCCAGTTGCTCAAGGAATTGCAGGAGACTTTCCCGGTCTTTCGCGACTGCCTGCCGCTGGCCATCGGCATCGACAAGCAACTCCTGGCCCGGCTGCCCGGCCTCGACCGCAAGGCGCTGCGCATCGCCCTCGGCATGCATACGCACTCGCTGCGCTACCTGAAAACGATGGAAAGGGCGACCGTACGCGTAGACCTCGACGGCCAGCCAGCCGACGAAATTCCGCCGACGCACCGCAGCCACGCCGCCGAAATGATCAAGGAACGGCTCAGGAAGCAGGCGGAGCAACGCAAGGCACAGCGCGAGGCCGAGGTCCTGGCGCGTCAGCGCGCCGAGAAGCTCGGCCAGCTCGTCGAGAAGTTCGGCCGCAGCCGCTAAGCGGCCCGCCGGTCACAGACCGCCGCTCTGCCCGGCAAGAATTCATGGACCACTTGCTCAAGGACAGCGGCACACTCGAGTTGCCTGGCTGAACGAGGACGGCGAGTTGCCGGGCTGGGACATCCTCATCTGATCGGCAACCCCTTTGGTCAATCGCTGCCTGAAGACCAGTCCACGACGGTTCAGAACTACTTTGCCGACTATCCCCTGGAGTACTTCCGCCAACGCCTCTATCACCAATTCGCGAGCCGCCTGCCTGCCCTGCTGCTCTTTGCGACACGCGTCGAGGCGGTAACCTTCCGCAGCAAACATCCGGCCCGTGTGTTTGGCAAGACGCTCGCCCGTGCGCGCAGCCAGGGCGCTTACGTGTGCTGTTTTCGCAATTCGAGCGGGCTCGACTAGCCGCGGTTGCCGCCTGGCCTCAAGCCTGTCAACTCTTGATGAAATCGCCAAACACTACGGGAAGGCCGCCCTGGTCAACGACGTCGGGCTGACCTTCCTCAATGAACGCTGGCCGGAACCACCGGTTATCCTGGAAACCTCTGTTGATGACACGAGAACCCTTCGACACGCCCGCTACGCGGGCTGCTCAGGGAGAACGGAAGCTCACCCGTTGGGTGATCCGAAAAAATTCCGTTCGTGCTGAGCCTGTCGAAGCAGGAACGGAATTTTCTCCCGCCAACCGAGTTTTTTAGGGTTATCGAAGCCCTTTTTCAGGGTGCTCTGGAAGCCGTTTCAAATAGCCCACTAAGCGGCTGGCTGCCGGGCTGTGCCTGAAGCAGAGGAAGGACGGACGCTTGCAAACCGATGGCAGACCACGATTTGCCGAATTTCCCGAGCCGCCGCACGCCTTCGGGTCAGATCTGCCTTCTGCCCCCCTTTCAATCGTGTACCTGCGCTGGATTTCTGCTTCTTTCTCATGCCGCCAACGAGCTTTTTGGCGGACGAATCAGATTTTCGGCAGGGATGCCCAGCTTCTCGTGCAAGTTCCAGATCATCCTCAGTGTCAGAGGCCGTTTGCGATTCAGGATTTCATACACCCGGTTCAATCCGCCAATCGCTGGTGTCAAATCCTTTGCTGTCAAACCCCCCTGTTCCATGCGGAATTTGATCGCTTCGATCGGATCAGCCAGGTCAACGGGAAAGTGCCTGGCTTCGTAAGCCTCGACCAGGGTCAGCAGCACTTCGAAATGGTCCCCTTCCGGAGATCCGGGTTCAGGCTCGGTGGCGAAAAAAGCAGACACCTGGCGCATGGCGGCCTGGTAATCTGCTTCATTGCGAATCGGACGGATTTCCATGCCTAGCTCTCCAGTTCAACGGTCTCTGCGGCGATCTCGTCGTATTGCTGGTGAGTACCGATGAATTTGACGTAGACCGCCTGAAAACGATAGGCAACCGCTACCACCAGCCGATAGTTGTTGCCCTTGATGTTGAACACCACACGCCGGTTTTTCAGGATGCTGGCACTACGGTATTTTTCCTTGATATCGGCGGGTTGCGTCCAGGCCGCTTGCCTGACTTCATCGACCCACGCCTTGAGATGCTGCTCGGAATCGGGATACTTGTCCCAGAACTCTCGAAGAATTCTCACCGCGACAAGGTTCATGCGCCATATATTAGTCCCGAATCGGGATAGGGAGAAGTTTTTTCTCTCGCGGGTCCAGCGCGGCACGCTGTGAGCCTGCACACGCACTCACTGCGCTACCTGAAAACGATGGAACGGGCGACCGTACGCGTCGATCTCGACGGCCAGCCAGCCGACGAAATTCCACCGACGCACCGCAGCCATGCCGCCGAAATGATCAAGGAACGGGTCAGGAAGCAGGCGGAGCAACGCAAGGCACAGCGCGAAGCCGAGGTCTTGGCGCGTCAGCGCGCCGAGAAGCTCGGCCAGCTCGTCGAGAAGTTCAGCCGCGGCCGCTGAGGCGGCGTCTGGCGGTCACCGAGACGATCTGCCCTGCAGACGGAATATCGGTGGAGCGATCGATGGTCGCAAGTGCAGCGGGCGGTAACCGCGCGCTTGCCTGAACAACGCGCGTTGACCGGCCCTCACGACGCCGGCACGGACGCGGCGCCCGGATCAGAGGCAACCGGTGCGCAGAAGACAAGAGGGGCAGATCCTCCCGCTTGCCTTGCATCGCTTGTGCTGGCAAAAAGGGGGATCTGCCCCGGAGATCAGGCTGCTACAGAAATGACAGCCCGATCAGGGACGATGCAGTACTCAGACCAGCTTGCGGCGACGCGTCGCTGCCAGACCAACCAGGCCCAGGCCGAACAGGCTCAGCGAGAGCGGCTCGGGAACCTCGGAGTAGTCATAGTAAATGGACACTAGTCCCTCGGCAAAACCGTTGTTACCGGAAAACACGGTGGATGGGACCGAGCCACCCTGCGTGCCTTCGCCGTGGAAGCTGATGCTCACCGAATCCGTACCGCCGATGTACTCCGCCAGGGTGATCGGGTCGCTGTTCATGATCCAGGCCATGCC
>Ga0058865_1441783_pt1 | contig 10738 bp, 20 predicted proteins | sample TNRReaAnaerobRNA_2_FD_61085 | JGI IMG/M metagenome (GOLD analysis project Ga0058865, IMG submission 61085) | Wastewater treatment Type I Accumulibacter community from EBPR Bioreactor in Madison, WI, USA - TNR Reactor, Time C-32min-Anaerobic_ RNA... | ecosystem: Engineered > Bioreactor > EBPR >...
CGGCTTATTTTCTTCGCCTTCCTGTGCGGGTGTTTCATTCGCTTCAGCTTCTGGTGCTGCCTCTGCGGCTGCTTCAGGCGCCTTCACTTCTTCTTCAACAGCAGGGGCTGCTGCAACTGGCTCAGCTGCTTTGGCCGCAGGTTCAGCGGTAGCTGCACCTGCTTTAGTAGCTTTACCAGCACCACGACGGCGCGTCTTTTTCTGTGCACCTTTGTCTGATTTGGTTTCCTTAAGCAGATGTTCGTTATAGTCAACCAGTTCAATCATTGCCAGTTCGGCATTATCACCAATTCGGTTTCCCAGTTTAATGATTCTGGTATAGCCACCCTGACGGTCAGCAATTTTATTGCTGATATCGCGGAAAAGTTCTGCTACTGCTGTTTTATCTTTCAGGTACGAGAAAACCGTTCTGCGGCTGTGGATGGTATCGTTTTTGGCGCGGGTAAGCAATGGTTCAACATAAACGCGCAGGGCTTTTGCCTTTGCAAGTGTGGTGTTGATTCGTTTATGCAGAATTAGCGAGCTGGCCATATTGGCCATCAGGGCTTTTCTGTGAGGAGCCGTACGCCCCAGATGATTTACTTTTTTTCCGTGTCTCATGATGCATGCTGCCCAATGGGCTATTAATCTTTGTCGAGTTTATATTTGGCAAGATTCATACCGAAGGTAAGATTCTTGGCTTGTACCAATTCTTCGAGTTCAGTAAGTGATTTCTTACCGAAGTTTCTGAATTTTAACAGGTCGTTTTTGTTGTATGACACCAGGTCAGCAATTGTATCCACATCGGCTGCTTTAAGGCAGTTCAGGGCACGTACTGAAAGGTCCATATCTACCAGGCGTGTTTTCAGCAGTTGGCGCATGTGAAGGATGTCTTCATCAAACTCTTCTGTTTGAACTTTCTCTTCAACATCTTCAGTAATCTTCTCATCAGAGAAAAGGTAGAAGTGCTGAATCAGAATTTTCGCTGCTTCTTTGAGGGCGTCTTTCGGATGAATAGAGCCATCAGTAGTAATGTCAATCAGTAGTTTCTCGTAGTCGGTTTTTTGCTCAACCCGATAGTTCTCTACTGAGTATTTTACATTCCTGATAGGCGTGTAGATTGAATCAATAGGAATCAAACCAATTGCAGGATTTGCCGGACGGTTCTCGTCAGCCGGAACATAGCCCCTGCCTTTGTCGAGTGTAAGTTCAAATTTGATACTTACAGAAGGGTCAAGGTGGCAAATCACAAAATCATGATTGAGCACCTGGAAACCAGCGGTAAATTTACCAAGGTCGCCTGCAGTAATTTTATCCTGGCCGGAAATGCTTACTACTACCTTTTCGTGCTCGGTACTATCAATTTGTCTTTTGAATCTGACTTGTTTGAGGTTCAGGATAATTTCGGTAACATCTTCAACAACACCTTTGATGGTTGAGAATTCGTGCTCTACACCTTCAATTTTCACTGAGGTGATAGCAAATCCTTCGAGTGACGAAAGCAGGATGCGGCGCAGCGCGTTTCCAACAGTAATTCCGTATCCCGGTTCCAAAGGTCTGAACTCGAACTGGCCATGTTGGTCAGTTGATGAGATCATGATCACTTTGTCGGGTCTTTGAAAAGCAAGTATGGCCATATCTTTTTTGTAGGTATGTTTTGATTAAAAAGAATTATTTGGAGTACAATTCAACGATCAGTTGTTCGCGAATATTTTCCGGAATTTGCTCACGGTCAGGCATGTTGATAAATGTACCGCTGAGCGATGTTGCATTAAAGTCAATCCAGGGGTATTTGCTGGTGCGGCCGGCTACTGAATTTACAATAGTTTCAAGTGATTTAGATTTTTCACGTACAGCAATACGGTCGCCTGGTTTAAGTGTGTATGAAGGGATGTTCACCACTTTATCGTTCACTGTTATATGGCGGTGAGAAACCAGTTGTCTGGCACCTGCACGGCTGGGAGAGAGGCCCATCCGGTAAACAACGTTGTCAAGACGTGCCTCGATGAATTTTAAAAGGTTTTCACCAGAGATACCTTTTGCACGTGTTGCACGATCAAAAATAAGTGCAAACTGGCGCTCAAGGATACCGTAGGTATATTTTGCCTTTTGTTTTTCCATCAGCTGCAATGCATATTCAGATGTTTTGGCACGTTTCTTTGCCTGGCCATGCATGCCGGGAGGATAGTTTTTCTTAGTAAGGTGCTTATCAGGTCCGAAAATAGGTTCCCTGAATTTACGAGCGATTTTGGACTTTGGTCCGATGTATCTAGCCATGATTCTTTCTTAGGATAAATTAAACACGACGACGCTTAGGTGGGCGACAACCATTGTGAGGCATTGGGGTAACATCAACAATCTCGGTAACTTCAATACCTGCATTGTGGATAGTACGGATAGCAGATTCTCTGCCCCCGCCCGGACCTTTTACGAAAACTTTCACTTTACGCAGGCCGAGGTCGAAAGCAACTTTTGAGCAATCAGTAGCTGCCATTTGTGCTGCATAAGGCGTATTTTTCTTAGAACCACGAAAGCCCATTTTACCGGCTGATGACCAGCTGATAACCTGTCCGCTGGTATTGGTCAGGGCTACGATGATGTTGTTAAAGGTAGCGTTAATGTGTGCATGTCCGCCGGCCTCTACTTTTACGACTCTTTTCTTGGTCGTTTTGGTTGATTTTGCCATGTTTTATTATTCAGATGATTAGTTACGGGGGCAGATTACTTGGTTACCTTTTTCTTATTGGCAACTGTCTTCTTTTTACCCTTCCGAGTGCGTGCATTATTTTTGGTTGTTTGGCCTCTTACAGGCAAGCCCGAGCGATGGCGGATTCCTCTGTAAGAGCCGATATCCATCAGACGTTTAATGTTAAGTTGTACTTCTGAGCGAAGTGCACCTTCGACCTTGATTTTTTCGTTGATGAATTCACGAATCTTGGCCAATTCATTGTCATCCCATTCAGATACTTTTTTATCAAATGAGATAGCCGCTCCTTCAAGAATACGGCGGGCAGTAGAACGACCTATACCAAAGATATAAGTGAGGCCGATTTCACCACGTTTGTTTTTTGGAAGATCAATTCCGGATATACGAGCCATAGGTTGATGTATATTTTATGGGTAATTACCCTTGACGTTGTTTGTATTTTGGATTCTTCTTGTTGATCACATAGAGCCTGCCTTTGCGACGTACAATTTTGCAGTCAACGCTTCTCTTTTTGATGGATGTTCTTACTTTCATCTTGGTTTATTTGTAGCGATAGGTAATGCGTCCTTTTGTCAAATCATAGGGTGACATCTCAACCTTTACCTTATCACCGGGTAAAATTTTGATATAATTCATACGCATCTTACCGGAAATGTGTGCGATAATCACATGCTCATTCTCCAGTTCAACCCTGAACATAGCATTTGAAAGGGCCTCAATGATGGTCCCGTCTTGCTCTATGGATGATTGTTTTGGCACGTATGCTTTATTTTAGTTTAAACAATTGTCAGATTCCGTTCTTTCAATACCTCCTCTACATATAAAAATGAAGAGAGGATATCTGCTTTGTCTTTACGCACTGCTATGGTATGTTCAAAATGTGCAGATGGTTTACCATCGGCTGTTTTGACCGTCCAGCCATCTTTACCGTGAACAATCTGTCTTTTACCCAGATTTATCATCGGTTCAATAGCAATCACCAATCCTTCCTGCAATTTTAAGCCGGAGCCCCGTTTCCCGAAATTTGGTACTTCAGGAGCCTCATGCAGGTTACGACCGATACCATGACCAACCAGTTCGCGAACAACTGAATAGCCGTGATTTTCACAATAGCTTTGAACTTCGTAGCTAATATCCTGTAATCTTTTTCCGGCAATTGCCATCGAAATACCACGGTATAAGCTCTCTTTGGTAACTTTCAACAGTCGTTTAACTTCCTCGCTCACTTCTCCAACAGTGAAGGTATAGGCTGAGTCTCCAAAGAATCCGTTCATCTTAACCCCACAATCTACCGAGATAATATCGCCGCTTTCATAAGGCCTGTTATCCGGAATGCCGTGTACTACCTGTTCATTAGGCGACATACAAAGCGTGTTCGGGAAACCGTTGAGGCCTTTAAACGCGGGAATACCTCCGTTGTCACGGATGAATTCTTCTGCTATTTTATCCAGCTGCAGGCTGGTGACGCCGGGTTGGATGCTTTTGGCAACCTCCGCCAGTGTGCGTGCAACAAGTAAAGAACTTTCTCTAATCAGTTCAATTTCTTCGTTGGTCTTGTAATAGATCATGCGAAGAAAAAGGCTTAGTTCGCCATACTCATAGACGAAGGAACACGACCTTTGATACGGCCGCTCTTCATAAGTCCATCGTATTGACGCATTAGCAAATGGCTTTCAATTTGCTGCAGGGTATCCAGTACCACACCTACCAAAATCAGCAGGGAAGTGCCACCGTAAAACTGAGCAAATTTATTACTTACCCCGATTAATCCGGCAAGCGCTGGAAGAATCGCAACAAAGGCAAGGAACAAAGATCCGGGAAGTGTAATCCTGGACATAATAGTATCAATAAATTCAGCCGTACTTCTTCCGGGTTTAATACCTGGAATGAAACCACCGCTACGCTTCATTTCTTCTGCCATGTTTTTCGGGTTAACCGTAATGGCAGTGTAGAAATAAGTAAATATGATAATCATCAGCGCAAAGGTGAAGTTATACCAGAACCCATAAGGGTCGGTAAAGGCAGCCATTACGCCTGTAAGCGATTCTAAATCAGCATAACCTACGATGGTTATGGGGATAAACATAATGGCCTGGGCGAAGATGATTGGCATTACACCAGCTGCATTCACACGAAGAGGAATGTATTGACGTACCCCACCATATTGTTTATTGCCCTGAATGCGTTTGGCCATTTGAACAGGTATTCTCCGCACACCTTGAACCAGTAGAATCGAGATGATGATTACAAAAAGAAGGATAACCAATTCTACCAGGAACATCACCAGACCACCTGCACCTTTTTCGGTAAAGCGTGAAACGAATTCAGAAGAAAGTGCACCAGGCAGGTCGGCAATAATACCAATCATGATTATCAGTGAGATACCGTTTCCTAAGCCCCTGTCGGTGATACGCTCACCCAGCCACATGATGAACATGGTGCCGGCAACAAGAATTACTGTAGAGCTTATCCAGAAGAATGCTGAGAAGTCAGTTACAATATTTGCTTGTAATTGCTGATTAAGGTTTGCCAGATAGCTGGGTGCCTGAATAGCAGTTATACCCACTGTTAGATAGCGGGTAAACTGGTTCATTTTCTTGCGGCCGCTTTCGCCTTCCTTTTGCATTTTCTGGAAGTAAGGAACGGCAATGGTAAGAAGCTGTACAACAATCGAAGCCGAGATGTACGGCATGATACCCAGCGCAAAAATCGAAGCGTTTGAGAAGGCCCCGCCAGAGAACATATTCAGCAGGCCCATAACGCCACTTGATGTCTGAGCTTTAAGTTCACTCAGGTGATCAGGGTTTATGCCGGGCAATACGATAAACGACCCAAGTCGGTACACAAGCAGATACAATAAAGTATTGCCTATCTTCCGACGGAGTTCTTCTATCTTATATATATTCTTAATGGTGGCTATCAGGTTCTTCATCAGGCTATGATTGTAGCGGTACCTCCTAATGATTCAATTGCTGTTTTAGCTGTTGCTGTGAAAGCGTGTACACTTATGTTCAGCTTGGCTTTTAATTCTCCTCTCCCCAGGATTTTAATCAGGTCGTGTTTGCCCGCAAGTCCGTTTTCACGAAGGGTATCCAATGTGATGGTATCAATGCTGCGTTTTTCGGCCAGTTCATTGAGGGTATCGAGGTTGATGCCGCGATATTCAACGCGGTTGATATTTTTAAATCCGAATTTCGGAAGTCGGCGCTGAAGGGGCATTTGACCACCCTCAAAGCCAGCTTTGCTGCTATAGCCTGAGCGTGATTGTGCTCCTTTATGACCACGTGTAGATGTTCCACCGCGTCCGGAGCCTTGTCCACGACCGATTCTTTTATTATTTTTTACCGATCCGGGTGCTGGTTTTAGATTATTCAGGTTCATTTCCAGTAATTTTTTTAGTTCAGATTTCTTCTACCGACAATAAATGCCTTACTTTATTAACCATACCCTGAATTTGTGGGGTAGCTTCGTGTTCTACAGGAACATTCATTTTCGTAATTCCCAGTGCGATCAGGGTGCGTTTTTGGCGCTCCGGGCGGTCAATGCCGCTTTTTACCTGCTTAATTCTGATTTTCGCCATCTTTTTCTTTATTATCCGTTGAACACTTTTTCCATGCTGATGCCGCGTTGCATAGCAACAGTAGCAGGGTCGCGCATTTGGGTAAGCGCATCAATGGTTGCTTTTACCACGTTGTGCGGGTTGGATGAACCTTTTGATTTTGCCAGTACGTCAGTAATACCAACGCTTTCGAGTACAGCACGCATCGCACCACCAGCAATTACTCCGGTACCATGTGCAGCTGGCTTTAAATAAACCAGTGCTCCTCCAAACTTACCAACTTGTTCATGAGGTACGGTTCCATTGATAACAGGTACACGGATAAGCGATTTCTTCGCATCATCAATGCCTTTACTAATGGCATCGGTAACCTCTTTGGCTTTTCCAAGTCCGTGACCTACGATGCCTTTTTCATTTCCAACCACAACAATGGCTGAGAAGCTGAATGCACGGCCTCCTTTGGTAACTTTGGTGACACGTTGTACACCTACCAGTTTGTCTTTTAGTTCAATATCGCTTGAACGTACCCTTTTAATATTTGCGTTCGACATAGCTGTTTAGAATTGAAGGCCACCTTCGCGGGCTCCTTCGGCTAATGATTTAACTCTTCCGTGGTAAAGGTATCCGTTCCTGTCGAAACGAATTTTAGTAATGCCTGCTTCCAGTGCTTTTGCAGCTACTGCTTTGCCTACAAGATTGGCTTGTTCAATTTTGTTCACCTTCTGTGAAGCGATTGCTGCATCACTTGATGATACTGAAAGTACGGTATGTCCTTTCTGGTCGTCAATTAATTGAGCGTAAATTGCCTTGTTGCTTCTGAAAATGCTCATGCGCAGCGCTTCGGCATCACCTGAAACCACTTTCCGGATTCTCTTTTTAATCCGGGTTCTTCTAAATTCTTTTGATATAGCCATATTGTGTTTCCGCTATTGTTATTTTTTACCAGCTGATTTTCCGGCCTTACGGCGAAGAACTTCGTTGCTGAACTTAATCCCTTTACCTTTGTAAGGCTCCGGTGGTCTGAGAGAGCGAATTTTTGCCGCCACCATACCAAGCAGTTGCTTGTCAGAAGCTTTCATGGTAATGAGCGGATTTTTACCTCTTTCGGTTTTGGTTTCCAATTTTATTTCTTTCGGAATATCAAACACTACGTTGTGTGAGTATCCCAGAGAAAGTTCGAGTAACTGACCGGTATTAGATGCACGGTAACCTACACCTACCAATTCTTGTTCAGTTGTAAAGCCAGTGCTTACTCCAACAACCATGTTATTTATCAAAGAGCGATACAGTCCGTGTTGAGCTCTTTGTTCTTTTGCCTCAGATGTGCGACTAAGCGTAAGTGCTGTTTCGCTGATTTCCAGTTTCATTTCTGGATTTATCTGCTGGTGCAACTCACCAAGAGGGCCCTTCACGGTAACCAGGTTAGTGGCGTTTACCGAAACAGTAACTCCTTTGGGAAGTGGTATGGGCAGTTTACCTATGCGTGACATAAAATTTCAGTTCTGTAATGATTAATAAACGTAGCAAAGCACTTCGCCACCAACGTGTTCTTTGCGGGCTTCTTTGTCGCTCATGATTCCTTTTGATGTTGAAAGGATGGCGATTCCAAGTCCGTTGATTACACGCGGAAGATTTGAAACATCTACATATTTACGTAGTCCTGGTTTAGAAACGCGCTCCAGGCTAAGAATGGCAGATGTTTTGGTTGCCGGATGATATTTCAGGGCGATTTTAATGGTTCCCTGAGGTTTACCTTCAGCGGGTTCTTCGAATTTATAGCTGAGGATATAGCCTTTATCAAAAAGGATTTTGGTCAGCTCTTTTTTAGTTTTCGAAGAAGAAACCTCCACAATTCGGTGGTTTGCCATGATTGCATTGCGCAATCTGGTAAGGTAGTCTGCTATCGGATCGGTCATTTGGATGGATGTATTTTGAAATGTTTTGTATTACCAGCTGGCTTTGGTTATTCCTGGGATTTTGCCGTCTGTGGCCATTTCGCGGAAAGTAATCCTTGAAAGACCGAATTGACGAATGTAACCGCGTGGACGACCGGTGAGGGTACAACGGTTGCGGAGGCGGATTTTAGAAGAGTTGCGTGGTAATTTTTGCAAACCGACGAAATCGCCTGCTGCTTTCAACGCTTCTCTTTTCTCAGCAAATTTTGCCACCAGTTTCGCCCGTTTAACCTCGCGGGCTTTCATGCTTTCTTTAGCCATCTGGTATTATTTTTTTTGATTTTTGAATGGTAAACCGAACTCTTTTAACAAAGCAAATGCTTCTTTGTCGTTAGGGGCATTGGTTACAAAAGTGATGTCCATACCCATGATTTTAGAAACCTTGTCAATATTGATTTCCGGGAAAATGATTTGCTCTGTAACCCCCAGGGTATAATTTCCATGGCCGTCAAAGCCTTTGTCATTGATGCCACGGAAGTCACGGATACGTGGCAATGCCACATTGATAAGCCGTTCGAGGAACTCGTACATTTTGTCGCCACGCAATGTAACACGTACACCGATGGGAACTCCTTTACGAAGCTTAAAGTTTGAGATGTCTTTCTTTGATTTTGTTGCTACTGGTTTTTGGCCTGAAATCAGGGCCATTTCTGCAATAGCAGCATCAATCATTTTTTTGTCGGATACAGCAGCACCAATACCCTGGTTCAGACATATTTTCTGAAGTTTAGGCACCTCCATGATGCTTTTGTAGTTGAATTCGCCTTGCAACGACTTAACAATTTCGTTGCGGTATTTAGCCTTTAACGCGGGTGAATAACTCATTTTTTACCGCCCTCCTTTTCTTTTGTTTTGAAAATACGGGTCTTTTTACCTGTTTTCGCATCCACCTGATAACCTGCTTTCGCTGGTTTACCGGTTTTTGGATTAATCAATTGAAGGTTAGAGACATGAATAGGGCCTTCCATTTTAATAATACCACCATCGGGGTATTTGGCATTTGCCCTTGCTTTAATGTGCTTAGAAACAAAGTTCACACCTTGAACAACAGCACGTTGTTTTTGCAGGTCAACTGATTGTACTTCGCCTTCTTTGCCTTTAGCATCTCCGGCAAGTACAATTACCTTATCGCCTTTTTTAATATGCAGTTTCATCTTCTTTCTAAAATTTTAGAGCACTTCAGGTGCAAGTGAAACAATCTTCATGAATTGCTTCTCGCGCAACTCACGTGCCACTGGACCGAAAATACGTGTACCTCTTAATTCGTCATTGGCATTCAACAATACCACTGCATTGTCGTCAAACCGAATGTATGAACCATCAGGGCGACGGATTTCCTTGCGGGTACGTACTACTACTGCTTTTGTAACAGAGCCTTTTTTTGCATTACCTGCGGGAAGTGCATGTTTCACTGAAACCACGATCTTATCGCCGATCGAAGCATATCTCTTTTTGGTACCGCCCAGTACACGGATACAAAGTACCTCTTTGGCACCACTGTTATCTGCAACTGTTAGACGGGATTCTTGCTGTATCATGTCTTATCTGATTCAGAATTAATTATTTAGCCCTTTCAATGATTTCAACCAAACGCCAGTTTTTCATCCTGCTTAATGGGCGGGTTTCGCCGATTTTAACAGTATCGCCTGGCATACATTCGTTCTTCTCATCATGCGCAAAGAAGGTAGAGGTTTTCTTTACGAATTTTCCGTATTTCGGGTGCTTTACCTTCCTTAAAACAGCTACAACAATGGTTTTATCCATCTTGTTGCTTTTTACAAGGCCAATTCTTTCCTTGCGGAGATTCCTTTCAACGGCGGCAGTGTTAGTTGTTGCTTCCATGATTATTTGCCGGTATTATTGTTAAGTTCTCTGTTACGTAATTCAGTTTTCAACCGGGCAATTAGTCTACGGCCCTGACGAAGTTTCAATGGGTTTTCAAGCGTTGAAACTGTATGGTTAAAACGTAGTTTTTCCTGTTGAAAGATTTCTTCGTTTATCCGGTCGTTTAATTCTGCCAGAGTTAATTCTCTGATTTCTGCGTTATTTTTCATGGTTTCAGACAGCTTCTTCTACGTAATCTCTACGGGTAACGAATTTAGTCACAATTGGAAGTTTTTGGGCGGCCAAACGAAGCGCTTCTTTTGCAACTTCTTGCGGAACACCTTCGGCTTCGAAAATAATTGTACCAGGTTTCACAACGGCTACCCAATATTCTGGGGCACCTTTTCCTTTACCCATCCGCACCTCTGCGGGTTTCTTGGTGATTGGCTTATCGGGAAACACACGAATCCAAATTTGACCTTCCCTTTTCATATACCTGGTAACGGCAATACGGGCGGCCTCAATCTGACGTGCAGTCATCCAGACACCTTCCATCGCTTTGATTCCAAATGAGCCAAATGCCAACTGGTTACCCCGTGTGGCATTGCCTTTCATTTTCATCTTATGCTGCTTCCTGTACTTGGTACGCTTCGGCTGTAACATCTCTTAAATTAGTTAATCTTGTAAACCCTCCACAGAATTATTGATATAACC
>Ga0058865_1072521_pt1 | contig 10645 bp, 8 predicted proteins | sample TNRReaAnaerobRNA_2_FD_61085 | JGI IMG/M metagenome (GOLD analysis project Ga0058865, IMG submission 61085) | Wastewater treatment Type I Accumulibacter community from EBPR Bioreactor in Madison, WI, USA - TNR Reactor, Time C-32min-Anaerobic_ RNA... | ecosystem: Engineered > Bioreactor > EBPR >...
GCCAACGGCGCCATTCATCTCGGCCATCTCGTCGAGTACATCCAGACCGACATCTGGGTACGCTTCCAGAAGATGCGCGGGCACGAGTGCTGGTACGTCTGCGCCGACGACACGCACGGAACGCCGATCATGTTGCGCGCCGAGCAGGAAGGGATCACTCCGGAGGCATTGATCGAACGTGTGCATGGCGAGCACACGCGCGACTTCGCTGGCTTCCACATCGGCTTCGACAACTATTACACGACCCATTCGCCGGAAACCCGCGCCTGCGCCAACGAGATCTACGCGCGACTGCGCGCCGCCGGGCTGATCGAGACACGCACGATCGAGCAGTACTACGATCCGCTGAAGCAGATGTTCCTGCCCGACCGCTTCATCAAGGGCGAATGCCCGAAGTGCGGCGCCGCCGACCAGTACGGTGACAACTGCGAGAGCTGCGGTGCCGCCTACACCGCCGACGAACTGAAGAACCCCTACTCGGCGGTCTCCGGCGCGCGCCCGGAGCTGCGCCAGTCCGAACACTTCTTTTTCCGCCTCTCGGATCCCCGTTGCCAAGCCTTTCTGCGGCGCTGGACGCAGGCCGAGGGCCGCCTGCAGACCGAAGCGGCGAACAAGCTGCAGGAGTGGCTGGGCGACACCGACGAGAACCGCCTCACCGACTGGGACATTTCGCGCGATGCCCCCTACTTCGGTTTCGAGATCCCGGATGCGCCGGGCAAGTACTTCTACGTCTGGCTCGACGCGCCGATCGGTTACATGGGCGCCTTCCGCCATCTGTGTGCGCGCCAGGGCCTTGATTTCGACGAGTACTGGCGGCCGGACTCGACGACCGAACTCTACCACTTCATCGGCAAGGACATCCTCTACTTCCATGCGCTGTTCTGGCCGGCCGAACTCGAGCATGCGGGCTACCGGACGCCGAGCAAGGTCTTCGCGCACGGCTTCCTGACCGTCGACGGATCCAAGATGTCGAAGTCGCGCGGCACCTTCATCACCGCCACCAGCTACCTCGCCCTGGGCCTCGACCCGGAGTGGCTGCGCTACTACTACGCCGCCAAGCTCGGTAGCTCGATGGAGGACATCGACCTCAACCTCGACGACTTCATCGCCCGCGTCAACTCGGATCTGGTCGGCAAGTTCGTCAACATCGCCAGCCGCTCGGCCGGATTCATCGTCCGCAAGTTCGGCGGCCGCCTGTGCACCTGCGACGAATCGCTGCCGGCCATCCAGGCGATACGCGAACGCCGCCGGCCGATCGCCGAGCACTACGAGGCGCGCGAGTTCGGCAAGGCGATCCGCGAGATCATGGCGCTGACCGATCTCGCCAACCAGTATGTGGACAGCGTCAAGCCCTGGGAACTCGCGCGCCAGCCGGGTCGCGAAGGCGAACTGCAGGCGGCCTGCAGCAACGCGCTCAATCTCTTCCGCCTGTTGGCGATCCTGCTCAAGCCGGTCCTGCCCGCGCTCGCCGCGAAGACCGAAGCCTTCCTCAACGTCGCGCCACTGCTCTGGGACGACACGGCCACGGTCCTCGCAGCCGGGCATGTCATCAACACCTACCAGCACCTGCTGACACGGGTGGACAAGCAGCAGATCGATGCCCTGCTGGCCGCCAATCGCGAGTCGCTGGCAGCCACCCCGCCGGCAGCGCCACAGAAGCACGCCGAGCACCAGGAGAAGGCGGCCGCCATTGCCGTCGCGCAGGCGGCCGTGGCGACACCGGCCGCCGGGCCGCACATCAGCATCGACGACTTCCTCGGCGTCGATCTGCGCATCGCCCGCATCAGCGAGGCCGATCAGGTCGAAGGCGCCGACAAGCTCCTGCGGCTGCTGCTCGATGTCGGCCCGCTCGGGACACGACAGGTCTTTGCCGGCATCAAGGCGGCGTACGACCCGGCGGGCCTGGTCGGCAGGCTGACGGTGATGGTCGCCAACCTGGCACCGCGCAAGATGAAGTTCGGCCTGTCCGAAGGCATGATCCTTGCCGCCTCGGACCCCGCCGGCGAGACTCCCGGCATCTTCCTCCTGGCGCCGGATGACGGGGCGCAGCCCGGCATGCGCGTCCGCTGACAGCTCGTTCCGTCAAGGCGACTGGCCGTGAAATCGATGCATTCCCGTTCCAGGCAAGGCGCAGTCCATGGCCGTGGCCGCAGCCACGGCGAGGATTGGCAACGCAGCATGGCGCGAGACGAAGCGATTTCATGTCATCGACCTGGCGGAACGCGCTGCTAGAACACGGCATGGACCGCCGTCACCGCCCGCGCGTCACCGCGAAGGTCATGCTCTACGCGCTGCTCGACGTCGCCGGCACGCTGATCCTGGCCAGCGGCCTGATGTGGCTGGCCCGACGGCAGACGCTGTTCATTCCGGATTTCCCGACCGGCACGACGACTGCCGTCCTGACGGTGGCGGCTGGCTTCGCGCTGATGCTCTGGTCCGTCGCTGGGATCATCCGCGAACTGTCGCGACAGCGTCCGGCCGACGACGTCGGCAGTTGACGGCGAGGGAGGGATGGCCCACCAGCGAAGCCGCAGGGGTCAAGCGTTGGCCCGTCTGCCCGTCGGCACTCGTCTCCGGCGCGGGTACGCTGGCGATGCCTTGCGGCACCCGTTGGCGCCGGCATGCTCGCCCGGCCGCCACTCGGCTCAAGGCCTGCGCGCGGGGTCGGCCGATACCAGTTGAAAGACCCCTTCCGCATAGCGATGCGTGAACGGCGTACTCGATTCGATTCCTTCCGAGTAGTCGAGCACCCGGTAGGCGGCGAAACCGCGCTGCCGCTGCAACTGCAGCGCGCGCCGCTTGAAGATCAGCCCCGATTCGCCATCGCCGCCGATACGGAAACTCTTGGCACGCATCGCCAGCCGATAGGTGTCCCCTTCGAGCATGGTCTCCTCGATCGTCCAGTTGGGCGCCAGCGGATCGTAGATGACGTAGGCGGCAACTGCCGCCGCAGCGCTGAAGTAGAGGTATTGTGACGGCCCGCCGTACTGGCTCGCCATGTAGCCGACCGACCCGGCGAGAGCAAGTGCCTTTACCGGCGGCAGGCTTGCCGTCGGGTTGGGAGCCTGCGTGAAGGCGTGGTCGTAAGGCTGGCTGACCGGCGCCGGCTGCCCGTTCCAGTCAACCGTGCCGCAGGCACCGAGCAGCGCCAGGGACAGGCACGCCCCGGCAACGCGCAGAGAGGGGCCGCGGCTCACAGGTATTTGAACAGGCTCAGCCCGCTGATGGCGACGAAGGACTTCTGCGCCGCCTCGAGGCTGACCTGCTCCCTGGTGAAGTCCGAGATCGCGCGCACGTAGTCGAGGTCGACGAGATCAGACAGCGTCTGCTGATACTGGATGTCGAGGACGGTGGCGTTGTCGCTCAGATCCTCGAGAGTCTGCAGGCGGGTGCCGACGCGGGACTGCACCTCGCCGGCCTTCGCCAGCGCCTGATCGATGCCCGCCAGGTGCCCCTGCATCTTGCCGGTAAAGTCGGTACGCGCCGTACCCGAGTCGAGCGGCAGACGCAGCAGGTCGATCGTCTCCTGCAAGGTCTGGAAGGCGCTCTTGTTGACACTGGGCCGGATGCTGAAGGTGTCACCGGCAGCTGGCGACCCGGTGATCACCACTTGGGCGCCGAAGTCGATCCCTGCCGACGGCGCCGGCGGTTGCGTCGTGACCAGCGGGATCGCCTGCCCCGGCGTGAAGGGCAGGACCGGGCCGACCGCCGTTGCCGGCAGCGGTGTCGCCGGTGGCGCTGGCTGCGAGAGGTCGAAAAGCTGATAGCTGCTCACCCCGGCGACCGATGAGAAGCGAATCTGCAGGGCGCGATCGTCCGTTCCCTGCCAGGCAAAGCCGCCGTTCACCGCGGCCGCCCACTGCCCCTGGTCGAGCACCGAACCCTGCCCGATGACGCCGCTTCCCTGGTTCGGCAGGGCTGTCCCGTTGCCACTGGCGGCGGCGACGAAACTGCCGTTGCCGTCACGAAGCTGCATGAACAGTTCGCTGCCGGCGACACTGGTCGCCATCTGCTGCGACGCAGCCACCTGCAGCAGGCGCTCACCATCGTCGCCGGAATAGCTGACGAAGCCGGTCGTCGCCGGCGGCACCGCGGCGCCACGGGCAAACGGCATCGTCGACCCGCGGTGACCGGAGAACAGGTACTCCCCCTCGGCGCTGCGGCTGTTGGCGATGCCGAGCATCTCTTCGAAACGCGCCTCGAGTTCGCTGGCAATCGCCTGCCGATCCGTGTCGGAAAGGACTGTGTTGCCGGCCTGGACGACGCGACTGCGAACGCTCTGCAAGACCTCGGTCAGACTCGTCAACTGGCTGTCGACGAGCCGCAGGCGGTCGGTAGCGATGCCCTGATTGCGCGCGTACTGGGCGCCGATCTCCTTCGCCTGCGTGACTTCCAGCGCCCGCGCCGCGGCCACCGGATCGTCAGCCGGGGTCAGTAGCCGGCGCCCGCTGGACAGTTGCTCCTGCAGCCTGAGGAGCTGGTTCTGCCGGCGCTCGATTCCGTTTGCGCCCGCTGCGTAAAGCTGGCTGGTACTGATGCGCATCCAGTCCTCCTACCTCTGTCACTTCAATTTCGCCAAACAAGAAGGATGGCCAGCAATCACCGTCCACGCGCAGCGCACCCGATCCGGCCATGCGCGACACCATGATCAACTTGCCACGTTAACGACCAGCGAGGTCCAGGATCGTGTCGAACAGGCTGGTGGCAATCTGCAACGCCTTCGCCGACGCCTGGTAGGCCTGCTGATAGCGGATCAGGTTGGCGGCTTCCTCGTCGAGGTTGACACCCGAAAGCGAATCGCGGCTCTCCTGTGCCTGCTTCAGCAATGCCTGCTGCGCCTCACCGCCGATCTGTGCCTGCCTGGTCCGGTTACCGTTCTCGCTGACCAACTGTGCGTAGCTTTCCTGGAACGAGGCCGTCTTGCCGGACATCGTGTCCCGCGTCTGCAGTTCCGCGAGCGCCAGGACGTTGCGACCGTCGGCGGTGGCACCGGCATTGCGCGCCAGCACGAAGCGGTCGCCGTTGTTCGGCACACCGCTGATGCTGAACGTGATGCCGCTGGGCGGGGTGGTAGTGGCCGACCCGACGAGGGTTACGCTGGCGCCGCTGGCGTACGGCACGACACTGGCGGTGCTGGCGATCAGCTGTGGCGCACCGCCGTCGATCGAAACCTGCGTACCGGCCGGAAAATTGCGCAACTGGCCGTTCTCGTACACGACGGCAAGCGGCAGGACGGCGCCGAGAGCATCGTATCCCGGCCCGACACTGCCGGGCGAGATCTGCGCCGAACCGGTGTTGGACGCGCCGGCACTGGTCCTGATCGGGGCGGCCGCCGGGATCAGGCGCGGATCGGCAACCACTGCCGGATTGACCGTGATCTTGCGCGCCGCGTCGCGCGTCGGCTGCACGAGATAGCTGGCACCTGCCGGCAACGGCGCGGAGGAAGCGAGCGAGAAGCCCTGCGGCTCACTCTGCAACTGCACGTCAAGAGCGGTCAGGTCGGCCGCCGTCCACTGGCGCTCGTCCGCCAGCCGGGTCAGGGTGACGCTGGCGCCGTCGGAAGTGAGTCGATAATCGCTCGCCACGAGGTTGGTATAGAAGTTGCCGCTGAACGGCACCGGCGTCGTGAAGGCGGCAGTCACCGTCGGGCTGCCAGCCGGATTCCGGCTGTCGGCCCGAACGCCGGGCTCGGCGACCGTGAACATCTCCGACGTGAAGCCCGACGGCGGCGGCGACAACAGGGATTGACCGAGCAGATCCTGTCCGAGTGCGCTCTGGGCATTCAAGGTCAGCGCCAGCGAGACCGCACTGCGTCCCAGGTCGCTGCTCACCCGATCCAGCGATTCGCTGCGAAAAGCCAGCAAGCCTCCCAATGCGCCACCGTTGATCAGCGATTCCGGCATTTCCTGCACCCCGGTGCGACTCTTCACTCCGACCACCAGACGCGTTGAATCGCTCGCCGAGGCGGTGACCGCAAGACCGATCGACTGCGAACCGACGACCAGTTGCTGACCGTTGCCGACGAAGACGTTGATGCTGCCGTCGCCGTTGGTGCTGCTTCTCGCCCTGATCAGCGTGTTCAGTTCGGCGACCAGGTGATCGCGGGAGTCCAGGAGGTCATTGGCCGAATGGCCGGTGGACGCCTGCGCGAGGCCGATCTGCTCGTTGAGGAGGGCAATCTGTTCGGCGTAGGAGTTGATGGCCTTGACGCTGTCCCTGATCTCGCCATTGATGCCGTCGTACATCTGCGCGAGCTGCGTGCCCAGCGACTGGTAGCGAGCGCTCAACCCCTGTGCATTGGAAACCAGGGTCTGCCGGCTCGGCAAGTGGGACGGATTGGCCGCCACCTGTGCGACGCCATCAAAGAAACCCTGCAGTGCCGGCGACAGGCCGGCACTGCTGTCGGCCAGCAGGTTGTCGATCTGCTTGATCTGTGCTGCATAGGTGTTGAGCTGACTGGCGCCACTCTGCGAACGATCCACCTGCTCGGTGAGAAAGCGGCTGTAGACGCGCTCGATGGTTGCCACATGGGTACCCTGACCGAGAAAGCCGGAACCCGTGTTGACACCCGCATTGCTGCCCTGAAGCACCCGCTGCCGCGTGTAACCCGGAGTGTTGGCGTTGGCAATGTTGTGCTCGGTGGTCTGCAACCCGTGCTGCGCGGCCAGGAGGCCGCTGACACCTGTACCAAGGATTCCTGAGCCCATGCGATAAGTTCCTGGTTGATGGTTCGGTCAACGGCAGCCTGGCACGAAAGTTTAGCCCCTGCGGGAAAAAATCAGGCGGCAGACAGAGCCTGTCGCAACGTGTTGCCACCGATGATCCGAGCGAGCTTGTCGGCATACATCGGATCGGTCGCATAGCCCGCTCGCTGCAGCGAACGCGCAAACTGGACACCATCCTGCTGCCCGATGACGGCGGCGTAGCGCGGGTGGTTGCTGAGAAGCTGCGCGTAGTCGCGGAAGGCCTCGGCATAGGAACCGTAGGCACGGAACTTCGCTCGTACCGTCTGCGGCATGCCATCAACGAACTCGGTCGTCTGCACTTCGACGGTCGCTCCCGACCACCCGCGGCCAGCCTTGATGCCGAAAACGTTGAAACTGGGCGAGCCGTCGGCAGTGCGCAGCTCACGCTTTCCCCAGCCACTCTCGAGCGCCGACTGGGCGACCAGGAAGTGTGCCGGAACACCGGTCCGGTTCGCGGCGTCGACCGCGTGCGACCACACGCGGTCGACGAAATCGCGCCGACGCTGCGCACTGTCGGCCCGGACCTCCGGCGGCGCGGCGTCCGCGCGCGGCACCTCCGTCCGTGCTGCCGCAACACCGGACAGTGGACGGCTTGCCGGCAGTACCGACTGCACTGGCGACCCTGGGGCCAGCACCGGCGGGACGGCCGGCACAACGCCCCCTTGTTGCCGTGCCAGTTGCCTCTCGATCAACCCGGCGAAACCGAGGGGGGCCTGCGAGGCCAGTTCCTGCGACAGTTGCTGATCGCCGATGGCGGCGAAGAAGCGGCTCTGCTCGCTGTCCAGAACGCCACTGGTCGGCGTCGCATCGCGCATGCTCTTCAGCATCAGGTGCAGCAGCATTCCCTCGAACTGTCGCGCCGCCTGCCTGACGCCTGCCTGCGGATCGGCGCGCAGCCGGTTGCGCAGGTCGCCGGCAGCGGCGGGGTCGAGCACCAGGCGTTGTGTTGCGAGTTCAGGAGCTTTCATGATTGGACCATGGCTTCGTTCTCCCGCACGGCGCAGCTCAGATGATCTCGAGGTCGGCACGCAGCGCGCCGGCCGCCTTCATCGACTGCAGGATCGACAGCAGATCCTGTGGTCCGGCACCCAGGGCGTTGATCGCCTTCACCACCTCGGCCAGGCTGACGCCCGCCTTGAGCTGGATCAGGGTCCCCCCGCCCTGCTTGATGTCGATCTCGCTCTGCGTCGTCGTCACCGTCTGTCCGGCTGACAGCGGGTTGGGTTGACTGACTTTCTGCTCGGTGTTGATGATCACCGAAAGATTACCATGAGCGACCGCGCAGGAGTCGATGGTGACCGTCTGGTTCATGACCACCGAGCCGGTGCGCGGATTGATGATCACCTTCGCCACCGCCTTCGTCGGTCGAACTTCGAGGTTTTCGATCCGCCCGAGGAAAGCGACACGGCTGTTCGCCTCCTCGGGGGCGATGACGCGAATCACCCGTCCGTCGAGAGCCTGGGCGACACCCGGTGCCGTCTCCCGGTTGATCGCCTCGACCACCTTCTGCACGGTTCCGAAATCCGTCGCTCCGAGTTCATAGTGCACGAATGCCCCCTGGCCAAGCGCCGTCGGGACTTCGCGCTCGACCGTCGCGCCCCCGGCAATGCGACCCGCCAGCAGGTGGTTGACCACCACCTTGCTGCCGCCGGACGCCGCGCCGGCCCCGCCGACCAGCAGGTTCCCCTGCGCCTGGGCGTAGATCTGGCCGTCGGCGCCCTTCAGCGGCGTCATCACCAGCGTCCCGCCGCGCAGGCTCTTGGCGTTCCCCATCGACGAGACGGTGACGTCGATCTGCTGGCCAATCCGCGCAAAGGGCGGCAGATTGGCGGTCACCATGACGGCCGCGACGTTCTTCAGCTGCAAGCCCTGCACCGAGTTCACGGTCGTTCCCAACTGCGCCAGCATGTTGATGATGCTCTGCGACGTAAAGGGCGCCTGCGTCGTCTGGTCGCCGCTGCCGTCGAGTCCGACAACCAGACCGTAACCGACCAGCTGGTTGTTGCGCACCCCCTGCAACGACGCCAGATCCTTGATCCTTTCTGCTGCCACGGGAGTGTTGGGCATTGCCAGCGCCAGGACGGCAAGAATTGCCGCCCCGAGCCGCGTGCAGCCTGGCATTCCGGCGATGATCGAGAACATGGCCTGTCTTCCTCAGAGGTTGTGGATCAATCCGCTGCCAGCGCGCGGCAAATGGTGGCGTGGCTCAATCGCTGCCACCCCGCTTCCTGGCCTGCGCGCGACGACTTCCTCACCGCTGCTCAGAACGGCATGACCGTCAGGAAGAAGCGTGCCAGCCAGCCAATCACCTGCGCCTCGCTGATGGCACCGCTTTCCTTGTACTCGATGCGCGCATCGGCGATCTGCGACGAAGCGATGGTATTGGAGGCGTTGACGAAGTAGGGATTGACGATGCCCGACAGGCGGATGTACTCCTGCCCATGGCCGATCGCCACCTGTTTCTCTCCCGATACCAGCAGATTGCCGTTCGGCAGGACCTCGACGACCGTCACCGTGATCGTCCCGGTGAAAACGTTGTTGGCTGCCGCGTCACCCTTGCCGCTGGCGACGTTGCTGCTGTTCGCCTTCAGCTCGGTCAGTGTCTTCCCGGGCAGATTCAGGTTCGGCCCGATCGAGGCGTTGATGCTGCCGGTCTTGGCGATGTTGTTGTTCGACTTCGTCGCAGCGGAAGTGTTCTCGGTGATTGTCACCGTGATCGTGTCGCCGACATGCCGCGCCCGCCGATCCTCGAACAAGGTGCGCGAGGCACCTGCCTGATAGATGCTGCCAGTCGAGGCCAGTGCTGCCGCCAGTTGCTCCGGCCGCGGCTGCGGCCGGGCCGTCATCGGTTGATGGACGTTGGTTGGCGGAACGGTGGTACAGGCGGCGAGCAGCAGGAGAGCGGCGGCCAGCGGCAGGGATGATCGGGCGGACATGAACGGATTCCTACAGCTGCGTCAGACGCGCCAGCATCTGGTCGGATGTCGACACGACCTTGGCGTTCAGCTCGTACGCCCGCTGCGTCTGGATCATCAGCACCAGCTCCTGCGCGACGTTGACGTTGGACGCTTCGACATAGGACTGAACCACCATGCCGGCGCCGTTGCTGCCCGGCGTGTTCAGCGTTGGCGTGCCGCTCGATGCCGTCTCCTGATAGAGGTTGTCGCCCAGGCTCTGCAGGCCGCCATTGTTGATGAAGGTCGCCACCTGGATGGTTCCGATCTGCAGCGGCGCGGTGACGTTCGGCAAGGTGACGCTGACGACGCCATCGGTGGCGACGGTCACGGTCAGCGCGTTCTGCGGGATGGTGATCGCCGGCTGCACGGGATAGCCACTGGCGGTGACGATCTGCCCCTGATTGTCTTTCTGGAACGACCCGTCCCGTGTGTAGGCGTTGGTCCCGTCCGGCAGCAACACCTGGAAGAAGCCCGCCCCGTCGATCGCCATGTCGAGACTGTTGCCGGTCTGCTGCAACGACCCCTGGGTGAAGATGCGACCGGTCGACACCGGCGTCGTGCCCAGGCCGATCTGCAGTCCGTCGGGAATCTGGGTCGTCTGCGACGACTGTGCGCCCGGCTGGCGCACGGTCTTGTAGAGCAGGTCGGCGAAGATTCCCCGTGCCTGCTTGAAGCCATTGGTGCTGACGTTCGCCAGGTTGTTGGCAATGACGTCGATCTGTACCTGCTGTGCGGTGAGACCGGTACTCGCGGTCCAGAGAGAAGTGATCATCGGTTTCCGATCAGCGGTTCATGGTGAGCAAGGCGGTTGCGGCACGGGCGTTCGCCTCCGCCGTCTGCAGCATCCGGACCTGCAGTTCGAACTGGCGCGCCAGGCTGATCATCCGCACCATGGCGTCGACCGAATTCACGTTGCTGCCCTCGAGTGCGCCAGGCTCGAGC
>Ga0058865_1027580_pt1 | contig 10604 bp, 9 predicted proteins | sample TNRReaAnaerobRNA_2_FD_61085 | JGI IMG/M metagenome (GOLD analysis project Ga0058865, IMG submission 61085) | Wastewater treatment Type I Accumulibacter community from EBPR Bioreactor in Madison, WI, USA - TNR Reactor, Time C-32min-Anaerobic_ RNA... | ecosystem: Engineered > Bioreactor > EBPR >...
ATTATATGTCAGCCATTTCCTGTCATGGTATCTATGGAGACTTTAGAATAGAGTCTGTTCAAAAATTAATAAAAAATAAAAAACGAATTCCCCTAAATTAAATAACTGTATTTTAGTATGTTATAGATATTTTTTCATACAATATGTTTTAATCCTCTGCTTACATGACTTTCGGGTTGGCTCATTATTGGCTTAAAAAAACTCAACTATTGTCTAAACGTTAAAAAGGAAATCCGGTTTGTTATCTTACAATGAACTGTATGGAAATCGTACCGCATTCCTTTTCAAATTCGCCTGGGGCAAAAACATATTTGGTTGCAGCAAATTCAGCGGTTTCGACCAAATCTGCGTCGGTGGTGGTAGATCCCTTTTGTGTGAATTTCGCAGAAATGACTTTACCTTTTGAGTCAACACAAACGTGAACAACCACTTTTCCCGATTTTTGAGAATGTTCTATGATTTCAGGCTTATACTTGACACCTCTGCCTTCCAGACCTCCTCCGACCTTTCCTTCTCCCTTCGAAATTCCCCTGAGGGCATCTGCTCCAGGTGACCCCAACGGATCGCCCTGATTCGCATCACTATTCGCTGATGAATTGCTTTTAAAAAGTTTACTGAAGTCTTCTGCCGGTGTTTGAACAGATGTCCTGGGAGACTTTTTCTGTTGCATGACTGGTTTATCTGATTCTTTTTTAACCAACACCTGACTTTTATCTTCAGTGAGGCTGGCCTTCATTGATTCGTTCTGATCTTTTTGTTCTTCCGGAGTGACAGCTTCAGTTTGTTCAGTTTGTTCCTGACCATCATAAGTAATCGGCAAGCCAAAATTGACTAATATACCCTGATAACCCTGAGGAATAACCGGTCTGGAAAAATCTGCGTAAAAAAAGAGGAAAATTATAATGATCAGGTGCAATAAGATACTGGAAGTCAGAGCTTTTGACTTAAAATCTTTAAAGATAGAAAAATTTACTTTTGAACCCATGCCGCCATGTTTTCATACCCACAAACTGATATAATGGTGTTTTAATTAACGTGGATCAGTCATAATAGCGTCTATTTCAAGCCTGAAAGCGACATCCATTAATGCGACTACATATTCATTCGGAACCTCAGCAGAAGGTGAAATCGTAACGCTTACCGGTCCACCTCTTCTGTTTTCTTTAACCTTTTGCAAATTGAGTTCAATTATTTCGAGCGTAATTCTTTTGCCATTTACAAAGTAGTTACCATTTCTGTCAACATCGACATTAAATGGTTTCGTCTGTGCTTCGATGTTTTGTTGAGATTTTCCTGGCAATTTTAGATTGAGGGCATTGGGAACCACCATGGATGATGTCAACATAAAAAATATCAACAAAAGAAATATAATATCCGTCAGAGAGGACATATTGAATTCTGCCGTGATTTTGGATTTCTTACGTAAGCCCACTTTGACTAATTTAAATTAAAAATTATTTTCTGGGTTGAGTAGCAATGATTGCCCTCATTCTGTTGGCATTTGCCATTCCCATAACATCATGTACGTCCTTCCATGGAACGCCAATTTCAGAGATAATGGTAACCGTCGCATCTTTCTTAACTTCAGGCTCCATTTGTTCGTAAGCAGCGCGAATTTGACCGTTAATGCTTTCTTTTTGAGTTTTTGATCCATTAAACTGCAATTCTCCATCAGCTTTTAATGTCACAGCGACAGTCGTTGGAGCAACAGTTCGACTATCCGACTCAGGCAGATCAAAATTGATCTGAATGGTAGATGAAGTCAGCATAAAAAATATCAAAAGCAAAAAGATGATATCCGTAAGAGAAGCCATGCTGAACTCAGCACTCGTTTTATTTCTTTTTCTTAGTCCCAAAACAACTTATTTATGCTGTTGGCTCTTGTAATAAATCCATAAATTCAACAGTAACCTGTTCCATTTTGAATACCACTTTATCGACCAGGGCAACGAGCAGGTTATATCCCACGAAAGCAAAAATTCCAATAAACAGACCGAAAGCAGTTGTGATCAATGCCTGGTAAATACCACCTGCTAAAACTGAGGGGGTAACATTTTGTTCATTGGCCATCGTATAAAATGCGATGATCATACCAGTTACTGTTCCAAGAAATCCAATCATTGGAGCTGCACCTGCAATACTTGCCAGCGTTGACAGATTTTTTTCAAGTTTGAACAATTCCAGATTTCCCACATTTTCGATGGATGCATCGATATCTCTCAAAGGCTTTCCAATTCTCATCAAGCCTTTTTCAACCATTCTTGCCATAGGCGAATCATTGGACCTGCACAAGGCTTTTGCTCCTTCGATGTTCCCATTTGAAACAGAAGCCCGTATGTTATTCATAAAACTTTGGTCGATCGCACCAGCTTTCTTAATAGTCATCCACCTTTCGATAAAAATATACAAGGCCAATACAGATAAAACCAACAGAATGGCTACGATTGCAACACCTATAGGACCTCCCATCAGTATCAGGTCCATCAGATTTTGCTTGGTAGCTTGTACTTCTTCCCCTACTTCAGGAACCAATAAAAAACCTAATTGAAACATATGTATTTTTTAGTTTAATAAGCCATTAACGCAAATAGTAAATAGAAAATTATTCCAGCGGGCAAATTTAGTTAAATGAATGGAAATATTAAATTATTTTATCATTTGATTAAAAAAATTTTGCCGGCTGTTCATTTTTATATTTTCATAGTGAAAACTAACCTTTGGAAAGGAATAATCCGGGAATATTGGCAGCAAATAACTTGACAGCGATCGCAAGAAGTACCACACCAAAAATTTTGCGCACTACATCAATACCTGATTTACCGATCCATTTTTCGATATAAACGGAAGTTTTCAAAACAAAATAAACGAAAATCAAATTCACGGCAATGGCTGTTATGATATTGATGGCTTCATATTCTGCCCTAAGTGCGAGTATGGTTGACAAACTTCCTGCGCCTGCGATCAATGGAAATGCCAAAGGCACGACAGATGCTGTCACCGGGGTATCACTTCCTCTGAAAATATGTATTCCAAGGATCATTTCCAACGCCAGGAAGAAAATAATAAAAGATCCTGCTACTGCAAAAGAATTTACATCTATACCGATCAAATGCAGGATCTGTTCACCCAAAAACAGGAAACTTATCATAATCACACCGGAAATGATCGTTGCTTTGCCTGATTGAATGTGACCAACTTTTTGTCTAAGATCTATGATGATGGGAATGCTTCCCGGTATGTCTATCACCGCGAATAACACCATGGTAATAGTAATGATCTCTTTAAAATCCAATACTTTAAATTCCATATAATTCAAATATTTACAGAATACTTTGTTTTGTTTTATCGAAACAGTTCTTTTACTTTTTCAGCCTGATTATGCACTAAACCAAGTTAACCAAAGTTGATTTCGAAACAATACAAATTTGTCACATTTTGCATTATTTTTACTGACTCAGAAAACCTTATTTTTGGCTACAGATATCGACTTAAATTAAAAAATTCGTAATTGTTTAGCTCAATAGTCTTTTAGTCTTAAGTCTATTAGCTATTGATTTATACCATGGGATAAAACCTCAGATTCCAGGACAAATTTAGTGTCTTTTGCTCAAAGTTCAAGCTCAATCCAAAGAGACTAAAAGGCTAACAGACTAATTAGCTAACCACCTAAATAACTACAAAAATTCAATACTATAATTACAAACCAAGGACTTTTACCCCTTGTTCAAACTTGATATCTACAGGAATATTGAATGCTTTAAGTCGTTCCAGATCCTGTTGCAATTCTTCACTGGTTCTGGCTTTTTCTTCGATCAGCTTGCCTGCTCCGATATAATCTCCATTGCCCTGCAAGGTCATGATCAATTGGGTAAGGCCTGTTACAGCCTTTTCGAATTTTTCAAAATGAATGGTGTACTTCCCTGATTTCGGATCTCTGGTAAAAGCACCAGCCTCATTGAAATAATTAAACCGGATCATATTAGCCACCCCATGTGCAGAAGAACTGCCAAAACGGATAGAACGGAATATCCCAGCCATGAAGGTCACATAATATCCGTGAAGATCTCCCTGTAACTCTCCCTTACTGTGTAATTGCTTCACCAGATATAATCCCAAAATATCTGCTTTGCTTTCTTCAATCGCTGATGCGTGCTCATTCAATGCAGTTCTCACAAGACCTTTTCCGTTGATGGTATTGTTAATCCCAAGTCCGTGTGCGACTTCATGAAACATCGTGTTACCAAAGAAAGCTTCAAAATTTATCAAATGCTTTTGTTCATCATCAATTAGCACATCGGCGATCGGCACCATGATTTTATCGAATTTAGCCCTCATTGCATTTTTCAACTGAAGCCTTCGACTGCCTTTTTTGGCCTGAACTTCCTCATCGTTGGGCAGATTGATCGCGATGGTTTTTGATCCTGCATTGCAATCACCCGTATAATAAACTGCATCATAGGCATTCAAATCACCTCCCAATCCCGGTTTTTCCCGTTTAAATTTTAGATCAACGGGTAAGCTTTTTTGCAATTCAGGTAAAAACTTTCTGTATCGCTCCAGTTTTGCACTCCACTCAACATCTTTAACCAAAACATAAGCCTCATAAGCCGCTTTATAATTGTACAACTGATCATCATAATGTTCTATCGGGCCAATAACGAGGTCTACAACATTGTTTTTCATATCCATCCAGGCCAGATCACTTAATCGGTAATTATCAGACGTTAAAGCTTCAGCCCTCAGTACAAGGTATGTTTTTAATCCGGGATCTTCAGCCAGTTCAGCAGCCTGAATCAACAGATCAGCTGCTTTTTTCAATTCCTTTTCAAACATTATATGGTAAGGAATCGTGATCAATTGGCCGGAAGCATCCCGTCTCAAAAAGGTATATAAACTTGTTTTATCCTTTAATTGTGCTTTCTCAAATTCATCTTTGGTCATGTCAACAGGATAATAATTGGCTCCCAATGGTTTTTCACCAACATTTTCTATGAACGCTTTGTTACCATCGAGCCTGTCCCAGGGTCCGTATTGCAGGATAACAGCAGGTTTCATGCGTTCGTCCGGAAGCGATGATAGCAATGAGTCTTTATTACCATACGTCTGGAACCAAAATAGCTCATCCATGATATCAGCCGCATCGATCATCAGCCTGATCATCTGTTTCTCTTTTTCTGACAATCTATTGACATCTGTAGTCAACCTGAAAGTAGCATACTGATCCGCAATCAGTTCAGCCTGTGTTTTTACTACCGGAATCGCGGTTGTTTCTGTTTGTTTTTTGTCTTTGCAGGAAATAAAAACCAATCCGGCAACTATAAAATATGCGATCAACTTCATAACAGAAAAATATTGATATTTTTTAAATAAAATTTTTAAATGGTTATACATTAAATAATTGTAATTGTATAGCTCAATAGCCTTTTAGTCTATAGTCTATTAGCTAATGAATACCAAGTGTAAAATCTCTGATTCCAGTACAAATTTAGTGTCTTTTGCTCGATGTACACGCTCAATTCAAAGAGACAGACAAGCTAACAGCCTAACCTGGACAAGCCAGAACCAAAGAAGAAATTGATTTAAGAACAAGGAACACCGATTAACGATTTCAGATCTTGTATTTCTATTCTAAAATCTAAAATCGTTAATCCTTTGCTTGCCCGTATGGGTTCGATATTCAGTGAGGCTTTAATTCTACATCAAATTTCTTTAAAGTTCTGCCAAAAAATACCTTTAGATTAGCAGACTAAAATCTTTTAGTAATACCATTATCATTGAAATTTTCTTTTTTGCTTCTTTTTTCTTTGTTAGTCCAACACAAAAATGTTAGTAACTTTTCAATTAGTATGATAATTGATGATAAAAAAAGAGAATGGGGTGAACTTAAAAAATACTTATGTTTTAAGGCATATTTCGTGTATTAGTCCCCATTCTCTAATCAGGTTACAAAGGACCAGATAGAATAATAGCATTAGCAATTAGCTAATAAAGGTTTTAGTCAATGTAACCATTTTTAAAAACTTAAAACAAAGTTATGAAAATTAAAGAAGTAGTTGGACTGGATGTAAGTAAATCTAAAATTGATGTGATCATTCACAGCAATCAGCATTATTTTCAGATCGATAACAAGCTCAGAGGCTTTAAATCTTTGGTAAAACAAGTTGCCAAATCAAGTTTGTTCAATGCTGAAAACATCGTGTTTATCCTGGAATACAGCGGTCTGTATTCTGATCAGATCCGGATGTTCTTTCATAATCAAAACATTCCCCATGTTGTGGTACCAGGTTTAGCCATCAAAAGATCACTTGGGATCACCAGGGGAAAGGATGATAAAATTGATGCCCGTAAGATAGCGCTATATGGTTATCGCCTAAGGGAAGAATTGAAGCTTAGCACTATGCCTGCAGAAAATATCATTGCTATCAAAAAGCTGCTGGGGCTTCGGAGCAGATTGGTTAAACAAAGAGCCGGTTATATTGCAAGTCTGAAAGAATTGAAAGGCAGATGCGTCCGCAAGGACAATGAATTGCTTTTTTCAACCCAGGAGTCCATGATCAGGGATTTGACCAAACATATCAACAAAGTAGAAGCTGAAATTCAACAAATTGTGAAAGCTGTTGAAAAACTCAATAATATGTACCAATTATTGCTTTCCATCAAGGGTGTAGGAAAACAAACAGCCTGGCACATGATCGTCACAACGGAGGGATTTACAAAGTTTGAAAATGCCCGTCAATTTGCTTCCTATTGCGGTATAGCCCCTTTTCCCAATAGGTCAGGATCCAGCATATATGGTAAAACAAAAGTAAGTAATCTGGCATACAAGAAAATCAAAGTTTTACTGGATTTATGTGCTAAATCAGCTATTCAATTCGATAATGAATTGCGCTTATTTTATCACAAAAGAGTGGAAGCAGGAAAGAACAAAAAAAGTACGATCAACATCATCAGAAATAAATTATTGACACGAATGTTTGCTGTGATCAAGCGAAATACTCCTTATGTGGATATTTTTAAATATGCAGCATAATTTTTTATCATTTTTGTTTGGTTTAATCATAGAATACACGAATTCAATTTTTAAGACACCTAAACCAAAAATTCGTCTCCGTTTTTTTGTCAATTTCACAAAAAAACAATGGGCGAAATCACTTCTTTCAGAACAGATTTTTAAAAATTACAGAAATAAATATTCACAGATTTATGATCTTTACTCTGGATCCGGGAAAATCAGATTTTTATAAAGTTTTCTGGTTAAAACATTAAAAAAATCTTAATAATGATAATTTAGAATAATTCTAATTTTATTACATTTGTAGCCGAATAGATTACTAAGAAAGATAACTCATTCAAAAGTGAAACAGAATACAGGCATAGTTTGGTTTAGATTGGATTTAAGGCTTCGGGACAATATTTCATTGGTCGATGCTCTGCAGTCGTGTGACCAAATCATTCCCGTATATATTTTTGATGAAAGGCTGTATGCCAAACAATCGAAATATGGTTTCAGGAGAATTGGGATCCACAGGGCTGAGTTTATCATAGAATCAGTGAATGATCTGCGAAAATCCCTTCAAAAAGCAGGCGCTGAACTCATCATACGGTACGGAAAGCCCGAAGAAATATTGTTTGAAATTGCCAGAAAGCACAATACCACGGCAGTTTTTTGCAACAAAGAGAGGACTTCTGAAGAAGTAAGTGTTCAGGATACGCTCGAACAAAAACTATGGTCCATCGGGCAGGAAATCCGTTATTCAAGAGGAAAAATGCTTTACCATACCGGAGATCTTCCATTTCCTGTCAACCATACACCTGATACTTATGCTTCATTTTACAGAGAGGTTGGAAAGATCATACCTATCCGACCGATTATCTCTGCACCAACTTCCATACCGATGTATCCCGGTAATATTGAGGCTGGCGAATTGCCTGATTTAAAATCCTTACATTTTAACATTGAACAAAAAGAAGGACTGGATTTTATTTTCGAGGGCGGCGAATCAATAGGTTACCAGAAAATTGACGATTTTATCCATTATAACCTCAAAACCAGTACTCCCAACAACAATTGGGAAGAAATGCGCAATAGTCAGACGACCCATCTCGCCCCCTACATCAGTGCAGGCTGTATTTCTGTAAGATCACTGTACTCGGCGCTGGATGAATATAGCGAACACAATAAATATAAAAAAAGGGTTAAATGTCTGATACACGGCCTGATTCGAAGAGATTTTTATCGTCTTATGGCTAAAAAGAACAGAAATCAGATCTTTCACAAGTCCGGCATAAGTCACAAGGCCAACAACCTGTTGACCGACAATATGGAACTTTTTGAAATTTGGAAAGAAGCGAAAACAGGTGTTCCTTTGTTGGATGCATTCATGAGGGAACTGAATAAAACCGGTTATCTATCACCTGAAGGCAGATTTTTTGTGGCAAGTTTTCTCGTTGAAGAATTAAAAGTCAACTGGCAAATCGGAGCTGAATACTTTGAGTCGATATTGGTGGATTATGACCCCAGCAGCAATTGGGTAAATTGGAACCATATCGGGGGTGTGAGCCTGGATTCAAAAGAAGACAGATATTGTAATATTGTTACAAGGGCAAGAAAAATCGATCCTCATGGTGATTTTATAAGAGAATGGTTGCCTGAATTGGCCAGTATACAAAACAGCAATGTACATGAACCCTATAAAATCGATCCCGATGAATTAAAAAAATTAAGTATAGTCCTTGGGAAGGATTATCCGGTTCCAATAGTTGATACTGAAAAATGGATATAATCAGAAAAAAAATCAAGCCTGGATATTACCTGATAAAAATTTTGGTATTGTTCCTTTTTTTCAGCGCATGCAATACCTCTACAAAACTTGGTGTAGCGACATTTAAACCAGAAAAGTATTTTGAAAAGAATCCTCAGTTTTCCAAAGAATTTTCAGGCTTTACTTTGTACGATGTTCAAAAAAACCATTACATCGCACATGTCAATGGAAACAAGCATTTTACACCGGCATCGAATACTAAAATTTTTACACTTTATACGGTCTTATCAATCCTCCAGGACTCACTTCCAATAATCCGGTACCAGCTATCAGGAGATACACTTTATTTTTCCGGAGCCGGTAATCCACTCAATCTGAATCCTTATTTCAGTGACAATCAACATTTAAGAGGCTTTCTGGAGAATGCAGGCAAACAACTTATTTATATACCCTCCTACCCTGCTCCGGTAAAATACGGATCGGGTTGGGCATGGGATGATGCCATGGATTATTACCAGCTTGAAAATACCAGCTTACCCATTTACGGCAATGAAATACAGGCTATTATACAAGATGATTCTCTCATTGTCAAGCCTGATTTTTTTAAAGATAATTTTCAGATTCAACCCGGAGATAAAGATTTCGTCGAAGTGACACCTATACCAAACCAATTCATTATCCATTACTCAAAAGATCAAATCCTGGCAATACCCATTCAGTTTACAGATGCACTAACCTGCAATTTACTGAGTGACACCTTAAGCCAATCCGTTGTTTTACAATACAATACAACTGATTCATTCATCTGGAAAACATATAAAATACCTTTCCCTGACAGTTTACTGATCAGAATGATGCACGAAAGTGACAATTTCATTGCCGAACAACTGCTATTGATGAGCAGTATGGAAATTTCAGACACTTTGGATAGATCTAATGCTATCCGGTTCATCAAACATCAAATGAAAGACTGGCTAAGGGATGATGTCAAATGGGTTGATGGTTCCGGATTATCCAGATACAATTTGTTTACCCCGAAAAGTATGACCGAAGTACTTTTGAAAATATATCAGCTTAAAGGACTTGAATGGATTGAAATCGTTTTCCCACATGGTGGCACATCAGGGACCATAGAAGCATGGTATGAACCCTATGTGATGGCAAAAACCGGAACACTGAGCAACAATCATTGCCTTAGCGGATTTATTAAAGCAAAATCAGGAAAAATATATATCTTCAGTTTTATGCATAATCATTATCTTGAAAGCTCCAGAGTATACAAACAAGAGATGGATAAACTGCTCCGACTGATTTATAACAAGTATTAAAATAACAAAATACTTTTTACCGGGAAAAAGAATTGAATCAAAAACCCAAAAAAGCTGATGGAAAAGTACATGATAGGCGGAGTGCCCGCGCTAGAACTGACTGAAAAATATGGTTCACCGATCTATGTTTATGACGCTGAAACGATCAAGAGAAAATTTTCCTTTTTAAAAGCAGCATTCAGGAATATACCACACAGAATCCATTATGCGGTGAAAGCCAATGAAGCACCGGAGATCCTGAAGCTGATGAAAGATATGGGTGCAGGTCTGGATACAGTGAGTCCGAATGAGATCAGAAGAGCATTAAAACTTGGGTTTAATGAAAAAGATATCATTTTCACACCCAGTTGTCCTGCAATCAACGAAATAAAATTTGCACTTGAACAAGGTATCCGAATCCATTTTGGAGAGTCAGAATATTTTGAAGAATTGGGTGATTTACTCAATGCTGTTGAGGTAGGATTGAGAATAAATCCTGATGTGCATATTGAAGGCAACCAAAAAATAGCTACTG
>Ga0058865_1070777_pt1 | contig 10572 bp, 6 predicted proteins | sample TNRReaAnaerobRNA_2_FD_61085 | JGI IMG/M metagenome (GOLD analysis project Ga0058865, IMG submission 61085) | Wastewater treatment Type I Accumulibacter community from EBPR Bioreactor in Madison, WI, USA - TNR Reactor, Time C-32min-Anaerobic_ RNA... | ecosystem: Engineered > Bioreactor > EBPR >...
TTTCTCGTTATATCCGAGTAGGTAAATTTTATTAGAATTTCCTCGAGAACGAATATCTGCAAAAATAATTTTATTTACTCCACCCCATACCGTGTCTTGTAAATGATAAATTAACTTCCAGTGATCTCCATAATCAATGGAACGGTAGAGGCGATCCTGATTTCTGAGGTAAACTGTTCCATCCTTAAATGCTAAAGGTCCCCATACTTTTTTTTGGAATACGTCCTTATTATTAAATAGTTGTGTAACATCAACCCATGTTTTTCCACCATTTTTGGTACGGTAAAGAGCATTGTCGTCCCAACAACTGATAAAACCAAACAGCGAATCTGCGAAGCTAATTTGTCCGACCGTAGTAAGAGCGGGCGTGTTAACTCTTTCCCAGTTTTTCCCCCCGTCCGTTGTTTTAAGGAGTACTCCTCCTTCGCAGCCGATAAAACCATGTAAGGTATCGGGAAAACTAATATCGTAAAAATAAGTACGTGGAACGGTCGGCAATATTTCCCGCCAGATAGGTTCTTGTGCGGAAGCAGTATTGAAAAGGAGCAAAGCAATCAACAGGAATAAACGCATAGAAACAATGATTCGGGGTTAGGGGAAGTAAGATACGAAAAAAATTCCTCCGTTTACAGTTGTGCTAAACGGAGGAATAGTGATAATCTATTTTAGGATAACCAATTTCTGATGGTAGTTTTGTTTTCCGCAAACGATTTGACAGACGTAAATGCCCGAACTTAAACCAGAAAGGTCCATAACGATTTCTCCTTTAGAAGTTCCGATGGAATAGGTGGTCATCGTCTTACCGTCTAAAGTTAAAACTTTTACTTGGGCTTGTTCCAGTTCTTTGAGGTCAAAGCGAAGGGTAACGGATGTTTGAGTCGGATTGGGGAATAAGGTAAATTCCGGCTGACTTATTGTACGATCTAAAGAATTACTACCTTGCTTAAAATCATAGGGAAGGGAGTTGGTCTTGACCGAAAACAGTGCTAACAAATCATTGGAAGCAATACTGGTACTACATTCCGGCAAATAATGATAGCTTTTCAAAGCTAACAACTGTCTTTGTCTTCGAACATCTGTGCCTCCGACTCTGGGGAGCCAAAAACGTTCATAGACATTGCTTTCCTCAATAGAATAATCAAAGAAACTATGTTCGCTGGATTGGGTTTCTTGATTAAGGTTAATCGTTTCGGTATAGGGGTCATAGTCATAGCTCTCATACTTCCCTGCAGATTGATCTTTATAGATGACGATCATTTCTGATTTATAATCGGAAATGGAACGATCTATATTTCCAAACAGGAATTGAGCATCTTCTGCCCCTGTTGTAAGGGTTTCTGGAGCAAAAAGACGTTTCCAGGTATTGTTGCCACTCACGTATTCAAAAGCAACAACAGTTCGAGCGGAAGGTCTGAAAACGACGACCTCTGTTTTACGATTGCCGTTAAAATCGGCAGCATAAACACGATCAGTACTTTGGAGGGCATAGGTAGCAAATCCTCCTCCAAGTTGATAGCGAAAAACTCCTCTATTTGTATTTTCGTACATATTACTAAATCCCCAACTCCAAGTGCGAGCATCTGACTTATAGAGCTGGGTATAGAACGGAGAACTATCAAAGACAAAAGCTAAAATCTCGTCCTTATCGTTCCCGTCGAAATCGCCAACAATATATTGTTGATTCGATCCGAAACGCCAGCCGGCAAGTGTATTGGTTTGATAAGAAGCACGCTGAAAATTGAAGGTTTGGATTTCGGGATCATAATACATTTCACCGGCACCATATTTTCCACCCTTAAATATTAAATGGTCTCGAAAATCGCCGTTAAAATTTCCTTGAGCTATTAAAGTAGCGAGATTATCACCACTGCCTCCAGTCAAGTCTTTGTCAAAAAGATTGTTAAACCAATACCCGTTAAGAGACATATCTCCGTTTGCAACTCGTCTAAGACCAATCAGATCACCGGGAACGTCAATGTATAAGATTTGGTCGCCTTTGCGGTCTCCAACGAAATCACCTACTAAAATATCTTGAGTCAGATAAACATTATCGCCATAAATTTTACCGCTAAAACGATTATCCCAAACTTTAGCCCATTTATCATCATTAGCTAAATTAGAAGAAGGTTCGGGTAAAACGAATTCAAAAACACGGGTATCATAGGGCATAAAACGTGTCTTTAGCTTCCGATTAACAGCATCCCAGTATTCGGGCAATGAGGAGTTGTTGTCTTGAACGGTATAGGATTCTATGGCATCGGGGTCATCAGGTTGTTGCCAGTCGGCTCCAGAGCGAATGACTTTGTTTTCAGTATAGCTGTTTTCATCTTCAAACAGAACTTTAATACCGTCTGCTTCCAGAATCGAACGATTAGCAATACAATGAAAGTCAAAAGTTACATCTTTAATTTCAATAGGGAGCATATTAACGGCAATCATGATGACACTCTTGCCATTCGTACGGAGGGTATACCGGATACCATATTCTTCATAGCCCATCATATCCGCTAAGTATTGCCCGTCATTTCGACATAAATTCTGAGGGGAATAATTAAGCCTACCGTCTTCATGCCAGTAATTATTCTCAGGTTTATAGCGATCTAAATAATCTGCTTTGCGGTCGGTATCTGTACAGACGGATCGTAAGGCTTTACGTAAATAGCTTTGATTGCCTTGAGCGGATTCTAAAATTCCCCAACTATCCGGTTTTCCTGTTTTGGCGTGCAAAATGGAATTGGGATCACTGCTTAAAAGATCACGTTCTTTTAAGTATCTGAGTTCCTGAGTCAATTTAGCGACATAGTCGTTATATAGCTGTGGAAAATTCGCTCTCTTAAATCGGTCATTGGTCGTGGAGGGTATTTCTGCTGTAGAAGAGTAATTACTCGCATTACGATTAGCTCCATAATAAGCCTTTTTGCGTAGTTCCTCTTCATCCAGAAGCTCTTGGTATTCTTCTTCAAATTCAGAACCTTTTATATCCGGCGGAATAGGGTAAATCCATGGAAGTGTATCATTTTCTCTGTATTTAGAAGGACGATATAATCCGGGTTGATGCCAGAACCAAATACCGGTAACACCGTGAATAATGGAGGCATAGGTCTGTAACCACATAAAATTACCGTTTCGCTTATTCGCTCGATTAGGCTCCAAAGTACTCTGCTCCATCAGGTGGAAATGCGATTCAGCTCCATTATTAGGACCTGAATCATCAACATAAGTAGCGATTACATTATGAATAGTGTTGAACTTTGATTTCTCAAAATCAATCGTTTTCAAATCTAATGAACCGACTCTTGTTGTCAAAAAGAAGTTGGGTGCTTTTTCTTTAGCTTTGTTGGCTTCTATTTGATTAATGAACGAACTAAATGGTTTTGATCCGTAGTAAGAACCCTCGAGCGAAAAAGCCTGCAAATGTTCCCTTCTATTGAAGAGTTCCAGGTAGTCGAGCGCATTGTATTTACTTTTATTGTAGGGACTATTACCTCGATCTTCATGGTCAGGACCATCTTTAACTCTATTATTTTCGTCAAGTGTACCCCCATGGTGGACTTCCATGATGCCAATTTTGGGATAATGATTTTTGGCTGCGCAATAAGCCTGTAAATCATCATGGACGGTTTTAACTACGGAAGGCGGAATCTCTGTGTTTAAGTAAATGACGGATGGATAAGATGTTCCTTTTGGGTAAAAAAGACTGCAATCGGTATCTGTCTCATCACCGTCGCTATAATTTCTTCCCCCATCAACATAGTAAGGATAAGGAACAAAATGCTTGCTTTGATACGCATCACAAAGAGGCATACTTAAACCTTCTAAGTTATTGAATTTAGCGAAATAGTGTTTCTTATCTGGATTTAAAGGATTATTCGGTCGGTCAAACCCAATGCGTCCCATGCTGTTTCCACGCGGATGGGTGTGAGCAAAACTGGCTTCTTCCGTGATCTTAACTCCCCAGATAGTCTTCAAAAGTCCTGGTTGCTGCGCAACAGCATCGAAAATATCCTTCAAATTGAGTAAAGGAGCAGAACCAAAGTTTTTGTACCGATCTTTTCCATTCGGTAAGTCGGTAATATCGTTATTGAGGAAACCAGCATACATTTTTTGAAAGTTTGATCCTGCATCTCCTCTGTAATATCTTTTTAATGGGTCAGAAGGAACAACGGTTTCATTGTTCAAGGAGATGTGATCTCTCCCTTCTGCAAATGTTAATTGGCTAACGTCGTAATTTTTATCCTCTTTATAAGCTTCGTCAGGGAAATCGGGATGTTGAACATAATAATTCATGAAATTGAATAGAATTTCCATGTTATTGTTCTTAACCAGCTTGATAAGATCAACATTCCGTTGCGCACCCCCACTCATGTAGGGATGGATGATATTGAAGCCGTCTTCCGACAAGACATTTAGATTACTGGTATTGAAAGTACCGTGAACGTTGGTAAACTCAGCATTAGTAGTAAGCGGACGAGAATAAAAAGATGATAAAGCATCCTGCATCCCGTCTCCATTAATCAGAGATTTTCCATTACCAACCAGAGGACATTGCCCGTAATAGTGTAGGTTGCCGATCATGCCGATCTTAAAGTCATTTTTTCTTCGTCCCGGTCCGCCGGGATCCGGTTGACCGGGTTTCGGTGGATTATCGTCTTCGCCGGTTTTGTTACTCTGACCTTCCGTATTACGGCTTCCGGTAAAAGTGAAAAACTCCGAAAGGGTTTCACTTTGATAAGTGCTGGAAACCTCCAATTGATATTCCTGCTCCACCGTATCTAAAGGAATAATGACCGAAAAATTATTGACTGATAAGGCAGACGGGCAAGTCCAGCCTTTGAACTGCAACGGAGTCATTGAAGTACATAAATAAGCGGAATCCTCAATGGACTTTTTGATCCGATAATCAGCCGCATAGGTGTAACTAAGTTCCGGTTCTGTCTTTGTCCAGCTAACCTTAACGCTGGTATCCGTGATATAAGCTAAAGTAAAATCCGTGTGTCTCGGCAAGTCGCCTTTTTTCTTGGTCTTAAAGGTATCCGTCGGATAATCCCAGAGGCGGTCAGTACCGTAAGCCATCCGAACTTTCACCTCATATTCGGTATTGTGTGTCAGATTGGATAAAGTAAAAACGGACTTTCCGGCAAAGACCGTATCATTTTGCCATGAACCACCGACTCCTCCCGTAGATTTCCAATAAACCCGTCCTCCGGTATTCATCGGATAGGTATTCCACATTATTTGGGCTTGTTCCGTTTGGATGCCGTAGGTCTCTACCCCGAATTCGTCTATATTGTAGGCAGGTAAACGAAGAGAATCGACTAAAGTATCGGAAGTAAGCGTCTGGCAGATCGTCCATACAGAAACATAATATAAGCTATCCGGTTCAAGATTAAGGTATAATTGTTCGGTATCGTTGGTCGTATCTCTTTGAAGCAGATTTTTTTGGTAATCTCGTAGTTCAATCACAAAATAGGGATTCCAGTCGGTAGTTTTTTCCCAGTCGGCTTTCATTCTACCGTAAGAAGGGGTCAGAACTAAATGTTTGGGAGCAGGAGGAATAACACAACTATCCGTAGTAAAATCGAAAACATCGAGCGTATCTATCGCCGAAGCGCAAGCATTGGAAAATATCTTTAATTCATAATTCGTTAAACCTTGCAGTGCATTAATTCGTACACTATCACCATACGTTCCGGTAAGGGTAGTCCATGGTTGTGGGTTAGTCGGATTCTTCAACCGATATTTGACGATGTAACTTCCGTTTCGAGGTAAGCCCAATAAAGAATCCGTCGAATCCCGATTCCATTTTACGGTTACAAAATTAGCCCCGCTGTCCGCCAGATAAGGATTGAGCCAAGCGGTAATGTTACACTCATAAAAAACAGCAAAAGTTTGGGCAGAATCAACTGGTGTCCAAAGCGATTTTTGATTGTTACCTGCATCCGTTCGTACTTTAATTTCATAACTAGTATTCGGGTCTAGGTTGTTGACCTTGACTGCTGCATGAACAAAAGCTCTTTCTCCTGGTATCTCATTCAACACATGATAGAGTAAAACAGTATCCGCTGTTCGATCTTCGATTAAAGCTAATCCGGGTTTATTAATAGCTATGGAAGTATCGGGATAGACTGTTTTATTTTGCCAAGTGGTATCTATCGAGCCTTTAACGCGGTAAGCAATATCAAAAGACTGCAAAGGATGTAATGGGATTTCCCAATCCAGGTGGAGTTTATAAAGGTGATTGGTAATCTTAAAGGCTTGAGGACTTAAACAACCACGTGTTTTGAAGAAGGCAGTATCCGTATAGATCGAATACTGACTATCAGGGTAAAAAGCGCGTACTTGCCAAACATAGCCTTGATTTTGTTCCAAGGAATCCAATGATCTAAAAATAACTGCTCCGGTATCCGAGGCGGTTAGGGTAATGGTTTCATTGTTCCAAGTAAGGGCATCTTTTTTCTTATATCTAAGCTGGTATTGGCTTACGCCTGTCAGCAAACTCCATTGAAGCTGTGCCTGAATAATCCCCACCTGTTTTGTTTCCGGATTGAAAGGCGGATAATAACCGTCATGGGTGAAAATCAATACATCTGAAAAATCAGATGCTGTAGAGTCATCATAACATTTTTGCTTAACTTCTATCCGGTAGGTTTTCCCTTGTTCAAGGGTTGTTAGGGTGTAAAAAGGAGTATTTACATTTTCCGTATTCCAAGCATAAGGTATTTGATCCTTACACCATCGGATGGTAAAACCGGTTGCTCGCGTGTTGTAATTCCAAGTCAGGGTCAGACCGGAAGCAGTATAGGTGGTTACCCATAAATCCGTTGGTTTGGGACAAGTTTGCGCCGTTGCAGTATTGACTAGTGCAGCGCAGACAAAAAAGATGAAGAATATTAAGGAACTAAGCCCTTTTTGAGTCAGTTTGAAGTACATAAAATTTTTAGTAATAAAGATTGTAATCGCTTCGTTCTTCGAGGATCGGGGCGTTTTTTATTTAAGGTGCTAATCTACGACTTTATGTTGAAAAGCAAGTACATTATGCCGAAAAATTGTACTAAAATTCATAGCTTTTTAACTTGGCATCGGATACTAATGTCCCGCTGATATTTCCTACCGAAACTGTCCCTGAAATCTAACATCAGTTGAACCTCTTTTATTTTCGGAAGACTGGAATAAGTCGTTTCGAGCAAAACTACTTCGGCTTCGGATTTTAAGGCATACCCCTTCGATAGGTTAAGGAGTAAAATATCCTGTTCCACCTTGATATTCAGCGACTCCAAGCCGGTATAAAAATCTTGAACACGCATCCGTTTGCCGTTGAGATGAATGGTTAAACTTTCACAGATCGCCAAGCCGGTTCCCGCATTCCGTAAAATCACCCGCCAATAACCGCTTCGGGAACGCCGAAGTCCCAACAGGGATTCTTTCGTTCGCAGGCTCTCATAAACCAAGTAAGGGGTAGCGTTTTGCGCCATACCTTGAACGGTCAAACCGACTCCCATCACCGCTACCAACAAACTGACCGCCGTGTCCACCGAAAGTAGGTTCAGCCCCGGTGCTAAACTGTTTTCTTGGAAGAGCGCGAACACTGCCAATCCCGCGAATAAAACAAGCAAGCCTCCTGTCAAGACTTGCAGGAGGCTAAAAGTACAGGGTTTGCGTTGGGAATTCACTGCGGGACTCCGTTTTCGACGCGATGCCCGCAATAGACCTCTGCCGGGGTGCGCCCGATGTTTTCCAAACGATGGGAGGTATGTTCGGGGACGAGGATTTCCGCGCCGGCGGTCATTTCTACCGCTATTCCGTTCATATAAAAGCGAATCTTGCCCTGCACCACCCGCGTCAGGGACGGATGATCGTGCGTGTGCTGGAAGGTTTCTTGGGGTGCCAAATGAATGTTTGCCATAGGTTGAACGATTGGTTAATCAAAATTAGTTAGACTGGTTAAGGGATTATGATTCATAACCACCTAAAAAAGCCTTAAAAAAGGAGTTTTGACTTGAATATTATTTAATAAGTAAATAATAATAATTAAAACTGTATTTTTGCCCCCGGATAGAACGGGAGTCTGCTTTGTACACATCGACGGGTGAACGAAAATACCTCAATAGTGCTGAACGAGAAGCCTTCGAGGCGGCTTTGGCGCGAAAGAACACAAGCTAGCCGCCAGTCCTCATCTTCCATAGGACACGCTTTTAGACGGAAATACCGGTTTCGTTCATTTTAAGACCATGAATTATCCGAATAGTTCGTCATACTCGGCATGAGAACCAATCCAATTCCAATAAATGGAATCTCCTTTTAATAAACCTACTGCTCTCCATGAATAATTGATTCTGACGGAAAACAAGTTATCGTAATGTTTTAGTTTTTTGAAATGTAAGCCGGGATGATTATGATCTTGTTCCCATAATTCATAGGCTTTATCCGCTGCTTCTTGAACTTCAATAGGTAGTTCCGCGTATAGTTTCCAGAATCTTTTGGTTGTTTTGGAGTACATTATTTCGCTGATTGTCCGCGCTGTTCTTGGGCTTTTCGGATAAATTCGCGCATAGACATCGTATTGCATTGATTAATATCTTCTTCCGTTTCTTGGATGAGTTGTTCTACCCAAGCTCTGTTTTTAGGACTTTCGGAAATTTCATATTGAGCTTCTTTCAAGAGAATCTCAGCAACACGAGCCTGTTGAGTTACAGGCAACTGATTTAAAAAATGAACCAAATTTTCTACTTGTTGAATCATAGTTTAATATCCTTCAAATTATTGAACAAAGTTAGCTTATTTTATTCTGAGAGTCAAGTCAGATAAGTATATTATAAACGAATGGACAATGTTATAAAATAAACTCTTGTTGGTACAGAAGACGATACTGAACAATCCATTACATTTAAGTAACCCCATGAAAACTATTTAGCCGTTATATAACTACCACATAAAAACGAAATAGAACCTTGACGACCGCTATACAAAAAGCAGAGGACAATAACAGTCAAAGCCTCTAATCATCCTTGCAAATTTGGCACGAGATTCCGAATTTGCAAGGATGATTCCCCGTAACCTATTTCCTTTAGTCCTCGAACGACTCAATCAGTTCCCCGCTGTCGCTTTATTAGGTCCCCGACAGGTCGGTAAAACAACGCTCGCTTTACAGATTGCAGAACAGCAACAAGCCGTTTATCTGGATTTGGAAGCCCCGCAAGAACGAATCAAACTACAAGACCCTATCCTCTATTTTAAGCTCCATACCGACAAATTAATTATCTTAGATGAAGTCCATCGTTTTCCCGAACTCTTTAACGTCTTACGGGGGTGGATTGATGCCGGAAAAAGAGAAGGACTTAAAAACGGGCGATTTTTATTATTAGGCTCAGCTTCTCCCGAATTGTTGCGACAATCCGGCGAAAGTCTGGCTGGCAGAATCGCTTACCTTGAACTGCAACCTTTTAACCTCATGGAAGTAGGGGCAGATGCACTAAATTCTTTATGGTTGCGAGGCGGTTTTCCCGACAGTTTTTCTGCTTCTACCGATGCTCAAAGCATGGTTTGGCGACAGCAATTTTTACGCACTTACTTAGAACGGGACATTCCCCAATTCAGCCCCCGACTACCAACCGAAACACTTAGGCGTTTAATGGTGATGCTGGCACATTTACAAGGCGGTTTATTTAACGCTTCGGAATTAGGTAGGTCGTTAGGGATCGACAATAAAACCGTCAGCCGATACATAGACTTACTAACGGATTTATTGCTATTACGCCGATTAGAACCCTATCATATCAACATCGGTAAACGATTAATAAAATCTCCTAAAATTTACCTTCGGGATAGCGGGATTGTTCATAGCCTTTTAGGAATTACATTACAGGAACAGTTATTAAGTCATCCCGTAGCAGGAGGCAGTTGGGAAGGCTTCATCATTGAAAATGTATTGTCCGTAACGCCCGAAGGAACAACGGCTTACTTTTACCGGACAACGGGCGGAGCGGAAGCCGACTTAATCCTCATCCTGCCCAATCAAGATCGCTATCTGATCGAAATCAAACGCAGTGTAACCCCGCAAGTAAGTAAAGGATTTTATACCGCACAGGAAGATATAACGCCTCAATCCTCTTTCGTGGTCTATGCCGGCACGGAACGCTATCCCTTAAAAGAAAAAGTGGAAGTCATCTCCCTATCGGAACTACTCTCATTCATTACTAACACGTGAGGTTCGGCTGATTTCGGTTAGTTTTCTCAGGCGTGTTTATATTTAGGTTTTTCATCCAAGAATTAATAAACAATAAGACATACTATAATATTAGTAAAAGAATTAATTGGGCTTCTGTGTCGTGTATGTTCGACATTACAGACGGATTTGAGCAGATCAATAACTGATTCGACGACGGCTCGCCCCTGAATACGGGCTGAATCCGCTAATGTTAGTAAGTTGTTTTTCATATTATTCTTTGCTTTAGTTACCAAGTTGATCCCCTGTTCATAAAAATATCCGCGCAGTTTAGACAGGTAGCCTTTATCGCCCACAATCGTTCCTTGCAGACCGCTTAACATCCCTTTCAATAAATCTTGTTGATTATC